>Ga0209543_1001487_pt1 | contig 20776 bp, 14 predicted proteins | sample MesohylFT_FD_187296 | JGI IMG/M metagenome (GOLD analysis project Ga0209543, IMG submission 187296) | Host-associated microbial community of the marine sponge Aplysina aerophoba from Gulf of Piran - sponge mesohyl, lysed by freeze-thaw... | ecosystem: Host-associated > Porifera > Sponge >...
ACAGACCCTGCCAGTCAACCGCACCAGCGACCAACACCGACGACCGTGACGACGCCACCATCCCGTCGTCATCGATCTCCCGAGCCGGTGACTTCCCCGTTCCCTCGAAGCGCATCTCCATGCGCAGCCCGATAGCACGGCGGCTTTCAAGTTACCAGCCCCGATCGGACAGTGACCGAAATGACGACACAGCCCACTGGCGTCACCCCACGACCGAACGCTTACGTCCGGTTAAAGGTGGGTGTTTCACCGATAAACTATTGAAATATAGACCGTATATCCCCGCTGCGGTCCACCAATGTCCCTTGTGGCCTCACTGTCTGCTCGAGTCTCATGCGCTGAGGGTCAACGGTTCAGATCCTGACCGTTATGTGGCCTTTCCCCGACATTGCCTCGAGCATGCCGTCCCTTCGGCACCGCCTGATCCGGCGGCACCGCGGTTGTCATCGCTCCCTCGAGGGTGTAGGTGCGGCGTCCTGGACTCATCACGGACAGGGGGCGCACCGCGTTGGCAGTGAGCACGAACACGCAGGGTGGCGGCGCGGTTCGCGACGGGGTCCGCGTCGGCGTCGACATCGGCGGTACCTTCACCGACGTGGTGCTGGAAGCGCAGGGGGCCCGCGCCTCGGCCAAGGTGCTGACAACACCGCATGCGCCGGAAAACGCGGTCGTTGACGCCCTGGAGGAGGTACTGGCGGCAGCCGGTTTCGCCGCCGGTGACATCGGTCTGCTGCTGCATGGCACCACCCTCGCCACCAACGCGATCCTCCAACGCAGTGGCGCATGCACCGCCTTCATCACGACCAGGGGATTCCGCGACGTCCTGGAGGTCGGCTACGAGAGCCGCTACGACCAATACGACCTGATGATCGAGAAGGTGGCGCCGATCGTGCCGCGCCGCCTTCGCTTCCCGGTCCCCGAACGTGTCGACAGCGCCGGCCGGATCATCGAACCGCTGTGCGAGGAGGCGGTTCGCGCCGTGGTCCCGCAGCTTGTCGAGGCCGGGGTCAAGAGCGTGGCGGTCGGTTTCCTGCACGGCTATGCGAACCCGCGGCACGAACGGCGGGTCGAGGAAATTCTCGCCGGGCTCATGCCAGGACTGTCGGTCACCCTTGCCTCAGAGGTGTGTCCGGAGGTGCGCGAGTACGAGCGGTTTACCACCGCCAGCGTCAACGCCTATGTCCGTCCGCTCATGGAGGGCTACCTCGCGCGCCTCGAGGAACTGGTTGCAGGCCTCGGACTTCGCTGCCCGATCCTGCTGATGACGTCGGGCGGAGGCCTTGCCACGATCGAGACCGCGCGGCGCCAGCCGGTGCGCCTCGTCGAGTCGGGCCCGGCGGGCGGCGTGCTGCTGGCGCGCGACATCGCCGCCCGGGCCGGGCTCGACAAGGTGATGTCCTTCGACATGGGCGGAACCACGGCGAAAATCTGTTTCATCGAGAACCTCGAGCCGCGCCGGGCCCGGGAATTCGAGGTCGACCGCCAGGCGCGGTTCATGAAGGGCAGCGGACTGCCGCTGCGCATCCCGGTCATCGAGATGGTGGAAATCGGGGCCGGCGGCGGCTCGATCGCGTGTATCGACCAGCTCGGACGCATCTCGGTCGGACCGGAGAGCGCTGGCGCCGAGCCGGGACCGGCAGGATACGGCCGCGGCGGTGAGGATGCGACCATCACCGATGCCGACATCGTGCTCGGGCGCATCGACCCCGACGGCTTTGCCGGCGGACGTATCGAGTTGCAGCCCGCACTCTCGGTCGAGGCGGTTACCCGCGCCGTGGGCGTCAGCCTGGAACTCGACGCCGGTGAGGCGGCGCACGGGATCGTCGAGATCGTTGACGAGACCATGTCGAACGCGGCCCGGGTGCTGGCGGTCGAGGAGGGCAAGGTCGCCTCGGAGCAGACAATCATTGCCTTCGGCGGGGCGGCGCCGCTGCATGCGTGCCGCATCGCCGAGAAGCTCGGGATCGACCGGATCCTGGTGCCGGTCGACGCCGGGGTCGGTTCGGCGATCGGCTTCCTGCGCGCACCGGTTGCCTACGAGGTGGTACGCAGCCTGAACATGCGCCTGTCGAGCCTCGACATCGACGCCGTCAACCGGGTGCTGACGGAGATGCGCGAGGAAGCGCGCGGCGTCGTGCAGTCGGGCGCCTTCGGTGCACCGCTCGAGGAACGCCGGGTTGCCTACATGCGTTACCTCGGCCAGGGCCACGAGATCACGGTTCCACTCGAGGCGAGCGAGTTGCGCGCGGATGACGCACGGACCCTGCAGGAAGCCTACGACCGTGAATACCGGCGGCTGTACAAGCGGATCATTCCCGACGCCGACGTGGAGATCCTCTCCTGGGGGCTGACCGTCTCGACAGCCCGGCAGCTGCCGGCGCCCGAGACCGGCACCGCCGCGCGTCATTCGGTCAAGCCGGCCGGACAACGGCAGATCCACGATACCCGAAGTGGTGCCACCATCAGCATTCCGCTCTATCGCCGTGCGGACATGCCGGTCGGCGGAGAACTCGCCGGGCCGGCGCTGATCGTCGAGGAACAGACGTCGACCTTCGTGACCCACGGATTCCGGGCAACGCTGGTTTCCGGTGGCAATATCGTGCTCGAACGGCAGCAGTGAGGACCAGGGCAATGGCACGCAGCAACGGACTTGATGTCATCGAACGCCAGGTCATGTGGAACCGGCTGATCTCGGTGGTGGAGGAACAAGCCCAGACCCTGCTTCGCACCGCCTTTGCCCCGATCGTGCGCGAGTGCGGCGACCTGTCAGCCGGGGTGTTCGACCTGAAGGGCCGGATGCTGGCCCAGGCGGTGACGGGAACGCCCGGCCACGTGAACTCGATGGCCGAGTCCGTGCAGCACTTCATCCGTCATTTCCCGATCGCGGAGATGAACGAGGGCGACATCTACATCACCAACGACCCGTGGATGGGGACCGGCCACCTGAATGACTTCGTGCTGACCACACCCACCTTCCGTAACGGCCGGTTGGTCGGGATGTTTTCGTGTACGTCGCACCTGACCGACATCGGCGGTCTCGGCACCGGTCCCGATGCAACCGACGTGCACATGGAAGGGATTTACATTCCGATGCTGAAGCTCGCCGACCGCGGCCGCATCGACCGGACGCTGATGGCGATGATCCGGCGCAATACCCGCGAGCCGATCGAGTGCGAGGGCGACGTCTACTCGCTCGCCGCCTGCAACGAGGTCGGCTGCGTGCGTCTCGTCGAGATGATGGACGAGTTCGGACTGGAGGATCTCGGCGAACTGGCCGATTACATTGTCACCAGCTCGCGGCGCGCGGTGCTCGACGAGGTCGCCGCACTGCCGAAGGGCCGCTACCACAACGTCATGACGGTCGATGGCTACGACCGGCCGATCGATCTGGTGGCAACGCTCGAGATCGCCGACGACGGTGTCCGGGTCGACTATGACGGCACCTCTGCGATGTCGCGATACGGGGTCAACGTGCCGATGGCCTACACCAAGGCCTATACCTGTTTCGGGCTCGGCTGTGCGATTGTGCCGGGGGTGCCGAACAACGCCGGCTCGCTGTCCGCCTTCCGGGTGACGGCGCCGGAACGCTCGATCCTGAACGCGCCGTATCCGGCTGCGGTCTGCGCGCGCCACCTGATCGGCCAGCTGCTGCCCGACGTCGTGTTCGGTTGCCTGGAACAGGTGGTCCCGGAGCGGGTCCCGGCCGAGGGTGCGTCGGCGCTGTGGAACCTGACCTTCCGCGGAGAGACCGACCGGGGCGCGAACGAACGGACCATGTTTGCCTTCACCGCGGTCACCAACGGCGGGACCGGAGCGCGTGGTGTGAAGGACGGGCTGAACGGCACGGCCTACCCGAGCGGGGTGAAGGGGACTCCGGTGGAGATCGTCGAGACCATGACGCCGGTGCTGTTCCACCGCAAGGAACTGCGCACCGACTCGGCCGGTGCCGGCACCTGGCGCGGCGGTGCCGGGCAGATCATCGAGGTCGAGACCGCGAACAAGACCGACATGGACCTGCTGGCAGCCTACGAACGCATCGATCACCCGGCACGTGGCCGGGCTGGCGGCGGTACCGGCGAGCCGGGCGCGGTATACCTTGCCTCCGGAACCAGGCTGAAGGGCAAGGGTACCCAGGTGATCCCGGCCGGCGAACGGCTCGTGGTCCACACGCCGGGTGGCGGAGGGCATGGACCCGCGTCCGCCCGCCCGCCCGAGGCGGTCGCGGCCGACGTTGCCGACGGCATTGTCAGCGAGGCGGCAGCCGGTGCCGACTACGCCTGGCAGCCGCACAGCTGATCGCCCGGGCGTCACCCGCGGCCGACTGACGCACGAGCGTCGTGCGCGGCGGCCCGACGGAGCTGCGCGCGGACCGTGCAGTCCGATCCCGTGCCGCGTCGGATCCGGGCCCGCCGGTCAGCCCGAGAGCCTGATGGTATCGGGCAGGAACATCACGATTTCGGGGAAGATGCCGAACCAGATCTTGTCGAATCCGGCCTGGGTGACCAGGGCCAGGGTGATCGGCAGGGTCATCACGATGCTCGACATGCCTTCGAGCACGCAGCCGAGAATGGCGTAGAACACCAGCAGCAGCATGATCAACCCGAAGGGAGAGAGGCCGAGAGCCGCGATCTCCCCGGCAACGATCCGCGGTACGCCGAGGTAACCGATCGCGATCGAGAGAAAATACGCACCGGCCACGATCAGCCCGATCATCGAGATGGTCCGGACCGCGCCATAAAAGGCCTGGCGGATGTTGCCGATGGTGAGCGTGCCCTGCAGCCCGCTCACGATCAGCGCGCCGACCACGCCGACAGCGGCCGCCTCGGACGGGCTGGCATACCCACCGTACATCGACCCCAGAACCAGCAGGATCAGGAATACCACCGGCGTCAGGTGCCGGAGCCCGGCAATCCGTTCGGCGAGCGGGATCGAGTCGTCGGTGGCGCTCTCGTCGGCCGGCCGCGTCAGGGTACGGACGGCGATGTAGAGCATGTAGCCCAGCGCCAGCAACAGGCCCGGGACCACGCCGGCGATGAACAGCTTCAGGATCGATGTCTCCGACAGCACGCCGTGGACGATGAGCACCAGGCTTGGCGGGATCAGCAGGCCAAGGGTGCCGGCGCCTGCGAGCGATCCCATCGACAGGTCGCGGTCGTAGCCGCGCCGGAACAGCTCGGTGAGCGTGATCCGGCTCACTGTCGCCGTGGTGGCGGCCGAGGAGCCGGAGACGGCGGCAAACAGGGTACAGCCGAGCACGTTGACGTGGAGCAGCCGGCCGGGCAGCCGGGTGGTCCAGGGTGTGATCCCGGTTAACAGTATCTCGGACAGGCGGGTGCGAAACAGGATCTCCGCCATCAGGATGAACATCGGCGGGGCCAGCAGCTCCGGCGTCGTGGTCACGTTCCAGACCATCTGCGAGAGCAGCTTTTCCACCGGCACCGACCGGAAGATGCCGAGTGAGATCAGTCCGACCGAGATCAGCGACACGGTCACCCAGACCCCGGCGGCGAGGGTGACGGCCAGCAGGCCGAGCACCGTAATGACGATGGTGATGGTCGCGGCCGTGTCCTATTCGACGCTGTACGACTGCATGGCCTCCCGGTCATCGGGTTCGTCTCCGATGACCAGTCGGATCAAGCGGACCAGCATCTGCAGGGTCAGCAGCACCGCGCCAATGGCGAGCCCCGACGTCGGGTAGACCAGCGGTGTTTCGTCGGTGGTTGGCGAAAAGCTGCCGGTGGCCCAGGCGCGCCACGCAAACAGCACCATGGCCCAGGAGAGGTAGGTGGCCACCCCGACCCCGAAGATGGTGGCCAGGAACTCGACGGTCCGGGCCACCCCCGGGATCCGGCTCGTGGTCTGGAAGGCGACCCTGACATGGCCGCCGGTTCGAAGGGTGAACGCCGCGCCCAGGAATATGGCACAGCCGAGAAAGTAGGAGCTGTATTCCCACGCGAAGCTCAGCGAGAGATTGAACAGCGTCCGGCAGATGATCTCGGTGATGATCAGCACCACGATCATCAGCACCAGCAGCACGGCGACGAAGCCGGCAAGCCGGGAAAGCCCATCCACGGCGTTGAGCACTCTGTGCATCGGCATCCCCTGGCTGCAGCTCTCCGGCGGGGCCGGAGAGCCGCGGTAGCGGTCCTGCCGCGATCGGCCGCCGAGTTCGGCCCTGAAGGCGTCAATCACTTCCTGGGCCTTGGGATGTTCCTTGAAGAACGTCGCCGTCATCGGACGGGTTGCGCCCTGCATACCGGTGAGCATGGCGTCGGTCACCTCGCCCATCGCGACACCGTTCTTGTTCAGGAGTGCCGACGTGGCCTCGTCCTCGCCCCGGCTCACGTCCCAGAACTGCGGCTCCAGCCGCATCGCAACCTCTTCGATGGCCATGCGGTCCCGTTCCTCCAGACCGTTGCGGGCATCGAGGATGACGTTGACCATGTTCGAGCCCCAGACATGGCTGGTCGGATACATGAACTTCAGGAATTCCCAGAATTTGCCGTCAACACCCGAACTCGCCGACCTGGTCACCGCGTCGATGGTTCCGGCGGTGAGCGAGGGCACGACCTCGCCCCATGGCAGCTGCACCGCGGTCATGCCGACGGCATTGAACAGCTCGGTGGTGGTCTTGTTGTAGGTGCGGATCTTGATGCCCGCGAGATCTTCCAGCTTGCCGATCGGCACCTTGGTGTAGACGTACTGGCGCGGCCATGGAACCAGGTACAGTACCTTCTGGTTGAACCGGGCCGCGATGTCATTCAGCAGCGGGCGGAAGTGCTTGTGCAGCATCCGCAGCTGGTCAAACCCCGCCACCACGTAGGGCTGGGCCTCGATGCCGACGATCGGCGCGTCGCCGACCTGTTGGTTGAGCAGGATGTCGCCGATCGGAACCAGGCCGTCACGGACCGCGCGCAGTATCTTCGGGCCCTTGAATCCGAGTGATCCGCCGGGGTGGATGTTGATCTTGACCCGGCCCTCTGTCGCCTTCTCGACTTCGGCAGCGAAGATCTTCGAGTTCTCGACGTGGAAGTTGCCGTCCGGCCAGGCGAGCGGCAGGTCCTACTCGGCAGCCGAGAGCTGTGTCGTTCCCAGGCTCAGCAGCGCGGCAATGGCTGCCGTGGGAACCATGCGGTGCATGAAACTCATCGCAGGTTCCTCATGTTGTGTGGGCATCGGCGTTGCGCCGGCCGCCCCTCGTTCGCGTCCGGATGGATGCCGAGGTGCAGTCGGCTGTCAAAACTGTCGCACCCCACGCCACGCCGTGCGGAATCCGGGCCTCCGGTACACCCGGTTCCCCGGTTCCGGGGGGCAGGGGACGCCTGCCCCCCGGGACGGCACCGAGCTGCGGGGTGTGACGATCAGGCCCGCAGTTCGCCCGACAGACCGGTTCCGTCCGGAGCGCGGGTTGCCTCGTTTGGCGGCACGGCGCTCGGGTCCTCCCTGAGCGACTTCAGGATGCCGAACGCCATGAACAGCAGGATGACGCTCACCGGCAGTGCGGCCGCGATGGATGCGGTCTGCAGCGCCTTCAGGCCGCCTGCCAGCAGCAGCACCGCGGCGACGAAGCCCTCGCCCAGTCCCCACACGATTCGAAACCGCTGTGGCGGATTGTCCGATCCCATCGACAGCATGGTGGTGATGACCAGCGTGCCGGAATCCGACGACGTGATGAACCACGTCGCAAGAAGCAGGGTTGCGAGCGCCGCCATGAGCCAGTTGAGTGTGGAGACATCGGTCAGCTGGTCGATGGTGCCGTAGAGCGCTGCCGGCAGGTTCCAGTCACGGACCAGCTGCGCCACGCCCGCGGTGCCTACGCCGCCCTCGGCATGCAGTTCCATGTAGATTGCGTTGCCACCGAGCACGCACAGCCAGAAGAAGGCGATGGTGGTGGGAACGAACATCACCCCGACCATGAACTCCCGGATGGTGCGCCCGCGGCTGATCCTGGCGATGAACATGCCGACGAACGGCGCCCACGAGATCCACCAGCCCCAGTAGAAGATGGTCCAGTCACCCTGCCACTGGGCAGCGCCACCTGAATTGAAGATATGGAACCCCATCGGGATCATGTTCCACAGGTAGTCGCCGATGGTGGTGACGAAGAACCCCAGCAGCCACTGCAGTGGTCCGCCGAACAGGAAGTAGGCGAGCAGGACGATACTGAGGTAGATGTTCCACTCCGAGATGATCCGGATTCCCTTGCCGACGCCGGAAACCGCTGACAGCGTGGCGACCACGGAAATCACCGCGATCAGGATGACCTGGGTGACCAGGCCCGGATCGATGCCGAACAGGTGGTTGAGCCCGACGGCCATCTGGCTCACCCCGAGACCGAGCGAGGTGGCGACACCGAACACGGTGCCGAATACCGCCAGCAGATCGACGGCATGTCCGAGCGGGCCGTAGATCCGCTCGCCGATCACCGGGTAGAGCGAGGAGCGCAGCGTGAGAGGCAGCTTCTTGCGAAACCCGAAATACGCGAGGCACAGCCCGACCAGCACGTAGACCGCCCAGGCGTGGAACCCCCAGTGGAAGTAGGTGACCCGCATGGCGGCAATGCCACGCTCGACGGTCATCTCGGTGTAGCCGGAGTTGTCCGCGAAAGGGTTGTTCGTGTAGCCCCAGGGCTGGGTATTGTCGAAATAGTACATCGGCTCGGCGATACCGAAGAACAACAGGCCGATCGCGACGCCGGCCGAGAAAAGCATCGCAAACCAGGAGAAGTTGCTGAACTCGGGACGCGAGGTATCGTCGCCCAGCCGAACGCTGCCGTGCCGGCTGAACATCAGGTACATGCAGACGAAGAAGATGATGGTCAACGTCGTGATGTAGTACCAGTTGAGAGCACCCTCGATCCATCCGCGTATTGCACTGTAGACTTCGCTGGCCAGTTCGACGTTGAGCACAGTGAAGACAACGAACACCACGACCATCGCCTTTGCTGCAATTCCCATCCCGGGGTGTAGTCCGCCCCAGAACCCGGTCTGCGCGACCGCGGAGGTCCTCGCCCGTGTGCCCGAATCGGCCATCGCAATTCTCCCTGACAGTGCCGATACCGCTAAAAGCGGTGCAAGTCGCAGTCTAGGCACGGCGTCAAGTCGGTGTCGACAACCCTGATCGTCGAACAGCCGTGATCGGGGATCTCCGGGGTGCCCGCAAGGCGTGCGGGACAGACAGGCACTTCCCGCTGGAGGCGCCGGTCGGGGGGTGGTCCCGGTTCGCTTCCCGCGTTGAACCGTCATTTGCTCACTGCCCGCCGGTGGGGAACCGGCCGATATCTCGCCGCACCCGCGACCACGTTGTTGAAGCTGAGCCGTACGGGTTGCTACTGTCAGCCGATACCGCCGGGTGCGGCCGCGACCGGCCGGTGCCGGGTGCAACGGATGAAGAGTGCTTCAGGAAGGGTTGACGGACGGGTCGCGTGCTTGTGTTTTTCTGGGTGGTGCCTGTAGGATTCACCTCCCGGACCGTGCTGCGTGCGGTGTTGCCGACGCCGGATCACGACAGTTACGGGACAGGTTCCGCGGCGTGGCCTGCAACCACGCCGGTGACGGCGGCCTGAATGGAGCGGCGAATGTACCGGCCCCGGGGACCGGGGTTGCTGCGCGGGGAGGCGGCGGGGCTACCCGGCCTGTGAACCGCGAGGACGATCGAAGGAAGACAGCGTGTCGCTGTCAGCCAGTCGATGAGGGTCCCCGACGGATGAACCGGGGACTGCACCGTGCAGGCCGTTCATCGAGAGAGGGAGGGAGACGGCAGATGAAAGTCAGGATGATCGCGAGCCTTGTCGGGCTCGCCGGGGCAGTGATGGCGCCCTTTGCCGCACATGCGTGGGAGCCGGCCAAGCCGGTCGAATTCGTCATCATGGCGGGCAAGGGAGGCGGCGCCGACAAGGCGGTCCGCTTCATCCAGTCGATCATTGCCAAGGAAAACCTTGGCCCGACGGTGTTGCCGGTCAACAAGCCGGGCGGCTCGGGCGCGGAGGCGCTGCTCTACCTGAAGGGCAAGGAAGGTGACAATCACACGCTGATGTTCACCCTGAACAGCTTCTACACCACACCGCTGCGTCAGCCGGGTCTCGAGGTCGACATCGAGACCTTCACCCCGGTCATGCGCATGGCTGAGGATACCTTCTGTCTCTGGGTCAACACCGGGCGCAAGGACGGTGAGGACATCAACACCTTCGAAGACTTCGTTGCGGCGGCGAAGGCGGCCGGAGACAAGTGGATCATGGCCGGAACCGGCAAGGCGTCGGAGGACAACCTGATTACCGATTTCCTCAACACGACCTTCGGCCTCGACATGAAGTACGTGCCCTACAAGGGCGGCGGTGCGGTTGCGAAGGCCCTTGCCGGCAACAACGCCGACTCCACGGTCAACAACCCGTCGGAAGCCCAGGGGTTCTTCGTGGCCGGCACCGTGCGGCCGCTGGCCTGCATGACGCCGGAACGGATAGGGCTGTTTGCGGACGCGCCGACCATGAAGGAACTCGGACAAGATTTCGTCTACTTCATGCAGCGCACCGTGGTCGGCGCCCCCGGCATGAGTGCCGAGGCGGCGACCTATTACCAGGACCTCTTTACCGACGTGTTCCACTCCAGCGACTGGCAGGAATACCGCAAGAAGCGGGCACTGGTCGGTGATCCGCTCACCGGCGACGACCTGATGGAGTACTGGAAGCGGGAACGCGAGATCCACCGGGGCATGCTCGACAAGCTAGCGGGCAAGTAGCAGCACGAACGCACTCGAAGGGGACGGTCGCAGCCAGGCGCTGCGGCTGTCCCGTTGCCTGAGGCAGAACCGTCGGCGCACGCGCGCCGGCCGTTGCGGAGGGACACGATGTCCGTGCGCTTCGCCGAGATAGTCATGGCTTGCGTCATGGCGGCGTTCTCCGTCTACCTGATGTGGAAGAGCGCGGAGCTCAACATCGGCTGGATCGAGGACGAGGGGCCGGGAGGCGGTGCCTGGCCGTTCTGGCTTTCGGCGGTCATGCTGCTGTCGTGTGCCGGGATTGCCTGGAACTGGTGGCGCCGGAGCACGCCGCTCGCGCGTTCAACGGAGCCCTTCATCGGGTCCGCTGCACTCCGGATCGTGCTCCAGGTCGTTGTCCTGCTCACTGTTGTCGTCGCGCTGTTCGACGTGATCGGGACCTACTGTGCGCTGTTCCTGTTCATGCTGGTCTACCTCGCGGTCATTGGCAGCCACCGGCTGCCGGTCGCCCTCGCGTGGGCGGTCACAACCCCGGTTGTGACCTTCCTGTTCTTCGAAATCCTGATCAAGGTGATCCTGCCCAAGGGCGTGACCGAACCGCTGTTCTACCCGATCTTCAGGTTCTTCGGCATGGGTGGGATCTGATGTGCGCGTGTTCCCGGTCTGCCGGTCGCATCACCGCGGTGTGACGCACGATGGTTGAAATCCTCGCCCTGCTGGCGGACGGCTTCGGCATCGCGCTCCAGCCGCTGAACCTGATCCTGATCGTGCTCGGCTGCTCGGTCGGGCTGTTCATCGGCGCCATGCCGGGACTGGGATCGGTCAACGGCGTGGCAATCCTGTTGCCGCTCACCTTCGTCGTTCCTCCCGCCAGCGCCATCATCTTCCTTGCCGCGCTCTACTACGGCGCCATGTACGGCGGCGCCATCTCGTCGATCATGCTGGGCATTCCAGGCGCTTCCACCGCGGTGGCGACCACCTTCGACGGCCGGCCGCTGGCACTGCAGGGGCTGGCCGACAAGGCGCTGATCACGGCGGCGACCGCGTCGTTCGTCGGCGGAACGATCTCCGTCATCCTGTTTACCCTTGCCGCACCGCCGCTTGCCCACGTTGCCCTGGTGTTCGGACCGCCCGAGACCCTGGCCCTGATGCTGCTGGCGTTCGCAACCTTCGTCGGGCTCGGTGGCGACGACATCTGGAAGACGATCTTCTCGATCTGCATCGGCCTGGTGCTGGCCGCAGTCGGCACCGACATCGTCAGCGGCGAGCCGCGCCTGCAGCTGTTCGGCCTGACCGGCTTTTTCAGCAACATCAACTTCCTCGTGCTTGCGATTGGCATCTACGGCATCGGCGAGATGCTGTGGACCATCGAGCAGACCGCCAAGGCCGGTGGCGCCTCGATGCTGTCACGAGCCACGGTATCGGTACGCCGCGTGCTTGCGCACCTGCGCGACCAGCTGACGTTGTGGAAGGCAACCCTGATGGGCTCGCTGCTCGGCTATTTCGTCGGCATCCTGCCTGCTGCCGGCGCCACGCCGGGATCAATGATGGCCTACGGTGTCGCGAAGCAGTTGTCGGCCAACCCCGACAGCTTCGGCAAGGGCAACCCGGAGGGGGTTTCCGCGCCGGAGGCGGCGAACAATGCCGCGTCGACCGGCTCGATGCTGCCGATGCTGACCCTCGGGATTCCCGGCTCCCCGACCACCGCGATCCTGCTCGGCGGCATGGTGATCTGGGGACTGGAGCCCGGCCCGCAGCTGTTCGTTGACGAAAAGGCGTTCGTGTGGGGGCTCATCGCGTCGCTCTACGCCGCCAACCTGTTCGCGCTGTTGCTGAACCTCACCTTCATCCCGGCCTTCATCGCGGTCCTGCGGCTGCCGTTTACCATTCTCGCGCCTGTCATCTTCGTGCTCTGCCTGGTCGGCGGTTACGCGCCGACCAATCGCATGTTCGATGTCTGGCTGATCCTGGTGTTCGGATTCGTGGGCTACCTGCTGCGAAAGCTGGACTACCCGCTCGCACCCGCGGTCCTTGCCATCGTGCTCGGTCCGATGACCGAACCGGCGCTGCGCCAGTCCCTGCTGATGAGCGGTGGTGACCTCGCGATCTTCTTCACCAGGCCCTATTCGGGTCCGATCATGGTGGTCGCGATCGCGCTTCTGGCGCTGCCGCTGATCCGGCGCCTCGTGCGTCGGTTCAGGACCGGTTGACCGGGCGCGGGGCGCGGATTGTTGAACCCGCCCGGCCATGTGCTATATCCCGCGCCGTGCGCCGCAACCGGAGGAGAGGTCATGAGCACCGCATCTGCAACCGCACGCGACACGCTTGCGCAGAAGACCAAGGACGGAAGCGTGATCTCCGGTGGCGGACTGGTCGCCAGGGCTCTCCGGAACGAGGGTGTCGATACCATCTTCACCCTGTGCGGAGGGCACATCATCGACATCTATGACGGGTGCATTGACGAGGGCATCCGCATCGTCGATGTCCGCCACGAGCAGACCGCGGCCCACGCGGCCGATGGCTACGCCCGCCAGACCGGCAAGCTCGGCTGCGTGGTGACGACCGCCGGTCCCGGGTGCACCAACGCGGTCACCGGCGTGGCAACGGCGTTCCGGTCCGAGAGTCCGATCCTGCACATCGGCGGGCAGAGCTCGCTCGCCCAGCATCGCCAGGGATCGCTGCAGGACCTGCCGCATGTCGACATGATGACGCCGATCACGAAGTTTGCCTCCGGCGTGTTCTCGACAGAGCGCGTGGCCGACATGATCTCCATGGCGGCACGCGAGTGTTTCGCCGGCGCCTACGGCCCGGCCTACCTGGAGATTCCCCGCGACATCCTCGACGCCGAGATTCCCGTCGAGCGCGCCAGGATCCCGGAACCGGGCTCCTACCGCAGCTCGGTCCGCTCGATCGGCGACCCGGCCGACATCGAGGCACTCGCGGACATCCTGGTCCGTTCCGAACGTCCGGCGGTGCTGTTCGGACAGCAGGTCTGGGCCTCGCGCAGCCAGGACGAGGCGATTGCCTTCATCCGCGCCCTCGACATCCCGGCCTACATGAACGGAGCGAGCCGGGGCATGTTGCCCGCAACCGACCCGCATCACTTCGACCGCACCCGGTCGGACGCGTTCCGCGAGGCAGATGTCATCCTGATCGTGGGTACGCCGTTCGACTTCCGCATGGGGTACGGCCGGCGAATCTCCAGCGAGGCCACCCTGGTCCAGATCGATCTCGACTACCGCACCGTCGGCAAGAACCGGGACATCAGCCTCGGGCTCGCCGGCCACCCCGGCGCCATCCTTTCCGCGGTCGCGGCTGCCGCGTCGGGCCGGATCGACGGTGGCGCCCGGGTCCAGCGCCAGGCCTGGATGAAACAGCTGCGCGAGATCGAGGCGTCCAAGCTCGAGCGGCTGATGCCGCTCTTCACCTCCGATTCGAACCCGATCCATCCGTACCGGCTGGCGTGGGAGATCAACGAGTTTCTCGGCGAGGACACCATCTACATCGGTGACGGCGGGGACGTGGTCACGATTTCGGCCCAGGCCGTGCGCCCGCGCGGTCCCGGCCAGTGGATGGACCCGGGCGCGCTCGGCTCGCTCGGGGTCGGCACCGGGTTCTCGATGGCCGCCAAGTTGGCCCATCCGGACAAGGAAGTCGTGTGCCTCTACGGCGACGGGTCCTTCGGCATGACCGCCTTCGACATGGAGACCGCGCAGCGCTTCGGTGCGCCCTACCTGGCGGTGGTGGGCAACAATTCGGCGATGAACCAGATCCGGTACGGCCAGATCGCCAAGTACGGACCCAATCGCGGCGACATCGGCAACAAGCTCGGTGACGTGCCGTTCTCCCGGTTCGGCGAGATGATCGGCGGATATGGCGAGGAAGTGACCGAGGCGTCCAGGATCGGCCCGGCACTGCGCCGCGCGCGCGAGGCGATCGCGGCGACCGGAAAATGTGCCGTGGTCAATGTCTGGATCGACCCCAACGAGTATGCGCCGGGAACCCGCAACCAGACCATGTACAAGTGACGGGGCGACGGATCAGGCGAGACCCGCGATCATCGGGGCACCTGCCGCGATCATTCCGGCACCGGCGATCCTGGCGAGCAGCGGTCCGCCCGGGACCGCCTTCTCGACGAGTACCGCGATCGTGAGGGCCGCGATCCACAGCAGGTTCATCACCCCGAAGACGAACAGAAGCAGCATCAGGACCCAGCAGCAGCCAAGACAGTAGGCTCCGTGCTCGGTTCCCATGGCCACGGCTCCGGTCCTGCCATCGCGCCAGCGGTTGAGCACGAAGGACAGCGGTGACCGGCAGTGGCGCAGGCAGGCGTGCTTGAGCGGCGTGAACTGGTAGATCCCGGCCAGTACCAGCAGCACGCCGCCTGCCGGCGCCGTCGCGGCCATCGACACCGGCCCGAGCAGCGCCAGCGTCTCGAGAGCGAACTGCAGCCCTGTTGCGAAGATGCTGAAGCCGCCCCAGGCGATCAGATAGCCCGACGCGAACAGCACCGGGGTGGCACGGTCGCCACGCCGACGGCTGACCCGCGCGATCGTCAGGATCATCATGGTCGCGCTCGGAAGCATCATGGCGACCATCATGACCCACCACATCACCAGCATGGCGGCGGCCTCGTCCGGCGACCAGGCTCGGGGCGCGACCTGCATCATCGCTGCCATCGTATCCATGTCGCGGGCCATGGCGACCAGCCACAGCCAGGCGAGGAAGGAAGCGGCAGCAATACCCCCCAGCGGGATGACGCGCTCGCGGGTCACCTGCGGTTCCTTGAATGGAGCCGGGTCAGTCGCTCCACTCGAAGGGTGCGAAATGCCCGTTGTTGCCAAGTCCGGACATGTCGAGGTCGAGACCGAACCCGTGCAGGTGCATTTCGCTGCTCCGGGCCAGCGCCAGGCGGGAGTTGGCAGGGTGCGCCGTGTTGTCGATGGTGACCGGCAGGCCGCTGCCGGTTCGCGACGGCACGCCGCTGATGGCGAAAGACAGCAGCGAGCCGACCTCGCCGGTCCGGTCGAGGTCGTCGACCGCAAAGCTGAACGGCGCAAACGCGATACCGCGGAAGTCCCCCACCAACGCCTGGTGAATCATTGCCGGCCTGCCACCCAGCTCGCCCTCGAGAATGCGGCCGAGGGCCGCACGCTGGGTTTCGTCGGCCTCCTCGTCAATGACGCAGGCGAAGATCCAGTTGCCGTCGGCCATCACCTTGCCCGACCGGATCACCAGCGCGAAATGCAGTCCGTCGAGCCTGACATCCGCGCAGCGGCCGCTGTCGATCCGGTAGATCATCAATGCAGTGCAGTGATCGTGCGTCACCTCGCCCTGCGGGTTGGTGTAAATGCACGGGCAAAGATAGTCGCAGTTGCAGCTTTCCGCGTACTCGCCCTTCAACGTCCACCCTGTGGTCATGGTCCTGCTCGCGTGTCGTCCGGGTACAGTGGGTCCAGTGTCTGCCGACGCGAGGTCCAAGTAAAGGGCCGGTACCCGTTGCGTGCCCTCGCTCCTCTCTCCGACCGCGGGTTTGGCAATGATGCCAGGGCCTCGCATTCATCATGTCGAACTGGCCCTCTCGGGAGTGGTCCGCCACCCGGAAGCCCGGATGCCGAACGCGGACATGATGTCCGCCGCCGCCGTCCGCGGCAGGGCCCCGGTCCTGTCATCGACGATGCGGGTGCGGGTCTCCCGGTCCGCGGGCGGCAGCTCCCGGCGATGTGCCGGTCCCCCGGTACCGCGGTCCGGTTATTCGCGCGATGTCGGGCAGGTCCCCGGCAGGACTGTTGCCGGAATGACAACGCCGGCGCCAAGCGTCCGGGCCCGGTCAGGTGCACGGTGGAGCACTCCTCGGAATTGTCGGTCGCTGAGGTTACACTCCACGTTTGGGACGGGTCATTGGCGGAGCTTCATGACACCGCTCACACTCACGCCCGGCAGCACGTCGCTGAGAACTCTGGAGGCGATCTATCGCGACGGGAGCGCCGCCCGGCTGAGCCCTTCCTGCCGCGACGCCATGGAGAACGCTGCCGCGCGCATCGCCGCCGCCGCCGCGGGCACGACTGCCGTCTACGGGGTGAATACCGGTTTCGGCAAACTCGCCAACGTGAAGATCGCCACTGCCGACACGGCCACGCTGCAGCGCAACCTGATCCTCAGCCATGCCTGCGGAGTCGGCGCGCCGATACCGCGCGCCGTCGTGCGCTTGATGATGGCGTTGAAGCTCCTGTCCTTCGGGCGAGGCGCGTCCGGGGTTCGATGGCCACTGGTCGAGCTGCTGGAGGGGATGCTGGCCAGAAACGTTACCCCGGTCGTACCCGAACAGGGATCGGTGGGAGCGTCTGGTGATCTCGCACCCCTTGCACACATGACGGCAGTGATGATCGGTGCGGGCGAGGCGGAGTACGGGGGCGAGACGCTTTCCGGCGCGGAGGCCCTGTCCCGCGCGGGACTGGCGCCGGTGGTGCTGGGTGCGAAGGAGGGGCTCGCCTGTATCAACGGCACGCAGTTTTCCACGGCGTTCGCGCTTGTCGGGCTGTTCGGCGCCTGGCGGGCGGCCCAGAACTCGCTGGTGATATCCGCCGTCTCGACCGATGCGATCATGGGTTCGACCGCACCCCTGCAGCCCGAGATCCACGCCCTGCGCGGACATCGGGGCCAGATCGAGGCTGCGTCGGTCATGAGGGCGCTGCTGATCGGTTCGGCAATCCGCGAAAGTCACCGCGAAGACGACAGCCGCGTGCAGGATCCCTACTGCATCCGCTGTCAGCCCCAGGTGATCGGGGCCGCCATGGACATCCTTCGCCACGCGGCGCGCACGCTGGAGATCGAGGCCAATGCGGCGACCGACAATCCGCTGGTCTTGCCCCAGGCAGACCTGATCGTGTCGGGCGGAAATTTCCATGCCGAGCCCGTCGGCATTGCCGCCGACATCATCGCCCTGGCGGTGGCCGAGATCGGCTCGATTGCCCAGCGGCGGATCGCGCTGATGGTGGATCCCGTGCTGAGCTACGACCTGCCGCCATTTCTCACTCCCGATCCGGGCCTCAATTCCGGACTGATGATCGCCGAGGTGACCTCCGCGGCGCTGATGAGCGAGAACAAGCACCTGGCAAATCCCTGCGTGACCGACAGCACGCCGACCTCCGCGAACCAGGAAGACCACGTGTCGATGTCCGCTCACGGCGCCCGCCGCCTCGGCCGCATGGTGGAGAACCTGGACCACATCCTCGGGATCGAATTGCTGTGCGCCGCCGCGGGCGTGGAATATCGCGCCCCGGTCGAAACGAGTGATCCACTGCAGAGGGTGATTGCAAGACTGCGAGCGGCGATCCCGCCCCTGGCCGAGGATCGCTACATGGCGGCGGAACTGGCGACCGCGAAGGAACTGGTCAGTGCGGGCGCGTTCATCGAGGGTCTGCGGCTTCCAGGTCTGGAAGGTGTTCGATGAGTGCGGCCGGGGCGCTGCGGGGCGGCGGACCCCCAGTCCGGGCCCGGCCCGGCACCTGGTCGAACCGCATGGTCCCTGCACGGATCGATGTCCGGGGGAGAAGTCCGTCCTGTACAGGTCGGCACAACGGTCCAACGGGACAACGACTGCGCGAGCCGGAACCGCGCCGCGCGGCCGTCCCCGAAGCCGTGGAGTGACCGGCGTCAAACCTGGAGGTCCGAGACCATGGTTGATCCCCCTCGCAACACCCGCGACATCTTTCCTCCAACCGGGCCTGAGCTCAACGCACGGAGCTGGCTGACCGAGGCTCCGCTGCGGATGCTCATGAACAACCTGCATCCGGACGTGGCGGAGAACCCGCAGGAACTGGTTGTCTACGGTGGGATGGGTCGCGCCGCACGGTCCTGGAACGACTTCGACCGGATCGTGGAAAGCCTGAAGGAACTGGAGGAGCACGAGACACTCGTCGTCCAGTCGGGCAGGCCGGTCGCAATCGTGCGCACGCACCCCGATGCGCCGCGCGTGCTGATCGCCAATTCCAACATCGTGCCGCACTGGGCCAACTGGGAACACTTCAGCGAACTCGACCGCAAGGGGCTGATGATGTTCGGCCAGATGACCGCGGGGTCCTGGATCTACATTGGCTCGCAGGGCATCGTTCAGGGTACCTACGAGACGCTCGCGGAGGCCGGACGCCAGCACTACGGCGGTGTTCTCAAGGGCCGCTGGATCCTGACTGCGGGCCTCGGAGGAATGGGTGGAGCCCAGCCCCTGGCAGCGGTCTTTGCCGGCGCCTGCTGCCTCGCGGTGGAATGCAATCCGGACAGCATCGATTTCCGGCTTCGGACCAAATACCTCGACGAGAAGACCGACAGTCTCGACGAGGCGCTCGAGATGATCGGGCGCTGGACCAGGGCGGGCGAGGCACGGTCGGTCGGACTCCTGGGCAATGCGGCCGACATCGTCCCCGAAATCCACAGGCGCGGCATACGCCCAGACATCGTGACGGACCAGACAAGCGCCCATGATCCCGTCAACGGCTACCTGCCGCAGGGCTGGGGCATCGCCGAATGGCGCGAAAGGCGCGCGAGCGACCCGCGGGCGGTCGAAGCCGCGGCCCGGGCGTCGATGAAGATCCACGTGAAGGCGATGGTCGACTTCTGGAACGATGGTGTGCCGACGCTCGATTACGGCAATAACATCCGGCAGGTTGCCCTGGAAGAGGGGCTGGAAAACGCCTTCGCCTTCCCCGGTTTCGTGCCGGCCTATGTTCGCCCTCTCTTCTGCCGCGGTATCGGGCCCTTCCGCTGGTGCGCGCTTTCCGGCGATCCGGAGGACATCTACCGCACTGACCAGGCAATCAAGGAGCTCTTTCCCGACCACGGGCACCTGCACAACTGGCTCGATATGGCCAGGGAACGGATCGGTTTCCAGGGCCTGCCCGCGCGTATCTGCTGGCTCGGCCTCGGCGAACGGCACCTGGCAGGGCTGAAGTTCAACCAGATGGTGGCAAGCGGCGAGCTCGCGGCGCCGATCGTGATCGGTCGTGATCACCTCGACGCCGGGTCGGTCGCCAGCCCCAACCGCGAGACCGAGTCGATGAAGGACGGATCGGACGCCGTCAGCGACTGGCCGCTTCTCAATGCGCTGGTCAATACCGCGAGCGGGGCTACATGGGTCTCGATCCACCATGGAGGCGGTGTCGGCATGGGATTTTCCCAGCATGCCGGGGTGGTGATCGTTGCCGATGGCTCCGAGGCGGCCGCCGCCCGGCTTGAACGCGTGCTCTGGAACGATCCGGCCTCGGGTGTCTGGCGCCACGCGGATGCAGGCTATGGCGAAGCCATCGCCTGTGCCAGGGAGCACGGATTGAGACTGCCTGGTATCCTCGTCAGCTGATCCCGCGCGCCGCTGCACTCGGGAGAACCGGCCTGGTGACACGGGAGGGTTCACAACGTCGCGGGGCGTCGTGATCCTGCCGGCCTGCCCGGTCAGGGCTCCCGGGGTTGGCCTGCAGCGACGCCGCGCCCGCGCCCACCCCGTCGCAGGCCGCGGACGGGCCGGCAGGGACGTTGCAGCAAGACCCGCCGGCGGGAAGATGCGTGCGCGCTACCGGAAGTTCCGGGGCTGCGGCCGGTCCGCCCGAACGGCTCGAAGTACCCGATGGTGCCGGGGTCGGCCAGGTCCGGACACGTGCAGGTGCGTTTCGCCGGTCCGTACAGCGCCAGGCGCCATTTGGCAGGACGCAGCCAGTGCAGGCGTACCGCTGCGAGGCGATCTCCGCGTCGGGCGTCCAGAGGCAACACGGGCGGTGTCGCACCCGATGCTGGCATGCGTCGGAGCGGCGCATACAGCGCATCAGGCGGGGGAGGATGGCTTAACATCTTCCCCGGCCAGAAGGCCGGAGATTTCCGGTAGGGCTTGTCGCTCCACCGATAGTTCTCGCTTCACCGGAGGGCTAATGCCTTTCCTCCACGAGCATGGACGCCGTGTTCCGACGCAGGATGACCTTTGCCGCATTGATGTCCGCGTGGTCTCGATGTCCGCAGGTGGTGCAGACGAAGCTCGCTTGGTTCTTGCGACTCCGGCTGTCCACCGCGCCGCACGCGA
>Ga0209543_1001492_pt1 | contig 20684 bp, 14 predicted proteins | sample MesohylFT_FD_187296 | JGI IMG/M metagenome (GOLD analysis project Ga0209543, IMG submission 187296) | Host-associated microbial community of the marine sponge Aplysina aerophoba from Gulf of Piran - sponge mesohyl, lysed by freeze-thaw... | ecosystem: Host-associated > Porifera > Sponge >...
GCGGTACGCCCAACAGGGACGGCAACAGCAGCGATCGGCGCCGCGCCTCCAGCGCCACCATCAGCGTCTCGGTGATCGTCAGGTCGGGGTAGAGGCGGGCCGACTGGAAGGTGCGCCCCAGACCGCGCCGGTGACGTTCGTGGGCGCTGAAATCCGACACGTCGACTCCGAGCAGTTCGACGGTGCCCGAAGCCGGTACGAACCCGCTGACTGCGTTCATGAGGGTGGACTTGCCCGCGCCGTTGGTGCCGATGAGGCCCACAAGTTCGCCGCGGTGCACCTCGAAGTCCACTTCCCGCACCGCCCTGTTGCCCCCGAAGCTGACGCTGAGCGACTGGGTGCGCAGCCAGACCGGCGAGTCCGGAATGGTCGGTCTCGGCGGAGCGGCGAGCGCGGTGACCGGCGGCGGCGCGGGCTTCGGCGGCGAGGCGCGCGCCCCGAAGCGCGAGCGGCTGATCATGTGCAGCAGGGTGTCGCGCCCGTTGTAGAGGAACTGCACGAGTCCGCCCGGCAGGTAGAGCAACAGCAGCAGCAGCCCGATGCCTGACGTCACCAGACGTATCGACTCCGGCGGTGCGGTGGGGTCGAAGAGTGCCGGGATCCCCTTGACCCAGAGGACACCCAGGAACGGTCCGGCGATCGAGCCCAGCCCTCCGATCACCGAGATGGCCACGACGTCGATGGAGAACCCCGGCGCGAATGTGTTGGCGGGGCTGAGGTTCTCCTGCAGGGTCCCGTAGAGGGCTCCCGCCAGGGCCGCGACCGCGCCGGCGATGGCGAATCCCATGATTTTCATGCGCGTGACCGAGACCGTGCTGGCGGCGGCCATCTCCTCGTTCTCGCGAACTGCCAGCAGCGATCGGCCGATGCCCGTGTGCCGCAACCTCGCCAGCAGCACGGTCACCACGATCAGGAACCCCAGGCAGAGGAAGTAGAACGACTTGCGGGAGGCCCCGAAGTCGAACGGCCCCAGCACCGGCTCGGCGACGGGGCGCACCGCCGTGGTGCCTCCGGTGAAGACGTCCTGGGCCAGGATCCAGTTGGCCGACGCCACGGCGAACGCCAGGGTGGCGACTGCCAGGAACAGCCCGCGCACCCGCAGCGCGGGCACGCCGATGACCAGCGCCGCCAGTGCCCCCAAGAGCGTGCAAAGCGCCACCGCCATGCCCCAGTTCAACGTCAGCGAGAGGTCGAAGGCGTTGAACGGGATGGGGATGTCGTGCCCTTTCGTCAGCGCCACCAGGCAGAACGCCCCCAGACCCACGAACGCGAACTGTCCCAGGGATATCTGTCCCGCCCAGCCGGTCAGCAACGTCAGCGACAGGGCCACCATCGTGTGGATGAGGATCCCCGACCAGAGCCAAAGCGACGTGGGCGAGTCCAGCAGCCAGCCCAACAACCCCAGGAATCCGAAGATGCCGCCCAGGCCGATGGTGCCCAGATGGCGCACGATCGCCAGGTGCCCGAACTCCCGCGGCACCGCCCGGAGCTTGGGTGACAGCGACCACCCGGCTTCGTCGCGGCGGGCCCGGGCTGCGAACACCACTGCGACGACCACGGCGCCGAACAGGAACAGGTCCACGATCGAGCGGTTCGCCGACGCCACGTTGTCCCGCACGATCTTCTCGACGATGCCGACGCCGACGCCTCCCACCAGCGTCATCGGGAGGGAGCGCATCCTGGCGATGAGGCTGACGACCAGGGCCCGCAGCAGCAGGGGAGGCGCCAAGGCGGCGGTGCCGGTCTGTGCGGCGCTCACGCCCTCCAGCGGCGCGAAGAACACCGCGGTGGCGGCCGAGAGCGACCCGGCGATGCCCCAGAGCGCGGTGGAGATCCGGCGCGTGGGGATCCCGAAGGTCCTGGCCGTCTCGGGATTGGCGGCGGCCGCCCGTGTCGCCAGACCGAAGCGGGTCTTGTGCAGGACCAGGCCCAGCAAGCCCACCATCACCGGCACGGCGATGATCACGATGAGCTCGCGGCCCAGGATCCGGAGATCGTCGGTGACCTGCCAGCGCAGGTCGAAGGGCGGCGGGATGGGGCCGGGCCGCAGCACCGACGGCAGGTTGATCCGGGCCAGCACGAGCAATTGGCCCACCCCGATGGTGGCGATGAGCAGGACGAGCCGCGAGGACTGCGAGAGTCGCCGGATGACGGTCAGTTCGATTGCGCCGCCGACGAGGAAGCCGCCCGCGATCGCCACGGCGAACGCCATCCACCAGTTGAGGCTGTAGCCGGCCAGCATCAGGACGAACGTGGCGGCGCAGAGCGCACCCACGTCGGCGTGCGCGAAGTTCAGTATCCCGCTGCCCCGGTAGACGAGCACGAATCCGGCGGCCAGGGCGGCGTAGGTGAGCCCCGTGACCCCGCCGATCAGCAGGTCCTGCTGCGAGACGCCCCAGCCCATGACCTCGATCACAGCTGCACCGTCCCCTCGCCGGAAGCTGTGGGGGCCGCCTCCGGTCCGCCCAGGAACGCCGCCCGAAGCAGGTCCTGGCGTTGGCGCAAGTCGTCCGAGCGGCCCTCGAATATCACCCGGCCGTTCTCGAGGAACATGGCGCGGTCGGCGAGGTCCAGTGCCAGGCTCACCGACTGCTCGACCACCAGCATCGTCCGGCCCTGCTCACGAAGCTGCGCAAGAGCCGCGAGCAGTTCCTGCACCACGATCGGTGCCAGGCCGAGGCTCAGTTCGTCGATCAGCAGCAACTCGGGCCGGTGTTGCAGGACCATCGCCAGCGCCAGCATCTGCCGCTGACCTCCCGAGAGGTCCCTGGCAGGATCATCGAGGCGATCGGCGAGGGCGGGGAACACGGCGAGCACCTCCTCCCGGCGCTCGAGCACCTCGGCGCGTCGCAGGCCGGTGCCGATCAGCGCCGCCCGCAGGTTGTCGCCGACGCTGAGGGGCGCGAACGTCCCCTCACCGCCGCGCAGTTGCACCATCCCGACCCGGAAGCGGGTCTCCGGCTCGGAGTACGTGATGTTCTTCGTCTCCAGGCGCACGGCCCCGTCGGTGGGCATCAGGAGGCCGCCGAGCGTGCGCAGCAGCGTGGTCTTGCCCGCCCCATTGGCGCCGAGCAGTGCCACTGTCTCGCTGCGTGCCAGCGAGAAGCTCACCCCGAACAGCACTCGTACGTGCCCGTAACCGGCGGAGAGGTTGCGAACCTCCAGGAGGGGACCTGCCCGCGATCGGGATTTCACCCCCGAGAGTCTGCCCCATCGGAGGGCTCCGGCCCCGAATCCCCTACCGGTGGCCGCCGCGGAGACCGCCCGGTGGACTGCCGGGGGTGGGGGTCGTGGTGGGAGCGCGGTGCCCGCCGGTGGCCGTGTCGCGGAGACCGTCCGGTGCCTGACCGGCCGCGGCTCGAGCGGTGTTCGGGAATCATGGTCTCGTCTATGTTGAGTCGCCGTGGGACGGGGGTTCCGATTCGGGCGCTCGACGGCTGTGGCGCTGGCAGGGCTCCTGGCGGGGGCGGCCTGTGCGAGCGGGGACGGAACGCCCGCCGCCCCGTACGCTGCGCCCGAGCCGCCGGGAGCGACCGTCCCCAGCGGCGCGGCCACCGTTGGGGCCGAGGCCGATGGCGAGGCCGGCGAGGAGGCCGGCGACGGTGGCGACGGTTCGGCGGGTGGCGCCCCGGCTCCGCTGGACAGCCCGCCCACCGCCGGCGCCGGGACCGGCGAGCCCGAGGCGACCGGACCCGCCGGCGAGGGGGCCGCCGAGACTCCGGCTCCCGGCGACGAGGCGACCGGCGCCGGCGAGGAGACCCCCGACAACGTCCACGACGATCCCCGAGGCGGCGTCTTCACCGAGTTCCAGCGGGGCTTCGACCGGGATCATCCGTTCGGTTCGCTCGACGCCTTCTGCCTCCCGCACGGCGAGCCGGCCGTGCCGCTGCGGGCCACCGCCCCCGGCATCGGAGCCGGCAGCATCACGCTCGTGCACGTGCGCACCCGGATCGAGGAGATCGTCGAAATGGGATTCGCCGCACCGGTCGGCGATCCCACCGACATGTTCGAGGTGTTCACCCGCATCGTCAACGACCGCTGCGGCGGTGTGTGGGGGCGCAGGATCGACCTGCGGCTGGTGGAGGTCGCCGCGTTGGGCGCGGGCGGGACCGACATCGACACGCTGCGAAACGCGGCCTGCATAGAGGCCACTGAGGATCACCAGGCCGTCGTGCTCCTGAACTCCACCAGCTTCCAGGGCACCGCCCAGCTCTGCGTCACCGAGGAGCACGACTCGATCCTCATCACCCACCAGGCCCTGCCGGAGGAATACGTGCGGCGGGGCGGCGGGCGGCTGCTCACGACCGCCACGACGCTCGAGGCCAACCTGCGCGCCCTGGTCGGCTACCTGATCGACAGCGGTGCCCTCGACGGTGCCGGCGTGGGGGTCGTGGCCTCCAACACGCCGGGCGAGGCGGAGGCCACCGAGGCCGGCCTGGTGGCGGAGCTGGAGGCCGCCGGGGTCGACGTTCGGGTGTTCGACGTGCTCGACTGCGCCGGCACCCCCGTCTGCACCGGCGGCATGGCCGGGTCGGTGCAGCGCCTGATCGAGGAGCGCGTCGACGTGCTCTTCCCCACGGTGAACGCCATCACGCTGCCCGCCTACATCACCGAGATGGTCACGCAGGGCTTCGAGCCCGGCGACGTGCGGTTCTTCAACTCCGACTTCAACAATCACGGCAACGAGATCGTGTCGGGACTCAACGTCACGTTCGGCGGCGAGGCGGCAGGTGCCCTCTACGACGGCACGGTGCTGCTCGTGCACGGGGATTCGGGCCGCTACCGCTTGACCGACTTTCCCGCGTCCACCCCCTTCGACGACATGTGCATGCGCGAGTACGCAGAGAACTCGGCGGTGGGCGAGTATTACGACCCGCGGGATCCCGACGAGACCAACAAGCACGGCATGGTGGGCCTCGTGTGCAGTGTCTACCGGGTGGCGCTCCGGGGCCTCTACGACGCCGGCGCCAATCCCACCCGCGCCGACATGTTCGCAGCCCTGGAGAACCTCGGGGCGGTGGACCTGGTGAGCATGCTTCCGGGCTCACTGACGCCCGGCAAGTGGACCATGGGTGACTCGCTGCAGCCCGTGACCTTCCGCTACCCGTGCCCCTTCGAGGGCATGGGTACCGACGCCAACACCTGCCACGTGCCGAGCGACTACAGCGAACTGCAGGTCAAATTCAACTGAGCAGCGGTCACGGCCGGCTTGGGCCATGGCGCGTCGTTTCGTCTAGCTTGGATTCTCGTGATCACGCGTTTTGCAGTACGGCGCGCCTGGGCGGCAGCGTTGGCCGCGGCTCTGCTGGCGGCGGCGTGCGGGGGTGGTACTCCGGAGCCGGACGCCGGCGCCGCGGCCACGCCGACCCCCGCTGAGAGCGACGCCGGTGCGCCCCAGAGCGCCGAACCGGAGGACTCCGAGCAGTCAGCCTCCGCTGCGGGCACGAGCGACACGGCTGCATCGCCCGCGGCTGGCGAAGATGTAAGCGACGACGCCGGCAGTGATGCTAGCGGCGAGGCAACCAGCGGTGAGAGTGGCGGCGCGGCGGCCGAGGCGGCGACATTCGAGACGGTGCCCGCCGCCCCCGAGATCGCCGGGGATCCCTCCGGGAGCGGCGACCCCGCCGAGCCGGGACCTGACGGGAGCGCCGACAGTGGGCCGCCTCCCAACTTCTACGATGATCCCCGGGGCGGCGTCTTCGCCGACTTCCAGCGGGGCTTCGACCGCAACCACCCGTTCGGTTCTCTCGAGGCCTTCTGCCTTCCCCACGGCCCGCCGGAGGAGGCGCTCCGGGCAACCGGTCCGGGCATCGCGGCCGACACAATCACCTTCGTGCACATGCGCTCGAAGATCGAGGAACTCATTGGTCTCGGCCTGGGCGTCGACGTCGGCGACCCGGCGGACATGTTCGAGGTGTTCACTCGCATCGTCAACGAGCGCTGCGGCGGTGTGTGGGGACGCCAGATCGATCTAGGGCTGGTGGAGGTGTCGGCTCTGGGCGGTGGAGGCGTGGACATCGACACGCTGCGCAACGCCGCCTGCATCGAGGCCACGGAGGGCCATGACGCCGTCATCGTGATGAACACCACGACTTTTCAGGGCACCGCCATGCTCTGCGTCACCGAGGAGCACGATTCCGCGTTCATCAGCCACGAGGCCCTGCCGCAGGAGTACATGGCGCGGGGCGGCGGGCGCCTGCTCACAACCACCACCACGCTGGAGGAGATCCTGACCGCCCTCGCCAACTACGCCATCGACACCGGCGCCCTCGAGGGTCGTCGGGTCGGCGTCGTGGCCCCCAGCACGCCCGGCGAGGCCGAGGCGGTCGAGGCCAGCCTGGTGGCGACCCTGGAAGCGGCCGGTGTGGACGTGGCCGTCTTCGACGTCATCGACTGCGACGGCACGTCCATCTGTGTCGGCGGCATGTCCGAGTCGGTCCAGCGCCTCGTTGACGAGGGCGTGGAGGTGCTGTTCCCCACGCTCAACCCGGTCTCGCTGCCGTCGTACATCACCGAGATGGTGGCCCGGGGATTCGAGCCCGGCGATGTGCAGTTCTACAACTCCGACTTCAACAGCCAGGGCAACGAGGTGGTGGCCGGCCTGATCGTCACGTTCGGCGTCGCGGCGGCGGGCGAACTCTACGACGGCGCGATCCTGCTGGTGGGCATCGACACGGGCCGCTTCCGGGATCCGGACTGGAGTCCGGCCGCCTTCGATGAGATGTGTATGCGGGAGTACCGGGAGAACTCGTCGACAGGCGAGGACTTCGACCCGCGCGACCCGGTCGGGACCAACAAGTACGGGATTCTGGCCCTCATCTGCAGCGAGTACCGGGTGGCCCTCCGCGCCCTCTACGACGCCGGCCCGAATCCCACGCGCGCCGACATCTTCGCAGCGCTGGAGAACCTCGGACCGGTGGACCTGCCGTTCATGCTGCCGGGCTCACTCGCGCCCGGGAAGTGGGCCATGGGCGACTCGCTGCAGCCGATTTCCTTCCGCTATCCCTGCCCCCTCGAGAGCCTCGGGACAGCCACCGGTATCTGCCTGATTCCGAGCGACTACAGCGAACTGCGCCTCAAGGTCAAGTGAGCCTCCGCGGTCCGCTCGGCGTGTTCGCGGGCCGTTCGGACACTCGTCAGGGACGGCGGGGGAACTGGCTGAAATCGGGGGGTGTCCTGTTCACGTAGCTGTCCCGGCCGTGCTGGGCCTCGGAGGTCTGGTAGAAGAGCAGGGTGGCGTCGCCGGCAAGTTGCTGGATGCCGGCGAGGCCGTCGTCGGCAGCGTTCATGGAGGCCTTCAGCATCCGCAGCGCCAGCGGCGAGTGCTCCAGCATGCGCCGGCACCAGCGCACCGTCTCGACCTCGAGTTCCTCGAGCGGCACGACCTCGTTGACCAACCCCATGTCCAGGGCCTCGGTGGCGCCGTACTGGCGGCACAGGTACCAGATCTCCCGCGCCTTCTTCTGGCCGACGTGACGGGCCAGCAGCCCTGATCCGTAGCCGCCGTCGAAGGAGCCCACCCGCGGGCCGGTCTGGCCGAAGACGGCGTTGTCTGCGGCGATGGTGAGGTCGCACACGATGTGCAGCACGTGGCCGCCACCGATGGCGTAGCCGGCCACCATGGCGACCACCGGCTTGGGGGTGCGCCGGATCTGAACCTGCAGGTCCAGCACGTTGAGACGACCGATGCCCTTGCCGGCGACCTCGTCGTCACCCATATAGCCGTCGTCGCCCCTGATGCGCTGGTCGCCGCCCGAGCAGAACGCCAGGTCGCCCGCGCCACAGAGGATCACCGCCCCGACGCTGTCGTCGTCGCGCGCCCGGTTGAGGGCGTCGGCCAACTCGAACAGCGTCTGGGGGCGGAAGGCGTTGCGGACCTCCGGGCGTTGGATCGTGAGTTTGGCGATACCGCCGGCGGTGGCGTAGCCGATGTCACCGTAGGACTCGCCGGCCTCCTGCCAGTCCGCGCCGGGTTGGATGAGGCTGTCGGCGGGATCGGCGGCACCCCGCGGCCGGGGAGCGGAGAAGTGGTCCGCTCCGCTGGATGCTGGGGTCTCGCTGGGAGAGTTCACCGGGGCCTCCTGGTGCGACTGTGATGTGATGGCGGGGGCCGGGCTGCGGTGTGGCCGCCGCAGGTGGGTCGGCTCGGCAGCCGCTGACACGGTATTGCCCGCTGGGCGCCGTGCAGCGGCAACCCGGTCGTCACACCTAGCGGTAACGCCGCTCGGGAAGCCGCTAGCCGATGGTCCACAGGAGTGCGATTCCGCCGGCGGTCACCGGCGCCAGCCCGAGACCTGGTCCGGCCGGCAACCACAGCGCGCCGTGGTGCACCGCGGGCGGCTCGCACACATCGTTGCGCAGCAGTGTCGAGGTGCCGAGCCCCGCGGCCGGTCCTCCTGCCGCTGCAGCGACGTGAGCGGCGGTTGTCAAGCCCACGGCGCTCTCCATGAACGAGCCGATGATCACGCCGGTGCCGGCCCCGGACAGCGCGGCCGCAGCCCGGAGCACGGCCACCGGGCCGCCGAGGGCCGAGGGTTTCACGACGGCGGCCGCCACGCCGAGCGGGAGGTGGCGGTGGAGGTCGGCCAGCGGGGGCAGGCTCTCGTCGCAGGCGATGGGAATGTCGCTGCGTTCCTGGAGGCGCCGGAGTTCCCCGAGACCTCGGCAGGGTTCCTCCACCAGCTCCGGGCCGAACGGGGCCAGAGCCCCAACGGCGTCTGGGGCGTCGATACCCCAGGCGCCGTTGGCGTCGAGGCGCAGCGCCGCTGACGGAGCGGCGTGGCGCAGGGCGGAGACGCGGGCCACGTCGTCGGCGAGGGGACCGCTCCCGACTTTCATCTTGAGCGTTCGGTAGCCCGCTGCAGTGGCTGCCGCAGCGGCAGCGGCGACGGCTTCGGGGGATTCGCCGTCGATCAGCGCGGCGGTGGGCACCTGCCCAAGGGGCGGCCTTCCGGTCTCGCACAGCTGACCGGCCAGGTAGGTGGCCAGGGGCACCTCGCGGTGGCGAGCCGCCAGATCGGCGGCCGCGCCGGCGATCGCCGCCCAGGCGCACGGCACGTCTCGAAGCGTTGCCTCGGCGCGGGTTGCCAGCGCGTCCGGCTCCGCCAACGGCACTTCGGCTCGCAGCCAGTTCGCCAGCGCCGCGCCGGTGGTCTCCAGGTCGGGGCCGTGCCAGCCCGGCAGGGGAGCGGCCTCGCCCCATCCGGTTAGCCCATCGTGGTTGCGCAGGCACACCAGCAGGCCGCGCCTGTACCTCAGCGGCCCGCGACCCGTCGAGAGGGTCGCTCGCAACTGCAGCACGTAGCTGTAGATCGCCGCCCCCGGTCCGGTACCGCCGGGAAATGCGGCACCCGGCTCGGAGGAGGCGGAGCGGTTCATGCCTCCGCCCGGGACACCTGGGCGGATCGGGCCCGTGAGCCGCGGGGTCCCGCGCCCGCCGCCCGGGTCATGTCGGCGGAGCGGCTCGGGCCACGGCATCCCGAACGGACCGCTCGAGGAGACGGTGCTGGGCCACGTTGGCCTCGGTCTCGACGGGGACCTCGATGATGTGAACGCCGCCGGCGGCGGTGCAGGTCCTCAAGGACTCACACAGCGTGGCGTGATCGTCGGCCCGGTGATGCCCGACACCGAGGCCCGCCGCGACCGCGGACAAGTCGGTGCCGTGGGGGGTGCCGAAGAACTGTTCGAAGGTGGCCCCCGGGACCGCCTCGGCGACCGGCAGGAACGAGAAGATGCCTCCGCCGTCGTTGTTCGGCACGACGACGACGAGGTCGATCCCCAGCCGCGCGGCGCCGAGCAGCCCCCCCAGGTCGTGCAGCAGCGCCAGATCTCCCGCCAGCAGGACCACGGGTCCGCCGGCGGCTGCCATCCCTGCCGCAGCCGAGACGACGCCGTCGATGCCGTTCGTGCCGCGGTGCGCCACAACGCGAGGGGCTTGCCGGTGAGGCGCCAGGAAGGCATCCAGGTCTCGCACAGGCATGCTGTTGGAGGCGTAGAGGCTGGTGGCGGGTTCCAGCTCCTCGCCGAGTGCCCGGGCCAGGCCCGCTTCGAGAAGCTGCACCTCCTGCAACGTCGCGCTGATCATCTGCTGCGCGGTGGAGTCGGCGAGGCGCCACGAGCGAGCCCAGGCCGACTCCGACCGACCTTCCGGCGGTGTGGGTCCGGCGTGGGCACCTGGCCGTGCGGGGTTCGGCGGCTCCGGTCCGAAGGAGGCCAGGACCCCTCGGGCCAGCGCCCCGATCGGGCTGCTCCAGTGGCCGGCGGGCACGGTCGTGGGCTCCTCCCAACGGTCCAAGGGGTCCACGAGCCAGATCTCCGAGTCCCATGCCGCCAGGCCTTCCCGCAGCGCCCGGGAGGCCGTGGGATGGCCGGCTCGTACGAGCACGTCGGGACTGTGGAGATCCCAGAACGGGGGGGTGCGAGCCAGGTGCTGGCCGGAAGCCACGATCGTGGCGCCCTCGTCGCTGCCGGTGCGCAGGCCGGAGGCGGCGTCGGCGACTACCGGCCAACCGGCGAGTGCCGCCAAGCGCTTCAAGGCGATGGCGTCGGCTTCGCAGAGGTCCGACGGGCCGACCGCGAACAGACCCCGCTCCCGGCTCCGGAGGAGGTGCGCCAGTTGCTCCACCTCGGCGGGGTCAGCCACCGGCAGGGGAGGCGACGCCGGCGGTTCCCTCCGGGCGTTGTGGCCGCCGGTTTGCCCGTCGGCGGGCTCGAGGGGCTCACGCAGCGGGACGTTGAGGTGGACCGGCCCCCCGGGCGGGCCGAGGGCGGTGGCGACCGCTCGGTGCGCTGCGAATCGCGCGTGGTCGAGAGCCGCCTCGCCGGGTACCGGCAAGTCGGTCGACCAGCGCACGTGAGCGCCGTACAGGCCGATCTGGTCGATCGTCTGGCCCGCTCCGCGGTCCCGGAGTTCCGGCGGGCGGTCGGCGGTCAGCACCACCAGGGGAACCCCGTCGTAGAACGCCTCGGTCACCGCGGGGAGGTAGTTGGCGGCGGCACTTCCGGAGGTGCAGATCAAGCCGACGCACTCGCGCCGGGCCTTGGCGAGACCGAGGGCGAAGAAGCCGCCCGCCCGCTCGTCCAGTTGCACCCAGCAGCGGAGCCCCGGATCGGCGTGAGCGGACAGCACCAGCGGCGCCGAACGCGAACCCGGCGAGCAGACCACGTGGCGCACGCCCCGGCCGGCCAACTCCTCGAAGAACGCTCCGAAGTACTCGTATGCGGTCACTGCTGGAATATGCCCCCGAAGGGTGTGTCGTCGGTGACCGCCGGCACCGCGTCGAGTTTGGAGGCGGTCTCGCGCAACTCTGCGGTGGGATCGGATTCCTCCACCACGCCGGAGCCCGCGAAGAGCGAAATCTCGTTGCTCTCGGGATCCAGCAGACCCGACCGGAGCGCCATGCAGAACTCGCCGTTGCCCGCCAGGTCGGTCCAACCCACCGGGCCGGCGAACCAGCCCCGGCCGGCGGGCTCGTGGCGGCGGAGGAACTCCAGCGCGGGGGCCACGGGCCGGCCTGCGACTGCCGGAGTCGGGTGCAAAGCGCCGGCGAGTTCCAAGATGGCGCCGGGAGCAGTCGGCAGCCGACCTCGCACGGGTGTGCACAGGTGCTGGATGGCGGGCAGGGCGCGTACGTGCGGTTCGGCCGGGTAGGGATCCAGCACCACTCCTGCGCCGGTCATGGCGTCGCGCAGGTGCTCGACGACGGTGTCATGCTCATGCCGCTCCTTGCGGCTGGCCAGCATCGCTCGCGCCAGCGCGGCGTCCTCTGCGGGATCGTCGCCGCGAGGGCACGACCCGGCCAGAGCGTCGGCCTCGGCGAAGCCGTTGCCGGTCCGGATCAGCAACTCCGGCGTGGCTCCGAGGAGGGTTTGATCCCCGCAACTCATTGCGAACGTGGTTGCGGTCGGATACCTGATGGCGAGTCTGCGCAGCAACTCGGGGGCGGCCGCGCCCCCCGGCGAGCCGGCGAAGCGGGCCGTCACCTGGCGGGCCGGCACCACCTTGCCGAACGCACCCGCCCGGATCTGGTCCAGAGCGGCATCGATCGTGGCGAGGTAGCCGGCGTCGTCGGCGCCGCTGGTTGGCCCGAGTAGAACCAGGGGATACGGCGCCGGAACCGTCGCAGCGGCGGATCGCAGGAGTTGGACAGCCCGGTGCGACGCCTCTGCCAGCAGATTGGCCGGTGCGGTGACGAGCCAGCGGACCTTTCCCGCCGCGGCGATCCCCAGTAACTCCGGGACCACGAGCAACCCGGCTCCGAACCCTCCCCAGCGTGACGGGTTGCCATCGGGCTCGGAGTCGAAGGCGAACCCGCCGCACAGGATTGGACCCGCCGGGGCCGCTGAGAGCCCGGGATCGACCTGCTCGGCGAGCCCGCGGAGATGTGGTGCCGCCTCGCTGACGAAGTGTGCTGCGGTACCGAAGCGCTGCTCGCGGCTCGCCGGGCGCCACTGCAGAGCCGCTCCGATACCGACGAGCGCGAGTCCCCGTTCGGGCTGCATCCAACAGAAGCGCCTGCGACTCGGCGGAGCGGCGGCGAAGGCGGCGAGAGGATCCGCGCCCGGGGGGGCCGGCAACTCCTGGCACCGCAGATCGCGAGGTGCGGCGCGTCCTTGTGTATCGACGGGGGCCTCCCCGGCCGCGAGGCTCATCGGGAGTGGCCCGGTGGCAGTCCCGAGAGAATCAGCCGCGCTGCGGCCGCGGGCTCATCGACGGTGCGGGCGTGATGGGTCGCCGCGGGGTCGCCGCGCGCGGGGCTCGGGTCAGGTTCTCCACATCGTGCTGCACGTTGGGAGTATAGGAGTGGGACACCGGGGGACCGTCCGGTTGCCGACCCGCCGCGGTGCGAGGGTGCGGGCGTCACCGGGGGAGCGTTGGAGCCAGGATTGGCTTGCTACGCTGCCGCGAGGTGCAAATGTCAGGGCGAGGACGGGATCGTCGGATGGCGTGGTGGTCGATCGTCTTCCTCGTTTGCCTGTTGGGAACGCTGCCCGCCGCATCGCCGAGCATGGCGCAGGAGACGATCGCCGAGGCTCGGGAGGAGTTGGAGCGCGTCGAGGAGGAGAAACTCTCCCTGCAGGCCAGGATCGACATCCTGGCCGCCGAGGATGTGGACGTGTTCAAGGCACTCAAGGCAGCAGAGGAACTGGTGGCGCTGCAGGTGGCCCAGGTCGAGGGAGCCGAGCAGCAGCTGCGGGCGCAGATTGCCGTCCAGCGCCAGAACGAGGCCGCTATCGGCTGGGCCCAACTGGACATCGCGGATGTGCGTCAGGACGCCGAGTCGGTCATCGTCGAGGTGTACCTGCAGGCGGGCAGCGCGCGAACCGCCACCCTCCTTGCTTCGGAGGATCTGACCCATGGGCTGCGAAGGCTCGCGCTCCTCGAGGCCGTGCACGGTCATGCCGGGGACCTGATCGAGCACATTCGCCTTGCCGAGGATCGCTACGACGCGGCGGTGGACGAGGCCGCGGCGTCGGTTGCCGAGGTTGCGCGCCTGCAGGAGGTCCTGCAGGGCGACCTGGCGGTGTTGGAGGAACGGCGCTCCGAGCAGGCCGCAATCAAGGCCGAACTCGACAAGCGTCGCCGAGCGCTGGAGCGGGAGTTCGCCGAGTGGGACCGGGAGGCCTCCGAACTCGAGAGCTTCATCCAGGAGAAGAAGTACGAGGAGGAACTCCAAAAGTGGCTGCTGGCGCAGGAGCGGGCGCAGGTCGCGGCGACGGGGTTCGGGTGGCCCACAGCGGGGGTGGTGAGTTCGGGTTACGGCAACCGCCTCCACCCGATCCTTGGCGGCTACCGGCTGCACGCCGGCATCGACCTGGGCACCACGCACGGGCAGCCGGTCTATGCCTCGAAGGGCGGGGTGGTCATCACCGCCGGGCCCTGGGGCGGCTACGGCAACGCCGTCGTGATCAATCACGGCAGCGGGGTCTCCTCGCTGTACGCCCATCTCTCGCAGGTCACCGTGCGCCCCGGTGACCTGGTCGACGGCCTCGCGCAGGTTGGCAACATCGGCTCGACCGGCCTGTCCACCGGCCCGCACCTGCACTTCGAGATCCGCCTGAACGGCGTCGCCGTGGATCCGCTGGGGTACCTCCCGTGACCGTACCGAGCCCCTCGATGGCGCTGCTGACCGACCAGTACGAATTGACGATGATCGACGCTGCGCTGCGCTCGGGGGTGGCCGACCTGCCCGCCACCTTCGAGGTCTTCTGCCGCCGCCTGCCGCCGGGTCGTCGTTACGGCGTCGTCGCCGGAACCGGCCGCCTGCTGGCAGCGCTGGGTGACTTCCGGTTCGGTACCGCCGAGCTGGACTTCCTGCGCCAGGGCCGGATCGTCTCCGAGGCCGGCCTCGAGCGCCTCGCGGACTTCTCCTTCTCCGGTGACATCTGCGGGTACCGCGAGGGCGAGTTCTACGTTCCCGGCTCACCGATCCTGACCGTGACCGGCACGTTCGTCGAGACGGTCGTCCTGGAGACCCTGGTGCTGTCGATCCTCAACCATGACTCCGCCATCGCCGCCGCGGCGGCACGCATGCGTGCCGCCGCGGGCGACCGGATGTTGCTGGAGGGCGGCAGCCGTCGCACCCACGAGGAGGCCGCCCCGGCGGCGGCCCGCGCCGCGTACGTGTGCGGCTTCGACGCCACCTCCAACCTCGAGGCCGGGCGCCGGTTCGGCGTGCCCACCGGCGGCACGATCGGGCACGCGTTCGTACTGGCTCACGGCGACGAGCGCGCCGCCATGGCCGCGCAGGCCGAACTCCTGGGAGCCGGCAGCACGTACCTGGTGGACACCTACGACATCGCCGAGGGCGTGCGGCGTGCGGTGGAGGCGGCCGGCCCCGCCATGGGTGCGCTGCGCATCGACTCGGGTGACTTGGCGTCCTCCGCGGTGGCTGTGCGTCGCCAGCTCGATGAACTCGGCGCCCACCGCACCCGCATCATCCTGTCCGGCGACCTCGACGAGCACGACATCGCCGCGCTGGCTCCGGTGCCCGCCGACGGGTACCTCGTGGGAACAGAGCTGGTGGCCGGCGCCGGCGCGCCCACCGCGGGTCTCGTCTACAAGCTCGTGGAGATCGATGGCCGACCGGTGCGCAAGCGATCCCTGGCGAAGTCCTGGCGCCCGGGCCGCAAGCGCGCCTTCCGCATGGTCGATGATTGCGGCTTCGCGACCACCGAAGTGCTGCTGGCGCCGGGGGCACCGGTGCCGCCGGGCGCTCTGGGGTTGCAGACCGATCTGGTGAGCGGCGGCCGGATCACCTCCGGCACCGTTGCCGGTCCTGTTCGCAGCGTCGCGGACGCACGCGCGTATCATCGCGAGGCGCTCACCCGGCTGCGGTCCCCGGCACTCGACCTGAGCCCCGGTGAGCCTTGGCTGCCCATCGAGCCCGCATTGGAGGACGTGTGAAGCAGGTCGGCGACCTTGAGAGCCGGGACCGCCGCGCGCTGGTGGTCGTGGATGTGCAGAACGACTTCTGTGATGTCCCCGGCGCCTCGCTGCCCGTGGCCGGCGGAGCCGCCCTGGCGGGGCGCATCAGTTCGTACGTGCGGCGCTCGGGCGGCATGTACGCCGCCGTGGTGGCGACTCGCGACTGGCACATCGATCCCGGCGATCACTTCTCCTCGGTGCCTGACTACGCCGGAACGTGGCCGCCGCACTGCCGTGCCGGCAGCAGCGGCGCCGATTTCCACCCCGACCTGGAGCCCGAGTTGCTGGAGGAGGTCTTCTCCAAAGGCCGGTTCTCGGCCGGCTACACCGGTTTCGACGGCGTCGGCGAAGACGGCGCGACGCTGGCGGACTGGCTGCGGTCCCGCGGCCTGCAGGCCGTCGACATCGTGGGCATCGCCACCGACTACTGCGTGCGTGCCACGGTGCTGGATGCCGCCCGGCTGGGATTCGCCGCCCGCGTGCTGGCGGATCTCTGCGTGGGCGTGGCGCCCGAGACCACCGATGCGGCGCTGGCGGAAATGAACACCGTGGCCGAGGTGGTACCTCAGGCGGCGCCCTGAGCGCCCGCGCGGCGGCGCCGGAGCCTCAGCGGATGGCCCGGGCCGTAGTGCGGAACGACAGCAATTCGGTGAGACCCCCCAGCATGTCCGCCAGAGCGTTCACCGGATCTTCCTGGCGAGGCGTCTCCGCGGCGTTGCGCAGGCGGATCTCCTTGACCGAGAACCGCAGGCGGTGCTCCACCATGCTCATGAGCAGTGTCGGATGGCTGCTCCCGGGCGGCAGGTGGGCGATGACCTCCTGCAGCGCCTCGGCGTCGTAGAGCCGCACAGGCGTGCCCATGTCGTTTCGCCAGATCCCGAACGCCAGGCCGGACAGCGGGCGCAGCGCCCGCCCGGCGAGCGAGCCCCGGTCGCCGACGACGACCCTTGCCCCGGCCTCGTAACCGTCCAGCAAGCGGGCAATGTCGCTGTAGCCCACCCGGACCTCGCCTCCGATCAGGAGCACGAGGTCGGGCCCGGTGACGAGTGCCAGTGTGCAGGCCTTCTGTGCGTCGAAGTTCTGCCCGCTCGGTGGCGCCAGCACCGTGTGCTCCCGAGCGAGTCGCCCGAGCGTCTCTTCGAGCATCCAGGCGTCACCGTTGGAGGGACGCATCAGCACCGCCGTGACGTTGCGGAGGGGCGGGGAAGTGCTCACGGGAAGCGACGCTACCGGCTCGGGTTGCTCAGGACTCCGCCGGGATCGCCGCGGCGGACGCTTCGGGATGCTCCGATCCGGTCAGGTAGATCGCCGCGACGACGAAGATGAACAGCGCCGTGGTGGCCAGCTGGGCCAGGAATCCGTTGCCCAGGCCGAAGTCGACGATGGCCCGCAGGCTGTTCTCGCGGTCCTCGGTGTAGTCGAACGAGTAGTCGACCGCCAGCGCGTACGCGATGTCGGCCACGAAGTAGACCAGGAACCCGCTCATGAAGGCGGCGGCGAGTTGGCGGCGCAGCACCCATGCGGCCAGGGGAGCGGCCGCCGCAAGGATCAACCAACCTGCCAATTCGGGGATGAACTGGGCTCCCTCGAGGCGGGCGACCAGACCCCGGTGGATGATTTCCGTCGCCAGCGGCTCGCTCAGCGCGTTGCCGGACTCGTTGAGCGGGATCCGCTCGATGGAGATGACGTAGGTGGGCAAGAAGCGGGCCACGATCCAGCCGGTGCTCAGAACGGCGAGGCCGAGCACGAGCCATGGGCTGCGCGGGCGACCATCGTCGCGGCAGCCACGGCAACACTCATCGGAGACGAGGAGGGCTGCGTAGAAGGCGACCACGAGTTGCACGATGTAGGAGGCAAGGCCCAACCAGAATCCGGGGCCGGGCGCAGTCTCGTCGTAGGTGAACATCCCGAAGCTGCTCTCGGCGACGATGTAGAACATGCCGACGGTGAGGCCGCAGATCCCGATCGCGCCGGCGCTGCGGTGGCCGGGCCGCGAGACGCAGAACAGCATCGTGGCGAAGGCGCCCATCATGATGCAGTTGAACCACAGGTTCGCCGGGTCGTGCACCAGCAGGTCGGTGGCGCCGTCCCAGCGGAAGTACAGCGACAGGATCCAGAGAGCCAGCGAGGCGACACCGAGTTGGAGCACGCCGAGGAGTCTTCGCTGGGCCGGCTCACCGGCGGCGTAGAACGGCACGATCAGTCTCACGGCGCCGCGATCGTCATCGGGGCGTCCGGGTTCCTCGGCACCGGTCATGGCAGTCCCTCCAATCACCGTCGGCGGGTCCGCACGTTCCGAGGTGGGTCCCCCGTGCGTTCACCACCACGTCTCGGAGGCTATACGGCGAGGGTCGCGGGCACGAGAAGGACCTTCGAGGCGGGGGAGGCTCCGGTCCCCGGTTAGAGTCCCCCCGTGCCCAGGCCGCCGGCGGTGGATCTCTACAGCGACACCCAGACCAAGCCCACTGCTGCGATGCGCAGGGCGATCGCCGATGCCGAGGTGGGCGACGAGCAGCAGGGCACCGACCCCACGGTCAGCCGGCTCTGTGCCAGGGTGGCTGAGATGCTGGGCCACGAGGCGGGGCTCTTCCTGCCCACCGGCACGATGTGCAACCTCGTGGCGGTCGCCGCGCACACGTCGCCCGGCGACGCCATCGTGACCTCACTGGACAGCCACATCGTGCGTTCCGAGACCGGGGGAGCGGCCGCCTACTCGGGTGTGATCACCGACCTGCTGGCCGGTGACCGGGGGCGGTTCGGCCCCGAGGCCACTGCCGAGGCTCTGGCGCCGGGACACGTGTACCGACCCTGGCCGCGCCTGGTCTGCCTCGAGCAGACCCACAACTTCGGTGGCGGCACCGTCTGGCCGCTGGCCCAGTACCGGGCGGTTGCCGACGTGGCGCACCGCCACGACGTGCCGGTGCACACCGACGGCGCCCGGCTCTTCAACGCGACGGTGGCCTCGGGCACAGACCCCTCCGACTGGGGCGAGCCCGTCGAGAGCATCTGGGTGGACTTCACAAAGGGGCTCGGCGCGCCCATCGGCGCCGTCCTTGTGGGAGGCCGCGACTTCATCGAGGCGGTCCGGACGCACAAGCACCGCTGCGGGGGCGCCATGCGCCAGGCCGGTATCGCCGCGGCCGGCTGCCTCTACGCGCTCGATCATCACGTCGAGCGCTTGGCCGACGATCACGCCAACGCCGCTCGCCTCGCCGAGGGGCTCGCCGCACTCGGGCTCGACACCGAGGATACCGAGACCAACATGGTGTGGATCGATGTATCGAGCACCGGGTTGAGCGCGGCGGACTTCCTCGAGCGGCTGGAGGCCCGGGATGTGCGGATGAGCAGGGTCGAGGAGCGGGTGCGCGCCGTGACACACCTTGATGTCTCCGCCGGTGGCGTCGAGATCGCCATCACCGCGGTCGCCGCGGTACTCGCCGACCTTCGGTGAGTGCCAATGGGGCCCGGCGCCCCAACGTCTGCTTCATCCTCACCGACCAGGAGCGCCACCGGGGCTGGTTGCCGGACGACGCTGACCTGCCCAACCGCCGGCGCCTGCTGGACGGAGGTCTGGAGTTCAGCCGCCACTACACCCACACGTCGCCGTGCTCGCCCTCGCGGGCGACCCTCGTAACCGGCCAGTACATGCCCGAACACGGCATCAAGGAGAACACCCGCGGGCCGGCCAACGGCTGGCTGGGCGGTGGCGTGGACACCGTTGGCAAGATGCTGCGGCGTGCCGGCTACAGGACCGCCTACAAGGGCAAATGGCACCTCTCGATGGGCCCCTACCCGGACATGGAGTCGTACGGGTTCGGCGACTGGGAGGGCAATGATCAAGCCTTCTGGGGCCAGGCGGGCAGCGGTGTGGAGTACGACGAGCCGATCGGCGCCTCCGCAGCGGCCTGGATACGCGACCGGGCGGGCGAGGAGAGCCCGTGGTTCCTGTTCGTGGGGCTCGTGAATCCCCACGACATCATGTGGTTCCCCATCGACCAGCCCTGGTACCAGCAGGCCAACCCCGATCATTTCGGGCGAGTGCGCGACCGCTACGCGTCGCTGGGATGGGGGCGCGCCGACGCCCTGCCGCCCTTCACGCCGGACTACCCCGAGCGATTCGAGGAGTTGCCGCCGAACTTCGACGACGACCTGCACACCAAGCCCGATGTGCACCGGCGCTTCAGCCACGAGATGTCGCGCAACGGCGGCTACCTCGACCGCGCCGACAAGAAGCACTGGCTCCGGCAGTTGGACTACTACGTGAAGCTCCACGAGATGAGCGACGTCAGCGTGGGTCTGATCCTCGACGCCATCGCCGCCGGCGGTGCCACCTCCGACACCGTGGTGATCTTCACCTCTGACCACGGTGACCAGTGCGGCTCGCACGCGCTGCGCTCGAAGGGGCCGTGGAACTACGAGGAGACGATGCACATCCCGCTGTACGTGGTGGCCCCGGGCGTCACGACGCCGGGGGCGCAGAGCGAGGCGCTGACCAGCCACGTGGACTTGACGGTCACGGTGACCGAACTGGCCGGCGTGGAGGTCGCCGATGCCGGCCTGCCGGGACGGAGCCTGGTGCCGCTACTGGCCGAACCGGAGACCGGGGGCCGCGACGAGGTCCTGTTCGCCCAGGACTGGGCCTGGTACGACGGCCTGCTGGACACCCGTTACGCCAGCCGCGGGATCTTCGACGGCCGCTTCAAGTACTGCCGCTACTACGGGATCGGCGGCAGCAGCACCACCTCGGCCCGGCCACCGGCGGGCCCGAAACTCTTCGACATCGACGCCGCCTTCGACGATCAGGAGCACGAGCTGTACGACCTGGCGGAGGATCCGTACGAACTCGTGAACCTGGCTGTCGACAGGGGACGTCGCCGGGAGGTCCGGGGGTGGTTCGACCGGCTGCTGGAAGCCGAGGCCGAGGCGTTCGCGGACGAGCCCGGCAGCCGCCCCGCCGGTGCCCCGCCCTGGGCGGAGGGCTAGGGCGGCACCAGCAAACGCGAGCATCTCGATCACGTCAGTCCGACAGTCTTGGTCGTGTCGTTCCAGCGCCGAGCGCGCCTCAGACTCGATCCAGAGCCAGAGTCAAGTTCCCGCGACACCGGTCGGGCGCGCCGCCGTGACCTGGACACGCACTGCGGTTGGCGTTCTCTCGCCATGAGCCACTGGTCTGCCGGTCGCGGGTTGACTCGACCCCGGAGGGTAGAATCCTTGCCGGGATTCGGTCCGTCGTCGGAGGAGCAGGTCTGTGGACAGC
>Ga0209543_1001505_pt1 | contig 20535 bp, 18 predicted proteins | sample MesohylFT_FD_187296 | JGI IMG/M metagenome (GOLD analysis project Ga0209543, IMG submission 187296) | Host-associated microbial community of the marine sponge Aplysina aerophoba from Gulf of Piran - sponge mesohyl, lysed by freeze-thaw... | ecosystem: Host-associated > Porifera > Sponge >...
GGGGGGGGGGGGGGAGGGGGAATAATAGTTCGTTTGCCTTCAGGTTCACCATGGTGATTAGTCGCACTTCGGCTCTATTTAACAACAATCCGTTTATTCAACCAAGACAAGTACAGCATTTTTCGTAGAAGTATTCTTCAAAGGAGCTCAGAATCACAGACAATTACCATCGAATGGTAATTCCCGTAGTGTCTCAGCTGGGGGGACGGGTGGTTTCGAAATCTTTAAGGCGTTTCCGTTGATGAGTTAGAAGTGGAGTACAAGATCACTGCACTCGAACTCCAAGTAGCAGAAGAAAGACAGAAGACTGCTCGTAAGCTGTATACAGCAGGTGCAGGGGTTAAAGTGTGGAAGCACAAGGGTGAAGACATCGCTCGATTAAAGGGAGAGACAAGAGCGATTATGCAGGTAATTGAACAGAAGTGTTTGATCGAAGAAGATGATGAAGTCTCTGGAGAAGGAAATGTCAAGCGGTATTCCCTACTATGAGCGTGACCTACTGAATGTTATTCGTCAAGGTTGAGGAGTGCCAGCTGTACCACTGGTGCTCGTAGGAATCAAACCTTAGGGAATTGTCCTAGGTGTTGTATCTTCAGGTGGACTATTTGCATCATAGAATAACAGAATACGTATACTTGCCAGAGCAACGAACAGGTGACTTAATGAACGAACCTTTTAGAATTTCGGTTGAGGCGTCTACAGGCCGGAAAGGCGTACTTGATGTTCACGATGCACTTGACCAAGCAGCGGATTTCTTCAAAATACTCAAGGGGGGAAACAACAAGAAGGTCTTGTTTAACATTAAGACAGTCGCTAGGCAGAATCCGTTAACCATGGAGTGCGTGCCTCATAACGCAACAACGTTAGACATTGATTATGATATCGTGGAGCCGAATGCCCGTGCCTTCCACACCCTTTACCGCGACATTTCGTCTGGGCAAACATGGAATCCAGATACACCCAAAGTCGTCCGTGACGCGACCAAGAGAATGCTAGAAAGAAACCTGAATGGCATTGCCAGCACGACTTGCGGACTACCGCACATTGGACAGTCCCTAGAGATCAAGCCCGAAAGCGCAAAAAGTAGTCTGCGCATACTGGCGTTGCCACCCGACCCTATTTACAGCTGCATGTATGAAAACCGAAAACGGACAGAATTGGGATCTGTTGAGGGTACGCTCATGAACATAGGCACGCACGATAATCGGCCGTCAGTGAAAATTTGGGCTAGCAATCTTAAAAGGTCTATTTGGTGCCAATTGGCTGCCGCAGAATTGCAGAAATGGGAAAAAATGAGTGCCTGTGTCGTATGGAGCGAAAAGCGCGTAAGTGTTCAGGGCAAGATATTCTATAAGAAAGACGGGAATTTGGAGAAGGTGATAGATGGTTATGTGGAAATAGTCGAAGAAAGTGACGTTTCTCTTGAAGATCTTTTTGACCCAGACTTTACAGGAGGCTTATCCGCCAGAGAGTACTTAGACAAACTCCGTGAGGGTGATTATGGCGGATCAGCCTATTAAGTACTATTGGGATGCGTGCCTTTGGATTGATCTCATTAATAGAGAGAATCAAGACAGAGTGGATCGCTGCTTACATGTAATAAATCTTGTTGGCAACAAGAACGCAGAACTTTACACTTCTGCGTTCACGCTGGCAGAGGTTTATAAAGTGAAATGCCATGGGGACAGAGTACAGCTTCCAGAGAACAAAGACCAAGACTTTGAAGATTACTTAAGAAATAATGTCGAGGTGCTTCAGGTAACTCAAAACGTGGGTATGGTAGCACGGCGACTGCTCAGGGAGTATCCCAAATTGAAGAAGCCCCAAGATGCAGTGCATGTCGCCTCGTGCTTGGTTTATGACGTGGATGTACTACACACATTTGACTCAAACCATTTAACACGTTTCGACGATCATTTGATATGCTTCAACGGAAAAAGGCTTAGCATCTGCGAGCCACCCCAACTCCCGAACCCAAAGGATCTGTTTGATATCCAGGGAACCTCCCCAAAATTCGATTGATCAAAAAGAGCCAATCGTAGCTTATACTGCAAACAATATCGGGAAAACGTTCTGTATTGGTACAATTAAGTATATAGTTCCCTAATTCATCAATGTTTCCAATAACGCAAGACGCTACATGAATTGCATCTTGCGGTTTTCGTAATCCAGGATATTTTCTACAAAGTCGTCTTGATACTTTTGCTACCTGCACGTCTACAAGAATAGGTTTAACCAAGCCTGATTCAAAGTATGATTCAAACGTATCATCTTGGTCTTCGGGCATTGATGCAGTGTCACCGTCACATTTGCGTTTATAGACTTCGGCTAAGGTAAATGCCGATGTCCACAACTCGGCTTTATGCTTCTCAACTTCTGAAAGTACATGGAGGCATCTCTTAAATCTGTCCTCGTCAGATTGGGTAATCAGATCAATCCATACGCAAGCATCCCAATAGTATTTACGTAAGCGCTCCACCTAATCTTCCCTCAACCGTTCTAAGTATTCTTCAGATGAATGTCCTTCAGAAAAGCCAGGGTCATGCAACTCATCAAGAGGCACTTGCCTACGATTCAAGTAAGAAACCGTACCATCAATTATACGAGTAAGTTTTCCGATACCATCGAAATCTAACATGCCCTGTACACGGACCTCTCGATGTTCCCAAAAGTCTTTGACACGTAATTTTTCGTTCAACTTTGTTAGCGTAAGCTGATCTACTTGGCACCATATTTTGTTTCCAGTATTAAACTCCTCAACTTGAATCGCGGGCTTGTTGTAGTGCGTACCCAACTGAACGAGAGATCCAGCGATTGAGCCATATCCCTGTACTGGAAAAGTCGCAAGTAGGTCACCCAAATCACTTTTTTGAGTCAACAGTTTAAGGCCTACCTCGGCAAAATCTTGATCAATAACCACTTGCTCAATCCCATTTCCAAAATCACACTCGGTTCGCTCTATCCCGTTAGTGTTTCTTTGTAATAGCTGTGTAATCTTCTTAAGCTTCCGGCCGGAGAGATTGACTGGATGAGGTTGCGGGGAAGAAAGATTCGTAATCGCCGAAACGATATCCCTAACAGTGGAGTTGATAGCCTCATAGGCCGACTCATTGGTTTGGGTATCAATTGGCTTTGCTGTAATTACGAGAGGCGAATTGAATTGGGCATGTTCTAGTATCCACTTTACATGCTGATTATTTTCATCAGATAGCAAATCAAAGAAATCCCGTACTTGCTCCATGGCATCTTGAATTGTCAGCATTCCAAGTCCTGATTTTTTTGGACTGATGGATATTTGAACTGATTTTTCCACTGTTGCAGCGTAAGGGTATTATTATTGTCGTATACTTCGTACTGAGAAATGTTCAGGGAAGCAGCAATCTTTTTCCGACCCTTCGCCCTTCGTTGTGATATGTGCCATCCACGAGATAGGGCGTGATTCCGATCCAAGATACATCACGGAGTAATTCGGCACAATCCGCTATAATCCTATGCCCAAAGTTTCGCTTCTCTTTATAGGTCTAATGAAAAAGTGGGTGCTATCTTGGTGTTCTCGGACGGATACTTACAAAACACTCTCATCTGTGTGGATTTGGTGGCCAGCAATGCTTGATCAGAGATTCTCTGAATGTTGTTATGGTCTCAGATAGGGCTGATCTTTGAGAGCCGAATAGAATGGGAATACGGAACGATATTGGCGAAATATCGTCTCCAAGGTGACCCAAGCTGCCAGCGTGCAAAGCCGTGGAACTTCGAAGTTTAAGTGTTAAACGATATAAGAGTTACCGTGGGGATACAAGTGTTGAAATTGCCCCTCTGACCATCCTTGTAGGGGCTAACAATTCTGGTAAAACAGCACTAGCCCAAGCGTTCCATTTATTGGCAAGCAGCTTAGCTCCTTCAGGGGATGATATCCGCGAACCACTATTAATGAGTTCGGGTGGGGTTCGCCATGGCAGAACTTTCGTGGATTTGGTGAACAGGCATTCTGTACATGGTAGATTGTCCCTGTCTGCTGTACTTGTGCATGAGGGCAGCGAATCTTCCCTATCGGTGACTGTTCAGAATGTGTTAAGGCCGTCCAAGCCATCCGAACGCCAGATTCTCAAATGGAGTTTTAGCAGCGGAAGTGATCGGATTGAGGCAAGAAGAAAAGTTCTCGACCAACAATCTCCTTACGAAGTATCTGTCTCGGGAGGAGAGACGAGTAGGCACCAGATCAACTGGCTAGGTTTGTTGCCGCGGAAACCCCACCAGCTGCCAGACTGGGTTGATGCCCAAGCAGAAGAGATCAGAAAATGGGCCAATGGTGTTCGCTATTTGGAGTGCCCACGCAGTTTTTCGTCATCACGTTTCACGATAGAAGAACCAATCTCAAGTGTGCATGAAGCAAAGGGAGCAGCGGCACCGATTATTTTAGTTGCAGATGATGATCTGAGAGGTTCCGTTAGGGAGTGGTATCACAAAGCTTTCGAAGTGAGTCTTAACGTTAGAACCGAGGGTAGATACTTTGATCTAATAGTGGGATCACCGGCACATGGCTCTGATGTACTTCTTGGCCAATCTGGTGGAGGGCTTTCGCAGGTTCTTCCCGTCGTAGTGACAGCGCTAACTGCAAAACAGGCAGGGCCGGGTGTTGACATCATTGAACATCCAGAAGCAGAGCTTCATCCAGCTGCCCATGCTCATGTTGCGGAACTTTTGCTAAGCAATCTGTCAGGATCTGCCAGACCCATGATCATTGAGACGCACTCGGAGATGATTTTGCTTCGTGCGCGACGCTGGATCGCAGAGGGGCGACTACCGCACGATCATGTAGCTGTATATTGGATTAATACCGAGCCAGAGCATGGGTCTGTGTTGCAAAAAATTACTATAAACGATTGTGGCGAAATGAGTAGCTGGCCAGACGGGGTCTTCAGTGAAGACTATGAGGAGGTATTGGCCATCCGACGTGCTTCCGTACGCAACATGGGGAGATAACTTGGATGCGCGTAGAAATTTACGTATGCGTAGCAAACGATTCTGATGCCCATGAATGGCTGGATCGAATTCTTCACAAGATATCTGATGGGTGGCATCTTTGGGATACAACTCGGATCTCTCTGCTTTTGAGGCCACGACATGGGTTAGACAAGGAAGAGATAGAGGCGACGGTGCCCCGAACACGCCTGGGAGTACTACAAAGCTCATCCCCAATGGTCCACAATTGAACACCATTGAATAAGTTATCGTTTACGACCGTCTTGCAATCAGGTCAGACTGGATGGTGGCAAACCAGGCAGAACCTGCGATCGCGCTGCGAGATATCCAGTCGGTTGTGGAAGATGACATTAAGGAGTTTTATCATCACTTCAGGGCCGCGGTGCGCGTGGAGCATAAGCTCCTGAACCTGATTCTGCGGTACATCCTGCGTCAAAAAGGTAAGCGCGTTCGACCGCTGCTGGTGCTTTTGGCGGCAAAAACCTGTGGTGGCATCAGCGAACGTAGTTACCGTGCTGCTGCACTGGTAGAACTGCTCCATACGGCTACGCTTGTGCATGATGATGTCGTGGACGAGTCTGAAAAGCGACGTGGATCCTTTTCAATCAATGCGCTCTGGGGCAACAAAGTAGCGGTACTCCTCGGCGACTATTTTCTGAGCCGCGGTCTATTACTGGCTCTGGAACACGATGATTTTGACATGCTTCGTGTTCTTAGCAATGCTGTGCAGCGCATGAGTGAAGGGGAGCTACGTCAGGTGCAGCGAACACGAAACCTGGATATTGATGAGGATTCATACTACCGGATCATTTCGGACAAAACAGCATCTCTTTTGGCCGCATGTACCCACTGTGGTGCTCTGAGTGCAAATACTGACGAAACCAGTGTACGGTATATGTGCGAGTTCGGCGAACAGTTAGGGCTGGCTTTCCAGATACGGGATGATCTATTTGACTTTGGAGCTGGCGGAATCGGAAAGCCCGTAGGAGCTGATCTGCAAAAGAAACTGGTTACGCTCCCTCTGATACACGCCCTAAAAGTCGCGAATCCGGCTGAACGCCGGCGAATGCTGAAAATTATCCGCAGGGGTAAAAAAAGCCAGCATAATCGAAAAATCGTTCTCGATTTTGTTGAGACCACAGGGGGACTCGCCTACGCGCAGGAGCGCATGGAATACCATGTTAAAAAGGCACAAACCCTATTGGAGAGCTTCCCGGATTCGGACGCCCGCCAAGCGATGCATGCACTCAGCCAATACGTGATTGCACGGAAAAAATAGTTTTGCTATTTCAGGTGCAGCGCCCGTCCGGTTCTGACTGCCATACCAGTTACAAGGTCCTCTACTTCCACCTCTATGGTATAGCTTCCGTCTGAAGCTTCCCCCAGATCAATGGCTACATACGAAAGGGGCGATGTATCGGTGCTTCGCTGTTCGCTCGTCTGCAAAGTAATTGCCTCCTCCTGACCTGCGTCGGCAGGTGTGAGTGTGTATGCAATGCGGTATCTTGTTTGCCCGTCTGGTTCCCGTGTCAAATTGTAAATCTCGAAATACACGAACGGAGCTACAGATCTTTCGAATTGTCCAGATGGATTCACATGTAGGATCACCTCATCACGCTCAACCGCATCCGGAAGCACAGCTATACTGTCTGCCAAAAGCATATCACTCAGCTGCAAACCAGAATCTGTATATCTGGGCACGAGATAGTCAAATCTGTACGCACGAAGATGTACGCCATCCAGCACACGGGCATGAAGTGAAAAATTGAACCGATCTGTGGATAAGTCTACTTGGAATCGGTCGACAAAGGGCTTCTCTCCACGGCCATATTGCGACTGTTTCCGTGCGTAATTGATGCGTTCCCAGTCGTCGGTATGAATCGCGAAACCGGTTTCTACAACAACCGAGTCGGGGCCGCGCACACGCGCAGTTTCGTGCAATGGAACTTCGTAGTAAATCTCCACTAAGGTTCGTCCGTCAAGCCCACGGAATGCGCCAACGACATATGGCACCTCCCAGTGCCGAATATCGGATGACCATTGATGCCGGTCTGTGCTCAATCCATGTACGAGATAGTCTGCACTCTTCCGTTCCGCATCCAGTGCATCCAGCCCTACAAGAGCCGGCTCGAACGTTGGTCCAACAGGCGAAGGCACAAAATGCTCTGTAACTCCACATACCTGGCCCATACAGGTCGGAGCAAAGTGGAAAACTAGCAGCGAGTCATTGTATAGCCAGGAATTGGCTTCGCCTACGGTATAGTCGTCGGGTTCTCCGTGGCGCATGAATATGATACCACGATCATTGAAATCAGAGCTTAATTGGTATGTAACCGGAAAATAGGTCTCATCATGTGTGAACGCACTACGGAACCACGAACGGAACCCATTGAACAGAAAACTCTGCTCAGCAATACGCAGCCGACGGTAATGTTCAGCCATACGTGCGTTATAAGCGGCAGCCGGCATGGGATCCCGGCTGGTCCAAAACACCCTGAAAAACTTGCGGTACTCTTCAAGCTCTTCAATACGCTCAAAGGCAGCTACCTCTGCCGGACTGGCTATAGTTTTTATTTCTTCGAAGAAGACCAGCGCATCTACCTTTGCGTCTATGCTGGAAATCGCTTCTTCGATGGTTTCTGTACCAATCTCCGGACGCATTCGTGCAAAGCTCAATCGTGCCTGCGCAAGAAGCAGAGGAGTTTCCGCTGTATCCTCGTCTTCGGTATAGATTGCTTCCGCCGTATCGTACATGCCCTGTCGTTCGTATGCACGACCGACAAAAAGCGGAGCTAGAGGACCTGATTGACTCCGTAACCACAATCTTGCCTTCTCGGGCGCAGTCGTCACGACATAGCGCCAGTAAAACGACAACAGACGAGGCAGTACGTAATCCAAATCTGGCTGGTGCTTCAGTTGGGCTTCTCCCAAGGTGATTGCCCCCTCCAAGTCTTCCTTATACCGTTTAAGGATCGCGTACTGAAAAAGAACATCCTGATATGCAGAATCCTGCGCAACCACGAATTCAAAATCAGCCGCACTGCGTGCCAGTAGACGCTGCAGTCGATTTTTGAGTGTGGGGCTCCGGCCGCGTTCACGTAATGCGATCCCACGAAGGTAGTGACCTTCAATGTGGTTACTGTCTGATTCGAGAAACTCGTCTAGTAATTGGACCGCACGCTCGTACTCCTGACTAGCGACCGCTTGACGGGCCGCCTGCAAATCCGTAGGAGGGATCTGTGAGAGCAGTAAAATAAGGAAGCACCAAGCCATCGCAGATTTTCGGCGAACCTGGGGGCTCTGCCACTGCGACGCGCTTAAATAATGGCGCTGATCTTTTGAAAGATCTCGCTCCTTGGCTCACCGGTTTTATCGTGAATGAGTTGGACCATCTTGCGCATATTGCCGCGCGCCTTCTTCATCTCTCTCTCATTAAAATCCGCCTCGCTCCAAATGGACTCTATCTGGCTGCAGACCTGCTGCCAACTCTCGTTCATACGCTTAGTCGCCATCAACGCTGAATTAGATGTAATACATGAGGGCACCGAAATGCACCGCAGGGTGGACACCCCGTGCACAGCGTAGGTATATGTCTAAGTGATCAATCTGTTCCAAAACATGAGAACCAATAGAATCAACCAGAACAGGTGACCGATGCCTGCATACATGGAGACCTTACGGGCGTGGGTTGATGCCTCATTACCATTTGTTTCTGATTCCGTGTTTTTGCTCCCAGTTTCGACGGCGGTGTGTAATCGTCTCCAGGCCGGACGCAGGAACACGAACTGTATCCCCAACAGAACAACAATCAAAGCTGAGGCCGCGTGGTATTGAATTTGCCCAGGATATCCGCCTCCAACCATAAGCAGTACCATTGAGAACACGAATGTAGCTATGAGCATAATGCCCATTAGCGAGACTGTACGCAGACCGTCGACGGAAACAGCTACCTGCCCAGTCGCAGCGAGTTTGGCTTGACTGCCCAACCGTATGCTTAGCCCAAACCAAGCTGAGGCAGTCAAAACATGGAGTAAAATCAGTAATGTTACGGTCATGGACTCATTCTCATATTCTGTTATGCTGATGCGTGATGACGCAGGTATGACGCCTCGTCAAAATCGTCAACCTGTATTGCTTCCCATGAGGCTGCCGCTGCCTCATGGATCTTTGCTGCTTCTTCGTCGGTGATGATTCCAGCCGCGTGGGCTCTCTCAAACCGAGTAGTCTTCGGTTTGCGGGCCAACTGACCGGTACGTACGGCCTTTGAGACTTTTGCTTCAATCGGCCGAACGGCTGCCACCAGATCCAGTGCGTGCTCCAGACGTCGCAGCCCGCGCGCTTTGTCGTCGCCCAAATAAACACCTGCTGCAATTCGGTTGCGCTGTGGGCCTGGCACCTGCATAAGCTGAGCAACCTTGTGGCCCACCCGATCTGATGGGCCCCGCCCGAAGCTGTTCAGTCTGTACCACAGTAACGCCGGTCCACGCATCCACCATGTGAAACCTGGCACGGTTATATTCGCAAACAGACCTTCAAATGCCCGTTGAATTTCGCCGAGTGCATACTCCATGGACCACTGGAAGTATGGGATATCTTCTTTGCGCTGTCCCTCGGCTTCAAACCGACGAATTGTGGCTGAGGCTATATACAACCAGGAAAAGATGTCGGCAAGGCGACCAGTAATCTTCTCTTTTCGTTTCAGTGAACTTCCCAGGGAAGCCATGGCCAAGTCTGCCAGAAACGCGAACGCGGTTGATGCCCACGTGAGCCGCCGAATGTATTGTCGCACGATTCCTTGACCAGGAACCATAGCTGCATGACCGCGGGTAATCCCCAACAGCAAACATCGTGCAGCATTGCGTACTACATGTCCAATATGGCCAATGAACGCACGATCGAACAGATCAACATCTTTTGCAGCCAATGCCGAAACTTCCTTGTAAGCCCAAGGATGACAGCGCAAGGCTCCCTGACCAAAGATGATCAGTGATCTTGTGAGTATGTTCGCACCTTCAACCGTGATCGCGATTGGGTTGCTGAAATAGAAGTGTGCTAGAACATTGCGTGGGCCGGACGAGATCGCATTTCCCGCCAGGATATCCATTCCATCGTTAATAACTTTCCGCCCAAGTTCAGTCAGGTGGTACTTGAGAATGGCTGTGACCACGGCCGGTGCCTCTCCGCTATCTATGGCTCCAAGTGTATATATGCGGGCCGCATCCATGAGGTAGGTAAAACCACCAATTCGCGCCAAGGGCTCTTCAATTCCCTCGAATTTCCCAAGAGGAAGTCCGAACTGGCGTCTGACCGCAGCATGTGCAGATGCTGCTAGGTAGATCGTCTTTGCGCTTCCAACAGAAGATGCAGGCAACGATATCCCACGTCCGGCAGCCAGGCACTCCATAAGCATTCTCCACCCATCTCCTGCCCCCTCTTCTTCGCCAATAATTGCATCAAGAGGCACGACAACATTATGACCTTCAAAGGGTGCATTCACGAACGGAACCCCTAATGGATCGTGTCTTCGGCCTCGTTTGATTCCCGGGGTGTCCGAAGGAACCAGCGCACATGTTATACCGAGGTTTTCCCCACGGCCGAGGATGTTTTCTGGATCCCGGAGCTTGAATGCAATCCCCAGAATTTCTGCCACAGCAGACAGTGTGATGTATCGTTTTTGCCAGTTAAGCCGAATTTTCACGTCTCCAGATTCATCCCTGAATAATACCCCGTCCGCTTGTATCGCTCCCGCATCACTGCCGGCAGCTGGTTCAGTGAGTGCAAAAGCAGGAAGAAATGTGCCGTTGGCCAGATGCGCCAGGTAGTGTTCACGCTGCGCCTGCGTTCCATAGTGGATCAACAGTTCTGCAGGTCCTAGAGAATTCGGCACCATAACCGTTGTTGAGAGCGGATTGCAATGCGACTGCAGCTTAGCCACGACCGCACTATTTGCCATCGCGGAAAATCCGAGGCCGCCATACCTGGTGGGAATGATCATACCAAAGATCTTTTCGCGCCGCATCAACTGCCAGGCTTCATCGGAAAACTGCCGATCCGTCCACACCTTCCAGTCGTCTACTAGGTCACACAATTCCTGAACAGGGCCGTCTAGGAACTCCTGCTCCTCCGAACTCAGATTAGGATACGGTGACTCTCGAATACGTGCCCAGTCTGGGCGCCCAGAGAATAATTCACCCTCTACCCAAACCTTGCCCGCTTCCAGGGCTACTCTCTCTGTATCCGAAATAGCCGGCAATAATCCTATACGGTCTATGGTCAGCATGACCGGACGCGTAAACAATGTTCTGCGCCATGGCGGTATGACAGAGATTGCGGCAAAAACTATCGCCAATATGATCAACCACAGTGGGGATCCTGCGACATAAAAAAGAAGAAGAATGGCAACTGCCCAGATCCAGATACGTGCACCGAAGTAGGCCAAGAGCAAGCCCGCGATTAAGCTGACACCAATACCTTGCCAAACTGTCAGAAGATCATATCCGTACTGTTCCATGGGTGACTAGTTGCTGTCGGAAGACGTTACACCAGCATACTGTTTAGCTGTTTCCCTGATTCCGGCATTCAGACTTTGATTAGCGAGATTATGCATCCCTTCTTCGATGTTCGCAAGGATTTGTATTCTGACCATTGGTAAGGTTACCGATAGACGAAAAATCGAAGTATCGTTGAACAAATCTCCGCGCGTGCGCTGCACGATGTTTCTGCAGACGATCCGAATGTGATCCTCGGCGCAGGCAGGAAACGCACTACATTTCCGGGACTAACAAAAACTTCCGATGGCACCCGGACGGTGGGCCAAGCATCACCTCCACTCGGGGAAGAGCTTCAATTGCAATTCATCCAGAAACCGCATACGTCATTTAACTTGGCAGGTGGCCTGGCCGCACGCGGGCTTGACGTGCTCCTGGTTGACTCCGATCCCCAGGGATCGACGACCGGGTGGGGGTATGCCCGAGAAGACCGGGGAGACACCGCTCCGCAGGTCATCAGCATGACTGGCCCAAAAAATCTCCAGTCCGTCTCGAAGGAGAAAACCACCTACGACCATGTGGTGATTAACGGCTCTGCCAGGCTGGAAGAGCTCCTGGGGGCGGCCATACAGGTCGCGGATGTCGTCATCATTCCCGTCTGCCCCAGTGCGTTGGACCTGTACGCGACCCATGAAGTACTGGATATCGTGCGGCAACAGCAGAAAGCCAGAACCAGGGAACTCCGCTACGCGTTGTGTGTCACACAACAGATCGGGGGATCCACCCTCGCGCGTGAGGTCGGGGGTGCGGCCAAAGAGCTGGGGGTGCCCCTATTGGAGAGCCGTATGACGCATCGGGTCGCTTTTGCACGGGCGGCTCAGCTTGGCATGACCGTCCAGGAGTATGAGCCGCATGGCAAGGCGGCCAGCGAGACCGATCAGCTTGTCGCCGAAATTCTCACCTTACTCAAATAAGGAAAATGCCTACCCCCCCGCCCTGAGTTTCCGACCCGCCTCCCATCGGAGAGTCGAACATCCCGCAGCTGCAGCGCTTGCGCAGAAGGGCGCGGCAAGGGTAGCCACAAAATCCACGCTGGTCCATTTCCCCCTCCCCCTGTATCAGAAGCTCAGGTTGACCGCGATTGCCAAAGACATCTCCCTCCGACAGCTCGCACGCACGGTACTGGAAGCGTGGGCCCAGAAGCACGGTGGCGACCCGGTGCAGGCCGCAATTCCGCCCCCCGCAGTAGATAGTGGGGAGGCTAAGCCCTTAATGTATATCTGTCCCCGGAGATTCACCTGGCGCTCAAGCAGGTTGCCGTGGTGCACGGTATCACTTTCCGTCGGCTTGTTTTAGCCGTACTGCAGGAGTGGGCACGGACGCGGACCCTTCCATAGGCATGATGTCCGCGTCTCATTTTGCTCAAATTACGTTTTGTCGCACCTAAGTGCGCTGCCGGCGACGAGAGACGCGCTGAATGTGCTGCAGACAACGCTAAATCGTCTCCAATGCCTGGTTAAACCGGGCGACGAAGTCCTCTCCTGTAAAACTGCAGTTATTCTCATGCAGCTGCTTTGCCAGATGCCGGCATACCTGCTCATGAGAGAGAGGGGTTTAGGCCCATTCGTTCTCGCCGGAGAGGATGGGCACTGTTAGTACCGCCCAAGCGTCCGTTTGGCCCTCGGCGTTTCGCGCGACCAGGATCAGCTCCCCCCGCCTGGCTCCCCGGGGCGTTTTTACTGCGGGAGGGTTATTCTCAGACAATTCAGAAATCTGGAACTTGATAAGCATCTTAAAATTGGGTGCCGGCATCTCTGGTAGGGTCTGGTGATCAATGGCAATAAGGTAGGGTAATCTAGTTCTTGCAGCTCGTTCTCCTCGTGCGCTCCCTGAGAGGGGCGTAATTGCGTCTGGCGCCGCGTATGAGCGTCTCAGAGTGATTTCCGGCAAATTAGCCGCCGTTGTTGCTGAACAAGATGACTGCGGAGATAACGGCCGTAGCAAATCCAATCATCCAGATGAGCACATTGTATTTTGAATTCTGTGCATCCATCTTCGCCTCCTGTGACTCTCTCTGCGACCTCAGCTCCGCACGAAGTCCTTCAAGGCCGGTCTCCAGCTTGGATGTAAACTGGGCGATTGTATTCTGTGAAGCGATATTGCTCATGCGTTCTGCAAGTTCGACTGCTTTGCGGTCTTTCAATCCAGTATCCTGAAGCAGCTCTACGATTCTAGTGAATTCCGGTGTGTCTTGTCTCTCCATTTCTGTGTTGGACAAGGTTCAATGGTTCCGCCGCGGCTAAGGAGGCGATGGGTGAAACGTGACAGCCCTCCGCTTCGCAGGGTTTAACATCGGAACGATGGAAAAATTTGCGGAAAACGAGCAAAAAATAGGTTCTGTTTTTTATTACTCTCTCACTCTCTACATCACTCATTTACTCCAACTCCGCACATCGGTTCCGCGCATGCTGCTGATCTGCGATCCGCTACATCGCCTCTGCGCGATCTTTGATCACGCAGTAACTCGCGCTCCACCTCCGCCATCCACCAGAACTCCGTCCGATCCCATGAATTAAATACAGTATAATCATTGCAGTATGGCTCTTCACTTTTATGAGTGGGGAGCCTGTTTTTGGAGGCCTTCGGGGTACAGATTCAGTCTACCCGTCTCATCTTCTAATTTTACATAGGGCAGCCATCCAATCCACATCGTGATCACATAAGCCACACACACACACCCACCAACAGAACAAGAAGGCTGGAGTTCCAGGCGCAAAAGCTACGCAGTCTGCAGAACAGATGATTAGCTTAAGCCAGGCACTATCTCGAGTTCAGTCTTGGTAGAATATCAAGACTGATGTTCAACCTTTTAAGCTGCCTTGTACTGGCCGTTGAAGTCAAAGACCTACACTGCCACATAAGACGGTACGGTGGACAGAATACCGAGTAGTCTTGGATCACCACGACCTGGAGATGAAATTGGATCCGCGGGGACTGGTTTTGAGTGACGACCGTTCTTATAAAGCCTGCAATTATCGGTGATTTAGCTCAGATTTTCGAAAATTGCTGCCGCGCCCATACCGCCACCGATACACATGGTGCACAATCCGTAGCGAATGTTCTGGCGCTTCATGGCATGCAGCAAAGTGGCGGTGAGCTTGGCTCCGGTACATCCCAGCGGATGACCGAGTGCAATTGCCCCTCCCTGCACATTAGTAATGGATTCGTCAAGGCTCGCCTCTCTGATCACCGCCAGCGCTTGCGCAGCAAAAGCTTCGTTCAGCTCAATTAATCCAATCTGATCCCGGCTAAGACCAGTCTGTGCGAGGACCTTTTCGATGGCCGGTACAGGACCAATACCCATTAAGGCCGGGGGCACGCCAGCCACTGCAAACCCAACCATGCGTGCCAGTGGCTCAGCACCCAAGCGAGTTGCCATGGCTTCCGACATAACCACGGTTGCCGCTGCACCATCAGACATTTGAGAGGCATTACCGGCCGTAACACTGCCTCCATTCCGAAATACCGGTCGCAAACGACCGAGCACTTCCATACTAGTATCTACTCGCGGTCCCTCGTCTGAGGAAAACTGGTAGGTGATCGTTTTTGAAATCCCGTTCTGGAAGCTAGTCTGCTGCACCTTCAGCGGGATGATTTCCTGCTCAAAAAATCTGCCAGATTGGGCTGCAAGCGCTCGCTCGTGGGATCTCAGTGCAAAGCGATCCTGATCCTCACGCGAGATACTGTACTTTTGTGCCAGATTCTCTGCCGTGTTACCCATCGAAACGTAAACTTCGGGCCTGCTTTCAGCCATACCGGGATCTGGCTGAAAGTAATATCCGCTCATTGGCACAAGCGTCATACTCTCCGCTCCGCCCGCTACAATGCACTCTGCCTGCCCCATCCCTATGGCCTGATTGGCCATGGCAATGGTTTGCAGGCCCGACGAACAAAAACGATTAATAGTGGCCCCAGGCACGGAATCGGGTAGCCCTGCCCGGTTCGCAATGATGCGCCCCACGTTCATGCCCTGTGATCCCTCAGGAAAGGCACACCCGATAAGTACGTCATCAACGTCTTCTGCAAGCAGATTAGGAGTATGGTCCACGGCAGCCCGAACCGCCTCAGCGCCCATGGCTTCAGGGCGCATAAAACGTAATGCTCCCCGCTTTGCCTTTCCGACTGGTGTACGTAGACTGGTTACGATAACGGCTGACGATTGCATTCTCGAATTGCTCAATTACGAATAGGCCGATTGGTCTTAAGCAGACCAGCAATGCGCTCCTGTGTCTTGGGTTGCCCCAAAAGGCCCAAAAACACTTCCCGCTCCAAGTCCAGTAAGTATGACTCGGACACTTCCTGCGCCCCACTTAAATCCCCACCGGTAAAAATATAGGCCAATTTCTTGGCTAAGTACAGATCATAATCACTGATAAATCTGCCTTGATGTAGCTGATAAACAGCCGTACTTAACGCTGCTGCGCCAGGCCGCCCCAACACACGAACTTGTGCAGGTGTAGGTGGGCGATATCCTTGATTTGAAAGTCTCAATACTTCATGTTTCGCCACATGGAAGCGCCGGGCACTGTTCATTACAATGCACGCATGGTCGGGCAGGAAACCCAGATCACGAGCTTCTTCCGCACTCATTGATACGGTTGCCGTCGCAACTGTCTCAAAGTATTTCATCACACCAGGCAAAAGATTGCTGTCATAATAACCCTGGTTTTCTTTGCTAGCCTTGGCCGCAAACCGCATACTTCCTGCACCGGCCGGTATCAATCCAACTCCCAATTCTACAAGTCCGGCGTAGGTTTCTGCTGCGGCAACCGGGTTTGGACAGGCCATGATGAGCTCGCATCCCCCTCCCAGCGCACGCTGGTGTGCGGCCACAACCACAGGTTTACGTGCGTAGTGCACGCGCTGCATAGCAGACTGAAACCGGGCGATGTATTCATCAATCTTCCCAAAATCACCCGACTGGACTGTCCCGGCCATTTCTGCAAGATTGGCTCCCACTGAAAAATGACTTCCCTCGTTGCCTATGACCAATCCGTGCAGGTTGGGATCATTTTCGACGTAATCAATAGTCGTCAACAATCCATTAATTACTCTGAATCCAAGTGTACATGCCTTGGAACGAAACTCAAACAAAGCCACCCCATCTCCCAGATCGATCAGCCCAGACTCTTCGTTCGACCATAGGTCTTTACCCAGGTCCAATTTGATTGACTCCAGAGATCGTTCGTCCGCTGGCATATCCTCAGCCACGTACTCCCCATGGGATGGAAAATAGACGCGCAATGGATGGTCAATGTAGAAAGATGCATCGTCCGACATATCCAGTATCCACTCCGGGAGGGCAAGCCCATTCTTGACCATGGCCTCTCTGACCCTGGCGAAACCAATTGCATCCCACGTTTCAAATGGCCCCATCTTCCAGCCGAAACCTGAACACATCCCCCGGTCAACCCGTGCGGGACTGTCGGTAATTTCCCCTATTCGTCTCGCGGCATAGGCCATACAGTCAAGCATGGTCTTCCGAAAGAACCTGCCTGCGCGTCCTTCATCCTCGAACAGTGCTACGAGGCGATGCCGAAGTGTGCCTGCTGCCTTGATCCTGCCGAGATCCCCTAGATTGAGTGGGGCGGGATCTTCGTATTGCCCTGAAGCCAGGTTCAGAGAGCGAATTTTACGGCCCTCTTTCCGATAGAATCCGGCCCCCGATTTTGCTCCCAGTGCTCCCTTGGCTACTAACTTTTTCAATACCTCCGGGACTCTGAATCGCTCTCTACTCTCGTCCTCCGGCACACTCTCATACAGATTTGCGCATACAAGCCCCATCACATCAAGTCCAACCACATCTGCCGTCCTGAAGGTGCCGGATTTCGGGCGACCGACTAATGGACCCGTCAACGTGTCAATTTCCTCGATAGTGTAGGCACCACTGGCAAACTGTTCAATTACTCCTATCATGCCATAAATACCAATCCGGTTGGCAATGAAGTAGGGCACATCATTCGCCTGCACAACATCCTTACCCAAATAGATACGGGCATACCATCTTATTCTGTCCAGCACCTCAGGGCTTGTGTCGGCGTGTGTAATAACCTCCAGGAGGGGGAGGTATCGCGGCGGGTTAAAAAAGTGCGTGCCTAGAAAATGTTGCCGAAATTCCAAACTGCGTCCAGCAACGAGTGCATGTATCGGGATTCCACTGGTATTGGTTGACACGATGCTCCCTGGGCTTGCATGCATTTCCACCTGTTCCAACAAAGCCCGCTTTATATCCAGTCGCTCGACTACGGCTTCAACAATCCATTCCGCACCCGAAATTTTTTCCAGATCATGCTCAATGGTGCCATAACTTATGCGTCGGTGGACAGCTTTTGTAAAGAACGGATTAGGCTTCAGCTTTGTAATAGTTTTCAAACGCTTTTTCACCAGAGCACGAGGATCCTGCCCTTCCGGGGCTGCTAAATCCAAAAGCAATACTTCGACTCCGGCATTGGCCAAATGGGCCGCTATTTGTGCCCCCATAGTGCCTGCGCCGATTACCGCTGCGCGCCTGAATGGTAAATACGTAGAATTGCTTCTCATTTGGATATCTCAGGGTTCACACCTGCTTGGAGTATTTGATCATTCTGTACGCATGCGGTTCCGCACCAATCTATGAGATCTTAATCAATGCTCACCTACACCATTCTACTGGGGAAATTCTCCGGTGTGCTCACGAAGCGTTTGGGAGATGTTCAGTCCAACTGGCAAAAAGTTTCTCGAAGAAATTGTAGGGAATAGTAGGTCTTGTTTCCTGTGCCGATATTTTGGTTCTAGTGTTTGGTACATCGAAGTTGGCACAATCAAACGACCGAATCTTGTAAGATATACATTGACCACCATGCTCACAACTTGTAACGGGTCGCCGCAATCCTTTACCTCATAACCCAAGAACAGTTCGCATTTCGATCTTTATTTCATTGTGGGTTTGCGTTGACTCAGACTGAGAGTAAAGGTGGGGGTAAGGTGCATCAATTCATGGCTGTCCGCACTAATGCCGTTTTCGGGTGACAGTCATTAATTCCGAGCGTGTGACAAAAATTTTGTCGTCTGTGTAATTACCGGAGAACTGAACTTCGCCTACCAGAATCAACCTCGTGAACGCCTACCTTGCTTAAATCACAGACGCATTTGATTGTACTCCAGTTCTGCCAAGGCGGCTTGCAAACCAGATCATGAGGAGTATCAATGGAACTGGATCAAAGCTACCCGGATTGCCCCCATTCGGGGGTCTTCCCTCATTTCGTTCCTGCCAAGACGGCTGAACTCCAATTGGTGCTGCGTCAGAATGTCCACAACTTCTCCATTCATGTCTGCTGCAAGATCCCTCACCTCCGCATCTTCATAGCGCTGCATCTGAATTGGCATATTCAGAAAACCGGTAAAACGTTCGAAGAAATCAAAGACGATTTCCGCCTTTGGGACGCCAACCAGAAGGTGGTCCGGTATCGAGTACTCGAATATGAGGCAGCCACCGGAGGTCTGAAGTGAGGCCAGAGTACGTCGGTAGACTTCTTTGGGAATGTAATACGAAATCCCCTCCGATACGAGTAGCGTGGGGGCATCCGAATTCCAGCCCGCATTGCTCAACACCTCGGTCAGAGACGGAATATCCGCTAAATTAGCTGTTAAAAATGGTATGTCAGGGCCACCGATCTTTCGATTGATCTCTTCCTTGAGCGACATATTTGCCATATCCACATCGAAAAAATGTGCCTTCGGATAACCTTCTGCAAGATCAATGGATAATGGATCCAACCCACCCCCTAAGTGGATGACTTGCGCAGTCGGGTTTTCATCCAGGTACTTACGGCAGCACTTTTCGACACCGTGCTTTCTGTTAAGAATTTCCACTGTGATCTCCTCATGGATCTCCTTGAACTGTGCTATAACCGGCTCAGCAGCCGATAAATCAATGCTATTCAAAAAAGCGCGTGCTGCCGCACCGCGATAAACATTCTGATTTGCGAAAGACAACACAAATGCAGACGTGGCAGGAACTTCAATCATGTTTTTTATTGTTCAATCTGTCCGGTAGAGTGTGAGATCGTCCGAGCCTCAAACACATCCACTCCCAAAAAGCTTCTATCCCACGCAAGCATGAGCCTTGGTGATCTTGATTTTAGCACCTCGCTCAAAGGCCTGATGGCATCGGACCCACTGGACTTTTACTGAAAAGTGCTATATAGTGTCAGCCGGAAAATAGCTATTATTGCCGAGTTGAGAGCGTTGCGGCCAAGGTTTGCATACGTCTGAAGTATCAATTCGAGGGATCAAGGCCTAGTCGTGGCGTATTTGGGTTGGCATCTGTGCTAAAAGTCGGATTTATGCCGGTTTCCAGGATTTTTTCGGGGTCTGATCTGACCAGAAGACCTACCTTGGGCCAGTTCTGTTGTTCTGAACTCCTTGTTTGATCGTATCCCTAAGAAGCCCCCTGGCCATGCGTCCGTATCCGATCCAGTCCACGGCTGGGGTCTGACCATCGGCGGCATCGAATCGGCTCCTTCCAGACGCTGAGCCCCGCCCCGTGCTTCGGGTTCTGGGCCCCCGATCCCTCGGCATCAGGCATCACCGAGCATGTCTGCCCCTGTATACAAGCTGCGGAGTGTATCAATCTGATACTTAGGGGACATCCATAAATAACTTTCCCATCTTGTTCCATTTGAGCGCCAGATGTTCCTATTTTGGCATGCCCAAGGGGATCGTTTGGCGGGAGATCAACGCGGTTCGGAGATACGGGTTTCTGTTGATACCCTGGCAGGAACCATGGGGTCATTCGGATAGATATCGTAGTTCCACTTGGGGAGTATTTTGTTGGAGGTAAGTTTAAGCTCAGCCATCTGTTCTTTGCTGATCTTAACTCCGGTCTGATATTGCTTGGTCACTCGAACTGCGTCTACACGTAATCCAGACTTGTTGGTCGTGGTGCGAATGTAGTTCAGCATGGTCTCCCAGCTGTCCAGGGGGCGTCCAGCCCAGTTGCAGCTGATGGGACTAAAGAGGCGAT
>Ga0209543_1001510_pt1 | contig 20492 bp, 18 predicted proteins | sample MesohylFT_FD_187296 | JGI IMG/M metagenome (GOLD analysis project Ga0209543, IMG submission 187296) | Host-associated microbial community of the marine sponge Aplysina aerophoba from Gulf of Piran - sponge mesohyl, lysed by freeze-thaw... | ecosystem: Host-associated > Porifera > Sponge >...
GGATCTGAAAGATTGGCAGGCGGACGTTGCCGCCAGGACGAGAAGAGCCGCCAGGAGCAGGGCCGCCGGTGCAAGGTTGAGTGCTCGCACGGTGTCCATGGCAGGCGAATGAGACAACGCGGCGAGAATAGCGGGTGTGGACTTCGTTGCGGAGGTGCGCACGCCGCAGCGCGGCGGCGCTTAGTGGCGGAGTTGCGCACGGCGGGGATCCCGGTTGCTATCCTGCATCGTCCTGCTTGGGGGGCGGTTTGACACGAGGGGGCGGACGATGAAGAAGGTACTGGCCGGAATGACGATAGTGACTGTCGTGGTGGCCGCGGGTTGCGGTTACGGCGGCGAGACGGAGGAGATGGAACCGATGGTGGATGAGGCTACGGAAGCAGCGGAGACGGACGGCACGGTGCTGCGAAACGACGCGGCGATGGACGACCTGGTGCCGCTGGACGCCGTGGTCGAGAAGGTCGCGGACGGCTTCACGTTCACCGAGGGCCCGGTGTGGGTTCCCGGCGACCCGGACCGCCTCTACTTCAGCGACATCCCGGAGAACAAGGTCTACCGCTGGTCCGAGGGCGAGGGCGCGGTCGTGTTCCTCGAACCCGTGCTTGCCGAGGACGCCGACACCGGCGGAACCGGCGGCTCGAACGGCCTGGCGCTGCACCCGGACGGTCGGCTCGTCCTGTGCGAGCACGGCAACCGCGTCGTGTCCGCGATGCCGCTTGACGGTGAGCGGGTCAACCTGGCCGATCGCTACGACGGCAAACGGCTCAACAGCCCGAACGACATCGTGTTCCACTCGAGCGGTGCCGCCTTCTTCACCGACCCTCCGTACGGACTGGACGGCCAGGACGCATCGGAGAACAAGGAGCAGGACCACAACGGCATCTACCGGCTCGACCCGGACGGCACGGTGACCCTGCTCGAGACCGGTCAGACCCGACCCAACGGCCTCGGACTGTCCCCGGACGAGACGGTCCTCTACGTGGCGAACTCCGATGCGGCGCCCAACCGGTACTGGAAGAAGTACGCGGTGAACGACGACCTGACCCTGGGCGAAGGCGAGATGTTCTTCGACGCCAGCGACATGGAGGCGCCCGGTGCGCCGGACGGGCTGGCCGTCGATGTCGACGGCAACGTCTTCGCAACGGGCCCGGGTGGCGTGATGGTCTTCGCTCCCGACGGCCGTCACCTGGGGACGATCGCGCCGGCCGAGCTGCCTGCGAACACCGCGTTCGGCGGTGACGGCAGCACGCTGTACATGACCGCCCGTAGCGGTCTCTACCGGGTTGCCACGAACACGCGGGGCGACGTCTACGCCGGCGGCGAGTGATTCCCGCCGTTTCGCTCGCCTCCGGGTAAGTCCGCATGGGGCTTCGCGGCAGCTTCGGCCCGCTCGACTGGCTGATCCTCGTCGCGATTCTGGTCGGCCTGACCCTGCTGTCGCGATCGCTGTCGCGGCGCCAGAAGACGGAGCGCGACTACTTCGGTGGTTCGCGCAGCCTGCCGTGGTACGCGGTGGCGGCGTCCCTCGTGGCGACCGAGATCAGCGCCGTCACGTACATCAGCCTGCCCGCGATCGTCCACCGCCCGGGCGGCAACCTGACCTATCTGCAGATCGGGCTGTTCGGCTACGTCGCTGCCCGGCTGCTCGTGGCGCGCTTTCTGGTGCCGGCGTACTACCGGTACGACGTGATGAGCCCGTACGACCTGATCGAGCGGCGGCTGGGCAGCTCGGGCGCGGCGGTCCGGAAGACGGCGACCGGTCTGTTCTGGCTTGGCGGCGTACTGGCCCAGTCGGCTCGCGTCTACCTCTCGGCCGTCGTGCTCGGGGTGCTGCTGCACCGCGAGCTGGCCTGGCTAGAGAGCGCGACGGGCCTGCCGCCCCACGTGGCCGCGGTGGCCGCGGTGATCGGCATTGCCATCCTGTGGACCTGGCTCGGCGGCATCGCGGCCGTCGTCTGGACGGACGCGGCGCTGTTCCTGCTGTTCCTCGTCGGCGTCGCGGTCAGTCTCGGCGTCGTCGTGTGGGAGATCGAGGCCGGAATCGCGACGACGCTCGGGGATGCCTGGACGGAGGGGAAGTTCACGCTCTTCGACCTGTCGGCCTCTCTTTCGACCCCGTACACCCTGTGGGCGGCGTTGATCGGCGCGTCGGTTGGTGGCTTCGCGGCCTTCGGCACAGACCAGTTGATGGCGCAGCGCATCTTCTGCTGCCGGAGTACGCGGGACGCCCAGCGGGCGGTCGTGGCCAGCAGCGTGTCCGTGCTCGTTTCCTTCGCGTTCGCCCTGGTCGGAATCGGGCTGTGGGCGTACTACGAGCAGGCGCCGCTTCAGGGCGTCGGTGCGGCGATGGTGGCGGAGCAGCCCGATCGGGTGTTCGCGGTGTTCGCGGTCGAGGCGGTCACTGTCGGCCTGAAGGGCCTGGTCGTGGCCGGTGCGCTGGCCGCGGCTGTTTCCAGTCTCGACTCCATCCTCGCCGCGCTGGCGCAGACCACGTCCTCACTGCTTGGCACGCGCATTCGGGGAGGTGACGGTCTGCGACTGGCCCGGCTGCTGGTTCTCGGTTGGGGTCTGGTACTGGGCGTGACGTCGCTGCTGATGGACGAGGTCGCGGCGCGGTACGACGCGTTGCTCGACCTGGCGCTGGCGATGGCCGGCTACACGGGCGGGGCGCTGATGGCCGCGGTGCTTCTGGCGCTTGCGCCCTGCGGACGGGACGGCCGCGGCTTCCTGTGGTCCGGGCCCTTGTCCGTGCTTGCCGTGTTCGCGGTGGCCTGGCACCAGCCCGTGGCGGGTTGGGTCTGTCTGCTGGGCGGTGCTGTGCTGTTTGGCACCTGGTTGCGCTCGGAGGGCCGCGCGCGGCTCGGGGCCGGCTTGCTGCTGTTCGGGGGCGTCGCGCTGGTGCTGGCGCTGTGGCGATGGGCGCAGGGGCCCGCCGGAGAATTGCTGGCCTGGCCCTGGTATGTGCCGCTGGGAGCTGCGGTGGCATGGCTGTGGGGGCTGGGATTGAGCGGACGCAGCGAGGAGCCGGCCGTTGGCCGACGCGTGACGTTGCCGCCTTCGGCGACAGCCGGCGAGGGCGCCGGCGCACCCAGTGAGGCGGAGCAGGGTTCTTGCTAGCGTGGTGATATGAGTGAGAAGGGAGGCGCCACGCGGAGGCAGGTGATGGCTGCGGCCGGAGCGCTGGGCGCGGCGGCGGTCGTCGGCGCCGGCTGTTCGACTTCCGAGCGGGAAGCGGACATCAGGTCGGGTGATGGGTCCGATTCGGAGGTCAGCGGCTTCGAACTGGAAGAGGCGACGATCGCCGAACTTGGCAGCCAGATGGCGTCGGGCGAACGGACGAGCGCCGAGATCACGCGGCTCTACCTCGAGCGGATCGAGTCGCTCGACCGGCAGGGACCAATCCTCTGCTCGGTGATCGAGACAAACCCCGACGCTCTGGGGATCGCCGGGCAACTCGACGCAGAGCGCGCCGCGGGCAACGTGCGCGGTCCGCTGCACGGCGTCCCTATCCTGCTCAAGGACAACATCGCCACCGCCGACCGGAACACGACGACGGCCGGTTCGTTGGCGCTCGAGGGGTCGATTCCGCCGCGGGACGCCTTCGTCGCGGCGCGGCTCCGGCGGGCGGGCGCGGTTCTGCTCGGCAAGGCGAACCTGAGCGAGTGGGCCAACTTCCGCTCCAACCGGTCGAGCTCGGGCTGGAGCGCGCGCGGCGGGCAGTGCCGCAACCCTTATGTCCTCAATCGCAATCCGTGCGGTTCGAGTTCCGGGTCCGGTGCTGCTACGTCGGCGAATCTCTGCGCGGCCGCCGTGGGCACGGAGACCGACGGGTCGATCATCTGCCCCTCGTCGGCGAACGGCCTGGTCGGGATCAAGCCGACCGTGGGCATGGTCAGTCGCAGCGGCATCGTTCCGATCTCGGCGGTGCAGGACACCGCCGGCCCGATGGCGCGGACGGTGGCGGACGCGGCGGCGTTGCTCAGCGGCATGACCGGGGCGGATCCGCGGGACGATGCCACGGCGGCGTCACCGACCCCGACCGACCTGGCGCGTCATCTAAGCGAGCTTCGCTCGGCAGACCTGAGCGGCCTGCGGATCGGCACAGGCCGTCAGTTCTTCGACCGCGACAGCCGCGTCGACGCGTTGATGGAGGAGGCGATTCAGGTGCTTGCGAGCCTGGGCGCCGAGATCGTCGACCCCGCGCCGATCCCCCATCGCGGGGAAGTCGGGCGGCACGAGTACGAGGCCATGCTCTACGAGTTCAAGGCCGGTCTGAACGAGTACCTCGCCCGGCTCGGAGATGACGCTCCGGTCGCGTCGCTCGCGGACGTGATTGCCTACAACGAGGTGCACGCGGAGCGCGAGATGCCCTTCTTCGGTCAGGAGATCCTGATCGAAGCGGAGGGCAAGGGGCCGCTTACCGAGGCCGCCTACCAGACGGCGCGCGACACGGCGAACCGGCTATCTCGCGAGGAGGGGCTCGACGCGGCGCTCAAGGAACATCGCCTCGACGCCATCCTCGGCCCGAGCGGCGGCCCGGCCTGGGTGACCGACCTGGTCCACGGCGACCACTTCTCGGTCGGCAGTTCGGGCGCGGCGGCTGTCGCGGGTTATCCCAACGTGACCGTCCCGGCCGGGCACGTTCACGGCCTGCCTGTCGGCGTCTCGTTCTTCGGCGCGGCGTGGAGCGAGCCGACGCTGATCCGCATTGCCTGGGCCTTCGAGCAGGCGACGAAGCACCGGCGGCCGCCGCGGTTTCGCGCACGCGTCGACGAGGTTTGACGGTCCTCGGCGCTCGCTAGCGCCTCTACGCCCTCATCTCCCGGAAGCACTTCCGCAACTCGCCGACGAAGACGTCCGGCACCTCGAAGGCGGCGAAGTGTCCGCCCTTCTCCAGCCGGTTCCAGTACACGAGGTTGCGGTAGCGCTTCTCGGCCCAGCGGCGCGAAGCGCGGAAGATCTCCTGGGGGAAGATGCTGCAGCCGACCGGAATCTCGACCGGGTCATTGCCGCCCTTGCCGAAGCTCTCCCAGTAGATGCGTCCCGACGAGGCGCCGCAGGCCGGCAGCCAGTACATCATCACGTTGTCGAGCAACTGGTCGCGGCTGAGCACGTCTTCGGGATGGCCGTCGTTGTCGGTCCAGGACCAGAACTTCTCGACGATCCACGCCGCCTGGCCGGCCGGCGAATCGACGAGTCCGTAGCCCAGGGTCTGCGGCCGTGTGGACTGCTGCTTCGAGTAGCCCGAGTCCCAGTCGCGGTAGTGCTGGATCCCCGCGAGGGCGTCCTTCTCATTGTCCGTCAGGTCACCCATCGTGCTCTGGTCGACGCCAACGGTCGGCATGTTCACGTGGATGCCGTGGCAGTGTTCGTGGTCCTGGATCGCGATCGCCGTGCTGACCGCCGCGCCCCAGTCACCTCCCTGGGCGAAGTACCACTCGTAGCCGAGGCGTGCCATCAACTGAGCCCAGGCATCGGCCGTCTTCTCGACGCTCCAGCCGGGAGATGCCGGTTTGTCCGAGAAGCCGAAGCCGGGCAAGGTGGGGACGACAAGGTGAAAGGCGTCCTCTTCCGAGCCGCCGTGGGCCGTCGGGTCGAGCAGCGGATCGAGGACTTCCAGGAACTCGACGATCGATCCCGGCCAGCCGTGAGTGAGCACCAGCGGCGCGGCGCCCGTGTGCCGGGAACGGAGGTGGAGGAAGTGGATCCCCAGTCCGTCGATCTCGGTCTTGAACTGGTCGAGGTCGTTGAGGCGGCTTTCCAGCCGGCGCCAGTCGTAAGAGGACGCCCAGTACTCGCACAGTTCCTTCGTGTAGGCGAGTGGGATGCCCTGGGTCCAGTCGTCGACCGTCTCCGGCTCGGGCCAGCGCGTGGCGGCCAGCCGCCGGCGCAGATCGGTCAGTTGCTCGTCGTCGATTTCGATGCGGTAGGGCGTGATGTCGCTCATTGGCAGGGCGCGATGTAGGTCATGCGCCGACGCTAACACCAGGAGCTTGCGCGGCAGCAAGAACTGGGTGCGCCGGCCTTCTGGCCGGCACCCGGCGCGAAGCGCCGGCTTCCGGACCCTCTGCCGCGCGAACTCCTAGAACGTCAGGCGGAGGCCGACCGAGACGAGTTCGATATCACCCATCGACTCCCACTTCGCCACACCCGACAGGCCGGTGATGATCCTCACGTCGACTCCGAAGCCGAAGATCGTGTCGCCGCGGTCGAGATCGTCCACGACGACATCGAGGTTGTCGGCCGCGTCTTCGATGTCGGCGCCCCAGGTGACGAGGCCGGCCCTGCCGAAGATGCCGACCCGGCCGGCGACCTCGAAGCGCGGCGCCACGGCGAGGGTCAGGCCTGTGAACTTGCCCGTGATGGGAATCTCCGAGCACGGTACGCCCTCAGCGCAGGGCAGGATCGAGCCGTCGACCTTCGACAGGTCGTGGTAGCCGGCCTCAATGCCGATGTTCGGGTGGAACCGGTAGCCGACCTCGTAGCTCAGAGCGTTCTCGTCACCGTCGATGATCTGGTCGAACGCCCCGCTCGAGCGGACCTCGACGTCGGCCAGGCTGAAGTACGCACCGACATAGAAGTCGCCGCGCTCGGCCGCCGCCGGGGTTGCGGCAAGGGCTGCCGTGAGCAGGGCGATGGGCGTTGCCACCAGCAGGAGACGGGGCGTCCAAGTGCGTCGTCTGGTCATCGTGGCCTCTTTGGTAGGACGGCGGTTGAGTTCATGCACGATGATACAGGAATGGCTATATGTCTGTGCAGGCGTCCAGGTCGCGCTTCGGCAAGGATGGATCAAGTAGTGTCCCGCGCACCATGAGCGAACCGGTCTGCCTCATCTCCGGCGTCGGTCCCGGAACCGGGGCCTCGCTGGCCCGTCGCTTTGCGGCCGGCGGCTACAGGGTGGCGATGCTCGCGCGCAGCGCTGAGCGACTGGAGGCCCTGGAGTCCGAGATCGAGGGTTCGCGCAGCTACGTCTGCGACGTGTCGGACCCGGAGGCGGTGCGGACGACGATGGCGCTCGTCGGCGGGGACCTGGGCGCCCCGTCGGTGCTCGTCCACAACGCGGTGGGCGGCGCCTTCGGCGACTTCCTGGAGATCGAGCCGGAGCGGCTGCGCGCCAACTTCGAAGTCAACGTGATGGGCCTGCTCTACCTGGCGCGCGCCGTCGCGCCGGCGATGATCGAGGCCGGGCGCGGCGCGATCATGGTCACCGGCAACACGGCGGCTCGCCGGGGCATGCCGCGCTTCGCCGGGTTCGCCCCGACCAAGGCGGGGCAGCGCATTCTGGCCGAGTCGATGGCGCGGACGCTGGGGCCGCAGGGCATCCACGTCGCGTACTTCGTGATCGACGCGGTGATCGACCTGGAGTGGACCCGCCGGCGCATGCCCGATCAACCGGACGACTTCTTCATCAAGCCGGATGCGATCGCCGAGAACGTCTGGCACGTCGCCCACCAGGACCCGTCCGCCTGGAGCTTCGATGTCGAGATGAGGCCGTACCGAGAGAGCTGGTAGCGGCTCTCATCGGCCGTCGATCGGCTATCGGGGCGTGGTAACTTCGCGGGATGACACGTTCCTTTTCAGCCCTTCTGGCGGTGCTCCTTGTCGCGCTTGGCGCGCTGGCCTGCGGCGGCGAGGCGACTTCGCCGATCGCTGAAGACGCGGCCGAAACGGACGCCGCGACCGCCGAGCCGGAGAGTGTGGATCTGAACGATCCGGTCGCCCAGCGGGTCGAGCCGTTCCAGATCTTCGACAACCTCTACTACATAGGCATCCAGTGGGTCTCTTGCTACCTGCTGGTGACCACGGACGGCCTGATCCTGATCGATGCGCTCTACGGCGACCACATCGACACGGCGATCGACGGCATCCGGGCCCTTGGGCACGACCCGGCGGACCTGAAGTACGTGCTGGTCAGTCACGGCCACTTCGACCACGTCGGCGGCGCCGCCCGCTTCCAGGAGACGTACGGGGCGCGTGTCGGCATGACCGCTGCGGACTGGGAGCTGGCTGAGCTGCCGCCGGACAACCCGGACTGGGAGATCGACGTGCCGGTCCACGACATGGTCATCGCCGACGGCGACACGCTGGAGCTGGGGGACACTGAGCTCCGCTTCTACGTGACGCCCGGACACACCGAGGGGGTTCTGTCGATGGAGTTCCCGGTGCGCGACGACGGCGAGGAGCACCGAGCCTTCCTGTTCGGGGGCGTGGGGCTCAACTTCGAGGGTGTCCATCGGACGAACCTCTACCTGGACAGCGTGGCCCGGATCCAGAGGCTCGCCGCCGAGGAGGGAAACCCGATTGACGTGAACCTCTCGAACCACGCCTCGATGGGGAGGATCTTCGAGCGCGGCGAGCAGTTGGCGTCGCGGGCCGAGGGCGACCCCCACCCCTTCGTCGACCCTGAGGGCTACGTCGCCTGGCTTGCCGAGCTGCAGAGGAACGCCGAGGAGAAGCTCGTCGTCGAGCGGGAATTGGCCGGCGAGTAGAGGACCGTGAAGAGCTTTGAGCTGATGCCGCGTTTCGAGAACGCGGTGGCCGGGTTCGACCTGTTTCACCGGGAGGATCCGGAGACTGAGACGATGGACGGCGAACAGGTCCCGCGGGAGTGGGCCTATGCGCGGCGGATGGCGGCCTGGGTCACGCGTCTCGATCCGGATGCCGGCGAGATCCTAATGCTTGCGGCCCATTGCCAGCATCTGCGTCGTTTCAAGCTGCCGCGGACGGACTACCCGGCCGGGCGGAAGGGCTATCTCGCCTGGCGGCGAGCGGCGGCGTTGGAGCACGCGCGGCTTGCCGCCGCCGTGCTGCGCGATGCCGGCTACAGGCGGGAGAAGATCGAGCGCGTGCAGAACCTTGTGCTGAAGCGGGCGGTCCGGAGTTCGCCCCAGGAGGCGCAGACGCTGGAGGACGCGGCCTGCCTCGTATTCCTGGAGCGCGACCTGGAGGTCCTGGCGAGCCGGCTCGGCGCTGACAAGACGACCGAAGTGCTGGCCCGGACCTGGCCCAAGATGTCGGACACGGGCCGTGAAGCCGCCGCTGGACTGGAACTGAAGCCCGAGCTGCGGAAGCTTGTGGCGCAGGCGGCGGACGCGGTCAGCGGGTCCTGAGGGTCAGCCGCTCTCGGGATTCTCCGATCCGCTTCACCTCAGCCGGGGCATCGCCATCGAGGACGCCAGCTTCGGCCAGCGCTCTTTGGAAGGCGCTCGCGAGCGTCAGGGCAGTCTGCTCGTCAGATGGAAACAGCCGGTCGTTGACGCTGAGCTCGAGTCGGTGGCGGTCGAAAGCCACCCGGCCTTCGAGCTGGGGCTCGGCTTCGATCAGGTCGCAGGCCCGGAACGCGCACTTGAGCAAGGACTCGATCCGGCTCTCCAGCGCGTCGATGCCTTCGAGTTCCGGGGACGTCTCCCTCCGGCGACTGTAGAGCAGACCGGGCTCGCCCCGGCTCAGGTCGTAGGCGTAGATCGCGTCGTGCCCGACGAGCAGTACTCCGGGCCCTTCGTGGACATGGCTGTAGTCGGCGACATCGATCAGCAGTTCGGGCAGCACGCGTTCCGTGATCCAGCGGTGGAAGACGGGGATGAACTCCTCCGCCTCCGCGCGAGACGGGTCCCGGACGAGAACCTTGAGGTCCAGTTTGACCAGGCGGTCGAGGGCGCGACCGGAAGCGCTTTTCGCTTCCCGGTCCAGAACGATGCCCGTCATCAAGCGACCCGGGCGGCCTGGACCTGGGAGATCCGCTGGTTGCAGGCGTGGGCCGCTTCGATGAACAACTGCGCCTCTTCGATCCTGCGGTGCGCCTCCTCGCTGGAGTCCGTCTCGGCGTCGCCGTGGATGCGGAACAGGTAGTTGGCGAACTTGGCGCCTGCGTAGGGATCGAAGAACAACTCCGTGTCGTAGAAGCGGCGCCGGAACTCGTCGACGATCTCGTCGGGTTCGTTGCCGATGTCGATGTTCTCCGTCGTGATCAGGGCGCGCGCTGCTTGCAGCATCGCCGCGTAGGCCTTCGCCGCGGCGGCACCCGCGTCGCCGCGGTCGAGTTCGAGCAGACCCTGAAACACCTCGCGCTCGGCGGCCGAAAGGCCGAACTCGACCGCGGTCACGACTTCGCCGGCGCACTCGCCTACGCCGAGGTCACCGATGGTGTACTCGCGCGGGTCGCCCCAGTCGGAGTAGAGCGTCCGGTCCTCGAGGTAGGTCGGCAGCTTGGTCAGGTCGTCGAGCAGTTGCCGAACGCGGGCCTTTCCGATGCGGCCGATGAAGTGCTGGAAGCTCTCGCCCTTCTCCCGCTCGGCGACGTACAGACCGGCGATCCGTTCGACCGCTTCGGGGATGCGCTTTGCCGGCACCGCGACGACGGCGAGACCGTAGGAGCCTCCGTTCTCGCTCCACTGACCGCCCAGGATGACCTGGAAGTGCGGCACCGTGCGGCCGTCGCTCTTGCGGCTGACGCCGTAGAAGCCGATATCGGCCACGTGGTGCTGGCCGCAGGAGTTGAAGCAGCCGGAGACCTTGATCCGCAGGTCCTTGACCGCCTCGTCCGCGAGGACGCCGGTGGTCTTGATGGACGTGGCGATGCGCTTGCGCAGTTCGCCGGCGAGTCCGCGTGACGCCGAGATGCCCAGCTTGCAGGTGTCCGTCCCCGGGCAGGAGGTGACGTCGACCAGGGAAGAGGCGCCGGGCTCGCCCAAACCTTGGGTGTGAAGTTCCGTGTACAGCGCGGGCAGGTCCGCTTCGCTGATGTTCCGGAGCAGGATGTTCTGCTCGACGGTGTTGCGGACATGGCCTCCGTTGAAGTGCCGGGCCGTGTCGGCCAGCGCCCGCAACTGGGTCGAGGTCAGGTCACCGAGGGGCAGGTTGATCGCGACCGCCACGTAGCCTGGCTGCCGCTGCCGCTGGACATTCGAGCCGAGCCAGTCGGCGAAGCCTTCGGGCCGCGGTCCGGGTTCGAGCGCCAGCGCCGCCCGGGAGGGCACCTCGTCCACGATGGACAGGTCGGTAAGGAAGGCGCTCCAGCGATCGTCAGGCGGGAGAACCGCCAGTTCCTCGTCGACGAGACGGGTGAACTCCTCGATCCCCAGCTTGGCCACCAGGAACTTGACCCGGGCCCGGGCCCGGTTGCGCTTCTCGCCCAGCCGCCCGAAGACGCGGCACACCGCCTGGGCCAGGGGCAGGAGTTCATCTTCGGGGACAAACTCGCGCAGCACCTTGGCCTGGTGCGGCACCGCTCCGAGGCCGCCGCCGACATAGACCTTGAATCCGCGCTCCGGGCCCTTGGCGTCGCCGTTGCCGGTCGGACGGAGCTGGGCGACGGCGCCGAGGTCGTGCATGTTCGCCAGGCCGCAGGCGTGTTGCGCGCAGCCGGAGAAGGCGATCTTGAACTTGCGGCCGAAGTCCTGGGCGTCCTTGTGGCCGAGAAGAAAATGCGTCAGAGCGTGGGCGTAGGGCGAGACGTCGAAGGGTTCGTCGCGGCATACGCCGGCCAACGGGCAGGCCGTCACGTTGCGCACCGAGTTTCCGCACGCTTCCTGGGTCGTGATGCCCACGGCGGCGAGACGCCGCATGATGTCCGGTGTGTCGTCGATGTGGATGAAGTGGAGCTGGATGTCCTGGCGCGTCGTGACGTGGGAGATGCCGTCCGAGTACTCCTCGGCCAGGTCGGCGAGTGCCTCCATCTGGACCGCGTCCATCGCGCCGAACGGGATCTTGATCCGCAGCATGCCGGGGGCGTCCCAGACCGTGTTGGGACCCTTGGTCAGGTCGTCGCATGGGAACTCGAGGGTCCGGCTGGCGACACCGTCGTGGCGCTGGCCGTTGTCATAGCGCTGGCCGTAGACGCCGCGGCGCAGGCGGGTCTCGGCGAAGACCTTGTCGTCGATCTTGCCCTGGCGCTTCTGCGCGATCTGGGTCTCGAAGATGTCGATCTCTTCGCTGAGGTGGGGCGGGATGCGGCCTTCGAGTGCGGCCTCCCAGGTGGCGGTGGAGTCGGCGGTTGGCTGGCTCATCGATCGGTTCTCGCTTGTTCTTGGGGGGATCGACCGTCCGCTGCAGGACGCGGACTGGGCGGCGCCGGTGTATTCGTGACCATAATGGTCACATTGGTCATCATTCTACGCTGATCGGCACCCAACGTTGCAACCGCGCCCGTTTGCGTGAAGGGGTGGCGCCCCCGCCGGCGGGGTCGTCGACCCGCCGACGGGTTACATCAAGTCCTGGAAGCGGACGGGCGCGGGGAAGTTGGCGGAAGCGGCGCGCATTTTCTCGCCGATCGCGGCGACGCTCCAGGGATCCTGGTCGTTGGGCCGGCGCGCGATCTCGAACGACTGCCAGGCGAGCAGGGTCACCGTGTTGCCGCCGACCGCGAAGATGCGGCCGGTGATGTCGGCGGCGTCGTCGGTGCACAGCCAGACGACGGCCGGCGACACCTTCTCGGGCGCCAGCGGCTCGGCGGTCGCTTCCGGCATGACGTCCTCGGTCAGGCGTGACCAGGCGGCTGGAGCGAGCAGGTTCACCGTGACGCCGTACTTCGCGCCCTCGAGAGCCAGGCAGCGCATGAAGCCGGCCATCCCGGCCTTCGCGGCGCCGTAGTTCGTCTGGCCGAAGTTGCCGAGCAGGCCGGAAGTCGAACTCGTCATGATGATCCGGCCACCGGACTCCTGCTCGATCATCTGGTCATAGGCCGCCTTGGTCACGAGGTAGGTGCCGCGGAGGTGGACGTCGAGGACGATGTCCCACATCTCGTCCGTCATGTTCTTGAACGACTTGTCGCGCAGGATGCCGGCGTTGTTGATCGCGATGTCGAGCTTGCCAAACTCGTCCACGGCACGCTGGACCATCGCCCTGGCGGCGTCGCCGTCCGAGACGGAACCGTAGTCGGCGACTGCCCGGCCGCCGGCGTCCTTGATCTCCTGGACGACCTGGTCGGCCATCGAGGTGCCCGCGCCAGTGCCGTCGCGAGCTCCGCCGAGATCGTTGACCACGACCGCGGCGCCTTCCCGCGCCAGGAGCAGCGCGTGCGTGCGGCCCAGACCGCCGCCGGCGCCCGTAACGAGTGCAACCTTTCCGTCGAGCAGACCCATGGTGGATTCCCTTCCTTATCGTCGTCTTGTCGTGATGTGGCTGTAGCCGAAACGCGCGAAGTGTAGCCGCAAACACTGGGTGCGCCGGCCTTCCGGCCGGCATCCGGGCCGAGCCCGCGAAGCGGCGAGGCGATGCAGCCGTTACGACATCGCCCCGGTAGAGTCCAGTCGATGACCATCTTGGTTCCGCAGCCCGTCGCAGGGACGTTGGTCGCCGTGTGCCTCGTCGCCATCGCCACCGGCAGCTGGGCGCAACAAGCACAGCACCACGACGAACCCAGCGCCGGCATGCTCGTCCGTCAGGCGAGCCTCCACGAGTCCAGGGGCGACTACGAGGCGGCCATCGCCGGCTACGACCGGGCGCTCGAAGTCGAGCCGCGCGACTGGCAGCTCTACCTGCTGCGCGGCTCGGCGCGCTTCAAGGCCGGTCAGATCGAGGCTTCCATCGAGGACTTCGACGAGGTCGTGGCCCTCGAGCCGTCCCAGGACCCGTACCTGTGGCAGCGGGGCATCTCGTACTACTACGCCGGTCGCTTCGCCGACTGCCGCGGCCAGTTCGAGGGCCACCGCCTGGTCAACCCGAACGACGTCGAGAACGCGGTGTGGCACCTGCTCTGTGTGGCCGCCGAGGACGGCCTGGAGGCCGCTCAGGAGGCGATGCTTCCCGTCGGCCCGGACGCGCGCCGGCCGATGAAGGAGATCGACGCGCTGTTCCGGGGCAAGGGCTCGGTCGAGGAGGTCGAGGCGGCGGCGACGGCGGAAGGCGTGGGTGCCCGTTTCTACGCCGATCTCTACCTCGGGCTCTACTACGAACTGATCGGCGAAGCGGAGAAGGCCGCCGAGGCGATCGAGCGTGCCGCTTCGCTACCGAACCGCGGCTACATGGTCGAGGTGGCGCGGGTGCACCGCGCCCTGAGTCCCTAGCCGGACTCGCCCGCGATCGCCCATAGATGGCCGTCGGTGCGCATGTACCAGATGCCTCCGACCAGGGCGGGTGAGGCGATCGTCCGTTCGCCGATCCGGTTGACGTGGAGAAGCTGGAAGTCCGGCCCCTCCTTGATCACGAAGGTCTCGCCGTTGTCGTTGGTGAAGAAGATCTTGCCGTCGAAGGCGACCGGCGCCGCCGAGAAGCCCTCCCGCATCCGTTCGCCCAGGCGTTCCTGCCAGACGACCTCGCCGGCCTTCGCCTCGTAGACGGTGATCACGCTCGCCATGTCGTTGACCATGTAGAGGTAGTCGCCCACGAGCATCGGCGCGACGACGAAGGGTGAACCCTTGGCCGCGGTCCAGACGATCCGGCTGTCCGTCACGTCGCCGTTGCCGCCGGGGCGGATCGCCAGGGTGGGACCGGCGCGGCCCGAGGTGCTGAAGAGCAGATCGTGGCCGACCACGGGGCTCGGGATGACCTCGAAGGTCGTGCCGCTGGCGCGCCACAGTTCGCGGCCGTCCTCGGGCGCGTAGGCGATCACGTGGTGCTGGCTGTTGACGACGATCTCGTCGCGCTCTTCCCCATCGTCGGTGGTCACCGAGACGGCGGCAGGCGAGCTCCAGCCGACCTGCGTTTCCCTCTCCGTGCGCCACAGCTCTTCGCCTGTGGTGCGGTCGAAGGCGGCGATGAAGGATGGCGAGCGCTGCTGTTCCTGGACGATGATCAACCGTTCGCCGAGTAGTAGCGGCGACGAGGCGGTGCCATGGAATGCGTTCAGCTCGCCGAACGACTTGTGCCAGACGATCTCGCCATCCATGTCGAGCGCCAGCAGGCCGTGGTTGCCGAAGTACGCGTAGACCCGCTCTCCGTCGGTTGTCGGGGTCGAGGAGGCGTGTCCGTTCTTGGGGTAGGCGCGTTCGGGGTTCGCATTGGGCGCCGCGGTGGTCCAGAGCCGCTCACCGGTTGCCCGGTCGAAGGCGAGCACCGAGCGCTTGGCGCCGGCAGCTTCGGCGGTGGTCAGGAACAGCGCATCGCCCCAGACGATCGGCGAGGAGTTGCCGCTGCCCGGTACCGGGACCTTCCAGCGAACGTTCTCCTCCGGGCCCCAACGGTCGACATAGCCGGTACCCACAACTTCGCCCTGTCCACTCGGCCCTCGCCACTGGGGCCAGGTTTCGGCGGGATCGCCGCCGGCAGGCGTCATCCGCGCCCGCTCGTTAGCGGTGGCGGGGTTTAAGGCGAGCGCCGTGAGTAGCAGGGCGGCGACGAACAGTCGAATCGGCGTCATGCGAAGCATGCTTGGAGAGATCGTGGAAGTCATGGCGGAATGATAGAACCCTCGCCTGTCTGAACCCAAGAACCGAGGGAACTCCGAGAATGAGCGACACCTTTCGAGCGGTCGTCGTCGACAAGGTCGACGATCAGCACACGGCCGGCCTGCGTGACCTGACGCTGGGCGATCTGCCCGAGCACGACGTGCTGGTTGACGTCGAGTACTCCACCCTGAACTACAAGGACGGACTGGCGATCACCGGCGCCGCGCCGATCTGCCGGTCGGTGCCGATGGTCTGCGGCATCGATCTGGCGGGAACGGTGGCGGAGTCCGCTTCGGACTCCTTCTCGCCGGGTGACCGTGTGCTGGTCAACGGCTACGGGCTGAGCGAGAGCCACTGGGGCGGCTACTCGCAGCGGGCGCGGATGAAGTCGGAATGGCTGGTCCCGGTGCCGGACGCCTTCACCAACCAGCAGGCGATGGCGATCGGAACGGCCGGGTACACGGCGATGCTGTGCGTCATGGCGCTGCAGGACCACGGTGTGACGCCGGAGAGCGGCGACGTCGTGGTGACCGGCGCCGCCGGTGGCGTGGGCTCGGTGGCGGTGGCGCTCTTGGCGCGGGCCGGCTACCGGGTGATCGCTTCCACCGGGCGCGAGGCGGAACATGACTACCTGAGCAGTCTGGGGGCGGCCGACTTCATCGCTCGCGACACGCTGTCCGCGAAGCCGCGGCCGATCGGCCGGGAGAGTTGGGCGGGCGCGGTCGACGTGGTCGGGTCCTCGACGCTGGCGAACCTGATCGCCCAGACCCGGTACGGCGGCTGTGTGGCCGCCTGCGGACTGGCCGGCGGCATGGACCTGCCGTCGAGCGTCTATCCGTTCATTCTGCGCAGCGTGGTGTTGGCGGGCGTCGACTCCGTGATGGCGCCGATGGAGCAGCGCCAGGAGGCGTGGCGCCGGCTGGCGGCGGAGCTTCCGGCCGACCTGTTGTCCGAGATGACGTCGGTCGAGCCGATGAGCCGGATCGAGGAACTGGCGACGTCGATCCTGGCGGGCCAGACCCGTGGCAGGGTGGTCATCGACGTGAATGCCTGAGCAGGTCTACGTCAACGCGTGAGCGACTGAGCGGGAGGAGTCGGATGAACCCGGGAACGCGGCTGGTAGTTCTGGTGGCGACCCTCTGCCTTGTTGTCCCCCTCCCGGGCGCGGCCCAGGAGAGCGAGTGGCCGGTGACCACCGGCGACAAGGGCGGACAGCGCTACTCGTCGCTCGACCAGATCGATGCGGGCAACGTCGGCGACCTCGAGATCGCGTGGCGCTGGTCGTCACCTGACGATGTTGCGGTCGCGGAGGATCGGCGGCTGCGGAGCCGCCGGATGCAGCCCGGCGGCCACCAGGTCACGCCGATCAAGATCGGCAATCGCCTCTACGCGACGACCGGCCTGAGCCAGATCGCCGCGCTCGATCCGGGGACGGGAGAGACGGAGTGGGTCTACGACCCGGAGGCCTACGACGCGGGCCGGCCGACGAACCTCGGCTTCGTCCACCGGGGCGCCAGCTACTGGCCCGGCAGACCGGCCGCTGACGGCGTTGACGCGATGCCGGCGCGGCTGTTCTACGGCACGGGCGACGCCCGGCTCTTCGCGGTCGATCCGTTCACGGGCGAACCGGTCGGCAGCTTCGGCGATGGCGGCGCGGTCGACCTGATCTCAGGACTGCGGCGCGAGGTGAAGCGGCGGCGCGCCTACGCCGTGAGTTCACCGGTCATGGTCTGCCGCGACACCGTGATCGTCGGCGCGTCGATCTCGGACGCGCCGAACCATCCCGACGCGCCGCCCGGAGACGTCCGCGGCTTCGATCCGGTGACCGGTGAGCTTCGCTGGACCTTCCACTCGATTCCGGAGCCGGGGGAGTACGGGCACGAGACCTGGGAGAACGACTCCTGGCAGTACACCGGCAACGCGAACGTGTGGACGCTGATCACCGCGGACGAGGGTCTCGGTCTCGTCTATCTGCCGTTCGGCACGCCGACCAACGACTGGTACGGCGGCCACCGGCTGGGCGACAACCTGTTCGCCGAGAGCCTGGTGGCCCTCGACTGCGAGACGGGCGAGCGCAAGTGGCACTTCCAGGCGATCCGCCACGGTCTCTGGGACTACGACCTGGTGACGCCGCCGATTCTCGGGGATATCGAGGTCGACGGCCGCAAGATCAAGGCCGCCGCGCAGCTCAGCAAGCAGGGTTTCGTCTACGTCTTCGATGCCAGCACCGGCGATCCCGTGTGGCCGATCGAGGAGCGGCCGGTACCCCGGAGCACGGTGCCCGGCGAGCGGTCGGCGCCCACCCAGAGGTTCCCGACCAAGCCGCCGGCGTACGAACGTCAGGGCATGCACGAGGGCCAATTGCTGGACCTGACGCCGGAGATCCTGGCCCGAGCGAAGGAGATCATGGAGCAGTACGACCATGGTCCGCTCTACACGCCTCCTTCGCTGCGCGGCACCTGGAACCTGCCGGGGTGGGGCGGCGGCGCGAGTTGGCCAGGCGGCGCCTTCGACCCGGAGACGGGCTGGCTCTATGTGCCTTCCTTCAACCGGCCGGTCGTGCTGACGATCAAGAAGCCGGATCCGAACCGGTCGTCCTTCGACTACATCGGCTCGATCCAGACCAGCCCGCCCGGGCCCTTCGGCCTGCCGATCGTCAAACCGCCCTACAGCCGGATGACGGCCTACGACCTGAACCGGGGCGAGATCGAGTGGATGCGGCCGCTGGGGCAGGGACCGACCGGACATCCGGCGATCCGCGATCTGGACCTGGAGCCGATGGGTTCGGGTTCGCGCGCCCACGTGCTGCTGACGCCGGACTTGCTGTTCGTGGGACTGGAGGCGACCGTCCATCCGGACGCCGAGATGGAAGCCGAGTCGATGGACCTGGAGTCCTCGGCGCTCGAGGAGCTGGCCGTGGCGGATGAAGAACAGGCGGCGGCGCTCGCCGAGATCGCGGCGAGCCGCGACTGGCGTTTCGAGCCGTCGACTTTCTCGGCCCTCGACAAGACGACCGGCGAGACGGTGTGGTCGGTGGAGATCGAGGCCGGCGTCGGCGGGTCGCCGATGACCTACCTGCACGGGGGCCGCCAGTACGTGGTCCTCGCCGTCGGCGGCAGCGGGGTGCCGTCGGAGTTGATCGCCTTTGCGCTGCCGTAGGAGGTTGCGCGGGCGAAACTGGGTGCGCCGGCCTTCTGGCCGGCTCCGGGATCGGGCGGGCATCCAGCCCGCATACTGACCGTGCGTCAGCCCCGGCAGTGCAACGACCGGGTAGCAGGGCCGTACAATGACCCGACAGGGACGAGATGCACAATCCGAGGAGAGTGAAGAATGAAGCGAGCGGCAAATGGCACGGCTCCGAGTTTCAGGCTGGCAGTGACCGCCTGCGCCTTGCTGGCGGCAACGTTTGGGGGAGCGGCGATGGGCAGTGACCTGATGGACCGCGTGGAGCACGGTTACGCCGACTCGGACGGCGTGAAGATCCACTACGCGACGATCGGCGAGGGTCCGCTGGTCGTGATGATCCACGGCTTCCCGGATTTCTGGTACTCGTGGCGCCACCAGATGGAGGCGCTCTCGAGCGACTTCCAGGTCGTCGCGATCGACCAGCGCGGCTACAACAAGAGCGACTCGCCCGACGGTGAAGAGAACTACAACATGCGCTACCTGGTCGGCGACGTCGCGGCGGTGATCCGTCACTTGGGGCGCGACAAGGCGACGATCGTCGGGCATGACTGGGGCGGCGCCGTCGCCTGGCAGTTCGCGTTTCATGTGCCCCAGATGACGGAGCGGCTGATCATCCTGAACCTGCCGCACCCGAACGGCATGGGCCGGGAACTCGCGAACAACGCGGAGCAGCAAGCGAACAGCGGCTACGCCCGCAAGTTCCAGGAGGGCAGCGCCAGCGACCCGGACATCTTCTTCGGCATGGCGATGAACCCGCAGACCCTCTCAGGCTGGGTGCAGGATCAGGAGGCGAAGAAGCACTACGTGGAGGCCTTCGAACGCTCCGACTTCGACGCGATGCTCGCCTACTACAAGCAGAACTACCCGAGAGGCGGCGGCGGTATCGGCCAGGCGCCGGGCCAGGAGTTGCCCCGTCTTGGCATGCCGGTGCTCCAGTTCCACGGCCTGGACGACACGGCGCTCCACTCGGACGGCCTGAACAACACCTGGGACTGGCTGGACAGCGACCTGACCCTGGTCACCATCCCGGGCGCGAACCACTTCGTCCAGGAGGACGCGGCCGACCTCGTCGCGACGACGATGAAGTGGTGGCTGCTGTCGCGGGTGGAGTAGCGGCTAGATCGCGAATCAGGAGTCGGTGGCGGGCGGACGCTGCGAGTGCGTCACGGACGAAGCCGTCTCCAGAAGCGGGTCGGTACTTACAGGAGTGAACTGTTATGGCCGACGATACGTACTTCGAGATCTACAAAGACGAGGCCGACGAATGGAGATGGCGATTTCGCGTTGCCGGAACCAGACAGATTGTCGGTGCGTCCAACAGGAGCTACGAGATGAGGAACGACTGCCAGGACTCTATCGACGTCATGAAGTCCTGCCGTGGTTCCCGGGTCTACGACCTCACGGAGAAGCCGCAGCAGACCGTGATCGGATGAACAAGCGGAAGAGGGAAGCGCAGCTGTGTCGGCGAACCGTCAGCTGATCCCGGTTTGAGACGCCTGATGAAACTGCCAAGCTTCGCTCTTAACAGAGCCAACAGGATACTGGGAGAGGCACCGACGGAGCTCCCGAGTCTTGTAGAGAAGGCGGCAAAGAAAGTCCGCAGGCTGTCACGCCGTGACCTTGAACGACTACCATTGCTCGTCGAGTTCCTCAAGTACACGGTAACGGGACACTACAAGCCCTCCGCTGAGGATTTGGCGATAGTCCTCGGCGGTGTCATCTACTTCCTGATGCCACTCGACTTGGTGCCCGACTTCATTCCCGTAGCCGGGTTTCTCGACGATGTCTCGGTGATCGCCTGGTGCTGCGTTGCCGCGAAGGAAGAGCTGGACCGTTTCTCATCCTGGCTCGCTAGACGGAACTTCACGGTCGATTCTGGGCGTCGTTTGGCGGCAAACCGTTGAGGGCAGTAGTGTTTTCAGCACTTGAGGCTGGTCCGGAAGCGGGATATTTGTTTACATGCAAACCGATGAGTTCATGTAG
>Ga0209543_1001511_pt1 | contig 20450 bp, 17 predicted proteins | sample MesohylFT_FD_187296 | JGI IMG/M metagenome (GOLD analysis project Ga0209543, IMG submission 187296) | Host-associated microbial community of the marine sponge Aplysina aerophoba from Gulf of Piran - sponge mesohyl, lysed by freeze-thaw... | ecosystem: Host-associated > Porifera > Sponge >...
GACGGATGACACCGACACGATCCGCCCGTAGCGGCGGCGCATCATGCCCCGCACGAGCGCCTTGGTCAGGACGAAGACACCGGTCAGGTTCACGTCCTGTACCCGCTGCCACTGGTCAAGGGTCATCCGGGCCAGAAGATTGTCGGCCGTAATGCCGGCGTTGTTGACGAGAATGTCGACCGCCGCGAAGTCCTTCGGAAGCTGCCGCACCGCGGCGGGTACCGCTTCGTGATCCGCCAGGTCGAGGGCCAACACGTGGGCTTCGCCTCCCGACGATGCGATCTCGCTGGCGGCTTCGTCCAGGAGTCCCTCGCTGCGGGCGGCCAGCACGACGCGGGCGCCCTGCCGGGCCAGCAGCACGGCACATGCGCGGCCGATTCCGCGCGAGGCTCCGGTAACCAGGGCTGTGCGTCCGCTCAGATCGAAGATGCTCACGGTGTCACTCCATGTCGTCCGGTTCGGCCACTGTGCGGACCTTCAGCTTCCGATCGATCCGACGAGCGAGACCCGAAAGCACCTTGCCGGACCCGAACTCCGTCAGTCGACCGACACCCGCGGCCGCCATGACCGTCACCGATTCCGCCCAGCGCACCGGGCCGTCGATCTGGCGAACCAGCGCGTACCTGGCTGCGGAAGCGCTGGTCAGAGGCTCCGCGTCCACGTTGCAGACAACCGGCACCCGCGGGTCCGCCATCGGCGCCGCCTGAATCAGCGGCTCCATCGCCTGCCGGGCCGGCGCCATCAGGGCGCAGTGGAAGGGCGCCGAGACGGGCAGCGAAATGGCGCGGCGGGCGCCCCTCTCACCAGCCAGCACGGCGGCTCGCTCCACCGCGGCGCTTGAGCCGGCGATCACGATCTGGCCCGGCGCGTTCAGGTTGGCGAGCTGGCAGACACCGCCGGTTTCACCGGCCGCTTCGGTGGCGACCTCCGCCGTCTCCTCCACGCTCAGGCCAAGCACCGCGGCCATCGCGCCGGCGCCCACCGGCACCGCCTTCTGCATCGCCTCGCCCCGAGCGCGTACCAGACGCAGAGCGTCTCCCAGTTCCAGCGCGCCAGCCGCGACGAGGGCCGAGTACTCGCCCAGACTGTGACCGGCGACGAAGTCCGGCGCCTCCGTTTCGAGCCCCCGGGCCCGGTAGCAACGAAGCGCCGCCACCGACGCGGCGACGATCGCGGGCTGCGTGTTGGCCGTCAGTTGGAGTTCGTCCTCGGGCCCCTCGAAGCAGAGGGTCGACAGCCCGAAGCCGAGGGTGTCGTCCGCTTCCTCGAAGACCGCCCGCGCCTCCGCAAAGGCCGAAGCCAACGCCCGGCCCATGCCGACCCGCTGCGAGCCCTGGCCCGGAAAGACGTACGCCACCCCCGTCATCTGCACAATCCCTGGTGCTTCTCTAGAAGCGGACCGCGGCGGCGCCCCAGGTCAGGCCGGCGCCGAAGGCCGCCATCAGGACCAGGTCCCCCGAGTCGATCCGGCCGTCGCGGTTCAGTTCGTCGAGCGCGATCGGGATGGACGCGGCCGATGTGTTGCCGTAACGATCGACGTTGACGTACACGCGGTCGGCGGGGACGTCGATCCGGCGACCCACGGCGTCGATGATCCGGCGGTTCGCCTGGTGGGGAATGAGCCACTTGACGTCTTCCGGCGCCTGGCCGGCGTCGGCCAGAACTTCGCCGGAAACCTCGGCCAGCGTGCGAACCGCCACCTTGAAGGTCTCGTTGCCGAGCATCCGGATGAAGGGCAGCCGCTCTTCCAGGGTCTCCGGACGGTTCGGAGGATTGCGGCTGCCGCCACCCGGCATCTCGAGGAGGTGGGCCAGGGAACCGTCGCTGTGGATCGCCACCGAGAGGACGCCCGGCAGCCCGTTCGCCGAATCCGGCGCCGGAGGGTCTTCACCGCGCAGCACGACCGCACCGGCGCCGTCGCCGAAGAGAACGCACGTCGAGCGGTCCTCGTAGTCCGTGTACTTCGTCAGCGACTCGGCGCCGATCACGAGAGCCGTCGAAGCGGCGCCGCTGGCGACGTACTGGTGCCCCACGGAAAGGCCGTAGATGAAACCGGTACAGCCCGCGTTCAGATCGAAGGACGTCGCGTCCTTCGCACCGAGTTCTTCCTGCACGAGGCAGGCAGTCGACGGAAAGGGCATGTCGGGCGTCACCGTCGAGATCAGGACGAGATCCACGTCACCGGGTTCCACACCCGCCATCTCCAGCGCCTCGCGAGCGGCCCGCACGGCGAAGACCGACGTGTACTCGTCGTCGGTGGCGACCCGTCGTTCGTGAATGCCGGTGCGCGCGACGATCCACTCGTTCGACGTGTTCACGATCCGTTCGAAGTCGGCGTTCGTGAGCACCTTGTCCGGCACCGCCTTGCCGGTGCCGGCGATCCGTACCCGCCGCGCGTGGTTGGTGGAAGCCCCGCGCAGGCCGTTCCTCGTCGGCCCGTTCGTCATCCCGCTGCCGCCTTGGGCGCCGCTTCGACGGCGACCTCCGAGAGCTTGGCGCTGACCTTCACGTGAGTGTCCGCTTCGCAGAACTCCACCGCGCGCTGTACCGCGCTGGAGATCGCGTGAGCGGACGAGCGCCCGTGAGCGACGAAGCAGCCGCCGCGCAGACCGAGCAGCGGCGCCCCGCCATACTCGCTGTAGTCGATCCGGCTCCCGAAGCGGTCGAAGGCGGGCCGTGCCAGCAGATAGCCGAGCCGCGACCGGAGAGTGCGGCCCAACTCCTCGCGCAACTGGCCGCCCACGAACTCGGCGAGCGCTTCCGCGCTCTTCAGGATCGCGTTGCCGACGAAGCCGTCGCAGACCACGACATCGGCCGCGCCGCTGAACACGTCCCGGCCCTCCACGTTGCCGATGAAGTTGAGCCCCGTCGCGTCGAGCGACTTGAACACCTCGCGCACCAGATCGGTGCCCTTCCCGGCCTCCTCGCCGATCGACAGCAGGCCGATGCGCGGCGAGTGCATCCGCAGCAGTTGCTGCGCCAGGTAGTGGCCCATGACCGCGAACTGGCGGAGCTGGTGAGGTTTCGAGTCGACGTTGGCGCCCGCGTCGAGCAGGATGGTTCGACCGCCGCGCCGCGGCATGGTCACCGCGAGGGCCGGTCGATCGACCCCGGAGGCCACGCCGATCACCATCTTGCCGGCGACCAGAGCCGCGCCGGTGTTGCCGGCGGTCACCATCGCCTGCGCCCGGCCGTCCTTGACCAGGCGGGCGCAGACGCGCACCGATGAGTCGCGCTTGCGGCGCACCGCGAGCGCGGATTCACACATGCCGACGACCTGGTCCGCATGCACGACCTCGACTCGGCCGCGGGCGCCGGAACCAGGCTCCAGTCTCTCGATTTCCTGCTCGAGGATCGGCCGGCGACCCACCAGGAGGAGCCTCAGTTCACGCTGGCGCGCCGCCAGCAGCGCACCCTCGACCACGGTCCGGGGAGCGTGGTCTCCGCCCATCGCGTCAACGGCGATCACGGTTGGGGTCCGCGCTGAACCTCGATCCGTCAATTCAGGGTCTGCTCCGAGTCAGAAGCCACCAGTGTAACGCCTGAGCAACGCTGCTACAGCACGTCCTCCATCTCGACCACGTCGCGGCCACGATAGTGACCGCAGTGGCTGCAGGCGCGGTGCGGCAGCTTGGTTTCGCCGCAGTTCGGGCACAGTGAGGCGGCCGGCCGCTTCAAGTAGTCGTGCGACCGACGCCGGTCGCGCCGCGCCTTCGAGTGCCGTCGTTTGGGGTTTGGCATTCCAGGAGTTCCTTTCCGAGTAGTCCAGGTTGGTTGCTGAGTGATTCAGGTTCGGTTGCCGAGTGGTTCAGGTTGGTTGCCGAGTGGTCCGGGGCTGGTTGTCCCGGTTCGGATCGCCGGCAAGTCGTTCGCGGATCGCTTCCAGCCCGGACCAGCGCGGGTCGAACTGCTCGCTGCCGCAGGTGCAGGCCTCCTGTTGCCGGTTCACCCCGCACCCCGGGCACAGTCCGCGGCACCCAGGATCGCATATCGGCTTCATCGGCACGTTCAACTCCACCTGCTCCCGGACCAGAACGGCCAGATCGATCTCTCCCTCGGCCGCGACGAGCGTCGAGAGATCCTCCGGCTCGAGTTCATGCGCGCCGGCCCCATCCTCTGCCGGGGGAGACTCTTCGGCACGACCGGTCACGACGAAAGCGAGCGGCACTTCGACTTCCTCCTCGTAGGCAGTCAGGCAGCGGCCGCAGTACAGCCTCTGCCTATAGCGAAGTCTCGCCTCCAGCAGAAAGTCAGGCCCGACGAACGTGAGACTGCCCCCGCAGTCCACGCAGCCGAGCACGAGGGGCCCTTCGGTCCCTGAGTCGGCAGCCGACACGGCAACGTCGTCACGCCAGTTCAGGGGGCCGTTGCGGGCCTGATCGAGCTGCAGGTGCATCTCATTCACCACAAGGTCGCGAACTCGGGCCGCCGCGCAATCCGGCTCAGGTGCAACCGCGCAAACACGAGAGGCTACGAATCGTTGCGGCAACTGTCAATGCAGGGGCCGGCAACGGTCGATACGGGAGCCGGCAACGGTCAACGCGGGACTCGCGGGGTAACGCGCCCGGTTAGGCTTGCGCCGTGGCCCGAATCGGCATCGATGCCCGAAAGGTCCGCGACTTCGGGATCGGCGTCTACGTCTCCAACCTGATCCACGGTCTCGCCCGGCTCGAGGCCGAACAGGAGGCGGGCGCCAACGAGTACGTCCTCTTCGTCCGGCCCGAGGATCGCGACTTCGCAGTCGACCTGCCGGCGAACTTCCGTTGCGTCGTGGAACGGTCGCCGGTCTACTCGCTGCGCGAGATCGGGATGATGACCTGGCGCATCTCGCGGTCGCGCCTGGACCTCTACCACGCCACGCACTACGTCCTGCCGGCGGTCGTGCCGTGTCCAACGGTGGTCACGATCCACGACATCATCCACCTGCTCTACCCGGGCTTCCTGCCGAGCCGCGTGGCGTCCCTCTACGCCCAGCGCATGTTCCGCCACAGCGTCGGTCGAGCCGACCGGATCATCGCCGTGTCCGGGAACACGAGAAGCGACGTTCTCGACTACTTCAACGTTGCGGCGGAGAAGATCCAGGTCGTCTACAACGGCGTCGAGGACCGCTTCCGGGACCTGCTCAGCGCGAAAGACCTTGCCGCTCGCCTGGAAGAGGTGGGCGTCCGGCAGCCGTACCTGCTGTTCGTCGGCAACCCGAAGCCCCACAAGAACCTGGACCGGGTGATCCAGGCGTACGCCAGGGCCCGTTCACGGGCCGGATTCGGTGCGCCGCTCGTCTGCGTCGGCGCGCGGCCCGGCAGCGACTTCAAGCTCGAACGACGCGCCCGCCACCTCGGAGTCGGCGACCACGTCCAGTTCGTCGGCCATGTGCCGGCAGGCGCCCTTCCCGCCCTCTATCAGGGCGCGAGTTTGTTCCTCTACCCGACGCTGTACGAGGGTTTCGGGCTGCCCGTGGTCGAGGCGATGGCCTCGGGGACACCGGTCATCACGTCGAACACGTCGTCGCTCAACGAGATCGCGAACGGCTACGCCGAACTCGTCAATCCGCTCGAAGTGGAGGAGATCGCCACGGCGATAGAGCTCTGCATGAAGGATCGGGACCACGCCCGGCAACTCGCCGACCGGGCCGCCTCCCGCGCCGCCGGATTCCAGTGGCGGACCACCGCCGAAAGCACCCTCGCGATTTACCGCGACGTGCTCGGGGAGAGCGGACACTGAACGGCGTCCCGCATCGGAGCACCTGAGACGGATTGCTAACATCCGGCGCTCCGCTGAGTCGGGCGCCCCATCTCACGATCCCAGAACCGTGCTCCAGAAGCGACTCCGCGTTACCGCCACGCTGAACATCGCCGGCGATGTCGTCGCCACGGTCGGCGCCTTCTTCCTGGCCTGGTATCTGCGCTTCGTGCAACCGGTCGTCGAAGTGACGAAGTCGGTGCCGGACTTCGAGCCGTACCTCAGGATGCTGCCGTTCATCCTGCTCATCTGGCCCACCGTCTACTACTTCCACGGCCTGTACCGCATCCGCCGGGGACACAGCCGCGTGGACGAGATGATCAGCATCGTCGTCGCGACCGGGCTGGCGCTCGTCATTCTGACCGCGGTCCTGACCTTCGACCGGGTAACCCAGGCCGGCAGCGACGATCCCTTCTCCTACAGCCGCGCCTTCTTCGCCCTGTTCGCCGCCAGCGACGTCTTCCTGGTCGCCATGTTGCGCTTCACCACGCGCGCGTTCCTGCGCGTCGTCCGGCGGCGCGGGCACAACGTGCGGGGCATCCTGATCGTCGGCGCCGGCGACAGCGGCGAAGAGATCGCATCCAAACTGGTTCGCCACCGGGAACTCGGCTACGAAGTCGTGGGATTCCTGGACGACGACCCGGACAAGCTCTCCAGCGAGCCGGTCAGCGGCGCCCGCGTGATCGGCGCCCTCGACGACCTGGAGGCCGTCATCGAAGAGCATCAGGTCGATCAGGTCATGATCGCCCTGCCGTTCGAGGCGCACCGCAAGATCCTCAACCTGCTCGACCGCATCGGCAACGAGTTGATCGAGATCCGCCTGGTGCCGAACGTCCTGCAGTACGCGACGCTCCGCGCCGACATGGAGGACGTCGACGGCACCCCGGTGATCAACCTCTCCCACGTGCCGATGGAGGGCTGGTCGAGCCTGGCGAAGCGGGCGTTGGACATCGGCATCTCCGTCGCGGCCATGGCCGTGCTGCTGCCCTTCCTGCCCATCGTGATGGTGCTGATCAAGCTCGAGGATCGGGGACCGCTGTTCTACCGGCAGGAGCGGATGGGGCTCGACGGCCGTTCCTTCATGATCCTCAAGCTGCGCTCGATGCGGATGGGCGCCGAGTCCGCCACCGGGCCGGTCTGGGCGGTCGAGGACGATCCCCGCCGCACCCGGATCGGCGCCTTCCTGCGGCGCTGGTCGATCGACGAGTTACCCCAGCTCTGGAACATCTTTTGCGGCGACATGTCGATCGTCGGCCCCCGACCCGAGCGCCCCGCGTTCGTCCGCAAGTTCCGCGACGAGATTCCGAACTACATGCTGCGCCACCGCGTGAAGTCGGGACTGACGGGCTGGGCCCAGGTCCACGGCTGGCGTGGCAACACCTCGATCCGCAAGCGCATCCAGTACGACCTCTACTACATCGAGAACTGGAGCCTCCGCCTCGACTTCCAGATCCTCTGGCTGACCCTGCGCCGGGGCGTGACCAAGAACGCCTACTAAACGACTGGGTGCGGCCTACTCCTCCGCGTCGAACTCCCGGTAGTCGCCACGCTCTTCCATCGGGATCGGGTGGCGGACCTCGACGTGGAAGCCATCTCCCTCGGTGTAGGCGACATCGCTCAGTTCGTGGACGACCTGCGACTGGGACCCCTTGATGAGACCCGCGGTCTCGATCCAGAGCAGTCGTCGTTCCTTCTCCATGCCATCCGGATCGGCGATCGTCAGGTCGACGGTGATGCCCTCGAGCGTGCCGGATCCCTCGTTGTGAACGAGGATGTCGAGCATGACGTTGACCACGGCGGGCTCAGCCGGCATATCGCCTTCGCCTTCGCCTTCCCCTTCGGCGTCGGCCTCCGTGTCGGCGCTGGCGTCGTCCGCTGCCATCGCCTCGTCGCCGGCCGGCGCCTGCACCGCGAACGACTGGATCTGCGCGATGTAACCGGCGCGAGTCTCGGCCACACCGCCACCGCCACCGCAGGCCAACGCGAGCAGCGCGACGGCCACGATGAGCGCCAACGCCACGTCCTGCCGACCCCACGCTGTCCGATTCAGAGTCCCCTTCATCGTGTCTCCCTTTCCTTCCGTCAGCCCTCGTCTCCGGTCCGCCCCTGAGGATAGCCTGTCGCGCCGCGCTCCGGCGGCCGTCAGCCTGTGCGGACTCGGCCCCAGAACTCCTCGGTCAGGCCGCCCGCCAGCACGATCTCGGGCCGCAGCTCGACACCGAACCGGTCACGCACCGCCCGGTGGGCGGTCACCATCAGATCGAGCACGTCGGCGGCGCGCGCCTGCTCCCGGTTGACGATCACGTTCGCGTGCCGCCCGCTGATCTCCGCGCCGCCGCGGCGCAGCCCCTTCAGGCCGCAGGCCTCGATCAGCCGGCCGGCGAAGTCGTCGTCCGGGTTGCGGAACACGGAGCCCGCGTTCGGCTTGCCGGAAGGCAGGCTCTGCCAGCGGCGCCTGTTCAACTCGTCGATTCGCGCGAGCGCCGCGATGCCGTCACCGCGCCGGAGCCGGAACTCCGCCCCGGTGACGACCGCGTCGGTGCCCTGCAGGCTGGTCGTCCGGTAGCCGGGCTCGAGCCGGTCGAAGCGCACCGCCTCGACCGGCCGTCCCGGCCGCCCCACTCGAACCTCGGTGAGCACGTCCCGCATCTCCGTGCCGTAGCAGCCGGCGTTCATCACGACGGCGCCGCCCACGGTCGAAGGGAAACCGGACAGGGCCTCGAGTCCAAGCAGGCCCTGCTTCGCCGTATCCCGCGCCAGTCGGGCGAGCGTGACGCCGGCGCCGGCACGCACCGTTTCGCCTTCCACTTCGACCCGCTCGAGTTCACCTCGAAGCCTGCAGACGATGCCGCGCACCCCGGCGTCGGGGAACAGGACGTTCGAACCGTGGCCGTGCAGGTGGAGAGAAACCCGGCACTCCCGGGCGACCGTCATCACCTCGCTGAGCGCCGCCTCGGAATCCACCCGGACGAAGACCTCCGCCGGACCGCCGATCCGCAGCGTCGTCGCGGACGCCAGCGGGACGGCCTCGCGAACCAGGACGCCGGCGGTCGACGAGAGCCGCTTCCGGGCCTCGCGGTTGACGCCCAAGGGGGGCTGCAATACGCTGACTGTGCCCTTGTCGATGTCGGCTGTCACGTTGTTCTACGCCACGTCGCCGAGCGTCCGTAGCGGCCAGTCCCCGCCTTCTGTTCAACCGTCTGACGATCCAGGAGAGCGCCGCATCGGTCGCGCGGAAGTATAGCCACGCACATCCTGCGGCAAACGCCGCCGGGACCGCGTCAACGCCCCCTCGAAGGCCGCCGATCACAGCCCGAACCCAGCCGGAACACCGCCCACGCGCCGCAGCAAGAAACGAGGAACGAGAACCAATGACCCCCACCCGCGCGAAGGCGCGCACGAAGCCAGTCGGCCGCAAGGACGCCCGAAAGCAAGACATCGAGGGCGCACTCACCCAGATCGAACGGCAGTTCGGCAAGGGCGCGATCATGCGCCTCGGCGAACAGGAAAACCTCGGTGTCGAATCGATCTCGACCGGTTCACTGGCCGTCGACTCCGCCATCGGCACCGGCGGCTTCCCGCGCGGCCGCGTCGTCGAGGTCTACGGTCCGGAATCGAGCGGCAAGACGACCCTGGCCCTGTCCGTCGTCGGACAGGCCCAGCGCACCGGCGGCTCGGCCGCCTTCATCGACGCGGAGCACGCGCTGGATGCCGAGTACGCCGAGAAGATCGGCGTGAACATCGACGACCTCCTGGTGTCCCAGCCGGACAGCGGCGAGCAGGCGCTGGAGATCGCCGAGATGCTGGTCCGTTCGAACGCGCTCGACATCGTGGTGATCGACTCGGTTGCCGCCCTCGTGCCGCGCGCCGAACTGGAAGGCGAGATGGGAGATTCCCATGTCGGCCTCCAGGCCCGTCTCATGTCCCAGGCGCTCCGCAAGCTGACCGCGATCATCGCCAGGTCGCGGACGACCGTCGTGTTCATCAACCAGATCCGCGAGAAGATCGGCGTCATGTTCGGCTCGCCCGAGACGACGACGGGCGGCCGGGCGCTCAAGTTCTACTCTTCCGTCCGCATCGACATCCGGCGCATCGGCGCGCTGAAGGACGGCGACCAGGTGGTCGGCTCCCGGGTGCGGATCAAGGTGGTCAAGAACAAGGTCGCGCCGCCCTTCCGGCTCGCCGAGTTCGACATCGACTACGGCGAGGGCATCTCCCGGGTCGGCGAGTTGATCGACCTCGGCATCCAGCACAAGCGCGTCCTGAAGAGCGGCGCCTGGTTCTCGGCCGGCGACGTCCGGCTCGGCCAGGGCCGCGAGAACGCGAAGCAGTTCCTCCGCGACAACGCGGACCTCGCCGACGAGATCGAAGCCCACCTGCGCTCCGAAATGGGACTACCGCCGATTGTCGTCGCCGCCGAGTCCGGCGACCGGGCGGCGGCTGCCAGCTAGCCGCCGTCGCCGGGCAGCCGGCTGCGGAACGGCCGCGGCGGACGGCCGCCGGACGGCTGCCGGACGGCTGCGGCGGAGGACGCACCCGCCCGTCTTGGGGTCAGGAGGGGTCAGCTCCCAGGTGACGTGAGCGCTTCAGAGGAGATGGGAGGGGGTAGCGCTCACTCCGCTTCACTCGCTCCGGTTGGGTCTCGGTTGCTGGGAGGGCGTCGGGCGTCGCTCGTTCAGAGGCACCTGGGAGCTGACCCCTCCTGACCCCGACTGGGCTGGACGGCGGCGCCGAGTGCCAGGCTCGGCACCGACCTGTCCCTGGACGCGCGACCCGTTGTGGGCGATGCCCCACTGGGTGCACCGCACTGGGTGCGGCCAGAAACACGGGACGGCCGAAGACCGGCCCACCCAGTATTGGGAATCTGAGCCGCTCCAGGGTGTTATCCGAGCTAAGGTCTGCCACCGGGCCGAAGGAACTCAGAGAGAAATGATGAAGCGACCCCTGCTTGCCTCAGTCTTCCTGCTTGCTGGCGCCCTGCCAGTGGCCGGACAGTTGCCGTGCAACCCCTGTGTGGGTCTGGCGACTGACGACCCCGAGGGAGTCGCGGAGGTTCTGGGAACGCTGCCGGAGGTGCCGGAGGAGGCGCTTCTGGTGGTCAAGTGGCCAGTCGATCTCGAGGATGAGGCCGGGATTGATGCGGCGGCCGAGGCGGCGTCGCGGCTGCGCGACAGCGGCGCCGTGCCGTGGTACGCGGTTCGCTTCGCCGATCCCCCGCCAGCGGCCGACCGCGGCGACGAACTGGCGACGGAGCTGGAGCGGCTCGCCGACCTCGCGCGGACCGCGTCGCCCGGCGCCTTCTTCCAGATCATCTGGCCGGTGGCGCTTCAGGACGAACCCGTACAAGTCCAGGAGTACGCCCTCGCCCTGAAGCGTGCCGCGGTGGCGGTCTCCGGCGCACAGCCCGATGCCCTCGTCGTCTCCCAGTCGTTTCCCGCCGATGACGGTTTGATTCGCAGCCTCTACGGGCAGGAACTCGACGCCTATCTGGACGGCGTCTCGTTTAGCGTCGACGGAACGACCGGCGAGATCGATCTGGCCGCACTCAGGCGATTGCTCCGCGACCTGGATCCGGACGCCTTGATGGCGGTCGAGCGCGAGCCGTCCGCGGCCGCGGACGCCGGCGGCAACCTGCTCGTGCGCGCCGCGGCCGAGGCGGAGGCCGGCGCCAGCCTGTCCCTGTTTCCGCTCCCCGGCGACGGGAACGCCGACAGCGCGGCGGTTCAAGCGGCCCGCCTGATCGCTCAGGAGTTTTCGGGCGATGTCGCCTTCGACCCTTACTCGACGCCCTCGGGTGCTACGGCCTGGAGCTTCGTCCACGGCGAGGATCTGAGCCTGCGAATCGTCGTGTCGCCACCGGCGGGCGCGCCGGTCACGCTCCGCTTCAGCGACCGGCAGCTCGGCTCGGCCGCCCGCTTCGACCTCGCGACCGGCGAGACCGACCTGCTGTTCGGCGGCCGCCGCACCCGAAGCGGCTATCAGCTCGAACTGGCCGAAACGGAGGGTCCCTTCGTCTTCCGGCTCGAGCGAGATCTGGCGGTCAACCTGGACGGCGCGGAGAGCATCGAGGAGGCGTTGACGGTCGCCGACACGCGCCAGGTGCCGGTCGGCGAGATCCTGAGGCGGCTGCAGGCCTTCGAGGACGATCAGTCGAGGCGGATCGCGAACTACAGCGCGACGAACACGACCTCGCTGCGCTTCCAGCTCGGCACCGGCATCCAGACGGTCGACGTGACCTTCCAGGGCCCCTTCTTCTTCCGCCAGCAAGCCGGTTTCGACTGGGCCTGGGACAACTTCTTTGTCAACGGCATCCGCTGGCGGCGCAAGAAGATCCCCGAGATCCCCCTGATCCAGCCGGAAAAGGCCGCCGCGATGCCTGCCGCGATCACCTTCACCAAGGAGTACCGCTACCGGCTGCGTGGCACCGCGACCGTCGAGGGCCGGGACACCTGGGTCGTGGACTTCGAGCCGGCGGCTGCGCTGGCCGAGGGCCGCAGCCTGTTCCGCGGCACGGTGTGGGTGGACCGCGAGCTCTACGCCCGGGTGAAGACCCGCGCGGTCCAGCTCGGTCTGACCGGCGACGTCCTCTCGAATGACGAAACGACGTTCTACACCCCGGTTGACGAGAAAGGCGAGCCGGCGGCGTGGGAGCGGTCGTCGTACTGGCTCCCGGCCCGCGTCGTCAGCCAGCGGCTGTTCTCACTGCTGAACGCGACGACGGTCGTCGAGGGGTTGACCGAACTCACCGGCATCGAGATCAATCCCAGCGACTTCGAAACCCGCCGGCAGGCGGTCCTGGCCTCCGAGGCGACGATGGTGCGCGACACGGAAGTGGGGCTTCGCTACCTGGCCGTCGACAGCGAGACCGGCGAACGGGCGGTCAAGGAGGACGACAAGACCCGGATGTTCATCCTCGGCGGCGCCTTCTACGACGAAGCCCAGGACGGCCCCCTGCCGCTGGGCGGCGTGAACTGGCTCGCCTTCGACTGGCGGGGGACGGGAATGCAGGCCGACCTGTTCATCGCCGGTCCGCTGATCCTCGCCGACGTCGCGAACCCGAGTCTGTTCGGCTCGCGCTGGGATGCCGGCGTCGACCTCTTCGCGCTCGCCTTCGCGGGCCAGGACACCCTCTACCGTGACGGCCAGGAGGCACCGCGGGAGAACGTGGAACGGCTGCGCCCGAACATGGACTTCAGCCTCGGCCGGCCGCTCGGCAGCTATACCAAGCTCGACTTCCGCTACGAGCTGTCCTGGAACAACTTCCAGCGGGCCGACGAGACCGGCGAGGACTTCGTCCTGCCCGCGGATCACCTGAGTCACAGCCTGGGCACCACCCTCCGCTACACGCGTTCCGGCTACCGGCTGGTACTCGGCGGCACCTGGAACCGGCGAGGTGACTGGGAACCCTGGGGCCTGGGCGGCGCCAACGTGACCCCGGACACCTACACGCTCTGGAACGTGGGCGTCGCGAAGACCTGGCACCTGCCGAAGTTCCAGAAGATCGGTCTGTCCTTCGAGTACGTGGACGGCGCCGACCTCGACCGCTTCAGCAAGTACGAGTTCGGGTTCTTCTCCGACGTCACCGTCCACGGCTACCAGAGCGACAAGGTGCGCGCCGAGAGCGCGGCGGCCGCCCACCTCACGTACGGCTTCGAACTCGGTCAGCTCTTCCGCATCGACCTGGTCGGCGACGCCGCCTGGGCGACGGACATGGCCTCCGGCCTGGACAACGAACTGCTCGCCGGCGCCGGCATCGTCGGCACCTTCATCGGCCCGTGGGGCACGGTGGTCAACATGGATGTCGGCACCGCCCTCGTCGGCCCCGACGACGGCTGGAGCGCCTTCATCGCCGTCCTCAAGCTGTTCTAGGAGTTGCCATGGCCCCCGAAGACGACTTCGCGCCGGACATGGACGAAGTCGTCGAGGTGCCCATCGGCGATGAGATCGACCTGCATCCCTTCCAGCCCCGGGAGGTGAAGGACGTGGTCGAGAGCTACCTCGACGCCGCCTACGAGAAGGGCTTCCGGGAGGTCCGCATCATCCACGGCCGGGGGATCGGCGTGCAGCGGCAGATCGTCCGCAAGGTACTGGAGCGCGACCCGCGGGTCGTGTCGTTCAGGAGCGGCGGCCCCGGCGGCGGCGGATGGGGCGCCACCGTGGCTCGGCTGCGCTAGCGCGGCAGAAAACTGGGTGCGCCGGCGTCCCCGCCGGCATCCCGGCGCGAAGCGCCGGCCTCCGTGACTTCTGCCGCGCTAGCTCAGCCCTCGTACGGCGCCGGCCGGGCCGAGCCCCGGCGCGCCCACAGCATGCCGAGGCCGAACGCGATCAGCGGCGTCGCGATCAGCAGGTCGGAGGCGCTCACGCTGTACACGGGCTCCGAAGCGAGGGTCTCGGTCTCGCTCGCGGGCACGGCGCGAATGGGCACCCCGGGCGCATCGCCGCCGAGAAGCTCCGTCACCGCGGCGCCGGCATCCGGCCGCTCGGCGCGCAACTGGTAGGCGAGCCAGCCTCCCAGGGTCACGCCCGCGAGCAGGAACTGGGCGCTCGCCCGCTTCAGTTCCGATTCGGCCTCGCGGTGGGCATGCTCCCGCTCGCTTGACGTGAGGTCCGCGTCCTCGACGCGCTCCCATCGTTCCGCCTCGATCTCCGCCCGGCGCCGGGTCGCCGCGACGCCGCTGAAGAAGCCGACCGCCGCGACGAGGGCATGCAACGCCCCGACCAGACCCGGAACGCCCCGCGGCACGACCTGAAGACCCACCAGGGTCAGGATGGCGGCGACCACGAAGACCGTGGACCAGATGACGGCGACCGACTGCAGGCGCTTCCAGTTCATCGGTACAACCTACCCTCAGTCGTCCCTGCCCAACTTCAGCCGCTCCTGCCCATCAGTTCCAGGAGGCCCAGGGTCAGTACCGGCACGTAGGTGATCAGCAGCACGCCGACGCCAAGTATGACGAGTGCGGGCACCGCGGCCCGGTAGATCTCGAGCAGCGGCCGTTCGAAGCGGTAGGACGCCAGGAACAGGTTGAGGCCCACCGGCGGTGTCAGGTACCCGAGCTCCAGATTCGCGACGAAGATGATCCCGAGGTGGATCGGGTCGACGCCGAAGGCCAGACCGAGCGGAATGATCAGGGGTACGACGACCACCGTGGCCGAGAAGATGTCCATCAAGCAGCCGACGAGGAGCAGGAAGACGTTCAGCAGCAACAGGAAGAGGATCTTCGATTCGATGTTGTCCTGGGCGAGTTCAACCAGACGCTGGGCCGCCTGCGCGTCCACCAGCCAGCTCGTCAGTCCCATCGCCACGACGAGGATGATCAGCACCCCGCCAACCAGCACGGTGCATTGCCGGAACACCGCGAGCAGCGGCTTCCCCACCTTCAGGTCGCGGTGGACGACGCACTGGATGATGAAGGCGTAGAGAGCCGCCAGCGCCGCCGACTCGACCAGGGTCGCGTAGCCGCTGAAGATCGCGCCCACGATGACGACCGGGAGGAACAACTCCCACTTTCCCGCCCAGACGGCCTGCCCGATTTCCGCAGCCGAGACCCGGGTACGACGAGCCCCGCCCCGCAGGCCTTCCCGAACGCCCCAGGCAGCGATCAGCGCGATCAGGAGCAGGCCGGGGAGGATCCCCCCGATGAACAGATCCTCGATCGGCACCTGCGCGACGATGCCGAACAGAATGAGCGGAAGGGCCGGCGGTAGCAGAAGCCCCAGGGAACCGGACGAGGTCAGGAGGCCGAGCGAAAACCGCTCACGGTAGCCATCGGCCGAGAGGGCCGCAAAGAGAACGCCCCCGAGCGCCAGGATGGTGACCCCGGAGCCGCCCGTGAACACGGTGAAGAACGCGCACACGACGGCGCAGACCACCGCCGTCCCGCCCGGCGCCCAGCCGAACATCGCGCGGAACACGCGCAGCAGCCGTTCGGACGCCCCGCCCTCGGCGAGCAGGAAGCCGGTTAGCGTGAACAGCGGGATCGCCGCCAGGGTCGGCGAGACGGCGAGGCGGTAACTCTCCGCCGGGATGGCGGCTAGCGGCACCCAGTCGGCGAGGAACAGGAAGACCGCCGCACCGCCGAGGGCGGCGAAGATGGGGCCGCCGAGCAGGGTCGAAGCCAGAATCAGCACGAGCCACGGCGCCGCCGCGCGATCGGCGAAGGAGTCCGCGTTCCCGTTGATCCAGAGTGCCAGCACGATCCCGAGCGCCGCCAGACACCGCCCCGACCAGCGATCGGACGCCTTCCACGCCAGCCGCAGCGCCAGCAGCGCGAAACCGACCGGCATGACCGCCTGCCCCACCCAGACGGGTACGCCGGCCGCCATCTCGATCCCGCCCTCGCGTTCGATCTGCACCAGTTCCAGGCTCGCCAGCCCCAGCAAGGTCGCCACCATCGCGCTGACGCCACCCGTCAGAACCGCGGCCGCGCTCCGGAACCGGCCCTCGGGCAGCAAGTTCCCGGTCGCCATGGCCAGCAGGCGCCTCTCGCGCGCCGCGAGGGCCGCGCCGAGGAAAGCGATCCACAGGGTCAGATGCTGTTCGAAGGGAAGCGCCCCGGGAATCCCGGTGCCGGTCTGACGCACGACGATCTCCGCCAGCGGCAGGAGCACCATCGCGGCCAGGAGCACACTCGAGACGCCATCCTCGGCGCGATGCAGGAGGCGTACAACCGCCCGGAGTCGATGCGCGGCGCCCTCTTCAGTCAAGGGTTGCTGCCGTCAAGACCTACCGGCCGCCGTCCGAGGCGGCGGAAGCGGTCGCTTCGGCCTCCTGCTGCTCGCGGTAGGCGTCCCGGATCGAAGTCGCCCGATCGAAGATCGCCTCCGGGACCGTCTTCCCGCGCATGTCGTCGGCGAAGCTCTTCGCGATCCGTTTCCAGTCGTCCTCGACCTCGGTGCCGACGATCGGGACGATCTCGAGGCCCTGGCCGCCCATCAGCTTGATCGTCGCCTGCTCGATGCTGGGAATCGTCTCGAAAATCCGTTTCTCGGCACGCTGACCGCTCGCGACCAGCACCTCGCGGTCCGTTTCCGATACACGGTTCCAGGCGCGCTTCGTGACCACGATGGCGCCCATCATGGGGATCAGGGGAATGTCGGCGAAGTACTTCGCCTGCTTGAAGAACTGAACCTCCATCGCGTAGATCGGCGGCACGGCGAGGGCGTCGATCATGCCGGTTTGCAGTCCGGTGACGATGTCCGTTGCGGCCAGCGCAACCGGCTTGAAGCCGCCCTGCCGCCACCAGTTCGTCATCGCCTCGTCGCCGGCCCAGGTGAAGATCCTGAGCTTCTGCATCTCCTCGACGGTGCGCGCCCGTTCGTTCGTGAAGAAGTGGACCTGCCCCACGTAGCCCCAACCCAGGAGCACGAAGCCGTTGTCGTCGAGCGTCGTGCGAAGGCCGGGCGTCAACTCCCGCAGGACGTGGTACATCTCGGCCTCGGAGCGGAAGAACAGGGGTATCTCGAAGGCGGTGAAGTCCTTGGAGATGTCGGCCAGGCCACTGACCGACAGGGCGGCCGCGTGGTACTGGCCGATCTTCATCTTGCGCAGGATGTCGGGCTCGTCCCCGGCCACACCGCCCGGATAGATCGCCAGGCTGATCCGGCCATCGGTGCCCCTCTCCCACTCCCGGCCCATCGTGTCGAAGAACCCGTCCCAGGGCGAACCGTCAGGGGACAACGTCGCCATCTTGATCGTGAAACCCGCCGCCCCGGCCGGCGCGGCCGCCGCAGCAGCAACGAGGAACAACGCCAGCAGAAGCGAGAACCGAAGGAACGGAGCCCGCCGGCGTTTCCGGACGATCGTCCTGGGCCTCCCTGGCATCCTGGGCCTCCTTGGCGCCCGGCCGGAGTCGCGATCCGCGACGCACCGACCCGCAGTGATCAGGAGTCGGCACTGTATCAACGGGCCAAGCGCGGCAGGTCCGGAAGCCGGCGCTTCGCGCCGAGTGCCGGCCAGAAGGCCGGCGCACCCAGTTTCCTGCCGCGCAACCTCCTGTTAGCCCGGCGGAGAGGCGGACTGATCGGTGTCCTCCCGGCAAACCAGGCGCCGCTCAACGCCCCAGGAGCGCCAGAGGAGGGTCGATGCCGGGGCCTCGCTCGCGACCTCCCCGTCTCCGGCCGCGACCAGGAGAACGCGGAGCCGGTCCACCAGAGCCGCCGCCCGGCGATCGCGGTCGCGGCTGCGTTCCCGCACCGCCGCCGCGAGCGATCGCTCCTGCTCGCAACCGGCGAGAAGCACCGTCGGCCGGCACCAGAGCACGGAACCGATCAGCGCCTCGCGGCTCGGTTCGAGCACCAGGACCGCCAGGTTCGCGCAGCACCAGTGCAACCACGGTACCGCCAGACGGTCCACCTCGGCCGGCGACGCCGCCGCGGGAGGGGTGACGACGACGATCTCGCGCGCCAGCCGCCGGGGCGCCAGCAACCCGTCGAAGCCCCCCGTGGCGACGGTCTCCATCGGGGCCGCCGCCAGGTGGCAGCAGAGCGCCTGCGGGGAGGACTGAGGCGCGGGAGCCTGGTCCACACACGGACCTTCACCGCGCTCGAGCGCCGCCTGCCAGCGCTCGATCTCCGTCCAACCGCGCCTGAACGACCACCACCGCCAGCGGCCACCCTGCGGATAGAACACCCAGGGCTCATGGCCGCGGCCGCTGCGTGCCGCCTTTGCCAATGCCTCCCGCGCCTGTGAGGCCGCCACAGCGCTATCCTATGAGCGCGTGCGGCTGAACATGGGCGACGCCGATCTTCCCGCGGCACACGCTCCCATCTAGCCGGAATCCTTCAAGAGCAGGCCACCGTTCCCCCAACCATGATCCCGGCCCCCATGATCCCGGCCCAGAGCACAAACCGCCGCAAGATCTCCGCACGGTCCGTAACCGCCGTTGCCCTGGCCTGGAGTCTCGCGAGCTCCACGGCCGCGCCCGGCGTCGAGATCTCGAATCCCGGACTGTTCAAGAAGAGTCTGGCAGCCGCCGCTCAGGCGGTGAGGCAGTACGGACTGATCGACGACCCGGAGGTCCAGGAACGAGTCAACCGCATCGGCTACCAGGTCGCGTACCACGCGGACTTCGACCAGTACCCGCTCACCTTCGCCGTCGTCGACACCCCGCTTCCGAACGCCTTCGCCCTGCCCGGCGGCCAGATCTTCGTCACCAGGGGAATGCTCGACCTCGGACTTTCCGACGACATGCTGGCCGCGCTGCTCGGCCACGAGATCGCGCACGTTACGTCCGAGCACTTCCTGAAGCAGAAGAAACGCGCGACCTGGCTCAACGTGGCGAGTTCCCTGCTGTCCGTGGGCCTGATCGCGGCCAGCGCGGCCGACCGGGACGACGGCTACGTCGGACCCTACGGCTACACCCGCGACCAGGGGTCGACCGCCGCCGCCGCCCAGGCAGCTCTGACCGGAGGCATGGTGCTCACCGAACTGCTCATGCGCAGCTACTCGCGCGAGCACGAGGACCAGAGTGACGAGGAGGGTCAGCGTTACGCCGCAGCGGCCGGTTTCGATCCGTCGGGGCTGGCGCAGTTGATGGAGAGGATGGGCGAACGCATCTCGCAGACGAAGCTGCTCGGCTACTGGCAGACCCACCCCTTCTTCGACTCGCGGGTCCACGCCGCGGAGGCCCGCGGGCGCTACCTGGCGACCCTGGAGCCCGCGCCCCCCGAAGAGGTCGACGCGTTTCGCACGGACACGCGGACAGTCCTGCTCGAGTACGGGGAACGCGAAACGAAGGCGAAGACCCGAGCCGCCCCGCGGGAACCGCGGGAACCGCCACCCGTGTCGCCCGAACTCGGACTGCTGAAGGAACTGGCTCTCAACGCGTGGCCCTCGGGCGCCGCTGCCGAGTCCTTGCGGCTCGAGAAGCTGCACCGGCTGCGCGACAGCGAGCTCGAGCGACTGGCGACTTCGCGGGACTATGGCCGCCTGACCGCGGCCTACCAGCGGCAGATGGAGAACGTCCGATCCCTGACCCCCGACTCGCCCTTCCTGGCGGTGCTCGGCAACGAGCTTGCCGACTTGCGCCGCCAGTCGGAAGAGTTCTACGGCCAGTCGATCCGGATCCTCGACCGGGGCGTGTTCGAGACTCCATTCCTCGAGGCCTTCCTCTCCAACTATCCCGATTCTCCGCGGACGCCCAGAGTGGCCCTGCTGCTGGGGATCTCGTACAGCCGGCTCGGCCGCGAAACGGACGCGGTGGAGCACTTCCTCAAGGCCTGGGAATCGGAACCGGCGGAGTCCATCGTGGAAGACGGCGACACTCCCGCGGCCGCCGCGCAGCGAGGGCTGCGCAACCTGGCGCCGGTGCTCACCCGCCTGGGCTCGCTCCAGCACCTGGCCCTACAGGAACGCGACCCCGAACTCGGGCAGCGGGCCGCGGACCGGCTGGGAAACCTGGTCCGCGACTACGACGACATCACAAGCGGATCGGAGTACCTCGAGCGCTTCCCGGACGGCCCCTACGCGGGCGAGGTCGAGGAGCAGTTGAACCGGCTTGCGGACACGCTCTACAAGGAGATGCTCACCTACCAGGATCTCGGCGATGCGGCGAAAGCGATTGCGCGCGCCAACCAGATCCTCACTCATGCTCCCCACTCGCCAAGCGCCCAACGGATCAGTGACGAGCGGCTCGACGAGCACCTCGACGCGTAGCGGCCCGACCGGCCTGATGCCGGGAGTGTTGCTCTGTCCCTCGAGCCGCGGTCGC
>Ga0209543_1001517_pt1 | contig 20404 bp, 16 predicted proteins | sample MesohylFT_FD_187296 | JGI IMG/M metagenome (GOLD analysis project Ga0209543, IMG submission 187296) | Host-associated microbial community of the marine sponge Aplysina aerophoba from Gulf of Piran - sponge mesohyl, lysed by freeze-thaw... | ecosystem: Host-associated > Porifera > Sponge >...
AACACGAAGAAAATAAGGACGAGGGTGCTTACCGACATACAGAACACCTATCTCACGCTTGACGGTCAGGTGGGAGTGCCTCTTTATCTCGGCGACGAGGTTGTTCTTGAAGATTCGGAGAGTTACGTGAATATCATAAAATCTCCTTTCAGGGATTATTTCAATATTCTGAAGACAAAGCTTATGTGGAGCGGGAGATATCAAAATTCCGAGTGAGCAGAAGTTAATTCATGACTGGGTAATAAGGCAGGTGGAGCACAAGTACTCCTCGCTTTATAAGGAGATACGCACCAATCCTGGCGAAGAGCAACTCTGTGAGTTCGAGGGTTTTTTCCCCGACGTGATTCTCGGCTCCTACGGGCAGGTCGTGCAGATTGTTGAGGTTGAGACCGAAGCCACTATCGACGAGGAAAGAAGCGAGTACTGGAAAGCGCTCTCTGAACTTTCGGTCCAGCTTATCCTGCTCGTTCCCGCAAAGTCAAAGACTCACGTTACGGATCTTTGCTGGAAATGCGGGCTCGCCGGCAAAGTAAAAATAGGAACTTTCGAGGTCTCAATCAGGATATAGGGAGTTCCCGGGCACTCCCATGAACTGTCCTTCCCGAAGGTCTTTTCTTCCCCGCTTGAATTCAGGGGCTTCCATTTTTCTTCCGCCTTCGATCTGAAGGGAGAATATCTGCAAGATCCCATTACCCGTTGCGACATCCAGACTTTCGCCCCCGAGCGATACTATTTCTCCGGGCTTTCCCTGCCCCGGGCCCGAAAGCGCCCTTAATATCTTAAGGTTTTTTCCTCCGAGAGTGGTATGGGCGCACGGCCACGGAATCATCGCCCTTACCAGGTTTTTTATCTCGTCTGCGCCCCGGTTCCAGTCCACCCGGCCGTCTTTTCTCGAGAGAAGAGGTGCGTAGGTGGCCGCGGCCGGGTTCTGCTTTACGGGAGATATTTCATTTTCTGCGATGCGATCGATCGTCTCCAAAAGAAGGTGTGCCCCTTCAAGCGAGAGTCTCTTTGAAAGTTCCTCGGCGGTTTCCTCATCCCCTATAAGTACCTCCCTTTGAGCGAGAATGTCTCCCGCGTCCATTTTCTCGTCGATCTGCATGGCCGTAACTCCCGTTTTTTTCTCTCCCTTCGCTATGGCCCAGTTAATTGGAGCTGCTCCCCTGTAGCTGGGGAGCAGCGATGCGTGAACGTTTACGCAACCGAAAGGGGGTGCGTCAAGCACGGCGGCAGGGAGCATCTTTCCGTAGGCCACGACCGCTATGAGATCAGGGGAAAGAGCCTTCAGTGTCTCTTCGAACTCGGGTGTTCTTAAGTCTTGGGGCTGAAAAACGGGCACTCCACGCTCCGTGGCAACTTTTTTTGTTTCCGGCCATACGGGCTTTCGACTTCTCCCCCTTGGCCTGTCCGGTTTCGAAAGAAGGGCGATTACCTCGTGGGGGGAGTCGCAAAGCGCCTCAAGCGATGGTACGGCGAATTCTGGTGTTCCGGCGAAAAGGATTTTCATGGGAATTATATACTTGATTACCCGTAGGGTAATCTCGCATCAATTTCACGGTTCGCAGGGACTGTGCTAATACCAGAACCCTCCCCGTGCAGTTGCGCCATCCCCAGACGCCTTATGTTTATCGCGGCGTTCGTGTCCGCGTTGGACACAAACCCGCAACTCACACACTGGAACCGCGCCTGGTTTTTACGGTTTTCTTTGTCTGTATGCCCGCATTCGGAGCATATCTGACTTGTGTATGCGGGATTCACTTCTATTGCTCTCCCGCACTTGTATTCAAGATTTCTTCTTATTTCCCCGAAGGCTGTATCAAGCATTGCCCTGTTAAGTCCCGCCTTCTGCTTCACGTTTTTCTTTAGCCATTGCGGTATATTATGCCCAGTCAGTATGCCATTGGGTAAATATGTACGTAATCCCCATTCTCGTTTTTCCGCGTTTAGGGGAAGCGATTACTTCATTTTCCATTTCCTGTGTCCGCGCAATTTTTGTTCTAAACAGTTTTTTTCGTTGCACACTGTGCACATTTTTTAGGCATGGTTTGCAGGCTCTAAGTCTACTTGAAAATCCCGAACCGTTGAGAATTTATTTTTTTCTAATTATTTCAAAGGATTAGAGCAAACACTCCCTGTCTTCTGGTTTTATGGCCCCTTAATTGCAAAAGGTATTGAGAAGAAAATTGTCCAAACATGGAGGAGTTGGTTATGAATATCGCAGATTTTTTAAGGAAACCCTTCGGATGCAGCCGTGTGCTGTTTCTTTCGGTTTTTGCTTTTGTTGTTCTGGGGGGCTATTCGGCTTTTGCGTCGGAAGGTGCAGCGCATTCCGTTTTCGTGGCGAACAACGTATGGATGCTGCTTGCGACTTTTCTAGTCTTTATAATGCATCTCGGATTTGCTAGTCTTGAGACCGGACTTACCAGATCGAAGAACACGGTAAACATACTGTTTAAAAACACATTTATCATCTCGGCGGGTATTCTCACATACGCCCTTATGGGTTTTAACCTTATGTACCCGGGGGATTTCATAGGTGGTGGCATCTTCGGGTTTGCCGGTTTTGGTATTTCAGCGCCGGCTGGAGCTGAAGGGCTCATAGAGTATGCAGATGGTGGCTACACTTACTACACCGATTTTATATTTCAGGCAATGTTTGCCGCAACGGCGGCCACGATTGTTTCCGGAGCTGTTGCCGAACGTATAAAGCTTTCAAGCTTTCTTATTTTCGCGACCATATTCGTCGCCATCGTGTATCCCATAGCTGGGTCCTGGAAGTGGGGCGGCGGATGGCTTGATCAGATGGGTTTTTACGATTTCGCCGGTTCCACGCTCGTTCACAGCGTAGGGGGATGGGGAGGACTTGTCGGGGCCTATCTTCTCGGCCCGCGTATAGGGAAATATCTCGCCTCGGGAGCGATGAGACCGATTCCCGGTCATTCGCTACCTCTTCTTGCCATCGGCGTGTTCCTGCTCTGGATGGGGTGGTTCGGTTTTAACGGCGGTTCGGTGCTGAGTGCAGATCCGGAGTTGATTTCGCTTGTTATAGTGACGACTTCGCTTGCGGCGGCGGCCGGCGCTTTGGGAGCGGCCTTCACGTCGTGGGGAACTTTTAAGTACCCAGATCTCTCCATGGCGTTAAACGGCGTGCTGGCGGGTCTTGTGGGAATCACCGCCGGAGCCGACGTGGTTAGTCCCGGAGAGGCGGTCATCATAGGACTTGTGGCCGGAATAATAGTGGTTTTCGCGGTCAGTTTCTTCGACAAGATAAGGATAGACGATCCGGTGGGAGCGATTTCCGTTCACTTGGTCTGCGGTATATGGGGAACGCTTGCCGTGGGAATTTTCGGAGGACCCGATTTCAGCTTTATGGTCCAGCTTATCGGAGTTCTGGCATACGGTGCCTTCACGGTTGTCTGCGCCTTCATCATCTTCTACGCCATAAAGATGGTTATGGGTATAAGGGTGAGCGAGGAAGAAGAGAGAAGAGGACTAGACATAACCGAGCATGGAATGGAGTCCTATCCGGATTTCCAGGCCGCATCGGAGATTTAATAGCGTGAGAACAGGGAAAGAAAGAAAATAACAACTCTTACAGGAGGAGAAAAATGAGAAGTATAGTTTCTAAACTTTCGTTGATGATGATCGCGGCGGCTTTGCTGCTCGGGACCCAGTTTGGGACCCCGAGGGCAAACGCCCTCGATCTCGGAAACCTCGAGTCGATCGGACTCGGCTTTTCGCTTGACACGACCTATCAGTACGTTTCGAACGGGGAAGTCGGAGAGGGTATCGCCCAGAGGGGGCTTTATCCCGAACACAACGATTTCTCGATAGACGCCTTTACCCTTTCACTTGAAAAGGTTCCGACCGTCGGAGAGGGAGTAATGGACTTGGTGGGTTTCAGGGCTGATGTTCTTTTCGGCGAGCAGTCTGAACGCCTCGGCTTCGGTTTTAACAGCGACGGCGACGGCGCGGTAAGTCCTTACCAGGCTTACATAAACGTGCTTGTCCCATCGGGCGCTGGCGGTCTTAACATCTACGCCGGTCAGTTCACCACGCTTGCGGGCTGGGAACTTATAGAGGCCAAGGACAACACCAACATAACGAGATCCCTGCTTTTTTACAGGATTCCGTTTGCGCACAGCGGTGTTCGGGCCACCTTCAGTGCCGGATCACTTGATTTCGCTCTCGGCTTAAGCAACGATTGGGACGCAGTTGATGATGTGGATGACGGAAAGACGTTTGAATCGCAGATTGCGCTTAATTTTGCGAACGACGGCTGGCTCGGTGTTACCGGATACTTTGGCGATATTGATGGTGATACCAGGACCCTTGTCACGGTTGTTGGTACCATGACCCTCATGGAGAAGGTCACCTTGATAGCCGATTTCGAGTACACGTCGCATGACGCGGGGGGGGACCGCTGGGGTTTTGCCGGTTACGCGATAGTAAGTCTTGCGGACTCCATGTCACTCGCTCTCAGGGGTGAGTACGTCGATGAGTCGGAAAGAGTCGATACTCCGGACCTTGAGCTTTACGAGTTCACCTCGACTCTCATATTGACTCCTTTCGAGTCCGTGGGGAATTTCGAGACGAGGCTTGAGTACAGGTACGACAATGCGGACGGTGACGACGCTTATTTTGCCGGCGAAGAGGATCAGCACGGATTTGCCGTACAGCTTCTTTACTGGCTTGACGTATAGATAGAGGAAACCAAACACAACGCAGAAGAAAAAAAACCATCTCTCCATACCTCTTTTTTCTGTGTTCAGTGGGGCCTCGGTTCTTTAGAAAAGAGCCGGGGCCCTTTTGTTTATGAACGAAGCAGTCTCGTTCCTTGAAACAAAATATTTTCTTCGGGTAGAATTAAAGCCCGTTTGTTTCTGCCCGGATAGCTCAGTTGGTAGAGCAGAGGACTGAAAATCCTCGTGTCGGTGGTTCGATTCCGCCTCCGGGCACACCATTTCTGCAGTGTTCTTGCGGGGAGAACGGAATTCTTACGTCTCTCCGCTTAAGCGAGGGAGTTTATGCTGAAGACCACTAATCAGACAGCGGGTGTACTAGTCACTGTCGCGGCTCTTGCGGCTTGCGCTTTTATCCTGTCATGTTCTTCCGAGGCCCAGACGAACCCGTGTCCGGACGGCACCGAGCCTTATACCGAATACAGACTTTTTTTCGGGCGTGGAAATGCGGATAATCGTCAAGTCGTGAATGATCAGCAGTGGAACGAATTTCTCGAAGACACCATAACTGTTGAGTTCCCAGACGGTCTTACCGTTCTGGATGCCTATGGACAGTACACGGATGCCTCCGGAAATCTGATAAAAGAGGACACCAAGGTACTTATAATTCTTGTTCCGCTAAATGCCGATGCTGCTCCCGGAATAGACAGGATTATTGAAGGATACAAAAGCAGGTTTGCTCAGCAGGGCGTCCTGCGCGAGGTCAATCCCACCTGCGCATCGTTCTGACTTTTTTACCTTATGGCTTTACCACTTATCTTCTTTCCTTTGTTTTAACTTCCGTATCCTAAGGTTGGTCGGGACTGGCGATTCCGGGGGAAATCGTCGGCGCGTTCCGCCTGAATCGGGCAATATGGCTTTGGGATTGTCGGAATACGGGCCGGCATCGTCTTGGTTCCGGAAACCGCAACCCCGAAAATCGCTACAGCGCAAACGCCACGGCTTAACTGAGATTTGACAGCGCGCATTCATCTTTGTTAGACTAACCGTACATACCTAGACCGACCGGATGTAATATGTTGAGGTTGGCAATCAAGGGGGAAAACTGGTTCCATGAAGACTTTCACGCGTAACAAGAAACTGGCACGATACGAGTTCTCTCCCACCCCCCCCCGCAAAAACTTGATTCTGTAATACATAAGCGGGGGACATTAGTCTCCCTCATGCTGGCCGCATTGCTCGGCGCGCTGTCGCTGTTCCACGCGGTGCCCGCGCAGGCGCAGGCCCCTGCCGCGCCGACGGGCCTCACCGTCTCGCCGGGTGACACATCTCTGTTTTTGTCGTGGACTGCGGGCACGGGCGCACAGAGGTACCACGTGCACTACACCACGGCGGCCTCGGACACGGTTGCCAACTCCGCGACGGCCTCGGGCAGTGACCCGTCCGCGGCCTGGGTGAGTTATGGTTCGCCGACCTCAACTGTTCAAAACATGTCAAGCCTGACCAACGGCACTCCCTACCGGGTGCGGGTGCGCTCGAATCACACCACCAACGGCAACAGCGCCTGGGTGTTCGGGTCGGGGACGCCGATGATAATCCTCAACTGGGAGAGATCCACATGGCCAATGGACGAGCACCTCGACTTAGGAGATCAAATTCGACTGACCAGTAGTGGAATCACTGTCAGTAGCGCCGTAAGCGCCACGGTGACCTATGCGGCAGGCAGCAGCAATCCGGCCAGCCTGACGGACGACCTGCAGACCGGCTATGCCACGACCGTCACGGCAGCAGCAAACGCCGTTCCGACGTTGCGCCTTGCCGTACCCGTCGACGACACCGTGAACGAGGAGCACGAGACCTTCGACATCACGATCAACGCGGGCACGGGCTACACGGTGGGCACGCCCTCCACCATCACGGTGACGATCACCGACAACGACCCGCCGGCGGCGCCGGCGCTGACGGTGACGCCAGGGAACTGGAAGCTGACGGCATCGTGGGTGAAACCGGACGGTCCGGTGACGGAGTACGAGCTGCGCTTCAAGGAAGCGTCGGCGCCCGACCGGGAAGGCACGGGGAGCGACCTGTCGACAGGCTGGAGGACGCAATCGCAATTGGTGCCGAGTACATCTCTGTCCATCCCGGCGCTGACGGCGGACACGGACTACCACGTGCAGGTGCGGGCAACGGACGGCCAGTCCGAGACAGGCAACGGCTACGGCGACTGGTCGGCCTTGCAGACCGCCACGACCCCCGCCCCGAACCTGCTGACCGGACTGACGGTCCACGACGGCACGCAGGAACTGTTCCTTGATGCGAACAGAGCCGACGGCCTCGCGGGCCTGGGCGGCCCCGATGCGCTCTACACGGTGCAGGTGAATCCCGGCATTCACAGCGTCACCGTGACGCCGACCTGGACGAATTCGGCCATCACCGGGGTCGATGGGGACGTGCACTACGTCACCTACGGCAGGGACGGGACGGCGGTCAGCTGGAGCCAGAGCGGCACGGGCATGCCGGTGTCCCTGGTCCTTCCCGGCCTGGGGACGCCGGGCACGACCCGGCTCACGCTCACGCTGACCGGCGATCCGAGCCAGACGCCCTACAAGATCCTCTTCCAGCACAACTTTGACTGGGAGAGCGCGAACAACCGGCTGGAGGAGCTTAAAATGCGAGCCTCGCAATCGCAATAAGGAGGGTTACCGATGAAGACGATGAAGACGAAGACGGTTGCGCGGATTGCGATGTTGCTGGCGGCGCTGTGCGCCCTGGCCGGGCCCCTGCACGCAAACGCGGCCGGGAGCGAGGTGCGGCTGAACCCCGCGTTCCACCCGGATACGCAGTCCTACACCGCGACGGTGCCCCACGGCATGACCGAGGTCGTGATGGACTTGAGCGCGGAACATTCCAAGGCGACGGTGACGGTGAACGGCAAGGCACCTGCCGCGCCGGTGCGCCTGGCGGTGGGGGAGAACACGATAACGATCCTGGTGGTGGCCGAGGACGCGCGCTACAGGCGGACCTACACGGTGGCCGTGACGCGCGAGGCGGCGCAGCAGCCCAACAACCAGCAGCCTCCGCCCGGTCCCCCGAACACAGGCGGAGGCGGAGGTTTACCTACTCCATCAGGCAGCGGTGATGAGCCTCCGCCTGAAGATGAAGAGCCTTCAGACCCTGACCAGCCTGACGCCTGCGGAGAAAACGACAGGGAAAACCTTGAGAGATTCTACGAAACGACGACCGAGAGAGGGAACTGGGATGAGGGTGAGAACTGGAACTCAGACGAACTTCTCGGGGAGTGGTATGGAGTAGAAACAGATGAAGACGAAAACGTCGTATCCCTGCGTCTTTCGCATAACGCTCTCTCGGGAGATATGCCGGCAAGGGAATTTCTGTTGTGTTTTTCGGAGCTGAAGGAGCTTGCCCTGTGGGGAAACGATCTTCCGGGAGAAGTGCCCGAGGACTTTGTGCTGGCCGTTGAGAGAGCGGTGCTGAGAGACATAGCGGAAATGCTTAACATTAACCCCGAGTGGTTTGAGAACTACGAGGACCCCTATGACTTCGAGGACTGGCACGCAGGCGTCACTACGGATGAAGAGGGAAGAGTCGTAGAGCTTGTTCTCACAGGAGAGGTCCCGGGAACCCTTATTTCTCAACTTCGCAAGCTCAGAGTGATAACGACAAGTTCTGAAGGCGGAGGCTGCGCCCTGCGCCCCAAAGATGATTCTTCCGCATTCAGCTTGTTTCTCCTCGCTCTTCTTGTCTTTGCGGCGCTTGGAAGAACAAGAGCCCGGGGCTGAGAATTTCCGATCTGCCTGGAAACAAACGGCGGAACAGGGACAGGCGGCGCAGGCTGGTTTTTTCGCTCATGCCGGAACCTGACCGGAACTCCTCGCCGCAAGGCCCCCGGAAGTCAGAGTTCGTCCCGTTTTCGCTGCGGAAGCCAAATTCCGAAAATCGCCGCATCGCAAAGGCCTCTATAGATGAAAAACATCCCCGGTCCTCTTCTTGTATTATTCCAAATTGGTATTAGCATATAGGCATAAAAGCCCCAAAGGAGATTAAAATGGCATCCTCAAACATAGTCGAAGTAGTAGATTCCGCATTCGATAAGGAAGTAACGGAAAGCGAAGTCCCCGTTCTGGTTGACTTCTGGGCCCCATGGTGCGGTCCCTGCAGGGCTCTTTCGCCCGTAATCGAGGAGCTCTCCAATGACTATGAAGGCAGCGTGAAGGTAGGAAAGGTTAATGTGGACGAGAACCCGCAGACGACCATGAAATTCCGCATAAGGAGCATTCCCACGCTGATAGTTTTTAAAAACGGCGAGGTCGCCGAGCAGATAGTCGGCGCCGTCCCGAAAAGTGAAATAGAAAAGGTACTGAACAAGACTCTGGACTGATACGTTTCAGGCGCAGGCACGAAGAAATGGGCAAATACATCATGCTTAGCAACCTCACCGACGAAGGCAGAAGGACCATAAAAATGAGACCCGAGAGGATAAAAGAGGTTAACAGGGAGCTTGAGGAGATGGGCGCCAAGGTTGAAGCCCAGTATGCGGCGCTAGGCCCTTACGACTTTGTGAACATAGTGGAAGCGCCGGATAACGAAACGATCACCAAAATCGTAATAGAACTCGGTTCAAGGGGCACAATTCATATAGAAACCCTTGCCGCAATTCCCATAGGCGAGTTCGAAGAAAAACTGATAAACGAATAGCCCTTCTTTTCCCCCGAGCATTAAACGATAAAAAGCTTTTTTACCTATATATAAATCATCGCAAGAAAACCGGACCGCTCAGTCCTGTTTTAGTATATAATTATGTAGCACATCAACAGACCGGGGACCGGTGATGGCAATATCTATTTCAATTGGAGGTATACGGTTGTGAAAAGACTAAGCATTTTGGGTTCTGTCCTGCTTTTGGTTTCCATGGGAATATTTTCTTCGGGGTGCCTTGACAACGAAGAGGATAAGGCAGAAGTGGATTGCGCAGAAGTTTTCTGCATAGGAACACTCCTGTCTGAAAGCGAAGGGTTTAACACCCCTCTTATAGAGGCCGTGGATCTCGCGAAAGACGACATTAACAAGGCAGGGGGAAACATAGAAATCATAAGTGGAAACTCTTTCCAGGCGGGAGCGTCCGAAGTGACCGCAAGCGCGATGCGGCTTCTTGAAATGGGTGTTCAAGGCGTGGTAGGACCTTCATACTCTTCAGACTCCACAGAGATTTTTCCCTTTCTGGTCGAAAATAAAATGGTGGCCATTTCGCCCTCGGCCACTTCTCCTAGACTTACCGTTATGAACAAAGAACTCGTGGACGGCGGCAACCAGCATTTTTTCTTCAGAGTATCCCCCTCTGACCTCTTTCAGGCGCCGATACTGGCGAAGCAGACTCAGGGCAAGACGATTATAGTGAATCGTGATGACGCATGGGGAAACCCCCTTGCGGCACTTGTCAGAGAAGAAATAATGTCTGATGGCAGACAGGTCGAAGTCGTCAGCTATGACCCCGCCAACTTCCGGGATGACGCTGATGACGCTATGCTTTCAGAGTCGGCCGCTGCTGTGGTTTCAGACGTTGAGGCGGCAGTGCAAAAAATCCCGGATGTAGAGTCTATAGTCTTATTTATTTTCAATAAAGAGGGGGGGAGGATAATCAGAGAGCTTCTGGATTCTTCGGTGATCCCCGAGGAAACCGGATATTACGTCGGGGACGGGCTCACGTTTGCAAGCGGCCTTTTTCCGCATGTGGAAGAGGAGAGCGGTGAAATTGAAGGATTCAAGAAGGTAATTTCGACTCCTCCTCCGGGCAAAAGGCTTGAAGAATTTAAAAGCCGGTTTGACTTTGATGAATTCGCCGCGCACGTCTACGATGCGGTGGTCATACTCCGCCTTGCGGCCCTAAGCGCCGGAAGCGACGACCCCTCTGTCTATGTTTCCGAAATCCAGGAGGTCACGAGAGGTGGAGCAAAGTGCCACAGTTACGCCACCTGCGCCGCGGCGCTTACCGATGAAACCACGATTAATGACGACATTGACTACGAGGGGCTTTCGGGTCCGATCGACCTTAATCAAAATGGAGACATAACGGACGGACTCTACGCGGTTGACACATACGACGCTCAGGGTGTAGCGCAAAGAGTATATCTTGATTTTCAAGGCGAAGAAGTAGCAGAGCAGTAGAAGTGAATCCCGCGTATACAAGTCAGAGATGTTCTGAATGCGGGCATACAGATAAAGAGAACCGTAAAACCCAGGCACGGTTCCGGTGTGCAAGTTGCGGCTAAATGTCCAGCGCGGACACGAATGCTGCGATGAACATAAGGCGTCTGGGAATGGCGCAACTGCACGGCGAGGAGCGTTCCGTCTTTAAAAGGACTCCGGCGACCCGTGAAATTGATACGGGATTAACACATGGTTAGTCAAGTATATAAGTCCCATACAGATCAACTCCTGTCCCGCTTAATGAAGAGAGAAGTGTTCCCCCGTGATGGCTGTTGTGCCTGAAACGCAGTATCCGAAGTAGCGCAAACGCCACAAAACAAACGGCCATACGAGCCTCCACTCTCCTTACGTGTCCAGTGAAACCCAGGACTCACAGCCATCGTGTGCCACTACCCGAAGACCCGCCTTCCTCCTCCACAACTCCCCGTAGCGACTGTAAACCTCCTGCGACGAATGCTTCTCCTTCGAAACACACCCCGTGAAGCCCGTCAAACCTGCTGTCCTCCCATGGTTTTCACGCTGGTCTTCCTGACGCGGTCATCCACCCGGGCTAACGTCAATTACGCAAACCGATATTTTGCGCGATTCATCTTCCGACAAAACAGCTTCAACAGCTTCCCGCAGTTCTTGAGAACTGTCCGGGCGAACGCCGGAAGGCAACGGCTTGGTGCGGTCTTTGCCGAACCAGAGCACAAGATAGATACCATGCCCTTGAGTGGCTGGATCTTTCGTATACAGAGAAACTAGCTGGTCTCTGATCGAACTCAATAAATCCGTGTTCTCGTTTTTTTTAATTTCTATGGGAACACGGAAATCCCCGTATGAAACCTCGATGTCGCTTCTCCTGTCGTTGACATGCTGCCACTCGGGTTGGGCGGAGACTCCTTCAGGAAGAAGTTGCCGCAGATCAGAAAGCAGAACATCTCGACAGGAATTCTCGTGCTTGGGATCAAGGGGCTGCCCATGGGAATCTTCGTTCCAGTACCTGCGCCAGTCGTCGGCATTGTCCGTCCGGCTTCTCTCAGCGATTTCACTCAGCCTGTCCTCTACCAGAGCAGCAAGGTCGGAGGCGTTGGCCGGCGCGTCATTTGCAAACGTCCGGCAGACCTGTGCAATGTCAGGATGGCGGTAGTCATAGTCGTTTCGAACTGCCCGCTTGGCATCCAACATCCTGGACAGTACGAAATGACAGCCTTTTAGCCTGGAATCGGCGTAAAGCCTCTCAAGCGCGTCGCCCGCATCTTCATCTTTGTCGGCAATAGCTTCTATAAAATCATAAACAAGACCGGAAAACCGGTCTTCAGGCGTAAAGATCCCGGGTTTTCGACTCAACCTGGGTTCAAAGTAGGTTCCCATAAGGCGGATCAGCAGTTCCAGTTCAGGAACCCCAAGTTCGCTCAGCAGGAATGACCTGGAATTTCCGAGGGTCAGAAACGTTGCCAGATGCCGGACCCTGATTTCATGGCCCCGCGTAAACTCCCCTAACCGGTCTTTATATTCGTCGGGGCGGACAATCAGGCCCGTCGCGAGCCAGCGGGCACGCTGGGCAACGTTAAGGCTTTTAAGATCGAGTTTTCTGCCGACAAGATTTGCGAGCTCTTCCCTGTCAGCATGCTTGAGCGCCGCCCAGAGGAGGTAGTCAATGTTCCGCAGATGTTTCAGTCCGCACTGGGAAGGAAAGGAACGCAGCAGTCCCAGGCTTGCAATGCAGGCAATCCGGGCGTGGCTGTTTTCTGAGGCAAGTTCACGAAGCCTGGGGATATCCTCCCTGCCGCTTCGAAACCCCGAAAGGGCAAACCTCGCCTGCATGTCCCCCACGATTTCGGGATGAGTCTCAAGAAGCCACAGATACCATCTGGGTTCGTAGTTGTCGGCACCGGAGATATAATAAAAAAGGAGGGATTTGCGAATGCGCGCCTCGCTCCATTGCGAGACGTCAAGCGGCACCGTTCTTTCCGCCTCCGCAAGGCCTGCAAGGAAAGGCAGTCCTATAGAGTAGACCTCGCCCTCGTCCAGCATTCGGAAAATCTCGTCGGCATCCGGAACATCTTCCCGGTCAACCGTGCCACGCAGTCCCGAAAGCGCGGCATCTGCAAGATCGGGGTGTCCGGGGAGGGATTTCCTTATGTTTTCCGGCCCGTAGTAATCGCGCCAAGAGTAAAAGTCTCCGAAGTAGATCTCGGCGATTTCGCGAAGTAGCCCCGGGCGGGCGTGGTTTCCACGCAGGACCTCTTTGCTTGCATGCACTTGTTCAATCCATTTCCGGTCTTTATCTTCTTCTTTTCCCCGGTAGTTCCGAATCCCGCTCCGTCCCGGCGCTTCGCCCCGAAGTTCCTGCTTTACAAGCAATTTTTCCAGCGCATCGGACAAGCTCTTCTGGGATCCGGTTTTCTCCCGCAGTATTTCCATGGACAATCCTTCGTCGCCGTTTTGATACCTGCACGCAAAAACCGCCTGTTCAAGCAAAAACCGCGAGACCTGCGGTTCGCTCTCCCCGAAAGCAAGAGCTTTTTCAAGACACCAGGCGCCGAAATCCGGCGGAGGACTCGCACCATACAGACGCTCCCTCATTCCGGTCGCATAAGAAGCGAAGTCACCGGATCCGCGCCATCGCTCAAGACCTTCTTCAAAAACGGCCTTTTGCGTCTCGGGGCGGCGCTCAAGCCAAGTGCGTATCTGGCTGACCGGTCCCAGGCAGTACTCGTCGTGTTCGGCGCTGCCGGACAGTCCGACGGTGAGCCAGTCATAAAGACGTTTCCTGTCTGCCTGTTCTCCGTGCATATGAAGGCCGCAAGCCAGCAATCTGCGCGGGAGATCATTCAGGAGCCAGGCCTCAAAAGCGGTTCGCAGTCCGGGAATCCGCCGCTGAAGACTATCCAACAGCTCTTCCACCTCAAGCTCCTCTACCTCAAGTTCATTCAAGTCGAGCTCCCCTGTTTCCCTGCTGCTTAAAAACCTATCGGAAAAAGCGCATTGCCAGAACTGCCAGTATGCACCTTCCGACTCCCTGCCCGCGGCACAGGAAAAATAATCCCAAACCTCGGATGGGGGCAGCTGTCGCGGATAGAGGTCCAAAAGCAAGGTGCCAAGGAGTTCGTATTCGGGGTCGGGAACTCTTCCGTCGCGAATATCGTCCAGCAGCGCTTTGAGATCGCCCGAATCCTCCCAATCCTCCGGCTGGCCGTGGATAAACACGTCAAGCGCCAGTTTTCTGATGTAAGGATATCGGGTGCCGTCGCGGATGATTTCGAGCAGAATCCCGGAAAAATCCGCCGCCAGTTCATACCACCTCAAGATATCCAGCAGGAATTCGGTTAATTTCTGATGCTTCGGGTCGCAACGGGGAGAATTCAGGGCTTCCCTGAAAGCAACTTCCATTCGGGGCGTGACAACCGCCCTGTACCCCACAAGCCTTCTAACGAAAGAATCCGTGCTGTCTCTCTTACGACACAGAGATTCCAGAAGCTTCATGTTCTCATCACCGGAGAACGTGCTTGTATCTCCGTAGAGGAAGACGCCGACGGGATTGTGCCTGATCAGGTCCGAGCGAAAGTCTTCGCGATGAACCGCAAGCCACGCGCAGAGGCCCCCCATCCCGATGACCGCGATTTCCTGCTCTCCGGCAATTAAAGCCAGTATCCGCCGGAAGGGAACCCCCTGATCAACCAGACGGGACAAGTAACGGGCGGCGAGAAATTCCTCTATGTGCCGGTGAACGGGAACGAAACGGCGATTACCCGGGCCGGCTTCAAACAGTTTCGTCGAGAGCGCCGCCTCAAGCTCCCCGCGGTCGTAACAGACGTACCGGTCAAGACCGGGGTAGTCTTCGTTCTCGAAATCGCTGCTCCACGCCAACCCGGCGGTTCCGCAAATCAGCGAAACGGCACAGAGACATCCAGCGGCGTCAAGAATCCGAGAAGCGCAATGTCGTCTCGTCGCAATCCAGTGTTCCTCGTTGCGCTCGCGAACCATCTGAGAGCAGGCCTTCTCGAAAGTTTCAAAACGGCTACCGGGCCAGATGCCGTCCTCTGCGACCACCGCAGCCAGCAAGTTAAGACCTTGGGGATTTCCAAGCAAGGCCTCAATTCCCCGTTCCTTGGCCGAGGCAATGAATCGCCGAGCTTTCGCGACGGTAAAACGGCCGCACAGAATACTGACGGCATCGGAATCCGTCAGGGGGTCAATGCGCAGCAAGGTCACCGAGGAGTCCTCCGAGACACTGGCCAAATGTTTCCAATCGTTTCTCCCGAGCCAGTCCGCGTCTCTACAGGAAATACGAAAACGAGGGCGCCCGAGATAATCGATGTGGCGGCGGATCTCGTCCAGGGAAGAGCGCACGTCGCGAGCGCCAGCGCGAATTTCATCAAGCCCGTCAATAAAAAGAGTCTTCCCCGACCACTCGGGATGGTTCTGCGGATCAAGACAGAGAAAATCCCGAGCGCTGACATAAAAAGCGTTATCTCCGAGCGCCTCGCTTTCGGTCCTAAACGCGGTCGTCTTGCCGGAACCCGGGCCGCCGAGCAGCACATAGGCAGCAACAGGGCGGAATTGCTCAAGAGGCTTGGAGGACTTGCCTCTTCCGGAGTCCGAACCCGGAGGCGGCATCTCGGTGCACGTGCGTGGGACGATTCTGTTCATTTCTCCTCGAACCACCAACCCGCGGGAACCGCGAGAAACTCATGGAGCGGCACTCCGCCTTCTCCGACAAGAAGCGAGCGGCGGGAACCGAATTTCCCTTCAAACGCTTTAATCCCCCCGTAGCGCGCGGGCTTGCGGCCGCTTTTCACCTCAACGGGAATGAGATGAGGCCCGCGGCGAAGGACAAAATCGACTTCAAGCGGTCCGTCCCGCCAGTAATGAACACTGATATCGGGTGTCGCGGTGTTTGACAGATGGGCCCCGACCGCGCTTTCGGCGATGCGCCCCCTGAACGTCCGGTCCGCCATGGCTTCTTCGAAGGAATACCCGGAGCAGACCGTCATTAAAGCGGTGTTAAGCACGTTCAGCTTGGGACTTGACCCCCTGCGCAGACGAGGCTTGCCGTGATACTTTCCAAAACCTGCGAGCAGACCGACGTCTGACAGCAGATCAAGATACCGAGCTAGGGTGGTCGTGTTGCCGGCATCGACGAGTTGACCCAGCATCTTGGTATACGAGAGAATCTGCCCGGAATAATCCGCTCCGTGCTCGAAAAGCCGCTTGAGCAGTTCCGGTTTGTCCACCCGCGTCATGGAGAGAATGTCCCGGCCGATACCGGGCCTGACGATAGCCTGCAGGATATAAGCGCGCCACCGGTCCAGATCCTGAATGAACTTGACCGAGCCCGGGTAGCCGCCGAAATACAGGTACTCATCCAGACTGAAGCCGAAGGCCCTGAACATTTCCTCAAACGACCAGTGCGCGACGCGTATTGATTCAAAACGGCCGGCAAGGCTCTCGTCAAGCCCCGACTGCATGAGCGGGGGCGCCGAACCCAGAATAATTACGTGCAGAGGGCAATCCCGTGCGCGATCCGCATCCCAGAGGCCCTTCACTGTTCGTGACCACCGGGGGATTCTCTGAATCTCATCCAGCGCCAGAACGAATCCCCGCCCGGACCGTTGCGCCTCGCGACGGGCTTCCTCCCAGTTGCGCACCAGCCAGTCCGTGCCACGCTCCAGCGAAAGAACCGGGATTGTTTCCGATTCATCATACGAACCGTGCGGCCCCGGAGGTCGGGGTTCGTCAACCGCAAGATAGCGACTCTCGACATCTATCTGCCGAAGCGCCTGGCGTACGATGGTGGTTTTTCCGGTCTGGCGCGGCCCGAAAATGGTAATAATATGATGAGGCGTTTCGGCCAGCCGGTCACAAAGCGTGGTGACCTGAGAACGCTGAAAAGGTTTCATGCAAGTAAAATTATATTATTGAGTAAAAACAGTCAAGAGAACATTTTTATTCTATTGAGACATTTTTCCATCCGGCTGCTGAGTACTGTGACTCATGAATATCAAAAAGATTTCACGCGATAAATTAGAGTATAGGTATTTAGCAACTTCCTAATATTTGCATCAGTTATTAAGCACCTAAGAATATCAGTTGGCAAACATTCTAAATCTCTCGATTAACCTTTGTACCCCTATCTTTCTTATAGCATTTACGGTGCTTGCCCGCCCAGAGAAGAAAAGAAATTCCTAACAGGTGAAACCTCAATGCTGCAGTAGAAGGCCCCAGATGTCAGAACTCCTTTATTTTTGACTGAAGAGCATATAACCTTAACCAACCCGCGGGGATAACTGTTCATCTCGGGGAAACGTACCATGAAAGCCACCCGTCTTCACGGATTCAAAGACCTGTTTCACCCCGAAACGGAAAAACTGCGGCTCGTAGAGAGCAAGACCAAGGAAGTGTTCGGGCGCTTCGGTTTTTCCGAGATAATCATTCCGATTCTGGAACTCTCCGGGGTCTACTCAACAGGGCTCGGTGACACCACAGACATCGTCCAGAAGGAGATGTACACTTTTGAGACCAAGGGCGGAGAACGGGTCTCGATGCGGCCCGAGGGGACGGCGGGAGTTGTAAGGGCCTTTATCGAGCATTCCCTTCACAGAAAATCGCCCGTGACGAAGCTTTACTACTCGGGAGAGATGTTCAGGCACGAAAAACCCCAGGAAGGAAGGCAGAGAAGTTTTAACCAGATAGGAGCAGAGCTTTTCGGTTCCAGAGACCCTCTTGCCGATTCAGAGATAATCGCGATGCTCTGGCTTGCAATCACGGAACTCGGGCTCTCGGATCACGTGGAGCTCGAACTTAACTCAATAGGCAAGCCCGCTGAGCGCGAGCGGTACAAAAAAGCCCTTACGGACTTTCTTTCCCCGAATAAGGACTCCCTTTGCGAGAACTGCCAGAACAGACTCGGCATGAACCCCCTCCGCATACTTGACTGCAAAACCGGAACGTGCCGCGAGATGACGTCCGAGATCCCCTTCTCGATCCGGGATTACCTCTCTGAGCAAAGCAGCGAGCACCTCGACGCGCTTACCTCCTCTCTTGGCGAAAAATCCATACCCTACAGGCTCAACCCAAGGATAGTTAGAGGACTTGATTACTACACAGACACCGTCTTCGAGATAACGACGGACAAACTCGGTTCCCAGAACGCCGTGGCCGCCGGAGGAAGATACGACCTTCTGGTGGAACGGATGGGAGGACCGGAAACTCCCGCAGTAGGCTTCGCAATGGGGGTTGAGAGGATACTGCTTCTCCTTGAAAAAACCGGAACGCGGAGAAATTCCCCCGGGAAAAAACAACTCGTATGCGTTATCCATATCGGGGAAGAAGCCCGGGGGGAAGCAGCGAGAATAGCCAATGACCTGAGGAAGAAAGGCATGCGGGTCGAGACCGAATACGAAAACAAAAGCTTAAAGAGCCAGATGAGAAAAGCGAACAGGACCGGGGCGGCGCACTCCATAATTATCGGAGAGGACGAGCTTCGGAAAAAAGTCTTTTTGCTTCGCAACATGAGAACTGGAGAGGAAAAAGCGTTTCCCCTCAAAAAACTCGCCGACCTCAGAGGACACGGTGATTTTCGGAAACTTCTCTGATTAGCCCCAGGCGACGAAATTCCGTTTCCAACCGAAAAACCTATGCTTAGAAACAGATTCTTTTACGGATGGGTAATAGTCATAGCGGGACACCTGCTCATAACGCTTGACGGGATGGTTCTCTACTCGTTCGGGATATTTCTCCCTTACCTGAACGAGGCTTTCGGTCTCTCAACCGCCGTCGGATCGTCATTTTTTTCCCTCAGGTGCGTGTGCATGGCCTTTTCGTTCGTGTTCGCGGGAAGGCTTATAGACACCCACGACGCGAGGCTCCTCACCTTCTTTGGAGGGCTTATAGGAGCATTCGGCTTCCTTCTCTCCGCTTATGCCGAAACTACCTGGGAACTCTATCTTACCTACAGCGTAATGGTGGGAATAGGAGATGGATTTCTTTACATACTGCCCGTCACCATTATCAGCAGGTGGTTTATCAAGAAAAGGGCGCTTGCCATAGGGATCGCCACGGCGGGGGTTCCGGTAAGCGGGCTGGTGGTAAACCCGCTTACCACCTGGCTTATAGAATCATTCGGTTACGAGCGCGCCCTTGTTTATCTCTCTGTAATCTTTACCGCGATACTTTGTTCCGCGTTCCTGGTGAAAAGCCGCCCCGAGGACATGAATCTCAGGCCGTACGGAGAGAACTCGGAGGATGCGGCAAAAGATACTGAAGCACCTGACTGGGGGGCGAAAGAAGCGTTTTCACACTCAAGTTTCTGGCTTATGTACGCCGCCTTTTTCTTCGGGTTTAACACCTTTCTTATTATTATCATTAACCTTTTTAACTTCTCGATAGGGTCTGGAATAACACCGCTCGTAGCGGCCGGGGCGCCCGCCTTCATAGGGGTCGGAAGCATTATAGGGCGGATTTTCTTCTCGGGAGTGGTAACCAACATGCTCAAGGACGTGCGCATACTGTTTATATGTTATTTCTTTCAGGCAGCTTCAATAATCCTGATTCTGTCGGTCGTTGAGGTGTGGTCGCTTTACCTGTTCGGCTTTCTGTTCGGCTTTTTCTACAGCGGATGGGTGCCGATGTTTCCGACTATACTTGGAAGATTCTACGGCCTTAAGTCGCTTGGAAGCATCTTCGGTGTTTTCGGAACCGGGTTCTCCCTGGCCGCAATCAGCGGTCCCCTTATTTCGGGATTTCTCTTCGACATGACCCAGAGCTACCAGAACTCCCTTATCGTGGCGATGGCAGCGTCTTTCATAACGGCCTTATTAACGCTTCTTATAAGAACTCCCTCAAAAAAAACTGAGAAATTCGGCACTTAGTTCCCCGGTTTTGGTTATATTAGATGCCAGGGGAAAAAACCATGTTCGGACTTGGCACGGCTGAATTACTGATAATACTCTTCATCGCCCTCATAGTTTTGGGGCCCAAGGAGCTCCCAAAAGTCGCAAGGACTCTTGGCAGGGGGATAAGAGAACTCCAGAGAACCAAGGATGAGCTTAAGAAAACCATAGAGTTTGAAGACGATTTTGACGAGAAAACCAAATTCCAGGCCCCCGAAAAGAACGAGAACGCCTGAAATATAATGGCTTTGACCATATGCTTGAATTTTGTTTGGTAGGTATCTCTTGCACCATTAAGAAATCTCTGCACGGTATGGTTCCGCACTGCATATTGGCGGTCACCTGCCAAATAAAGTAAATTTCTAATGTTATTGCTTCCCAGATATAGCTCTTATGAAAGCTAGCCTTAGGAAAAACATAGTGCGATGAAAGCCAAAGAAGCTCAGTTCCTAGAATTTATCAAGAAGTCAACGCAATTCGTTATTCCTATCTAGTGTCTGCCAGAAAAGGTTTAACTCACTGAAATAAAACAAATAATCATTGATTTTCTCTGGTGAAGATTCTCCATATATGGTAGAATTATACTTAAATTATCAACATATTGGGTCATTTCAAAGA
>Ga0209543_1001519_pt1 | contig 20397 bp, 19 predicted proteins | sample MesohylFT_FD_187296 | JGI IMG/M metagenome (GOLD analysis project Ga0209543, IMG submission 187296) | Host-associated microbial community of the marine sponge Aplysina aerophoba from Gulf of Piran - sponge mesohyl, lysed by freeze-thaw... | ecosystem: Host-associated > Porifera > Sponge >...
GCCTCCACCTTCTCCCTCGATCTGGTGGATTACTGGATGTTCGTGATCGACGTCTCGGGCGGGGACGACATCCCGCGCAAGCGGGGGCCGGGGATCGTCCGGGCCGACCTGCTCATCATCAACAAGTCCGACCTCGCGCCCCACGTGGGCGTCGATCTCGCGCTGATGCGCAAGGAGGCGGAAGAGGTGCGCTCCGGCCGGCCCGTGCTGCTCACCAACTGCCGTACCGGCGAGGGTCTCGACCGGGTCGCCGACCACCTCGCCCACGACGTGCTGATGGAGAGTTGAGGCACCATGAACGAGTCGGTAGCCGCAGACGCGGCGACGATCAGGACCCGGGAGAACCTGCTCGAGCGCGCCAGGGGGATCATGGACGCGATCCGCGCGCGCTCGGACGAGACCGAGGAGACCCGGAAACTCGCGCCCGAGACCATGCAGGCCATGCGCGAGGCCGGCATCCACCGCATCCTGCAGCCGGCGCGGCACGGCGGGGCCGAAGCGCACTATTCCGGCTTGGTCGACATCGTGGAGGCCATCTCCATCGCCTGCAGCGCCGCCGGCTGGTGCCTGATCCAGTATTCTTCCCACAACTGCCTGCTCGGCTACTGGCCGCCGGAGGGGCAGGACGAGATCTGGGGCGCAACCCCGGACGCCATGGTGGCAGGGGTGCTGATCCCGAGCCTCGGCCGGGCCGTGCGCGTGGATGGCGGCTGGCGCATCAGCGGGCGCTGGCCCTTCGCGAGCGGGGTCTACGGCGCCGACTGGTTCATCGCCGGCGCCTTCACCGAAGACGGCGACAAGCCCCGGCTGGCCCAGATGCACGCGATCCCCCGGGGCGAGTACGAGATCATCGACACCTGGCACACCGCGGGCCTGCGCGGCACCGGCAGCGCCGACGTCGCCGTGGACGACGTCTTCGTGCCGGACCGCCGCGTGCTCCCCATCGACGCCACCAAGGGCGGCGGCACTGCACCGGGGTGCGCCGTGAACGACTCGGCGCTCTACAAGCTGCCGGCCTACGCCATGTTCTCCATCAACCAGAGCGCCTCCGCGCTCGGCGTGGCCCAGGCCGTCTACGATGACTTCGTCGCCCGCACCCGCGACCGGGTCGCGCGCATGTCGGGCAAGAACATGGCCGACTATTCCACAGCCCAGGTCAAGGTGGCCGAGGCCCACACCGCGATCGAGACCGCCCGGCTGCTGCTGCACCACTGCTGCGACAAGGGCATGGCGATCGCCGAGAGCGGCGGCATCGCGCCGATGCCGCTCAAGACCGAGCTGCGCGCCCAGGCGACCATGGCGGGCAAGCTCGCGGCCGAGGCGGTGGACCTCCTCTTCCACCTCTCGGGCGGCGCCGGGCTCTACGACAGCAACCCGATCTCGCGGGCGATGCGCGACCTCAACTGCATTCGCGGCCACATCACCCAGAACTGGGACGTGAACGCGTCGAACCACGGCCGCGTGCTGCTCGGTCTCCCCTCGGCAGATCCGGGGCTTTGAGCGGGTTCTTATTCATTTCCCTCAAGCGCCGGGCGCTCGCTCCGCTCGATCGTGCGCTACGCGCTTCGCGCGCGGCGCGGTAGCGCCGTCCGGGCCTGCGGCCCGGTTCCTCTCATCCCGCACACCTCGCCGGCCGCCGGGCTCTTGCGTCAGGTCGCAACGAAGGTCCCGTGCAGGCCGAGGGGGAGCGGGTAGGGCAGGAGGCCCTGCCAGAGCGGGCCGTCGGCGAGGTGCTGAGCCTCGAAGACGCTGAGGCCACTGGCGCCCCGCTCGAGATCGAGGAAGGGGCCCACCAGCCAGCCGTCGCCCTCCGCGTCGCCGCGCGGCACGAACACGTGCTCTTCCGGAATCAGGTGGCGCGGGTAGGACCAGCCGTCGAGGGCGCCCTGGTCGGGATCGATGCGGTCGATGCGTGAGAGCGGCCAGCCGCCGTCTTCCACGCCGGTAAGCGCGAAGAGCGCGCGGTGCCTGAGCCCGGTGCGGCGCGGGTCGATGCGGGGGAAATCGGCCACGGCCGCGGCCACCTGCTCGACCGTGGCGGCCCCGCCGGGCCGCAGCACCATGCGGTGGTAGCGCGGTTGAGCGGAGGGGAAGCCCCAGTCGCCCTGCATGACCGCGCGCAGGTCGTGGATCGCGAACATCGGGTCCGCCGCCTGGCAGAGGTCGAGGTGGATGGTGCCGTCGACTTCCTCCCAGCCGTTGCCGTGGTGGAAGTGGAAGCCGGGCGGCAGGTCGTAGCGGCGGACCGGGGTGAGCGTCTCCTTCTCCACCACGATCACGCGGGTGCCGAGCTCGGGTCGCCAGACGTGGGCGTCGAGAAAGCTGATCGGGCCTGCAGCGAAGCGCTCCGGCTCGACCACGAAGGGCGGCACGACAAGGACCAGATGGCGTTGGGTCACGACGTAATCGTGCACCATGCCGAGCGGCTCCTCTGGCAGCGCGTTGAACGCGGCGAGCCGGCCCTCCGGGTCGATGCGGTAGAAGAGCAGCATCGGCCGGGGGAAGGTGACGCAGCCAATGTTCCAGCAGGTGCCGTCGGCCTCCACCTTCGGATGCGCGGAGAAGGGCGCGCCGGCGAGATCCGGCCGCCAGGCGACGAAGTCGCCGGCTTCCAGCGTCTCGGTATCGAATTCCAGCGCCGAGCCTCCCTCCCAGAGCGCCATGAGCCGCCCGCCGTGGGCGAGCACGGAGGTGTTGGCGGCGTTCATGTCGTCGGAAGCCATGATGGGCCCGACGTCGGGCGGGAGCGTGGCAAAGGCTGGCAGAAAACGCTTGCCCGCCGCCGTCTCTCGCCGGCGCTTGGGTGTCTCCAGGATTTGGGCGCGGTGGTTCACGCCGGACCCTGTGAAGGTGAAGGCCTGCACCATGCCGTCGCCGTCGAACCAGTGGCCGTAGCGGTGGCCGAAGCGCTCGTGCTCGGCCGGGCCGTTGCGCCAGAGCACGCCGGCAAGATCGGACGGCAGGCGGCCGGATAGGGTCGTGAGCGGCGCGGCGAGGGTCTCGGCCGGCGCCGTGGCGAACGCAAGCCGGCGCTGCGCGGCGGTAAGCGTCGTTTCGGGATCGGCGGCGTCCCCGCTCGCCGCCCCTGCCCTGCCGGCCGCCAACACGACCGGCAGGGTTCCGAGCGCGCGCAGCACCGCGCGGCGGGAGGGTGTGGCTGTCATTGCCCGGCCCCCTCGGGATAGGCGATCGGCACCGAGACGGACGGCGCGGCCTCATCCTCGTCCACGATCACTGCGGCATCCGCGAAGCTGGGCGGACCCATGAAGCCCACCGCGCCGTTGGAGAAGCCGTAGCCCTCCGTCGGCATTCCCACGAAGTTCTGGTTGAGCGCGCCGTCGCCGTCGGCATCGTGGAAGGCCGCCACCGCGTAGGCACCGGGAGCTACGTCCGCGAAAATCACGCGCACCGTGCCGGAGGCGGCCGGGCGCATGACCGCGCCGACCACGCCCTTATCAGCGGGAAATTTGCCGTCCTTGAGCTGCCGGTGCAGGGCGATGCGCACGTCGCCGTCGGCCGAGCGCAGGCCCTCGATACGGACCTCGAGGTCCGCCGCCGCGGCCCCGAAAGTGAGCGAGGCTGCACAGGCGAGCGTGGCCGCCAGTGCGACGCCCTTGATGGATGCGGTTCGAATGGTCATCACATATTCTCCTAAGCGTTGGGTTGGCTGACCGGCACAGGGTGGGCAGGCCCGCACCGCGCGTCACCGTTCGATACGCAAACGCCAGGGGAATATTCGCGAATTGCAGGATTCGCCGTTCACGCTTCGCGAAATGCGCCGCTCGCTGGCCGGTCAGGCGGTCGCTCTGGTCGCTCTGGTGGCGTTGTTCGCCTTCATCGGCCCTTTCGGCACCTACGACTCGCTGGGCGTGTCCAGCCGCATCGGCTATTGGGCAGTGGCGATGGGCGGCAACTGGCTGGTCTGCGGCAGCATCATGACGCTGGCCCTGGTCACCGCCGGCGGCCACTCGTTGCGGAGGCGCGTGCTGGTGACGGCGACAGCGGCCCCGGTCGCCGCCGCGCCCGGCACCGGTGTCGTGTTCGCCGCCGAGGCACTCTTCCGGCCCGGTTATGCCGAGCCGGTCGGCGTGCCGATGATCTATCTCTCGGTGGCCGTGCTGATGCTGGTGATCGGGCTCGCGGTGGTCGCCGTCATGGAAGCCCGTCGCGGGCTCGCGGAGCGGAGCGTCGCGGGACCTGTCCCAGACGAGGCCGGCGAGTCAGGCGCGCGGCCGGGCCCGGCGCCCGGCGCGCGCTTCCTCGACCGACTGCCCGAGAAGCTCGGCCGCGACCTCGTCTACCTCAAGACCGCCGACCACTATGTCGAAGCCTTCACCACGGCGGGCTCCACCCTGGTCCTGATGCGCTTCGCGGACGCCGTCGCCGAGCTCGACGGCGCGGGCGGGCTCAGGGTGCATCGCTCCTACTGGGTTGCGCGCCGCCATGTGGAGGGCGCCGAGCGCCGTGACGGCCGCACGACGCTGCGCCTCAGCGGAGGCCACGAGGTGCCGGTGAGCCGCACCTACATGGCCGCCGTCCGCGCCGCGGGCCTGGTGTAATCGATGGCGACCGAGCACACGAAAGGAGGAAGCGCGGCAGGCGGCACCGAGCAGCGCTGGGAAGCCCGGGTCCGCGACGGTCTTGCGGCGTTCCAAGCGGGCCGCGTGGAGGAGGCCTATGCCGCCTGGCGCTCCGCCGCCGCGATCGCCCGAGCCTTCGAGGCGGACGATCCGCGCCGGGCGGCGAGCCGCACGCACCTCGCCCTCTGCCATGCCGCGTCGGGCGAGGCCACGAAGGCGCGTCGGGCCTTCCGCCGGGCGCTCCAGGCGTGGGAGGCGGCGGAGACCTGGGTGGCGCACATGAGTGTCGGCCAGCGCGCGCGCAGCTCGGGCTTCCATCTGAGGCTCGAGCAGAAGAATCGGCCGAGCTATGACGCGCTCGCCCGCGCCGAGTGCGCCAGGCTGCTCGGCGCCGGGCGGGCCGCGGCGCTCGTCGGCGCTGCCCATCTCGCACGCAACCCGGCTGCCACACTCGAAGAGGCGCAGGAGAAGCGGGCGGCGGGGCTCAGCTGGCGCGACGCGGACCTGGCGGCGATCTGGCGCGCGCTCGCGGCGCTTAGACAAGAGGCCGGTGACGGTGCGGCCGCGCTGGAGGCCCTGAGCAAGGCCGCGGCGATCGAGCGCGACCCGGTGCATTTCGATTCGGAGCGTCTTACCGCCGTTGCGGACGGCAGCGCGCCCTCGGATCTCAGGCGTCTCGAGGCGGCGGTTTATCTGACTCCGGTGTGTCTTCGTCGTCGATGATCGGCGGTTTACGCCAGTCCCGCGCAAGCTCCCACCACTCCTTGGCGCGCCGTGGCAGGCTCTCCAGCCCATCGGGCAGGAACATCACGGTGAGGATCAGGATCGCGCCGTAGAAGAGCGGTCGCCATTGGTCGAGGCCGCGCAGCCCCTGATCCACGACCGTCAACACCACGACGCCGATGATGGGGCCGGCGATGGATCGTGTGCCGCCGACGATCACCCACACCAGCACGAAGAGCATGATGTGCAGGTTGAACTGGACCGGGTTGACGGTGCCGAGATAGTGACCGAGCAGCGAGCCGGCGAGCCCGGCGAAGGCGGACGCGACCACCAGAGCGAAGGTCTTGTACCACCAGATGTGAACGCCGACCGATTCCGCCAGTATGTCCTTCCAGTGGATCGCATGCAGCGTGAGCCCGAAGCGCGAGTGCTCCAGCCGGTAGAATATGAAGATCGTGATAATCGCCAGTGCGAGGCACAGGAAGTAATAGGAGACCGGATCCGCCGCGACGTCGTACATGCCGAGCACGGGCAGCGGAATCTCCGGCGAGGGAATGAATACCAGCCCTCCGGGCCCGCCGAAGGGGTCGCGGAAGCGGTTCCAGGTGAGGCGGATCGCCTCGCCCGCGGCGAACGAGCCGATCAGAAAGTAGAAGCCCTTCATGCGGAAGAGCGGGAAGGCGAGCACGAAGGCGAGGAGGCCGGTGAACGCCATGGCCAGCGGTGCGGCAAGCCAGACCGAGAGCCCGGCCTCCTTGGTGGCGAGCGCGCTGCCGTAGGCGCCCACCCCCATCATCACCACGTGACCGAGCGAATACTCCCCTGCCAGCGTGAGGAAGCGGTAGCTCACCGCCAGGATTACGTTGATGAGCAGGAAGATCAGGATGTCGATCCGGTAGATCGCGACCAGGAAGGGCAGCGCGCAGAAAACCGCCAGCAGGGCCGTGAGGCCGCCGCTCGTTGCCCAGATCCGGCCGGACCCTTTCACCGGCTAGACCTTCTCACCCTTACCCAGAAGGCCGGCGGGCCGCACGATGAGCACCAGCAGCATCAGGAGAAGGCCGAGGATGCTCGCGATGGTCCCGTCGAGGTAAGTGGCCACGAAAGTGTGGAAGAAGGTATAGAGCACGGCGGCCAGCACGGCGCCTTCGAGGCTGCCGATGCCACCCACGACGATGACGATGAAGGCGGTCACGATCACCGGGCCGCCGATATAGGGATAGACGCGGACCAGCGGCGCCATGATCGCGCCGGCAGCGCCCGCCATGCCGGCGCCGAGCCCCATCGCCAGCAGCGCGAGCTTGTTGATCGACATCCCCTGCAGGGCCGCCGCCTCGCGGTCCTGCGCGCAGGCCCTGAGCGCCCAGCCCAGCCGCGTGCGCTTGAGAAAGAGCCAGAACCCGATCAACAGCATGACCGCGATACCGAAGGCGACGAGCCGCTGCCACGGCACCGAGACGCCATCCATGCCGAAGACAGGCGTCGCCCCCGAATAGTCGGGCGGGATGTGCTTCATCAGGCCGACGCCGAAGATGACCGCGGCCAGAACCTGGAGGATGAAGAGCACACCCACGGACATGATGAGCCCGCCGAGCGGGTTGTCCCGCATGGGCTTGAACAGGAGCTGCTCCATGATCAAGCCGATGATGCCGACGATGACCATGGCCGCGACGACGGCGGCGAAGAAGGGCAGCTCGTTCTGCGCATAGAGCCAGAACACCACGTAGGCGCCGGCCATGTAGAACTCGCCGTGGGCGAAGTTGATGACCCGCATGACACCGAAGATAAGAACCAGGCCCACTGCCATCAGCGCGACGAAGCTGCTCTGCATCAGAGCGTTCACCAGCGTCTGAACTACAGTATCCACGGTCCCTCGTGCGGATCAGTGGCGTGTCGAGCCGCGGCCCGCCCGTAGCGGAGCCGCGCAGGGCAGAGCGGCGCATCCGCTCGCCCGGTCAAGAATACTACAAAGGAAAAGCCGGGGCCGCACCGCCCCGGCTTCCCCAGACGGCGGTCCGTGCTGTAGACGGACCTGCCGCATCATGGTGCAGTCATTGTCGCTGGTGCCGCGATCAGCCGCCGAGCGCTTCGGTGTGCTTCTTCAACAGATCGCCGTGCCTGCTGTACCAGTCGATGATGTTGCGGTACTCGACGATCGTGGCCTTGCCGTTCTGCATCTGAACCACCGGCCAGTTGCCGACCAGCGCGTTGTCGATGCCCCAGAGCTCGAGGCCCCACCAGTCGGCATCGCCGAAGACGTGGGGGCCGCGGCCGCCTTCCTTCAGCGCCGCCAGCACTTCCATCGGCTCGACGCTGCCGGCCTTCTCGGCCGCCAACCGCCACATTTCGGCGATCGCGGAGTATTCCCAGGACACCGCGCTCCACGAGTCCGGGAAGCGCGCGTTGTACTCGGCGAAGAACCCGTCGGGGTTCTCGAAGTTGATGTGCGCTTCTTTCATCGCCGGGTCGTCGAAATCCGGGAACTGCCAGATCAGACCTTCGACAAACTCCGTACTCGTCTTCTCGATAATCTTCGAATAGAAGTCGAAGGTGCAGGAGATGATCTGCCCGTCGAAACCCTGCAGGAACAGCTGCTCGCTGATCAAGTTGACGTAATCCGGATAGGCCGTGTCGAGGCAGACGATGTCAGGGTTGTCGGCCAGCATCGCGGTTACCACCGGCGCAAAGTCGGTGGTCGCCGGGTCGAAGAACTTGTTGTAGACGACATCGATGCCCGCCGCCTCGAAGGCCGCCAGGTAGGTCGCGACCGAAGGCCACCCGAGCTCGTCGTCCTGGGCGCAGATCGCCGCGGTCTTGAGCTCCGGCCGGTTCTCAGCCAGCCACTCGACGCCGGTGACGTTGTAAATGGGATGCACCTCGGCCGGCGCCAGGTGATAGAGCGTGTCCCGGGTGAGATCGCTAGGCAGCAGAGTGGTCGACAGCATCTTCTGCTTAGTGAAGAACTGCACCGCCGCCGGCGCGTCGGTGCCGCCCAGCATCTGGACCAGCTTGACGTCGTCCTCTAGCACCAGCTTCTTGGCACCGATCAGCGACTTGTCCGCCAGATACTCGTTGTCGTAGGAGACGATCTCGACCATGTAGTTGTCGTCGCCGATCTTGATCCCGCCGCCTGCGTTGACCTGCTCGGCCCAGATCTCGGCACCGTTCAGACCCGGCAGGAACCAGCCTGCGACCTCGCCGGTGAGCGGCCCGAGGAAGCCCATCTTGACCACCTTCTCAGCGCCCCGCGCGACATAGGGGGCACCGATCGACGTCGCGGCAACCGCGCCGGCCGCGGCCGCAGCCGTGCCCGTAAATTGCCTTCGTGTAAGTCCCTTCTTGCCCATAGCTAGTCTCCCCGTTGGGTGCGGCCGCGCGGAGGCCCAGGTTGGACGCCGCCAGCGGGGCCGCACAGTGGATTGCGCTCTTCCTGCGCAATCATCTACGAAAACCGTATTCGGGATCATTGATCCGAGTCAAGACCGGCCGACAATGGATACATGAAATTGAACAGTTGGTTAGACCAATTAGAATGCGAATAGTTGGTTGGACCAATCAGCATGCAAGTATTTGGTTCTACCAATCAAATGTTTGTTGTATTGATTTCGCAAGTGGCAGTCGAGCGTCTACCGGCCCCGTATTCACTATGCTACTCTGCGCCGCAGTTGGCATGGTTCAATTGGCCATGGGTCTCTTCGTGCCGGCCGGCGAAGGGTGGCGGGCCAGCATGAGGAGCAACGGCGTGACGAACACGAGAGGGAATCCAGATGGCGCGTGATCCGAAGTATGACTGCCTGTTCGAGCCGATTCGGATCGGTCCGAAGACCATGAAGAACCGCTTCTATCAGGTTCCCCACTGCAACGGCGCGGGCTCGGAGCGGCCGGGCGCCCAGGCCGCCTTCCGCGGCATGAAGGCCGAGGGCGGCTGGGGCGGCATCTGCACCGAATACGCCTCGATCCACCCGGAATCGGACGACGTGCACCGGGTCTCGGCCCGCATTTGGGATGACGGTGACGTCATCAACCTCGGTTACATGTGCGACGAGATCCACAGGCACGGCTCACTCGCCGGGATCGAGATGTGGTACGGCGGCCCCCATGCGCCCTGCATGGAGAGCCGTGCCGTGCCCCGGGGCCCGAGCCAGATCGCGTCGGAGTTCGAGTCGCGCACCTATCCGCGCGAGGCCGACGAAGACGACATCAAGGACCTGATCCAGATGTACGTCGACGCCGCGATTCGCGCCGAGCGCGCGGGCTTCGACATCATCTACGTCTACGGCGCGCACAGCTATCTGCCGCTCCAGTTCCTCTCGAAGTTCTACAACAAGCGTACCGACCGTTACGGCGGCAGCTTCGAGAACCGGGCGCGCTTCTGGCTTGAAGGGCTGGCCGCAGTGAAGCAGGCCGTGGGCGACAACTGCGCCATTGCGACCCGCTTTGCCATCGACACGCTCTATGGTGCCGAGGGCGTCGAGGTCGGCGAAGACGGGTACAAGTTCGTGGAGCTCGCGACCAAGGAAGGCGTGGTCGACCTCTGGGACGTCAACATCGGGGACATCGCCGAGTGGGGCGAGGACGCGGGCCCGTCGCGCTTCTACAAGGCCAACCACCAGAAGCCCTGGGTCAAGGACGTGAAGAGCATCGCCAACGTGCCGGTGCTCGGCGTCGGCCGGGTCACGAGCCCGGACGACATGGCGCAGATCGTGACCTCCGGCCAAGCCGACATCATCGGCGCTGCCAGGCCCTCAATCGCCGACCCCTTCCTGCCCAACAAGATCGACGAAGGCCGCCTCGACGACATCCGCGAGTGCATCGGCTGCAACATGTGCATCTCGCGCTGGGAGATCGGCGGGCCGCCGCTCATCTGCACCCAGAACGCGACCTCGATGGAGGAGTACCGGCGCGGCTGGCACCCGGAGAAGTTCGAGAAGGCGCCGGACCCGTGCTCGGTGCTCGTGGTCGGCGCCGGGCCCGCCGGCATGGAGTGCGCCCGCGTACTCGGCGAGCGCGGCTACGACGTGCATCTGCGCGAGGCCGAGGGCGAGATCGGCGGCTGCGTGCGCTACATCCAGCGTTTCCCCGGCCTCGCCGAGTGGGGCCGGGTGACCAGCTACCGCCAGATCCAGCTCGACAAGCTGAAGTCGGTGGAGGTGCACACCGGCGTGGGTGAGATGGGCGCCGACGACGTGCTCACCTACGGCGCGGACCGGGTCGTCGTCGCGGTCGGCTCTCACTGGGCGACGGACGGGCTGAGCAGCACCACTCACGCGCCCATCCCCGGCGTCGACGCGAGTCTCGCCCAGGTGTGCACGCCGGAGCAGGTCATGGCCGGCAAGGATGTCGGCGACCGGGTGATCGTGCTGGAGGCCGAGGGCTACTACACCGGCGCGAGCCTCGCCGAGTATCTCGTCGACCAGGGCAAGCAGGTGACGATCATCACCCAGCTCGGCTCCTCGGTGCACTACACCGACTTCACGCTCGAAGCCCCCAACCTGCACCGCATGATGCACGAGAAGGGGATCAAGGAGCTGAGCTCCACCTGGGTGCACTCGATCGATACCGGCAACGAGGTCACCGTGCGCGCCTACCCGATCTTCGGCGACGGCTACCGGCGGAGCGCCGACCCGCGCACCGGAGAGCTGCCGCGCACGGCCAACACCCATATCGACGAGCTCACCTGCGACACGCTGGTCGTCGCCACGGCGCGGGTCTCCAACAGCGCGCTCTTCACCGAACTTAAGGCGCGCAAGAACGAATGGGCCGACGAGGAGATCGACGCCATCTTCCACATCGGCGATTGCTACGCGCCCCGGATGATCGCGGATGCGGTGTTCGACGGCCACCGGATCGCCCGCGAGTTCGAGTCCGAAAACCCGCAGTATCCCCTGCCCTGGATCAGGGAGCGGCAGATCTGGGGCGGCCAGACCTACCCCTCCCTGCCGGCCAACGGCGGCGCGTAAGAGCGGGGAGACCTCGGCCGGCGGCTGGCGAAGCGTGTGTTCTCGACGGGACCGGGCCGTGTAACGGCCCGGACGGCGCGACCGCGCCGCGCGCCGCCAGGCGCGGCGGCAAGCGAGCGGAGCGAGCGCCCGCCGCCTGAGGGAAATGGAGAGGAACAAAGCTTATGAGCACACGTGAATCGGCGCTGGCCGCGCACCATCGGGCGCTCGGCTCCAACCTCGAGGACTGGAACGGCATGGGGGCGCCGTGGACCTACAACTCGGATCCCTGCGACGAGCACGACGCAGTGCGGGAGCGCGCGGGCCTCTTCGATGTCTCGGGGCTCAAGAAGGTTCGCGTGCGCGGGCGCGACGCCGCGGCGGTCTGCGATCATGTCGTCACCCGCGACATGTCACGCATTCCGATCGGGCGCTCAGCCTACGGACCGATCCTGCAGGATGATGGCGGCATCTGCGACGACGTCATCATCTTCAACATCGCTGAAGATGATTGTCTTTTCGTCCACGGCGCGGGCGCCGGGCTGGAGAGGCTGCAGGAGAGCGCCGAGGGCAAGCAGGTGAGCGTCGCCTTCGACGACGATCTGCACGACATCTCGCTGCAGGGGCCGGCGTCGGTGGGCTTCCTCGACCAGCACACGCCGATCGACCTGCCAGCGCTCGGCTATTTCCACCAGGCCGAGACCACCCTCTTCGGCCGGCCGGTGCTGATTTCGCGGACCGGCTATTCCGGCGAGCGCGGCTACGAGATCTTCGCCACCGCCGAGCACGTGGTGCCGCTCTGGGAGGCGATTCTCAGCGAGGGCGAGAGCGCCGGCATCGTGCCCTGCTCCTTCACCTGCCTCGACAAGATAAGGATCGAGGCGGCGCTGCTCTTCTATCCCTACGACATGACCGAGGCCAACACGCCCTGGGAGGTGACCATGGGCTGGTCGGTCTCGCGCAAGAAGGGCGACTTTCTCGGCAAGGAGGCGGTGTTCGCCCGTGAGGGGCAGGAGAAGGTTCTCATGGTCGGCATCGTCGCCGACCACGACGACGCCGTCGACGCCGGCGCCGCGCTCAGCCTCGACGGCGAGAAGGTCGGCGTCGTCAACAGCCCGGGCTGGTCGCACCGAATGCAGAAGTCCCTCGCGCTCTGCCACGTGGCACCACATGCAGCGGCCGAGGGCACGCAGCTCGCGCTCGAGGGCGAGACCATGCAGTGCGCGGCGACGGTCTCGCGTATTCCCTTCTACGATCCGGACAAGACCCGCACCCACTCCTGACTGCGGGACCCGGCGGAATTGAGACGCCCGGCCGGGCCAAGGGGCGGAGCCGGGCGGAAGAGATGGCTGGGGGACCAGGATTCGAACCTGGACCTACGGAGTCAGAGTCCGCTGTCCTACCGTTAGACTATCCCCCAGCAGGGCTTGGCCTGGAAATTATGGCATGGGGCAGCCGTGTCAACCAATCATAGCGCGGTTCTCGCCCGGACCTCTCGCCAAGCCGAGACCGGCGCGGCACTACTCGGCCGGCGACGTGCGGGAGGCGCGGCCCCACCCAGCCTAAAGGCCGCCGCTCACGCTGCGAGCTGCTCGGCCTCGGGGTCGTGAATGAAGAAGACCTTGCGGACAGTCTCCAGCACTTCCCAGGTCACCTGCTCGCCCTTCGACGTGTAGAAGATATCGCCGGCGCTATAGGTGTGGGCCGTACCGTCCTGCTCGGTCACCCGTATCTTGCCTGCCAGCAGCGTGCAAATCTCGTCGCCCGGATAGGTGTAGGCGAACTTGCCCGGCGTGCATTGCCAGATACCCGCCATCGTCCGCGTGCCGAAACCACCGAGATCGAAACGCCCCGAATGCTCCGGGTTTCCCTCGAGCACCTCTGCAAACGGCAGTTCGTTCAGCGGCGGCCATGGCTCGAGGCCGCCCTCGTCCTTCAGGTGTGCATAGTCGAGCATCTTCGTTCCTCCTCCCATGCGCGGGCGTCCACTCGCTCAAGTCCTGCCTACGGACGAGTCGAGCGAATAGTGCGCCGCAGTCTTGTCGTTCTTTCGTTGCACGATACGCATCGCTCCGGGGACGATCAACTCAAGGGCTTCGGAAAGTTCTTGCCCGGGCACGCGACGCCAGTGACCCGGAGACAACGGAAATTGCGGGCCGCGGGAGCCGAGCGTGCGCGCCGGGCGGCGGCCTCCCTTCCCCCGCCGGACCCTCCGCGCGTTGCCAGGCGGGGGCACACGCGCTGTAATGGCACTCAAGCCGGCGCCGGGGAGCGGGCGCCCCGTCAATCGGAGCAGGCACAGTGAGCGATCGGCCCGGCCCATCATTCGGCGCGCTCGACCTCGGCACGAACAACTGCCGGCTCCTCGTCGCGCGGCCGAGGGGCACGGGCTTTCGCGTCGTCGATGCCTTCTCCCGCATCGTGCGGCTCGGCGAAGGCGTGGCACAATCGGGACGGCTCTCGGAGGAGGCGGTCGAGCGCACCATCGGCGCGCTCCGGGTCTGCGCCGGCAAGTTGAGACGGGGCAGCGTCAGCCGCTACCGCGCGGTGGCGACCGAAGCCTGCCGTCGCGCCGAGAACCGCCAGGCCTTCGTCGACCGCGTCGACCACGAAACCGGGCTCTCGATGGAGATCATCTCGCCGGCCGAGGAAGTGCAGCTGGCCCTCGACGGCTGCACGCCCCTCTTCGACAGGACGATGCAGCACGTGCTGCTGCTCGATATTGGTGGCGGCAGCACCGAACTCATCTGGGTCCGCCTCGATGACGGCCAACCGCCCGCGCTCGCAGGGTGGACCTCGATCGGCCACGGCGTCGTGACGCTGGCCGAACGTTACGGCGGCGACCGCGTCGCCCGCGCGTCCTACGCCGCGATGGTCGCCGAGATCGGGGCCGCGATCGGTCCCTTCGCGGAGCCTCATGACATCTCAGCAGGTGCGGCCGCCGGCACGGTCCAGCTCCTCGGCACATCCGGCACCGTCACCACCATCGCCGGCATCCACCTCGGGCTGCCGCGCTACGACCGGGACCGGGTGGACGGCCTCAGGCTGCAGTTTGGCGACGTGCGGGCGGTGATCGACACGGTCATCGACCAGGACTACGAGGCTCGCGCGGCGCAGCCCTGCATCGGCCCCGGGCGGGGCGACGTGATGATCGCCGGCTGCGCCATCCTGGAAGCGGTCATGGCCGCCTGCCCGGCCGGGCAGCTTGATGTCGCCGACCGGGGGCTCCGCGAGGGGATGCTGCTGCGCATGATGCGGGCGGCCCGTGCCGATCACGGACAGGAAGCGCGCACATGAGCGCCCGCGATGAAGGCAGCCCCCAAAGGCGCCGCGCGCCGGTCAAGCTCAAGCGCGCGCGCCGGCGCAAGGCATCCTCCACCCGCTGGCTCGAACGCCAGCTCAACGACCCCTACGTCCGCGCAGCGCTGGAGTCCGGCTACCGCTCCCGCGCCGCCTACAAGCTGATCGGCCTCGCCGAGGGCGCCGACATCCTGAAGCCGGGGCGGCGGGTGGTCGATCTCGGCGCAGCGCCCGGCGGCTGGAGCCAGGTGGCGGCCCAGCGGGTGGGTAGGCGCGGCCGCGTGGTCGCGGTCGACACCACGGAGATCGAGCCGATCGAGGGCGTCACCATTCTCACAATGGATGCCTGCGGCGCGGACGCGCTCGAGGAGATTCGCGCGGCGCTCGGCGGCCCGGCGGACCTGGTGATGAGCGACATGGCGGCGCCGACCACCGGCCACGCGGCGACCGACCGGCTGCGGGTCTCGGCGCTCTGCGAGACCGCGCTCGATATCGCGGAGCCGCTGCTCACTCCGGGCGGCTGCTTCCTCGCCAAGCTGCGGCAAGGGGGCGACGGCGCGCTTCAGGTGCGGCTGCGCCAGGCCTTCGCACGGGTGCGCAACGCCAAGCCGCCCGCGAGCCGCTCAGACTCCGCCGAGAGCTACGTGCTCGCCACCGGCTATCGGGCGCGGCCCTGACCCATCGCTCTATAGCGTATCCGTTTCACACGGAAACGCTCTGACTCTTTGTCGCTCACGGCAGCCGGCCAGCGGCCGGCGCCTGCGCGGGCGCGCCGCATAAGCGGCGGGCCGCGGTCGCGGCCTGTCGTGCATCCGTCCAAGTCGGACGCTCTCTAGTCCCGATAGTCGGGCTCGGTGCGGTCGAGGATCCGCTTGATCGCCGTGAAGTGCTCGACCGCGTAGCGGTGCCTGTTGTCCCGCGACAGCTGGCGCACGGCTTCCTCTTCCATCTCGCGCGGGATCGGCTTGAGCGGGCGGCCGGTGCTCATGGCGAGGATCTGAACCATCGCCGCGCGCTCCAGGTAGTAGAGGTCGTCGTAGGCCTTGGCGACGTCGTTGGCTCCCACCATTACGCCGTGATTGCCCATGAAGAGGATGTCGGCGCCGTCCATCGCACGCGCCACGCGATCGCCCTCGCTCTCGGCCAGGGCGACGCCGCCGTAGTCCCGGTCGTAGGCGACGCGACGGCTGAAGCGGAGCGCGTTCTGGCTTGCCGGCTCCAGCTTGCCGTCCTCGATCATGGCGAGCGCCAGCACCTGCGGCTGATGGGTGTGCATCAGGCAGCGCAGGTCCGGCCGCGCCTTGTGGAGGGGAGCGTGAAGACAGATGGCGGTCTCTTCCACGTCGCCCTCGCCCTCGATCACGCGGCCGTCCATGTCGACGACCAGGAGCGTGCTGGCGCGCACCTCGCTCCAATGGGTGCCGTAGGCGACCAACAGAAAGCGATCGTCGCTCCCCGGCAGCATGAGGGAGAAGTGGTTGCAAACGCCCTCGTTGAGCCCGTGGTGGCAGGCAATCCGATAGGCCGCCGCCAGGTCGATCCGCGCTTCGCGCTCCGTCTCGCTCATGGTCCCTCCGCCGCTTCTGCTTGCAGGCCCACCGCTCGTCCTCGCGCGGCCGGGCCAAAGCGGGCACAATCGGCCGGCAATCGCCACAGCTGAGCGCAAAGGACGGGCCGATGCCGGCCGCAGACTGGTACTTCGATTTTCTCTCTCCCTTTTCCTATCTGCAACTCGCACAGTTCGACAGGCTGCCGCCGGACCTGGAGGTGACCTACCGGCCGGTGCTCTTCGCCGGGCTTCTCGCCCACTGGGAGCACAAGGGGCCTGCGGAGATTCCGGCCAAGCGGGTGCAGACCTATCGCTGGTGCCACTGGTACGCGGCGCGCCACGGCATCCCCTTTCGCATGCCGCCGGCGCACCCCTTCAACCCGCTGCGCCCGCTCCGCCTCGCCGTGGCCCGGGGCGCCGAGCCTGCGCTGATACGCGTGCTGTTCGACGCCATATGGGCCGAGGGGCGCGATCCCTCCCAGGACGAGGAGTGGCGGGCGCTGACCGGGTGCCTCGGCATCGCGGACGCCGACGAGATGATCGCCAAGCCTGAGGTGAAGGAGGCGCTGCGGCGGGGCACCGAGGAGGCCGCAGAGCACGGGGTCTTCGGGATCCCCACCTTCGTCATCGGCGACGAGGTCTTCTGGGGCCTCGATACGACCGATCTGGTGCTGGATTACCTCAACGATCCGACCATGCTCGAGACCGGCGAGTACGCCCGGATCTCCGACCTCCCCATCGCCCAGGCGCGCAAGCTTTAGAGCGCGTCCGACTTTGACGGATGCGCGACAAGCCGCGACTGCGGCCCGCCGCGAACGCGGCGCGCCCGCGCAGGCGCCGGCCGCAGGCCGGCTGCCGTGAGCGACAAAGAATCAGATCGTTTCCGTGTGAAACGGATACGCATCTACGGCGCGGTGCCGCGCCTGAGCAGGGCGATGAAGATGAGTGCGCTCCCGAACATGATCAGGCTGTAGGTGGCCGCCGGAACGACGGTAAGCCCGCCGCCGAAGAGGAGCGTCGCCACGGCGATGGCGAGCGTGCCGTTCTGCACCCCGCACTCAATGGAGATGGAAATGCGCTGGCGCGGACCGGTGGCCAGGAAGCGCGCAAGCAGGTAGGCCAAGGCCATCATCACCACGTTCAGCACGGCCGTCACCGGCCCGGCCTGGCCCATGTACTCGAGCGCGTTCTCGTGCTCCTGGTAGATGGCGGCGGCCAGCACCAGCACGAAGAGCAGCGCCGAGATCCGGCGCGCGGTGGGGTGGACCCGCGTGGCGAAGCCCTCGGCCCAGCGGCGGACCGCGAGGCCGATCAGCACGGGCAAGGTGACGATCAGGAAGACGCCGAGCGCGGTTTCGACGACGGAGATGTCGCCCGCGTCGCCGCCCACGAGACTGGCGTAGCTGAACACGACGATGAAGGGGATCGTGACGACGCTGAGCAGGCTGACGACGGCGGTGAGCGAGATAGACAATGCCACGTCGCCCCGTCCGAAGGCGGCAAGCAGATTGGAGGTCACCCCGCCGGGCGCGGCGGCGATGATCATGACCCCGAGCGCGAGCTCGGGCGCGAGCGGCCAGATGCTGACCAGGCCGAAGGCCACCGCCGGCAGGAGCACCACCTGCGCCACGGCGCCCACGAGAAAGTCGCGCGGCTGCTTCGCGACCCGGGCGAAGTCGCCGACGGTGAGCCCGAGCCCGAGCGAGAGCATGATGACCGCGAGGGCAATCGGCAGTACGACATCCGTCACGATCCCCATGCCCGCGTCCCCCCTGTCGGAACTGAACCGGAGTTTCTGAAGGGTGCGTCATACCGGCTCGAGGTTCAAGGACGCCTTGCTGCTGCGGAATCAGGGGCGCGGTCGCTGTGAGTGAGAAAACGCTACAGCGAGTTCGTCATTGACGGACTCGCGACAGGCCGCGACAGCGGCCCGCCACTCCTGCGGCGCCCTCGCGGAGGCGTCGGCCGCAGGCCGGCTGCCGTGAGCGACAAATGACTAGATCGCGGCGTCGAGAGCGCGGATCAGGCGTTGGACTTCGTCCGCCGTGTTGTAGTGGACCATGCTGGCACGGACGACACCGCCCGCTGCATCGAGGCCCAGGGCCTCGATGCAGCGGGCGGCATAGAAGTCGCCGGCACCGATGGCGACCTGGTGCGAGGCGACGGCGCGGGCGACCTCGCCGGCATCCCGCCCCTCTACCGCGAAGGCGGCCGTTGGCGCCCGCAAGTACCTGTCGGCGCTCGGGTTGCCGATCAGGCGGACACCGGGCTTCGCCGCGAGGAAGTCCAGCAGCGGCGCGACCAGGGCCTCCTCATGCACCGCGATGCGCTCGAAGATCGCGGCGAGGCGGTCGTGGAGCGGGAGATTGGTCTCCCCCTCGTGGTGGGCGTGAAGCACGTCGAGATAGGCGGTGACGCCGGCGAGGCCCGCGCTCAGCTCGTGGTTGGGGCCGCCGGGGTTGAGCTTCAACGGCAGCTCGTCGTCGAGGAAGAAGTGGTTGAGCGGCGCCGCCCGCTCGAAGTGCGCGCGCTTGCCGTAGAGCAGCGCCAGGTGCGGCCCGTAGAGCTTGTAGGTGGAGCAGAGGTAGAAATCGACATCCCACGCCTTCACGTCGATGGCGCGGTGCGGTGCGTAGGCAACGCCGTCCACACAGGCGAGCGCGCCGGCGTCGTGGATCATGCGCACCAGCGCCGGCACGTCAGTCAAGCCGCCGGTGATGTTGGAGCAGTGGCCGAAGCAGACCAGGCGGGTGCGCTCGTTCAGCAGGGCCGCGAGCCCCTCTGGCTCCAGCGCCATGCTGTCGGGATCGAAGCGCCACTCGCGCACCGTCATGCCCGCCTCCGCGAGCTTGCGCCAGGCGCCGACGTTCGCCTCGTGGTCGAGGTTGGTGACGACGATCTCGTCGCCCTCGCGGAAGCCGGGCCTGAGCGCCTGGGCGAGGAGGAAGACGTTCATGGAGGTGGAGGGCCCGATCACCACCTCTTCGGGCCGGGCGTTGATCATCGCCGCCATCGCCCGGTGGCTCTCCGCGATCATCTCGGCGGCGCGGGCGGACGCGGGATAGGCCGCGCCCGGCTGCACCTGATATTCGGTCATGTAGGTGCGGATGCGGTCGAGCACCTGCGATGCGGCGAGGGTGCCGCCCGCGTTCTCGAAGAGCGCCCAGGGGCCCGCGAGCGCCGGAAAGTGCGCGCGGGCGAAGGCGGCATCGAGCGGCGGAGACTTGCCGCACTCAGTCATGATGCGGTCGTACCGCACTTAGTCGTGATGCGGTCGTTCCGACCGACGCACCCTGCGTCATGCGGTGGGGCCGCCGGCCTCGGTCCAGGCCTGGAAGCCGCCGGTGAGGTTTGCAACCTCCGAATACCCCATGTCCTGCAGCGTCTTGGCGGCGAGCGCGGAGCGCCCGCCGGAGGCGCAATAGATCACCAGCCGCTTGCCCGACGAGAGCGCGGCGTTGTGCATGGGCGAGGTGGGGTCGGCGACGAACTCCAGGAAGCCGCGCGGCGCAGCCACGGCGCCGGCGATAGCGCCGGCATCGTGCTCGGCCCGCTCGCGCACATCGACGAAGACCGCATCCCCGCCGTCCACGAGCGCCAGCGCCTCGTCCACCGAGATGCTGGCGATCTCGGCCAGCGCCTCGCCGATCAACTGCATGGATGGCGTTACCATGGTCCCTCTCCTCCCGCGGCCAGCGCCCGGCGGCGTGCCCGCTCAGTCCACCTTCGCGGCCACCGCCTCGATCTCGACCAGCCATTCGGGGAGCGCCAGCGCCGGCACGATGATCCCGGTGGATGCCGGGCGGATGCCGCCGAGCGCCTTCTTGCGCGCCGCCGCGTAGGCCGGGAAGTTCTCCGCGCCCACGATGTAGCCGGTGATCTTGACGATATCCTCGACACCCATGCCGCCCTCGGCGAGCAGCGCGAGCACGTTGGCCCAGGTCTGATCGGCCTGGCCGGCGAAGCCCTCTGCCGTCGTGCCGTCAGGCGCCACGCCCACCTGGCCTGCGGTGAACATGACCCGGGCGCCGGCGGGGATCTCCAGCGCCTGACTGTAGCCGCCGCCATAAGCCTCGACGACGGTGGCGGGGTTGTGCCGTTTCAGCATGGTGAGACCTCCTCGATCCGGTCCGCGTTCGTGAGCCGCCCACTCTAGCCCGGAGCTCTCGCCAGGGTCACGGCCCGCGTCGTGCACCGGCCCTCGCTGTCGAGCACATTCTGAACTGACCGGTTTATGGACCATATGAGTTGACCGCTTCTGTTGTTGTGGTTGGCCTGTGGGGAAGTGGTCAGGCGCGGAGCGGCT
>Ga0209543_1001524_pt1 | contig 20337 bp, 20 predicted proteins | sample MesohylFT_FD_187296 | JGI IMG/M metagenome (GOLD analysis project Ga0209543, IMG submission 187296) | Host-associated microbial community of the marine sponge Aplysina aerophoba from Gulf of Piran - sponge mesohyl, lysed by freeze-thaw... | ecosystem: Host-associated > Porifera > Sponge >...
CCCCGCTGCGCGCCGACGCGACCGATGACGCCTCGCAGCTCATCGTGGCGCGCTACCCGGTCGCCGACGAGACACGCTTCGACGATGAGGCCGAGCGCGAGCTGGCCGCCGTGCAGGACTTCGTGCGGGCGATCCGCAACGTGCGCGCCGAGCGGCGCGTCGACGCGGGGCGTTGGGTCGAGGCCTACATCGTCGGCGCCGAGGCGGCCGAGGCCGCGCGCGGCATGGCCGAAGCGCTGGGCCAGCTCGCCCGCGTGCGCCCACTGCACGTGGTCGACGTGCCCGACGAGGCGCCATCGGACGGCGTGGTGACGTCGGTGCTGCCGGTCGGCCGCGTCGTCCTGCCGATGGCCGGGCTGTTCGACCTGGACGCCGAGCGCACGCGCCTGCAGAAGCAGATCGACGACGCGACGAACGAGGTGCAGCGGCTGGAGCGCAAGCTCGCCAACGAGCAGTTCCGCACGCGCGCCCCCGCAAAGGTGGTCGCGAAGGAGGAGGAGCGCCTCGCCACGGCGGGCGGCCGCCTCCGAGGCCTCGAGGAGTCACTGGCGGAGATCAGCTAGCGGCGCTCCTCTCACCTCACTCGGGGGCGAGGGGATGAGAGCCTCCGGCCCCCTCTCCCTCAGGGAGAGGGTTGGGGTGAGGGCTCCCCGGCCGCCATCAGCATCACGCGCCCCCCTCACCCTCACCCTCACCCTCTCCCCCCGCTGGGGGGCGAGGGAATCAGAGACGGCATCCGTCAGGAGAACGAGGCGCAGGTGCTGCCGTGGATGCGCAGCACCGACTCCTGGTTGAAGCGCCGCTCGTACTCCGCCGAGATCTCGTCGATGAGGCGCAGGGTCTCTTCACCCGGGGCGGCGAGGATCCAGAGGACCTTCGAGCGTTCGCGCTGGACCGCGCCTGAGTCGCCGCGCCACTGGCCCGCTGCGTCCAGGACGGTGAGGCCGTCGGGGAAACGCAGGGTCACGGTGTCGGCGAGGAACGCCGACCACGCTTCGTCGCTGACCTCGGCGCCGTCGGCCGTGCTGCGGCCGAAGAAGAGCTGGTACTCGGCGTAGCGGTCGCTGCCTTCGGGGCAGGGCTCCTCACCCTCGTCGCCGCACGCGAGGAGCGCGAGCGCGGCGAGCGCGAGCAGGGCGGTGGCGAGGAAGCGTCGCGGGGACATCGCCGGGATCCTACCAACGGGCGTGGTTGAGAGCGCCGGGAGCGTGCGGGGAGGCGTCGGGCGACGTTGACCATGCACGGGGCCGCTGCTACGTTCCCCTCGGCTGCGGGCCGTGCCATCGCACGGCGAAAATGTGCTGCGGCCAGCGGGGTTGGAACGGCCGTGGACGAGCTCTTCGGCAACTATCTCCCGGTGCTGCTCGCGGCCGTCACGGGCTTCATCCTCGTGATCACCGCTCTCATCGCTTCGCGCCTGCTCGCGCCCTTCTCCGAGGAGCGCCAGAAGGGCACGACGTATGAGTGCGGCATGCTGCCGATCCGGCGCACGAGCACCAACGTGGGCGTGCGCTTCTACCTCTACGCCATCCTCTTCATCATTTTCGACGTCGAGGCCGTGTTCATCTTCCCATGGGCACTGTCCTTCGTTGAGGTCGGCCCCCAGGCGTACTGGGAGATGGTGCTCTTCGTGAGCATCCTTGCCGTCGGCCTCGTCTACGCGTGGAAGAAGGGAGCGTTGCAGTGGCGCTGAGACCTCCTGACGTGACCGGAACCACCGCGCCTCCGGGCGCTCCCGAGACCGCACCTCCGCTGGTGCCATCTCCGCTCGTCCCGGAGATGCCGCCGACGGAACACCCGGCCGAGGCCCCGCGCCTCGTGCCGCTCGAGCCCGCACCGGGCAAGGCGCTCTACCGCGTCGTGCTGCCGGGCGTGATGCAGGTGCCGGCGGACCTCGTGCTCGCGGCGTCGCGCAAGTCATCGCTGTGGCCGATGACCTTCGGCCTCGCGTGCTGCGCGATTGAGATGATCGCGACGTACATGGCGCACTATGACCTCGACCGCTTCGGCATCGTGCCGTGGCCGTCGCCGCGCCAGTCCGACGTGATGATCGTCGCGGGCACCGTGACCAAGAAGATGGCCCCTGCGGTGAAGCTGCTCTACGAGCAGATGCCGAATCCCAAGTGGGTGATCTCGATGGGCGCGTGCGCCACCAACGGCGGCCCCTACACCCGCTACGACCGCGTCCTCCAGGGCGTCGACAAGATCGTTCCCGTCGACGTGTACGTGCCGGGCTGCCCGCCGCGGCCGGAGGCGCTCCTCGACGGCTTCGTCGCCCTCCAGGAGAAGATCATGGAGGAGCGGGGGGCGACCGGTCGATGACGACCGACGAGTCCAACGGCGCTCCCGAGTCCTTCGACGACACCATCTGGGGTGCCGTCGACACTGCGCTTGCCGGCATCACTGCCGAGCCCGAGCGCGGCGCGCAGGACCTCATCGTGTTCATCCCGAAGGCTGAACTCGCGCGCGGGCTGCGCGCGCTCCGGTCGAACGAGGCGCTCGACTTTGACTACCTGCGCAACCTGACCGCCATCGACTGGGAGGAGGAGGGCATCGACGTGGTGTACCACCTCTACTCCACCGGGCTCCGCCACAACCTGACCGTGAAGTGCCACCTCGACAACGACAACCTCACGGTCGAGACCGCGACCACGGTGTGGCGCGCGGCGGGCTGGCTGGAGCGCGAGACCGCGGAGATGTTCGGCGTGCGCTTCGAGGGTCACCCGGACCCGCGTCCGCTGCTGCTCCCCGAGGACATGGACGACACGTTCCCGCTGCGCAAGGATCACCCGCTCGCGGAGATCGAAGTGCTGCAGGGCGAAGGCATCGCCTACGCAGAGGAGGCGTTCGAATGACCCAGCCTCCCCCGGTGCTCGGCAGCGAGTTCGAGACCGAAGACATCTTCGTCAACATGGGCCCGCAGCACCCCTCGACCCACGGGGTCTTCCGCATGGTGCTGACGATCGACGGTGAGATGGTCACCGACGTGGTCCCCCACGTCGGCTACATGCACCGCGGGGCCGAGAAGCTCTGCGAGACCATGGACTACCGCCAGGGCATCGGCTACATGGACCGCACGGAGTACCTGGCGAACTTCAACGCCGAGCTCTCCTACGTCATGGCCGTCGAGCGGCTCGCGGAGATCGAGGTTCCGGAGCGCGCGCAGTGGATCCGCATGATCCTCTGCGAGCTCAACCGGCTGTCGAGCCACTTCATGTTCCTCGGCGCGTTCGGGACGGACGTGGGCGTGTTCGGCACGGCCTTCGTCTACGGGTTCAGGAACCGCGAGGTGGTCCAGGACCTGTTCGAGGAGGTCACCGGCGACCGCCTCATGTTCGCGTACTTCCGCGCGGGCGGCCTCGCCTGGGAGGTCCCGGACAACTTCGAGACGCGCGTCCGCGAGGTACTCCGGGATTCGCGCGAGGGCCTCAAGGAACTCGACGGGCTGATGACCCAGAACGAGATCTTCCGCGCCCGCACCGAGGGCGTCGGGGTCATCACGGCCGAGGACGCCATCGACTGGGGCATGAGCGGCCCCTCGCTGCGCGCGAGCGGCGTGCCGATGGACATCCGCCGCGACGAGCCCTACCTGTACTACGACCAGATGGACTTCGACGTCATCACCGGCGACCACGGCGACGTGTTCGACCGCTTCTACAACCGCATCCGCGAGGCCGGCGAGTCGATCAAGATCATCGAGCAGTGCCTCGAGCGGCTCGAGCCCGGGCCGATCGTCCCGGACCGCCTGCCGCGCATGCTGCGCACCCCGCCCGGCGAGGTGTACACGCGCACCGAGGCGCCACGCGGCGAGTACGGGATCTACCTGGTGAGCAAGGGCGGGAACCGCCCGCACCGGCTCAAGATCCGCTCGGCCTGTCTCTCCAACCTGCAAGCACTGCGCGACATGACGATCGGCGGCTACGTCGCCGACGCGGTCGTGGTGCTCGGCTCGCTCGACATCGTGCTCTGCGAGGTTGACCGATGAACGTCGGGCTATTCGGCATCGAAAACGTCAACATCTGGGTTGACGCCTTCGTCCGGCTCCAGCTCATCGTCGTGCTGATGACGGTGGTGGTGATGGGGCTGATCTACGGCGAGCGCAAGCTCATCGCGCGCTTCCAGCGCCGGCTGGGCCCGACGCGCACCGGCCCCGTCGGCATCCTGCAGTCGCTCGCCGACGCGCTGAAGCTGGTGGGCAAGGAAGACCTGCGCCCGCGCGGCGCGGATCCCTGGGTGTTCGAGCTGGCCGTCTACTTCGTCTTCGTCCCGATCTTCCTCGGCTTCGTGGCCGTGCCGTTCGCGTTCGACTGGAATGTGCGCGTGCTGGAGCTCGGGCTGTTCTACATCATCGCCGTGAGCTCGGTGAACATCGTGGGCTGGGTGATGGCAGGCTGGGCGTCGGACAACCGCTACGCGATGCTGGGCGCGCTGCGCGCCGCCGCACAGGGCATCTCCTACGAGTTGCCCCTGATCCTCTCGCTCATCGCCGTTTCGATGGTGGTGAGCACCGACGCCGGGCGGGGATCGCTCGACCTCGGGGTGATCGTGGCCGAGCAGGGTCACATCCCGTACATCGTGTGGCAGCCGCTGGCATTCGCGATTTTCTACATCGCCATGCTGGCCGAGCTGAACCGCACCCCGTTCGACATCCCGGTCGGAGAGTCCGAGGTGGTCGGCGGGCCGTTCGTCGAGTACAGCGGGATCCGCTGGTCGATGTTCTTCCTGGGCGAGTACGCCGGGCTGTTCATCCTCGCGCTGGTCGGGGCGGCGGTCTTCCTCGGAGGCTGGGCGTGGCCGCTCGGCGAGGAGCTCGGGACGCTCTGGCAGCTGGCGCTGACGGCCGCCAAGGCGCTGTTCCTCATCTTCACGGTCTTCTGGGTGCGCGTGACGATGCCGCGCATGCGCATCGACCAGCTCATGGGCTTCTCGTGGAAGGTCCTGCTGCCCATGTCGTTCGCGCTCATCCTCGTCAATGGGCTGATCCTCGTGTACGAGTGGCCCGATGTCGTGCTGCTGGCGGCGAACCTGGTCGGCATCGCGGCGCTGTACCTGATCGTCGACCGAGGCATCACGAGACGACGAGTGCGACCGCCCGCGCGGGCGGGCGCGCCCACTACCGCATAAGGGGCGATCGTGAAAGGCTCCGCGCCATGAAGGGCGTACTGAAAAGCATGGGCGTGACGATGAACGCATTCGTGCGTCGACCCGTCACGCGCGAGTACCCCGAACAGCATCGCGCCCTCCCTGAACGGGACCGCGCCTTCCCGATCCTGCTGTGGGACGACGACATCGATGAGCCGTACTGCACCGGCTGCCACGCCTGCGAGCGGGCCTGTCCGGTGGAGTGCATGACGGTGCTGATGAAGGACAATCCCAACCACGAAACCGTGGGTGGGGACTCCCGGCGCCGCAAGATCATCGACAAGTTCTGGATTGACTACGCCCGCTGCATGCGCTGCAACATCTGCGTCGAGGTCTGCAACTTCGAGGCTATTGCCATGAACAACACATGGACTGGCCACGAGATTTCGGTCTACGACCGTGCAGACCTGGTCATGGACCTCCCGCAGCTGCTCGCGCAGCACCGGGCGGGTGAACTCGATGAGTGGGTTGCCGACATCTAAGTCGGCCCCTATCCGGAGCGTGGTACAGGGCCTGAAGTGATCGATCGCTTACCGCTCCCTGCCGCACTCGACGCCCTCGTGCGTCGTGTCTTCTTCCCGGAAGGGTCATTCCGGGTGCCCCTGCCTTCCCAGCTCGACCGCGTGATCATCTTCAGCGGCCTCGTCGCCGGTGCGGTGATCACGCCGATCCTGCTCGTGCTCATCGTCCTGCTGGTCTTCGACATCCTGTCGGCGCCCGAACTGGTCTTCTGGCTCGTGTCGGCCCTCATCGTGGGAAGCGCGCTCGGGGCGGTGCTGCTCAAGAACATCGTGCACGCCGCGATCTCACTGGTCGTGACGCTGCTCGGCGTCGCGGGGATCTTCCTGCTGCTCGGCTCGGAGTTCCTCGCGCTCGTGCAGATCCTCGTCTACGGCGGCGGCGTCACCATCCTGCTGCTGTTCGGTCTCATGCTCACCAACGCCACCGATGACCCCATCGTCTCCGACGGGGCGCAGAAGCCCTTCGCCTTCCTCGTCGGCATCGCGCTGGCGGGCATCCTCTCCGTCGCGCTCGTCGACCAGGTCTGGGGCGCCCCGGTAGCGTCGACGATCCCGTTCCGCGAGCTCGGCGTGCGGCTGTTCCGTGACTTCGGAGCGCCGTTCGAGATCGCCTCGCTGGTGCTGATCATCGCGCTCATCGGCGCCGTCGCCATCGCGCGGCGTGACGTGCCCGAGGACACCGAGGATGCGGCGATGGGGGACGGTTCCTGATGGCCGGCAACATCCCGATGGAGAACTTCCTGGTGCTCGGCGCCATCCTCTTCGGGATCGGCTTCTACGGCGTGCTCGCGCGGCGCAGCGCGATCCTCATCCTCGTCTCGGTCGAGCTCATGCTCGCCGCCGTCTCGATCAACATGGTCGCGTTCGCGACGTACCTCGACCCGGACCGGTTCACCGGCGTGATCTTCGCGATCTTCGTCATCACGGTCGCCGCGGCCGAGGTCGGGCTCGCGCTCGGCATCGTGTTGCGCCTGTTCCGCGACCGCCGGACCGCGATGGTCGACGAAGCGAGCGATCTCAAGTGGTAGGCGCGGCTGCCGTCGGGCGACCGTTCGGGATCGCGCCTGCCATCACACGGTTGGCGGGGGAGTAGCGCCGTATGGGCATGGAGCAGGTCTGGCTGCTGCCGGCGATCCCCGTCGTGATCTTCGCGCTCATGGGGCTCTTCAACCGCCTCGTCCCGCGCCGCGGCGACTTCATCGTAATCCTCGGCATGGCCGTGGTCGTGGTGCTGTCGCTCCTCGTGCTGCTGGACTTCCAGGGGAGCTTCAAGGACGGTTCCTTCTCGCCCGGTGACAGCAACGTCTACTCGTTCTCTTGGGTCGAGATCGACACGGGTGTCGTCGATGACCTGCTGCTGATCGAGTTCAGCACCTTCGTCGACGGCATCACGGTGCTCATGCTGGCCGTGGTCAGCATCGTCACGCTGATGGTGATGATCTACTCGGTCGGCTACATGAAGGGCGAGGCGCGCTACGGGTGGTACTTCGCGGTGCTATCCGGCTTCGGCGCGGCCATGCTCATGCTCGTCGTCTCCGGCAACCTGCTGCTGCTCTACCTCTCGTGGGAGGCAGTGGGTCTCGCGTCGTACCTGTTGATCGGCTTCTACTGGGAGCGCCAGACGGCCGCCGAAGCGGCGAAGAAGGCGTTCATCACCACGCGCATCGGTGACGTCGGCCTGCTGATCGGCATCATCCTGCTGTGGCGGGGCGCGGGGTCGTTCGACATCCAGGAGATCATCCACTTTGCCGAAGGCGGCGGGTACAGCGACGTCTACCTGACCGTCTCGATGCTCATGCTCTTCGCCGGCGCGGCCGGCAAGTCCGCGCAGTTCCCGTTCCACGTCTGGCTGCCCGACGCGATGGAGGGCCCGACGCCCGTCAGCGCGCTCATCCACGCCGCGACCATGGTCGTCGCCGGCGTCTACCTCGTGGCCCGCATGATGCCGGTCTTCGATGTGGCGCTCGTCGCGCGCGACGTGGTCCTGTACATCGGCCTCACGACCGCCGTGCTCGGCGCGACGCTCGGCCTCGTGACCAGCGACATCAAGCGCGTGCTCGCGTACTCAACGGTGTCGCAACTCGGGTTCATGTTCGTCGCGCTCGGCGTCGGGTCGGTGACGGCGGCGATGTTCCACCTGTTCACGCATGCCTTCTTCAAGTCACTGCTGTTCCTCGGCTCCGGTTCCGTCATCCACGCGACCGAGCAGCAAGTCGTCGAGTCGCTCGGCGGGCTGTGGCGGAAGATGCCCGCCACCACGGTCCTGTTCGGGATCGGCTCGCTCGCGCTGGCCGGGATCGTGCCGCTGGCCGGGTTCTGGTCGAAGGACGAGATCCTCCTCGTGCTGCAGCACGGCGCCGGCTTCGGGCCGTTCGTCATCCTCGCCGCGACGGCCGCGCTGACTGCCATCTACACCACGCGGCTGGTGCTGCTCACGTTCTTCGGCCAGCCCAAGGACCAGCACGCCCATGACCACGCGCACGAGTCGCCGGCCGTGATGATCCTGCCGATGGCGCTCCTCGCACTGCTCGCCGTCATCGCCGGATTCGTCGCCCTCGACCCCGTCGGCAAGGCGCTCGGCTTCACGGGCGGCATCGGCGAGGTCGTGTTCACGCAGGGCGACAAGGGCCACGCGTTCCAGCTCGACGCGACGATCGCGCTGGGCGCGACGCTGTCCGCCCTCGCCGGCATCGTCATCGGGTTCATGTACTGGTCGGGCGCAGCCGAGCGCGCCGTCCGCGCCCGGGAGTGGGCGCCGGAGTTCCACGACCTGCTGGTCAACCGCTACTACATCGACCACCTGTACCAGTTCACCATCGACCGGGTGGTGCTCGGACTCGCCACGGTGGTGGCGTACTTCGACCGCTGGGTGGTGAACGAGACGGGTGTGGACGGGAGCGCGCAGGGCATCAGCTTCGCGGGCTACCGGCTCAAGTTCTTCCAGACCGGCCGCATCCCGAACTACGCGCTGGCGATGGCCATTGGTGTCGTCGTGCTGGCGCTCGTCGCGGTCGGCCGGACGTAAGGCGCAGAGGGTCAAGGGTCTCGAGGAACGATGACGCAGAACGAAGGCTACCTGCTCCTCGCGCTTCCGCTGATCCCCATGGCGGCGGCGGTGCTGCTCATGCTCGTCCCCTCGGGCGAGCGGACGCTGATCCGCATCGTCACGGGCGCGGCCTCTATCGCGATGTTCGTGATCTCCGTCTACGTCTTCTTCGCCTTCGACTACCGCGGCGAGCAGTTCCAGGGCGTGCTCGCGTGGCCCTGGTTCGAGAACGTCGGGTTCCTCGGCGAGAACGGCGTGCAGCTCAAGGTCGGCATCGACGGTATCGCCGCGCCGATGGTCCTGCTCACCGGCATCGTGATCCTGACCGGGACGTGGGTGTCCTGGAAGCAGGAGCACCGCTCGAAGGACTTCTTCATCCTGCTGTTCGTGCTCGTGGCCGGGGTCTACGGCACGTTCGTCGCGCTCGACCTGTTCTTCTGGTTCCTGCTCTACGAGACCGCGGTGCTGCCGATGTACCTGCTCATCGGCGTGTGGGGCTCGGGCAGGCGCGAGTACGGCGCGATGAAGCTGATGATGATGCTCGTCGCGGCGTCGATCCTGATCTTCACCGCCATCTTCGGCATCTTCACCGAGGCAGGACTCGGCACGTTCGACCTGCCCGCGCTATTCGACGCGACCTACGACCCGACGTTCCAGAAGATCATGTTCCCGCTCATCGTCCTCGGTTGCGGCACGCTGGGCGGCATCTTCCCGCTCCACCCGTGGTCGCCGGACGGCCACGCCGCCGCGCCGACGGCCGTGTCGATGCTGCACGCGGGCGTGCTGATGAAGCTCGGCGCGTTCGGCATCATCCGCCTCGGCTTCCAGATCATGCCCGAGGGCGGCGAGTTCTGGGCGCCCGCGCTCCTGACGCTCGGCATCGTCGGCGCGCTCTACGGCGCGATCGGCGCGCTGCGCCAGACCGACTTCAAGCTGATGACCGGCTTCTCCTCGGTCTCGCACATGGGCTACGTGTTCCTGGGGCTCGGCACGCTCAACCTCATCGGGATGAGCGGCGCGGTGCTGCAGATGTTCGCGCACGGCGTGATGACGGCGCTGTTCTTCCTCCTCATCGGCGCGCTCTACGACCAGTCGCACGACCGCGAGATCGACCACTACTCCGGGCTCGCGAAGCAGATGCCGATCTGGGCCGTGTTCTTCGTCATCGCCGGCCTGGCGTCGTTCGGGTTGCCGGGGCTCTCCGGGTTCATCGCCGAGGTCCACATCTTCATCGGCGCGTTCCGGGCGTACCCCATCGTCGGCGGGCTGGCGGTGTTCACCGCCGCGATCACCGCGACGTACCTGCTGCGCATGTTCGCGCGCACCTTCTTCGGCGAGGCCGACCCGCGCTGGAGCAACGTCGGCGAGATCACCTGGGCCGAACGGGCCGGGGCCACCGTGCTCTCGATCTCGATCTTCGCGCTCGGTCTCTGGCCCGCACCGTGGATCGACCGCATCGCGATGGGTCTTGAGATGGGCATTCCCGAGGTGCTGTCGTGAACGACCTGAACTTCGAGTACGGACTGCTCCTGCCCGAGTTCATCCTCGTGGGCGCGGCCGCAGCCGTGCTGATGCTCGACGCGTTCCGCGCCGACCTGCGGATCTCCCGCAACCTGCTGCCGGCGGTCACCATCTTCGGCGCGCTCGTGGCGGGCGTGGCCAGCCTGATCTTCCTGGACCGCGACCCGACCGACTTCGCGTCGCTCATCGCCGTCGACGACTACACGACGTTCTTCCGCATCCTGTTCATCGCGACACTCGTCGCGATCGTGCTCGGCTCGTACGAGTTCGTGGACCGCCACATCACGCACCAGGGCGAGTTCTACGCACTGCTGCTCGCCTCCACGATCGGCGCCATCTACATGGCCGCCGCCCGCGAGCTCCTCACCGCCTACATCGCTATCGAGCTGCTCTCGTTCTCGCTGTACGTCGGCGTCTCGCTCGCCAAGACCGACACCCGGTCCGGCGAGGCGGGGCTCAAGTACGTGCTGCTCGGCGGCGTCGCCTCGGCGATGCTCCTCTACGGCCTGAGCCTCCTCTACGGCACCACCGGCACCACGAGCTACGACGGCATCGCCGCGGCGCTCGACGGCGGTGTGCTTGGCACCCCGGCCTTCCTGATCGGCCTCGCCTTCCTCGTCGGTGGCCTCGGCTTCAAGGCCTCGGCCGTGCCGTTCCACATGTGGACGCCCGACGCCTACGAGGGCGCGCCGCTGCCCATCACCGCCTACATCTCGGCGACCTCGAAGGCCGCGACGTTCGCGCTCATGCTCGCGCTGTTCGGCACCGCGCTGGAGCCCGCGAAGGCCGACTGGCAGTGGATGCTCGCCTCGCTCGCCGTCGCGACGATGGTCGTCGGCAACCTCATCGCCATCCAGCAGACGAACATCAAGCGGCTGCTCGCCTACTCCTCGATCGGCCAGGTCGGCTTCATGCTGATGGCCATCACGACCGTGTCGGACGCGTCGGGCTCGGCGCTGCTGCTGCACCTCGCCGGCTACCTGATCACCAACCTCGCGGTGTTCATCGCGGTGATCGCGTTCTACAACCGCACCGGGTCCGAGGAGATCGCGGACTTCCGCGGCCTCGCGGAGACGCAGCCGTACCTGGCGCTCGTGATCACGACCGGGCTGTTCTCGCTGAGCGGCATGCCGCTGCTCGCCGGTTTCGTGACGAAGTTCGTGCTGTTCCAGGCGGCTGCCGAGGAGGGCTTCCTCTGGCTCGCGACCGTCGCGGTCATCATGAGCACCGTCTCGCTGTACTACTACCTGAAGGTCATCCGCCAGATGTACGTGGCCGAGCCCGCCGAGGGCGACTCGCGATGGCGGCTCTCGCCCATCGGCTACCTCACGACGGGCGTGCTGTTCCTCGGCATCTTCCTCGTCGGCCTGTGGGCGAGGCCCATCTTCGAGGCCGCCGACGGCGCCTCGGCGATGCTCTTCGGGTAGGCGTCAGCCGCCCTTGCCCGCACCCCGCCCGCACACCTCGATCGCCGTCCGATAACCGGGAGGACCACCCATGGCATGGACGCGTAACCGCCCGTCCGGACTCGTCTACCGCGACCCCGAGCAGTCGCACGACGGCTACACGCTGTTCTCGAACGTCGAGGGCTACCACGCCACGCTCCTCGACCCCGAGGGCCGCGTCGTGCATCGCTGGGTGCACGACGAAGGCGTGCAGTACGCGAAGCTGCTGCCGGGCGGGAACGTGCTCTTCCACACGGCCAACCCCGTGCACTTCATGGATGCCGAGGAGGTCAGCCCGGTCGGCGTGATCGGCGGGCACGCGCACGCGCTCATCGAGCTCGACTGGGACGGCAACACGGTCTGGGAGTACCGCAACGACCAGCAGCACCACGACTTCGTGCGCCTCGACAACGGCAACACGGTGATCCTGCACTTCGAACTGCTGGCCGACGAGGTGCGTCGCCAGGTGCGGGGCGGCTTCACGGGCGCCAACGACCCCGACGCGATGGTCGGCGACCTCGTGCGCGAGATCACGCCCGACGGCGAGACGGTGCGCGAGTGGCGGTCGTGGGAGCACTTCGACTACCGGCTCGACGTGCTCTGCCCACTCGAGCGTCGTCGCGAGTGGACGCACGCCAACTCGGTCTCCGTCGCCCCGGACGGCCGCTGGCTGGTGAGCATGCGCCAGACGGACACCGTGATGATCATCAATCCGGACAGCGGGGAGATCGAGTGGCGGTGGGGGCCGGGCGTGACGTCGCACCAGCACCACTTCACGATGCTGCCGAACGGCCACGTGATGCTCTTCGACAACGGTTCGCACCGCCGCGGCGGCCCGGGCCACTCGCGCATCCTCGAGGTGGATCCGGCCACCGAGGAGATCGTCTGGCAGTACCAGGCGGAGGTGCTGCTGGCGTTCATCAGCTTCATGACCAGCGCCGCGGACCGCCAACCGAACGGCAACACCCTAATCACCGAGGGCGCGACCGGCCGCATCTTCGAGGTGACAACCGAGGGCGAGACGGTGTGGGAGTACGTGACCGGCTTCATGCCGCAGGGCCGGTTCGGCAAGACCCCCTCGATGTTCCGCGCACACCGCTACGCTGCCGACGGCCCCGAGCTGGCGGGTCGCGACCTCGATCCCGGTCGGTGGGCCGAGGAGACGGAGAAGCTCAATCGCGGCGAGGAGCCGTACGGCGTGCAGAGCGCGTTCGAAGCGTCGGGAAGCACCCCCACGCACCGCTGACGCCGGCCGCGTGGGTGGGCGCCTTACATCCAGAGCCGCATGGCGGCGAGGATGATGGCCGTCGCCGTCGCAAGGCCCACGGTCATCGCGACGTACAGGCGCACTGCGAGCCACTCCACGTCCGCCTTCGTCGCGAGGTGCTCGATGATGCCCTCGATATCACACGCCGGCGACGCCGCCCGCGCGAACGGCCGCTTACATCCAGAGCCGCATCGCGGCGAGGATAATGCCTGTAGCTACCGTGACGCTGACGTACATCCTGACTGTCAGCCGCTCAAGGTCGGCCTTCGTGGCGAGGTGCTCGATGATGCCCTCGATGCGGGCTACCCGTTCGCCGAGCGTGTCCGTGGCCATCTCGTCTCCGGTTCCCCGGTGGGGCCCCAGCTTAACACCGTGCTGGTGAATGATGTGCCGTTCGGAAGCAATATCCGGATGTTAATGGCAGTGCGCAGACCGCGGTGAGCCGCTCCGGCTAGAGCACGCCGAGGTAGCGCTCCAACTCGAACTCGGAGACGTGGGTGCGGTACTCGTCCCACTCGTGGCGCTTGTTCGCCACCAATGACTCGCAGACGTGCGGCCCGAGCGCGTCGCGCAGCAGCGCTGAGTCGTCGAACGCCACGATCGCCTCGCCGAGCGAGCTCGGCAGCGGGGTGATGTCGCGCTGTTCGACCTCGTCGGGTTCGAGCTCACGGACATCACGGTCGAGCGCACCCGGTAGCGCCGCCTCGCGCTCGATGCCGTCGAGGCCTGCTGAGAGCAGCGCGGCGAACGCGAGGTAGGGGTTGCAGGCCGGGTCCGGCACGCGGTACTCGATTCGGGTCGCGCCGGGGTCGCCCGGCTTGTAGCTCGGCACGCGCAGCAGGTCGGCGTGGTTCGTGGTCGACCAGGTGGCGTGGGTGGGCGCCTCGAAGCCCGGCACTAGGCGGCGGTACGAGTTCACCCACTGGTTGGTGACGAGCATCGTCTCCGACGCGTGCTCGAGCAGGCCCGCCATGAAGCTGCGGGCGAGCGGGCTGATCCCCAGCGGGTCGGTATCGTCGGAGAAGGCGTTCTCCTCGCCCCGGAACAGCGAGAGCTGGAGGTGCATGCCGGAGCCGTTGACGTCGCGCAGCGGCTTGGGCATGAACGTCGCGTACGCCCCGTGGCGCATCGCGACCTCCTTCACGACCAGGCGGTACGTCATGATCGCGTCGGCCATCGTCAGGGCGTCGGTGTAGCGCAGGTCGATCTCGTGCTGGCTTGGGGCCGCCTCGTGGTGGCTGAGCGCCACGCCGATGCCCATGCTCTCCAGCATCAGCACCGTCTCGCGGCGCAGGTCGCTGCCCGAGTCGAGCGGGGTGAGGTCGAAGTACCCGCCACGGTCGAGGGGCTCCGTGCCGGTGGCGTCGCGGAAGTAGAAGAACTCGATCTCGGGCGAGACGTAGAACGTCAGGCCCTGCTGCGCCGCGCGCTCCACGGTGCGCTGGAGCACCCAGCGCGGATCGCCCTCGAACGGCTCGCCGCCGGGCCGGCGGATGTCGCACAGCATGCGCGCCACCGCGCGCTCCCGCGGCCGCCACGGGAGCAACTGGAACGTCGAGGGGTCGGGGACGGCCACCATGTCCGCCTCGTCGACGCGGGCGAAGCCCTCGATCGAGGCGCCGTCGAACGTCACGCCATCGTCGAGGGCGTGCTCCAGTTCCTCGATGGTGATGGCGACGGACTTGAGCACCCCGAGGATGTCCGTGAACCACAGACGGATGAACTTCACGTCCTGGTCGTAGCACGCCTGGATCACGTGCTGCCGCTCGTCGAAGTCGGACCCGGGTGCACTCGTCATCGTGCGATGATCGTAGGACGCCGACGTTTCACCGATGTTTCTCGGAGGCGTCTCGACCACACCGAGGCAGCCCGCTGGGCCTGTTGACATGCAGGGAGTATGCCGAGCGATCCGGAGAGGCGGCGGCGGGCTGAGGCCTAGAGGGTCTCCGCCCGCTGCTCTTGGTGGTTTGACGGATTCAGCGTAACCCGCAGCACATCACTCAACCGGACTCCGGGTCACGCACGGGATTATCGCTTGCGGATCTGAATGCGCACGGTGGCGCGGCGACGAATGCGAATACGCATCGTGGCCTCCCTTCTGACAAGATTAGCCGGAAGATTCACACTTGCGATGCTCGGGAGAACGTGCTTAAGATGCGCGAGCACTCCCGGCCGGTTGTGTATGACTCGGAGGCGCCGCGGTTACCGCCGCGGCGTCGCCATTTCCGACACCTCGGACGCTACTCGATCACGAGTGTCGTAGGCAATTCCCCGGCGGAGAGCCAGCCTGCGCACGGGGCTAAGCGGATAGGCTGTACTGCTCGACGTGCTCGCTGCGTCCTACTACGCTCCCGGTGAGCGAAGTCCAACCGGGCCGCGAATGTAGTCAGGCCTACTCGTCGGCGAGTTCCCGCAGCGCGGCGTGGATACGCGAGGTCTCGTCCTCGGTGGCGAGGCGCGGGCGGTTCTCGTCCGGGTCGATGTACGCCGGGCGGAACTCGACGCGCGGCGGGGCGTCCTCGTGCAGCTCGACCACGGCGACGGCGGTCGCGAACGGCCCGTCGCCGAGCGTCCGCAGGTCGTCGCGGTCCAGGTCGAAGACGAAGTTGCCGAGGCCGTAGAGGATGAGCGAGTCGCCTCGGCGCTCCCACGGCTGGAGGGTGTGCGCGTGGTGCCCGACGACCAGCGCGGCCCCGGCGTCGGCCGCGGCGCGGGCGAGGAGGCGCTGCTCGCCGGTCGGGACGGGGTCGTACTCGGTGCCGAAGTGGAGCGCGACGACGACAAAGTCGGCCTCGTCGGTTGCCGCCTGCACGGCGGCGATCACGTCCTCGTGGTCCGCCTCGGCGACACCGGGCTGCGACTCCCCCGCGAACACCGAGGAGCGCACCGCGCTGAAGCCGAGCAGCGCGAGGCGGAACCCGCCGGCCTCGATCACGAGCGGCTGCGTCGCCTCGGCCTCGTCCCGGCCCGCGCCGAAGTACGCGATGTCGAGCGTGTCGAGGGCCTCGCGCGTATCGGCGAGCCCGACCGCCCCGAAGTCGAGGGCGTGGTTGTTGCCGAGCGAGACGGCATCGAAGCCCGCTCCCAGCAGTGTCGAGGCGAGGGCGGGTGGAGCGCGGAATGTGTAGTACTTGTCGGCCCGCTCACCCCGGTCGGTGAAGGTGCCCTCGAGGTTGCCTATCAGCACGTCGACGCCCCGGAACAACGGGGTGACACGCTCGAACGGGTAACCTGCTCCGTGCTCCTCCATGAGCGTGACGACGTCCCGCGCGAACATGAGGTCGCCGACGAGCCCGATGGTCACGACGCTGGCCGCCGGCGGCGTGGGTGTCGGCGTGGGCGTGGGGGTCGGCGAAGCGGTTGCAGGCGCCACGGCCGTTGCAGTCGCCGGCGTCGCGGTCACGAGCCCCGGCCCGCGCACGGGTTCGCGCGCCGTGCAGGCCGCGAGCAGCACGAGCAGTACTGGCGTCAGGGCGACGCGGAGCGCGGGCACGCAGCGTTGCCCGCCTAGGGGCCGCAACCGGTGATGAGCAGCGGCTCGTCCCAGAGGCGGTCGAACCGGAACCGCTCCTCGAAGGCCGTGTTCCCGGCGTCGTCGAACGAGGGGGAGAACGCGACCAGGCTGCCGCCATCGCCTCGGCTCGCGTTGGCGTAGGCCACGGCGCCGGGCGCGCACTCTGTCTCCAGCGCGTGGTAGAGACGCGCCACACCACCCGTGTAGATCGTCAGCGCCAGGCCGCTGCTGCGCACTGCCTCCTCGAAGTAGGTCTGCCGGTGGCAGTGGCTCACGAACAGCGGGGTCACGTCGAACCCGTCGGGGAACAACGCTTCGAGGACCGGGTTGGACCGTCCGGCAGTCCCGTCCGCGGCGATCGAATACGGCACGAACACCCCGCCCAGCGCGTCCGCCCACGCGTGGACCTCGAAGCCGCCGGGGCACTGCGCCTGGAACATGCCGCGGAACTCCTCGTGCGAGCCGCTAGCAGTGATCAGGCCCCACGTGATCCCCGCCCACGGCGACCACGCGCCCTCGCCGACGTTGTTCCAGGAGCGCACGCGGAAGGTGCGGGGCGTGCCGTGGAACACGGTCTCGATGGTGGTCCAGCTCTTGTCGGCGACCCATGCCGCCTCGGACCAGTGGTCGTAGCCGAGGAGGTGGTCGATGGCGTGCCGACGCCCGACCTGATGGGCGAAGATGTCGCTCCCGTTCGGCTCGGGGGCGCTCCAGTCGAGGCGGATCTCCCGGGGGCCGATCCCTACGATCGTCAGCGAGGGGGAACGCGCCGGGGTGGTGGCGCTGGTGTCGGCGAGTACCGGCTCGGACCATCCGCTCTCGCCCGCGAGGTTCCACGAACGGATCCGGTACGCGCGCCCGGGCCCTTCGAGCGGGTTCGGGATGGCGAACGCGAATGTGGTGTGCTCGCGCGGCCACTCGGTGAACGCCCAGAAGTCGACGACCTGCCCGTGGTCGGCGCCGAAGAGCCGTTCGAGCTCGTAGCGGACCACCGGGCTGCCGTTCGCCTCGGGTGCGCTCCACGCGACGGTGAGCGACTCGTCGCTCAGGTTCGTCACCGTGAGGTCGGTAATCACACCGGGCGGCACGGCCGGAGCGCCCATCGCGGGGATCGACCACGGCCCTTGCCCGACGGCGCTGACGGCGCGCACCCGGTACCAGTAGCGCTGCCCCTGGTTCAGGGACCGGTCGCGGTACGCGGCGACGGGGTACTCGAGGGCGAGATCGGCCCACTGCTCGCGATTATCGCTGCGCTGGATGTCGAAGCCCGTGATGGGCTCGCCGTTGTCGGCGGGTCTTGGCCACCGCAGGGTGAGGGCGTCCGGCGACCCCGTGATGACCTCGAGGTGCTCCACTCGCGCCGGCGTCGGTGGCTCCTCGGAGTCTGTATCGTCACCCTCGGCTGCCGCGGATGGGGCGAGCGCGAGCCACGCGCACGAGGCGACGACGAGCCACGCGGCGAGACCCAGCGCGCGGCTCACGCAGCGCTCACCTCGGCCGCTCGACGCGAGGGGTCTTCATGGCGGTCACACTAACACTACGGCAGGGCGCACGCCGTGGATGTACGCTCGAAGGGGAGGGACCATGACCACGCGCACGCCCCGCTTTGCCGCACCCGTCCTGATCGCGCACCGCACAACGATGGGCCTGTGCCCCGAGAACACGATCGTCGGCATCGAGGCGGCGATCGCGTCCGGCGTCGACGGCGTCGAGATCGACGTGCGCGCCACGCGCGACGGCGTGCCGGTGCTCATGCACGACGCCTCGCTCGAGCGCACCACCGGCGACCCTCGCGACGTCGAGGCCGTCACGCTTGAGGAGCTGCGCTTGCTGCGCGTCCTCGACCCACACGGCGACATCGGCCCGCAGCCCATCCCGACGTTCGCGGAGGCGCTCGAAGCCACGGCGGCCACGCACCTCGTGATCGAGGTCAAGCAGACCGGCATCGAGGACCTCGTGGCTCGTGCCGTCCGCGAGGCGGATGCGCTCGGCCGCACATCGCTGTGCGCGTTCGACGCCGACGTGTGTGCGGCGTCGGCGGAGGTCATGCCGGACGTGCCCGTCTCGCTCCTCGCCGCCCCCAACCGCGATGTCGCCGAGGTGCTCGCGCAGGCCGCCGACCTCGGCCTGGCGGGGGTGAGCCTGCACTACTCGATGGTCGACGAGCAGCTCGTGCGCGAGGCCCATGACGCCGGCCTGACGGTGGCGACATGGACCGTCAACGACGAGGCGGACGTGCGTCGCATGCATGCCGTCGGCGTCGACCTGATCTGCGGCGACTACCCCGCGAGGCTCGTCGAGGTGGTGCGCGGCGCGTGACGCCGAGGGACCCGCGGGCGGCTACTCCAGCGTGAGCAGGGTGTCCTCGCGGTTCGCCCACTCGCCCATCGATCCGTCGTAGTTGCGGGCGCGGTCGTTGCCGAGCATGCGCAGGACGAAGGCCGCGAACGCGGCCCTGATGCCACCCTGTCAGTAGGTGACGGTCGCCGCCTCCGGGTCGATCCCCGCACCCTCGATCAGCTCGCGGATCTCGTCGAGGGGGCGGAAGCGGCGCGACGGCGGCCCCTGCATCAGCCGCAGCCACTCGAGGTGCTTCGCGCCCGGCACGTGACCGGCACGCTGGTTGCCGCGGTCGTTGGAGCCGTCCCACTCGCCGTCGGAGCGCGTGTCCCAGATCTGGGGCGCGTCGGGCCCTGACTCGACGATGGCCATCAACTCGTCGACGGTGCAGTGCGCGCCATCGTCGACGCGCGCCGTGAACGTCGCGGGCTCGGGGCGTGCGGGCGCCGAGGTGAGCGGTCGCCCCTCGTGCAGCCAGGCGTTGAGGCCGCCGTCGACCACGCGCACGTCGCGGTGGCCGAAGTGCTCGAAGACCCACCACACGCGCGCGGCGTGCAGCGAGGCGTTGTCGTCGTAGATCACCACCGGCGTGTCGTTGGAGATGCCGAGGCGGCCCATGAGCGTCTCGAACTCCGCGGGCGTCATGACGAGGCGGCTGTTCTCGCGGCCCTTGAGGTACGGGTGCGGGAGCCCCACGGCGCCTGCGATGTGGGCGCGCCGGTACGCGACCGCCTCACCCGCATCGACGAGCGCGAAGTCGCTGCCGACGCCGTCGAGGTTCTCGGCGAGCCAGTCGGTAGTCGTGAGCAACTCGGACTGCGCGGTCGTCATGGTCGCCTCCTCATCGCCTCGGCGTGCGCGTCGAGGGCGATCATACGCGGCTCGGCCCGCAGCGTCGGGCGGCCTCAGGGCGGGGCGCGGTAGCATGGCGGCGCTTCAGGAGGCGACCCTTGCGCATCGGTATCTCGCTCCCCGTGCGGGAGCTCCAGAACGACATGGCGGCGATCCGCGACTTCGCGCAGACCGCCGACGAACTCGGCTTCACCCACCTGCGCGTCCCCGAGCTGCTCATCCGCCCCGGCAGCGGCGAGCTGCACGAGTCGCTGACGCTGCTGAGCTGGGTCGCGGCGCTCACGACGAACATCGAGCTCGTGCCCTCGGTGATCATCCTGCCCGCCCGCCAGACCGTGATGGTGGCGAAGCAGACCGCCACCATCGACGTACTCAGCGGCGGGCGGCTGCGCCTCGGTGTCGGCGTGGGCGGGAACGCCGAGGAGTACACGGCGCTCGGACAGGACTTCCACACCCGAGGGCGGCGCTGCGAGGAGCAACTCGAACTGCTGCGCCTGCTGTGGACTCAGGAGTCGGTCGACTTCGAGGGGCGCTGGGACCGTGTCGAGGGGGCAAGCATCAACCCGCTGCCGGTGCAGCAGCCGATCCCGGTGTGGATCGGGCCGGGTGGCGGCGCGCCGCTCACCGAGCGCATGGCGCGGCGTATCGGACGGCTCGCCGATGGCTGGTTCGCCATCGTCCCCCGCGAT
>Ga0209543_1001532_pt1 | contig 20203 bp, 17 predicted proteins | sample MesohylFT_FD_187296 | JGI IMG/M metagenome (GOLD analysis project Ga0209543, IMG submission 187296) | Host-associated microbial community of the marine sponge Aplysina aerophoba from Gulf of Piran - sponge mesohyl, lysed by freeze-thaw... | ecosystem: Host-associated > Porifera > Sponge >...
CCAAATCGATACCGACTCGAGTAACCTTCTCCACGGTCCGCCTCCTCCTTGTTGTTTGGAACAAAACACCATTCTGGCCCCAACGAGAGGCCGTAAAGGTGCGGGGCGGACCATCCCATTACCCAGTGTGCCGCCGCTGGAGTAGTAGGTCAGCGGTCGAGCGCCGGCAGCACGATCCGCGAGGGATGCTCCGCGGAGTGGTGGACGACGTTGTTCGCCACGCGCCACTCGGTTTCGTCGTAGTTGTTGCCGCCGGTGTTCAGGTTGCGGTCGTACCGTGGGAAGTTGCTGCTCGAGATCTCGATCCGCAGCCGGTGGCCGGTGCCGAACACATTGGCGGTCGCGAGCGGCCCCAGGGTCACTTCGTAGACCTCGCCGGGGTCCATTCGGACGTGCCGGTCGAAGCCTTCGCGGTAGCGCATACGGAGGATCGTGTCGTCAAGGTTGAAGGCCCGACCGTCGGGGAAGACGTCTACGAGCTTGATCGTCAAGTCGGTGTCTGGTGCGTCGGAGGAGACGTGCAGGACGACGTCGATCGATCCGACGACGGCGAGCGGTTCTTCGAACGGTTCCGTCGTGTAGACGAGCACGTCGGCGCGGGCCTCGACGCCGCGCTGGTCGAAGGCGCCGGGTTCGTAGTCGCCCATGCAGCAGAAGGCGCCGCCGTGGGTCGGCACGGGCGCGCCCGGGTCGTAGACGAAACGGTCGGCGCCGGCACCGGCACCGCTGCCGCCGGCATCCGCTGTGAGCCTGCCGTCTCCGGCGGAGCTGTTCGCGTTGCCGCCACTGTCCAGGTAGAGCGTGACGGGCTCGACTCCGGCAGGCGGCCATTCGTCGGCGTTCCGCCAGCGGTCCTGGCCCATCAGGAAGTAGCGGACGTTGGCGTAGCGGTTCTCGAAGCCGTTCGCCTCGGGCTTCGTGAAACGGTCGAGAAAACTCCACAGCATCTCGTCGAACGCGAAGTCCGTGTCGCCGAAGTTCCGTTCGCCGACGATCAGCGGATCCGTCAGCCGGTACATGTTGCAGTGCAGGCTGGGTGCGACGATCATGTACTGGTGGTCGCGGACCTCCGGGTCGGCGTTCTCGCGGACATGGCGGTAGAGCGCCAGGTTCGGCGAAACGGACAGGTCGTACCAGGAGTTGGCCCACAGCGCCGGCACCCCGAAGGGCTCGTCGTCGTGGTAGAGGCCGCCCTCGTACCAGGCCGGGTCGTCCGGCATGCGGGCGGCGAACTCGCCGAAGATCCCCTTCGGACCGCCGACCGACTCGATCAGCGTCTGGATCGGCAGGTGACGAAGCGCCTGCTCCCAGTCGACGGCCGGCATCTTCGCGGCCAGGTCGAAGTAGGTCGCGAGTCGTTCCAGGTCCTCCCGGCTCGTGCCGGGCGGGAAGGTCGGACGCTGCGTGTTCTGCTCGCCGTAGAGCCACGCCGCCATCGGAAGCTGGAGGGCGCCGCCGCGGTAGAAGTTGCCCTGCTCGTAGAACGGCCCCATGCGGCCGATACCGGCGCCCTGGCCCATGGGCACCGCGGCGGCGTGGCCCGGGTGGCGCATGGCGGCGAGCCCCATCTGCCACTCAGCGGTCGACGAGCAGCCGAGCGTCGCGACCTTGCCGTTGGACCACGGCTGGTCGGTGATCCAGGTCAGCGCGTCGTAGCCGTCGGTGCGCGGCCGGCCGAGGATCTCCCAGTCGCCTTCGGAGAAGAACTTGCCGCGCTCGTTCTGGACCACGAAGGCGTAACCGCGCTCGATCGCGTCGAGGCCGAATTTCAGCAGCGCGCTCGGCCTCTCCAGGTTGGGCTCCGGCAGCGGGCTGAAGTTATAGGGCGTGCGCCAGAAGATCGCAGGCACCGGGCCCTCGGCGCCGCGGGGCCGGTAGATCTCGGTGGCGAGGCGCACACCGTCCCGCATCGGTACCATGACCATGCGGTCGATCTCGGCCTCGCGGTCGAGGTCGGCCCGGCGTACCGGATCTGGCGTACGGTGGATCTGGGCGGTGACGGACGACCCCATCAGGCCAAGGGAGAGGAAGACGACAACTAGACGGATGACCGTTCGAACTTGGCGCATGATGACTTTCTCCTGGAGGGCGAGGCGAGGTCCGGAAGCCGGCGCTTCGCGCCGGTTGCCGGCGGGGACGCCGGCGCACCCAGTTTTTTTCGCGCAGGCTCCTGGCCTCGCGGCTCCTCTGGTTCTTGCGATGGGCATTGTGCCACTTGCAGCCGCTTCGGACTCGACTGTCGGCGAACCCAGGCGGATCGCGGTGCTGGCCGTGGAGCCCGAAGACGAACGGATCGCCATGGTGGGGGAAGCCGTTTCGTTCTGGAACGAGGCTGTCTCGGATCTCGGCCTGGGCGCCCCGTTTGTTGAACCGGAGCTCGCCGCGCCGCCGGAAGGCTCCCGGCCGTTCGAGAACTACGCGCACCAGCTTTCCCAGCTTGCCGGCCGCCTGCACTCGTCGGGCCCCGGACCGGAGCCGCCGGAGGCGCTGTTCGCGGTCGAAGCGGAGGTCGTCGTGTTGCTGTCGTCTCAGAACCTGATGCCCTTCGCCTGGCCCTATGGAGAGGACGGGCGCTACTTCGTTGCCATTCCCGCCGGCGACGACCGGGAGAACGTCGTTCGGAACGTGATCGCGCACGAACTCGGGCACGTTCTCGGGCTGAAGCACCTTCGCGAACCGGGCGTTCTGATGTGCCAGCCATGCGACACGTCGACTGCACTCAGCCAGGACCAGCCGCGATTCCTTCCGCTCACTGAAGTCGACCGCGAGCGGCTTCGCAACTTCCTTGAGGGAACCCAACCATGACGACCAACTGGACCCGCAGGCGATTCATCGCGAGTGCCGCCGCCGCGGCGGCCGGAACCGGACTGGGCCGGTCGCCCGCCGTCGGACAGGACGGCTGGCGGGGCGGCCCGCTCCAGCACCTGATTCCGGCGGCGAGCCACAATCGCGTGGCGCTCAAGTGCTCCTTCGCCGACCCGCTCGACTTCGTGCCGGTGTTGCGGATCGGCGGCCGCCTGGTGGCGGGCCGGAGCACGGACACGGAAAGGCGCTTCTTCTCCTTCGACGCTCCCGGCCTGGAAGCAGACACGGAGTACGCGCTGCAACTGCTCGGCGGCGGCGAGGCGCTGTGCGATCCGTGGCCTCTCCGCACGTTTCCGTCGCCCTCGGCCCAACCCGAGTCGGTGCGGTTCCTCGCCTACACCTGCGCCGGCGGCCACGCCGAGTCGGGCTTCTTCCTGCCGCTGGCGGTTCGCCGCCGGCTGCTGAGACGGGCGCTCTCCTTCCGCCCGCGGGCGCTGATCGCGATCGGCGACCACATCTACTGGGACCAGCGCACGGTGCTCTACAACCGCAGCGAGGAGCGAGGTCGCCGTTCCCGTGAGTTCTACGAGCGGATCGGCTGGCTGGACCTCAGCCTGCCCGTGCTGGGAACCAGCAACGAGACCTCGATCAAGGCCGCGGTCGGGCCGCAGATCGCGGAGCTCTACGGGGTCATGCTGCGGTCGACGCCTTCCTACTTCGTGAGCGATGACCACGACTACTACGAGAACGACGACGCGGACCCCCAGATGGTCACTCTGCCTCCCGACCGCTACCAGGTCGAGTTCGCCCGCTTCACCCGCAACGCGTTCCTGCCGGAGTTTCTGCCGGATGTGGAACGTCCGCTTGCGATGTCGGGCACCGGCGCCGGCGACCGGGAGCCCGGCATCTCCGAAGCCTTCGGCACGTTCCGGTACGGCCGGCTGGCCGAAGTCCTGATCTACGACTGCGCCCGTTACCTTTCGCTCAAGGGAATCCACGCCGGCCTCGTGCCGCCGGAGGCCGAGCACTGGCTGCACCAGCGCACCCGGGACCAGACGGTCGCGCAGTTGTTCCACGTGCCGTCGCACCCGTTCGGCTGGTCGGCGGGGAAGTGGCGCGAGTGGTACCCGGACGTAGCCGACCTCGACGACGGCGGCGCCACCGTGTCGCGGATCGGCGACTTTGCCGGCAGCAACTTCGGGCTGACGACGGAGCGGGAGAAGTACTTCTGGCAGGTGGGCTGGCTGCGGCAGCATCAGCGCCTGCTGGAGTCGTTGACATCCCAGTCGCAGCGGGCCGGCGTCGTGCTGTCGGGCGATCTGCACGCCATCGGCCACTCCGTCCTCGAGCGAAGCGGCAGCATGGATCTCTCAGCCAACCCGGTTCACGCCGTGCTGACCGGACCGCTTGGCACCCTGACCGGCTGGCCTTCGGCGGCCCGCGGTACGCCGCCCCTGGCCGCCACCGGCCTTGTTCACGACGTGCGTGGCGAGACCTTCGAGAAGAACGGCTTCGCGCTCTTCGACGTGACGCCGTCCGAGATCACGGTGCGGCTGTTCGCGTGGAAGACGGGCGAACCCGAGTCAGCGATCGACGAACTCGAGCCGTACCACACGTCCGTCATCCGACGGGGCTGATTCGGGGGGATGCGGTTAGTGTTCCGCGATGCCTGAAGGCAACGAAGGGCGGAAGCGGCGCCGAGGGAAGCGACACGGGCTGTTCAATCGCTTCCTGAACGCGGTCGAGTTCCTGGGCAACCTGCTGCCGCACCCGGTCACGCTGTTCGCGGTCCTGTCCCTGGTCATACTTCTCGTTTCGGGAGCCGCGGCCTTCTTCGATCTGCAGGTGGAAGACCCGCGTCCTGAAGGAGTGGCGGGCCGTGCCGAGGACGGCCTGATCCGTGCGATCAGTCTGCTCAATCCGGAGGGGATGCGTCGCATCGCGATGAACCTGGTGACGAACTTCACCGGCTTCGCGCCCCTCGGGACGGTGCTCGTCGCTCTCTTGGGTGTCGGTGTCGCGGAACGGTCGGGCTTGCTGGGTGCGCTGCTGCGCGCACTCGTGTTGGGGGCGCCGCGCAACCTCCTGACCGCGGTCGTCGTGTTCGCCTCGGTGGTTTCGAACACGGCGTCCGAGATGGGGTACGTCGTCCTGATACCGCTGGCGGCGGTCGTGTTCCGGGCCGTCGGCCGGCATCCGCTGGTCGGTCTTGCCGCCGCGTTTGCCGGCGTTTCGGGGGGGTACTCCGCGAACATTCTGATCGGCACCGTGGATCCGTTGCTGGCCGGGATCACGACCGAGGCAGCGCGACTGATCGACCCGTCCTACGCGCCCGGCGGCTTGAACGAAGTGCCGGCGACCGCGAACTACCTGTTCATGTTCGTCAGCACCTTCATGATCACGATCATCGGCACCCTGGTGACGACGAAGATCGTCGAGCCCAAGCTCGGCGTCTTCGATCCGAGCCGGGCGGCGGACGATCTCGAGGACCCGGAAGAGGGTCTCAAGACCCTGTCGAAGGAGGAGAAGCGCGGGCTGAAGCTGGCCGGCGTGACCGTGCTCGCGATGCTCGGCGGGCTGGCGCTCCTTGCTCTGCCGGAGAACGGCTGGTTCCGCGATCCCGCGGTGAATGCCCTCCTGATCGACGATCTGCGGCCCATGCTGCGGAGCGTTGTGTCGCTGATCTTCGTCTTCTTCATCGTGCCGTCGATCGTCTACGGCCGGGTCACGGGTTCATTGCGCAACGACCGCGACGTGATCGACGGCATGGGGCGATCGATGAGTTCGCTCGGGCCCTACCTGGTGCTCGTCTTCTTCGCCGCGCAGTTCGTCTCGTTCTTCAACTGGACGAACCTGGGGACGATCACCGCGGTCGTCGGGGCCGATGTGCTGACCCGGTTCGACCTCACCGGGCCGATCGTCTTCATTCCGTTCATCCTGATGTGCTGCTTCGTCAACCTGATGCTCGGCAGCGCGTCGGCGCAGTGGGCGGTCACGGCGCCGATTTTCGTGCCGATGCTGATGACGGTCGGCTACAGCCCGGAAGTGATCCAGGCGGCGTACCGGATCGGCGATTCGACGACGAACATCATCACGCCGATGATGAGCTACTTCGGTCTCATCCTGGCAGTGGCGATGCGCTACGACCGGAAGCTGGGAATCGGAACCCTGATCTCGACGATGATCCCGTACTCGATCACCTACCTGATCGGTTGGATCTCGCTCTTCTACCTCTGGGTGTTCGCGCTGGGCCTGCCGGTCGGTCCCGGGTCGCCGACCTACTACTCGCCGTGACCCTAAGGGGCGTGTCAAAAGTCCCTGCTAGACTCGTCCACTAGGCCTGAGACAGAGCCTGCGCCGAGGAGGGGAGATCGACATGGCTAGGCCCGGACCGACTACATTTGCCAAGCGTCAGCGGGAAATCCGCAAGCGCCAGAGGCGGCAGGAAAAGCTGGAGCGCCGCTCCATCCGAAAGATGGAGAAGGAACAAGCCGCGGAGGAGGCGCCTGTCGACCTTTCGGGCGAGGATCCCGATATCGCGGGGATCGTTCCCGGCCCGCAGCCGCTTCCCGACTGGGATTGAGTTTCCGGTCGCCCGCGCTGGCCGCGACCGACGCGCCAGCTCCTACTCGCCGCCGGTCGCGGCGGCCGCCTCGGCCTCCTGAGCCCGCGCGCCCGAGAGGATGTTGAACAGGCCGTAGTTGCCTTCGTGGCAGGCGTACTCGTACAGCGGTACGTTGCCCTTCTTCATCAGCAACCGCGCGCTGAACGGCCGCGTGTACGTCGCGGGATCGTTCACCGTGTACTCGTAAACCAGGGTGTCCTCGTCGATGCGCCGGAACCTCTCGGTGACCTGCATTTCGTAGGCGTTACCCAGCGAGCTGAACACATTGCCGCTGAAGCTGGAGACGAGATCGGAGAAGTTCCTCGTCTCGACGATCAGGGTGTCGCCTTCCCAGTAGCCGCGGGAGTCGCCTAGCCACTGACGCACCGAACCGGGAAGGTGCGGCCGTCCGTCGAGGGGCACGATGCGGGTGTCGTGGACCATCTCGTTCAGGATCGCCACGTGATTGGCGGACTGGAAGATCTGGATGTTCTGGTTGTAGCCGCCCGGCGTGATCGGCGGGCCCACGTTGAAGCCGAGGATGCAGCGCTCGGATAGTCCGCGGTCCTCGTAGCTGTCGAGGCCGATGCCGCCGACCCGAAGCCGCACCGGGCGGTCGATCGGCTTGTCGTCGCCGGGCGTCTTTCGCTCGATGTCGGGGTGGGCCTCCGGCAGCCGGCCGTTCGGCGGGTCGACGATCAGCGAGGTCCGGAGGTCCTCGACCACCGTGGCGCCGCGGTCGAACCAGAAGTTGTTGTAGCCCCCGACGGGTTCTCCGGCCTTGAGTCGCCGTTCCTCCGGGTCGCTGGGCGCGTCGGCGGCCCGCGCTCGCTCGACGGCGGCCGCCTCGATCTCGGCGGCTCTCGCCTCGTCGATCGAGGCTTCCTGGTCCTCGGGCCGCTGCAGCGGCGTCAGGGTGCGGAAGTCCCAGACTCCCGAGATATCGGGCTTTCCGTCGGCGGCGCGCGGCGCGGTCCAGTCGGCCGCTTCCTGGGCCACGAGGGCCGGAGTGGCGGCAAACAAAGCCAGTCCGGCGAAAACCGCGATCGACTGGATGCGGAGACGAATTCCCAGGTGACGACCCATGCCGTGCCTCCCTTTCTGTCAGCTATGACGCGGAGTGTACCGCTCCTGAGAGGCCTCGTGGCCGAACTGGGTGCGCCGGCCTGCCATCCGTGCGCCCGATGACGGGCGCACGGACTGGTTCGCGGGTGGCGCGGGGCGCCACCCGGGTTCTGGCCGGCATCCGGTGCGAAGCGCCGGCTCCGGACCTCCTCCGCGCTAGCCCCCCGCAGCCTCCGCCGTGTCAGCCGCTGGATTGAACAGCCGTTCGACATGAGTTTCAGGCAGGGGTTGCGTCAGCTTGGACACCACGTAGGTCCCGGCGATCGAAACGACTTCACCGACGACCGCGCAGGAGTAAGGGTTGATCTGGTAGTGCGCGAGCCACTCTGTTATGCCGGAAAGGGGGCCGAACGAGCCGGGATCGACGATCTGCCAGGGCAGACCGCTGCGCAGCAGGATGAAGGTCAGCATGCCGCTGACCAGCCCGGTGTAGGCGCCGGCCAGGGTGACGCCCCGCCAAAGCCCGCCGACCACGAGCGGGCCGGCGAAGGCAGCCATCATGCCCCCGGTGCCGACCCAGACCAGGAGGGCGATGTTCATGTCCTGCATCGCCCAGGCCATCCACGTACAAAGGATCAGAACGACCACCGTGCTCCATCGGCTGATCACCAGGACCTTGCGGTCGACCTCCTTGTCGCTCAGGTGGGGCGTGTACTTGGGGACGATCGATCGCCGGTAGATGTCGTTGGCGACGATCTGGGACGACGACACGACGAGGCCGTCCGCGGTCGACATGATCGCGGCCAGAATGCCGACCCCGATCAGGGCGGCCAGCCAGGTCGGGAAGAGTTCGATGAACAGAGCGGGCAGAGCCTCGTTCGGGTTGCGTCCGGCCTCGAGAAGTTCAGGGCCGAGGACGCCGCGGGCCAGGATGCCGCCAAGGCCCAGCATGCCCATCGTCAGGCCGACGGCGAAGGCGAGCTTGACGAAGCGCATCCGGTCGCCGTCGTTCTTGAGCGCCCACACCTTGTTGCCGATGTGGGGCAGCATGCCGAGCGGAATGTGGGCGAACAACACGCAGGCGATGGCCCACCAGGAGTCGTAGAGCGAATTCGACGTGTTGAGCGGCCCGACCAGGTGCTCGTTCTGGACGCGCAGGTTGGAGGCGAGCGCGCCGAGGCCGCCGTCCATTCCGGAAGCGAAGAGGAACATGACGATCACGACGATCGCGACGATGAGCATCATCAGGCCCTGGATGCCGTCCGTCAGGATGTCCGCGTGGGCGCCGCCGAGCACCACGTAGACGAGCAGCACGCCGGACGTGATGATCAGCGCGGTCATCGGCTTGAGTCCGAGCATGATCTCGAACATGACCAGTCCCGACACGAGCTGCCCGGCGATGTAGAAGAACAGGACCAGAGAGAAGACAGAGACGAGCAACCGCACGCCGTCGCTCTGGTAGCGGTCGCCCAGGTATTCGGGGATCGACCGGTTGCCGAACTTGTGGCCTGAGTTGGCGACCAGCTTGATCGTGATCAGGACGCCGAAGTACACCCCCATCGGGTAGAGGAACTTGCCCCAGACGCTGGCCATCCCGAACTGGTAGCCGAGGCCCGGGCTGCCGAGGAACGTGGCGCCGCTGGCGGTCGTGGCGGCGAAGGCCAGCGCCAGGAAGTAAGGGCCGTAGCTGCTGCGGGCCGTCGCGAAGTCATCCGCGTTGCTGATCCGCCGGCTGGCGATCCAGCCGAAGGCAAGCATGCCCACGATGTAGACGATGAGGAACATCCACGACCAGGCAAACAGACTCATCGATCTCTCCTCTTCAACTCTTCAGACCGCTGCCACTGGGTGCGCCGGCCGGCTGGCCGGCATCCGGCCACAGGCCCGTTCTCCCCTCTCACGCGTTTCGACGCTTCTCAGTCGACAATTGCTTCGTAGGCCAGCCGCTTGCTGGTGAAGCGAGCGCCCGCCGAGGCGGGGAAGTCGCGACTCTGGATCATGCCGACGACGACCAGGTCCTGGATCGGGTTGATGCCGAACCAGGTGCCGCCGATGCCGTACCACCAGTACTCGCCCTTCGCGCGCTCGTGGTCCGAGGCGGGGTGCGGATCGGTGACGATCGAGAAGTCCAGGCCGAAGCGGTTGCCGCGGTAGAGCGGTCCCATGTCCGTCACGTTCTCGGGCAGGTGGTCGGTGTGCATCAGCTCGACCGTTTCCGGCTTGAGGACGCGGACGCCGCCCAGTTCGCCGCCGTTCGCGAGCATCTGGGCGAAGCGCATGTAGTCCATCGCGGTCGACACCAGACCGCCGCCTCCCGAGAGGAAGTTCGGCTTCGTCAGGTACTGCCCGAACTCGACCTTGGCCAGCTTGCCCTGGTTCGTGGCGTACATGTGCGAGAAGCGGTCGGCCTTGTCCGGCTCGACCCAGAAGGCGGTGTCCTTCATGCCCAGGGGGCCGAAGACGCGCTCGTTCAGCACCTCGTCGAGCGGCTTTCCGGCCAGCACCTCGAGCACGTAGCCCTGGACATCGACCGCGACGCTGTAGTGCCACATCGATCCGGGCTGCTGGCGGAGCGGAATCTTCGCCAGTTTGTCGATCATGCCCTTCAGGTTCTGGTTCGGGTCGGTGATGATGCCGGCCTTCGTGTAGAGCGTGTCGACCTGCGACTGCGAGAACAGCCCGTAGGTCAGTCCCGCCGTGTGGCTCATCAGCTCGCGCATCGTCATCGGATGGTCGGCGTCCTCGACCACGGGCATGCCGTCCTCACCGTCCTCCTTGGCGACCTTGAGACCCGCGAACTCGGGAATGAACTTCGAAACCGGGTCGTCGAGCGTGAAGCGGCCCTCGTCGTAGTAGGTCATCAGGGCGACGCCGATGATCGGCTTGGTCATCGAGTAGATGCGGAAGATCGTGTCCTTCTCGACGGGGACGCCGTTCTCGATGTCCCGCTTGCCGTAGGCGTCGAAGTGGACGAGCTTTCCCTTGCGGGAGACCATCGTGACGACACCGGCGAGCTTGCCGTCGTCGACCATTCCGTGCATTGCGGCGTTGAGTTTTGCGAGGCCGGCCGGATCCATGCCGACATCGGCCGGTTTGGCCTTTCCGAGGTCGCGCTCGCCGGCGAAGGCGGGCGTCAGAAGGAAGGCCGCAAGCAGCAGACAGGCGGCGGCGAAAGCTAGCGGGGCGAACTGCCCCCGAGGACGCAATCGGATCACGCGTTGTTCCTCCGTCTAAGGGTTTGGCTGGGCGGCGGTGAGAGTACCACCTACCGGCGGCGCAGGCGGAGCCCCGGAATCACGCAGGGGGTAGCCGCCTGGTACTCGCGGTAGGACGGGTACTTGCCGGCCGCGATGGACTCTCCGAGCGGTATCGAACCGACGAAGAGGGCGATGAGCATCAGGCAGCCGGCGCCCGTCCAGTGAATCCACTGGCCCGATGCGGCGACGGCGAACAGGTAGAACACGCACCACAAGGCCATCTCGCACAGATAGTTCGGATGGCGGGCGATGCGGAACAGTCCGGTCTTGATGAACGGTTGCGCGACCTCCTCACCGTCGGCGATCCGGCGCTTCTTGTCCTGCTGGAAGGACCACATCTGCTCGTCGGCGACGACCTCGCCGACCAGGAACAGCAGGAAGAGTGCGGCGGCCAGGATGTCGAGTCCGCCGAGCGGCGCGTCCTGCGCCTCCCAGGCGACGTGAATCGGCGATGTGAACCACCAGATCAGCAGCATCTGGCCCGGGCAGATGAACGTGATGTTCATCACCTGGATGCCGATCGGCCCGAACCGCTCCCGGACGGTCGCCCAACGGTAGTCCTCGCCGCCCTTCTGGTAGCCCCCCTTGCGGGCGAAGTTGAAGGTGAGACGTATTCCCCAAAGCAGGACGAGGGCGGTCATCAGGTTCACTCGCGGCGACTGGAAGTTCGCGTCGGCGGCCACGATCAGACAGTAGATCGCCGGACAGAGCGACCAGAGGCGGTCCACCCAGGAGTACTCGCGGGTGATCACCGTGGCCAGCCAGGTCAGAGCCGCCAGGATCACGCAGAGATCGAGCGCGGCACCGATCGGCGTGCCGGTCAGGGGATGGGGGATGAGGTTGATGTCTGGCATGGCTTTACCTCCTGCTCCTCAGTCGCCGGACCCGGACGAGGTGCCGGAAGCACCCTGCTCGAGCGCCTCCTGCTCCAGGAGCCGCGCGCCGCGCAGGATGCCGCCGAGCGCGTAGTTCCCTTCGTGGCAGCCGTACTCGTAGAGCCGGTGGCCGGTCGCCGGCCACGGGTACTCCCCGCTCCAGGCCGTCTCGTAGACCGGATCCTCGACCGTGAACTGGTAGCGAAGGGTGTTCGCGTCGATTCGGCTGATCCGTTCCACCACGTGCAGATCGCGCGACGCCCGGCTGACCGAGCCTCGAACCTCGCGGAAGTTCGTTGTGTCGACGACCAGGGTGTCGCCTTCCCACCAGCCGATCGAGTCGCCGCTCCAGTTGCGCACGCTGTCCGGGAGGTGCTCCGAGTCGAGCCGGATGATCCGGGTGTCGTGCATCCATTCGATCAGGATCATCACGTGGTCGTCCGTCTGCACGATCGTCTTCAGGTTGTTGTACATCCCCGGCATTGATGGCGGCCCCGACGCGCCCCGCGTGAGGATGCAGCGCTCGGCGAGTGGCCGCAGCTCGGGGTCGTCGTACGGGCCTACGGGCAGGTGCATCCACCAGGCCGTGCCGGTGTTCTCATGCCGGAACGGCGCGAGCCGCTCGGTCCGTTGCTGGCCAATCGCGCTGAGCGGCGGGTAGCGGCCGTTGGGTGGGTCCGTGATGATCGATGTCCGGTACTTGCCATCGAGCTGGAACGCGCCCGTGCCGATGTCGACGAAGAAGGCGTTGTAGCCGCCCACCTTGCCCGCGGCGCCCGTGAACTCCGGCGCGTAGATGCCCGTGCCGCCCTTGGGAGGCGCCTTGCGGTTCGGGTCGCTGGGAGCGTGGTCCTTGTTGAAGTTCGTCTCCCAGTGCTCTGCGATCGCGGCCGCCTCGTCCGGCGTCAACGCCAGCCGCTCCCCGTACTGCGCTGGCCGCTGAGCCGGTGTCAGCGTCGCGATGTCGTAAGTGCCGGAGAGGTCGGGCCGGCCGTCATGACGGCGCGGGATCTCCTCGGCCGCCGCCGGGGAGGCGGCGAACACGACCAGGGCCGCCACCGAGATGACCGCGGTGCCCCAGACCCTCCAGAACGAAGACCTCCTGTGCTGCCTGATCCGCATCTCGACCTCCCGGCTGTGTGCTTCTGCTGTGTTTACCGGACAGCCTATCGCCTCGATGGGCGAGGCGATCTCCGTCCAGCGAGTTCGTCCGGTGAGGCTGCGAAGGGCGCCGATCTGTGACATCCTCCACCACCGCACCGGCAACAAGCCACGAGCCTGACCACACGACAACCGGACCGGGAAGATGACGGACAAGACATCGCGACTCAGTTGGACTCAGTGGATCGTCTTCGCGGTGATCGGCGGCGGCCTCCCGCTCGCCACCTGCCGGAGATCCCTGGCCGGGCCAGTCGACTTTCCGGTGCTGGCCGACGTCGTGACGACGATCTTCTACGTCGTCGTGCTGGCCTGCCTCGGCGTTGTCCTGGCGGTGTCGCTGCCGCGGTCGGAGTAGTGGCTTCGCGGCAACCGGGCGGAGGACCCTGATCACTCTGCCCTTCGTGTGACGCTGGCAACCACAAACCGCGCCGCCTCCCTCGCCTCGGAAGCGTCTGCCTCCTTGTAGAAGTCGACCGGCACGATGTCCGACGCACCGTAGAACGCGAGTTCGCGGTCTCGGCGAAGGCTCCTGGAGGCGGCGGCGAGCCGCTCCAGATCGCCCGCCAACTCGGGCGGCAACCGGTCCCGTTCGGCTTCCAGAACATCCGCCACGTCATGCACTCGCGGAGGGTCAACACCGACGGAGTGGAGCAGGCCCTTGAGGGCGAGTTCCACGACTTCCTGGGATTCGCGGACGACGTCGGCCCAGCTTTCCGCGTCGTAGAGCACGTCGAGGGCCCGAAGGCGGGCCTGAGCACGACGTATGTGGTCCGCTGCCAGCGCGAGGTTCCGCATCAGGCGGCCGCGGTCCAGTAGGGCTGACCCTGGGCGACGCGCCGCACTAGCCGGCCCTCGGCGATCGCGCGGCGAACGCGGATCAGGTGCTTGTTCACCGAGCCGTAACGATCGAAGAGCACCTGGCCGTCGACCGCCACCTCGGCCCACAGTCCGCTGAACGTCTCGTCTTCGGCGGGGTGGACGAAATGTGGATCGACCGGCAGGCCCTGCCATGTCACGGGTTCGGCATCCCAGAGGTGGTACAGCTCGCGACCGAGCTCAGCGCTGTGGTCGACAACGATAAGCGCGTCGACATCCGACGTTGCCGTCGCCTCGCCGCGAACCCAGGAACCGTGGAGGACAATCGCGTGCAGCGCGTTGCCCGCCACGGTCGCGGCACGGGCGAGAAGCGCGGCCGCATCGTCATGACAGGTCCCCGCCGAAGCCAGGCGGCGGATGCAGTACTCGTTGAGCGACAAGCCTGCTGCGCGTGCTGCGCCGTCGAGTGCCGTGTGGAGAGACGGGGGCATCCGGAGCAGGAAGCGGCCGGACTTCGTGGAGGTGGTCGTTGATGTCGCCATAGCGTCACGCATGGTATCACCGTCTATCAACATGGGATATCGGCCGGTCTGCGGTGGCCGCCGTTCCCATCCACTTGCATTTCTGTCATCCTGTACCGGCCCCATGACAGACGAGCAAACGACGGCCTCACCGCGGGTGCTCTGGGGTTGCAGCACGTCGCGGACGCTGCGCCCGCTCTGGGCGCTGGCCGAGTTGGGGCTCGACTACGAGCACCGGCCGATCGGTCCGCGCACGGGGGAAACGCAGACGGAGGAGTTCACGCGGCTCAATCCGCGGCAGAAGATCCCGGTGCTCCAGGACGGTGATCTGACGCTCGCGGAGAGCGCGGCGATCGTGAACTACCTGGCGGCGAGGTACGGTGAGCCGGACGGTCTGATGCCGGTGCCGGGCAGCGAAGCGCGGGCGCGCTACGACCAGTGGGCGTTCTTCGTGATGATGGAGCTCGACGCCCACACGCTCTACATCATCCGCAAGCATCGCGACCTCGCTCACCTGTACGGCGAGTCTCCGACCGCGATCCAGGCCGCGTCGGAGGGGTTCGCGAAGCAGTCGGCGGTGGCGGAACTCGAGTTCGCGGACGGGCGGGAGTACCTGCTGGGCGATCGGTTCACCGGCGTCGACATCCTGCTCGGCAGTTGCCTGGACTGGGCGGTTGTCTACAGGGAGCCGATCGGGCCGCGGCTTGCGGCCTACCGGGAGCGCCTGAACGCGCGGCCGGCCTATGCCCAGGCCGTCCAGGCGAACTTCCACGCCAGGCCGGAACTCTTGCCGCCAGCGCTGGCGGACGGTGAGTCCGTAGCGGCAGGCGGATTACCTTAGATCGGTCGACACGATAAAGGAGGAGCCCCCTGATGACTCCGCTTGCCATCAAGATCATCGCCGGCGTCTCGATCCTGGGGATCGCGATCGTCGGCGGCATGATTCCCATCCTCGTCTCGAAGCAGCAGGCGAGCCGCCGGTATCTCTCCCTGGGCAACGCGCTCGCCGGGGGCATCTTCCTCGGTGTCGGGTTCGTCCACCTGCTGCCCGAAGCCGACGAAGCGCTCCGGAACGTGGTGGACTATCCCCTGGCGCCCCTGCTCGCGGCGCTGGGAGTCGGCCTGCTGCTCCTGATCGACCGGGTCGTTCTCGAAGGCCGCAACTCGATGCTCGGCCAGGAAGACGAGCCGACGAGGCCGCCGTTCTACGCCTTCGTCCTGCTCATCGTGCTGTCGGTGCACTCGATCATCGCGGGGATGGCTCTCGGTCTGCAGCCCGAAGCCGCGGCCGCGCTGGTCGTCATGCTGGGCATCCTGTTCCACAAGGGGTCCGCCGCGTTCGCGCTGATCGTGACTGCCCACTCCGCGGGCAACCGGAAACTGTGGCAGACGCTGTGGCTCTTCGCGGTCATGACGCCGATCGGGATCGTGCTTGGCACTGTGGCCGGGCAGGTGTTCGAGGGGAGAACCGCTCTCATCTTCGAGGGCAGCTTCAACGCGATCGCCGCGGGCACCTTCATCTACGTGGCGGTGATGGATGTGCTCGATGCGGAGATGTCAAGGGAGCGGGACCGGGTCGCCCACTACGTCCGGAGCTCCCTGATGGGTGAAGACGACGTTCCGATGCCCGAGCAGGACCGCGACCGTTGGCTCAAGTTCGCGCTCGTGGTGATCGGCATCGGCGCGATGGCGGTGATGGGCCTCTGGCATCAGCACTCGCACCTCGGTCACTCGCACGATGACGGTCACGATCACGGCGCCCAGCATGAGGCTCACGATCACGACGAGGCCGCGCACGAAGTCGACGAGGCCGGTCACGATGTGGACGGAGCGGGCCACGAAGACCACGACGAGGCCGGTCATGACGAGGACGGCGAGGCCGACCATGACGATGGCGACGAGGCCGGCCACGACGAGGACGACCACGATCACGAAGACCATGCGTCGGCCGTCGGGCCGCCCGGCAGACTCGGGCTACTGCCGGAAGCAGGTGCGCTGGCCGTCTAGCGTTTCGGCGTCGGTGCCGAACTCGCCGGTGGCCTCGGCGCCGTTCTCGCGCAGGATGAAGGCGACCAGATCGGCTGATGCCGCCGGGCCGATCGTCCCTTCGCGGCCCTGGGGCATCGTCTCGCGGATCGTCCGGTAGAGCCCGCTGGCGGCGCGGTTCGACCAGTAGCTCGTGAAGCTGCGGCCGGCGAGAGCCGCGCCTTGGGCGCCGCCGCGCAGCGTCGGTCCGTGGCACTCGGCGCACTGTTCCTGGTAGAGGGACGCACCGCGCTCGGCCTGCTCCGCGGAGAAGGTGGCGCAGGGCGCCGAGGTCTCGAGCAGGGGCGCGTCGATCATGATCATCGGCGGCGGCTCGGCGGCCGTGGCGGTGACGACCGGCTGCTCGACCGGGCCGCGCCCGGCGGTGTCGGAGAGCTTGAAGGCGTAGAGCATGTTCGATCCTGAGCGCGCGGGCAGGTTCCCGAAGCGGTTGAAAAGGCCGCTCAACAGATCGCCGCCGCCCGCGGTCACCGCGACGTACTGTTCGCCGTCGACGGCGAAACTGACCGGGAAGCCGGTGACCGGTCCGCCCAGCACCGTCTCCCAGAGGACGTCCCCGGACACGGCGTCGAAGGCCCGAAAGCGCCGGTTCGTGTTGCCGGCGAAGACGAGTCCGCCGCCCGTCGTCATCACGGACATCGTCCCGGCCGGTTCCTCGAACCGCCACAGGGATTCGCCGGTGCGGGCGGAAACAGCGTCCAGGCGCCCGACCGTCGTCTTGTTCGGGGCCAACTGCATCCGGAAGTTGATGCCGTAGCCCTGGGGCGGTCCTTCCCCGGCACCGGTGATGATCGGCGACATGCAGACGTCCTGCAGGGGTGCGTAGACCGCCTCGGTGAGCGGGCTGTAGGCCGCGGTGGGCCAGTCCTTGCCGCCGCTCGCCGCCGGGCAGACGACGCCGTACTCCTCGTCGCGGGCCTTGGGGATGATCTCCTCGTTGACCGTGACCGCTCCGGTGTGCGCATCGATGTGCGTGATCACGTTCTGGAACACGGTTTCGCGTGCCCACAGGAACTCGCCGGTTTCGCGGTCGAGGGTCCAGAGGATTGCCGTCTTGCCGGGGAAGCCGGTCATCACCCGTCGACGCTCACCGTGCTCGAGATCCGGGTTGATGGCCCAGGCGGCCTCCTCGTCCGGTTCCATCTCCAAGTCGACGAGGATGCGCTCGAAGGGGTGGTCGAGGTCCCAGTTGTCCCGCGGCAGGTGCTGGAAGTACCACGCGAGTTCGCCGGTGTCGGCGCGCAGCGCGAGGGTGCTGTTCGAGTAGAGCAGCGAGCCGGCGCCGCTGCCGCGAAGCACCTCGGGCGAGGGCGCCGGCACCGACGTGCCCCAGTAGACGAGGTCGAGGTCCGGGTCGTAGGAGCCGACGTGCCAGGCGCCGACGTGGAACCGGCGCTCGAGCGGCAGGCCGCCCCAGGTTTCGTCGCCGGGTTCGCCGGGCCTCGGGATCGTGTAGAAGCGCCACAGCTCCCGGCCGTCCTCCGCGTCGTGCGCGGTGATGTAGCAACCGCCGGCTACCGACATGTTGCACGAGCGTCCGCTGATCACCTTGCCGTTCGCGATGATCGGACCGGAGGAGTGAGCGATGTGGCTGTCCCCGACCCGGGTCTCCCAGACCAGTTCGCCAGTGTTCGCGTCCAGGCGGATGATGAAGGCGTCCATCGTCGCGACGAACAGGCCGTCCTGCCAGATCGCGATGTTGCGGGTGATCCTGCCCAGGGCCTGACTGAAACGCCGCTCGGGGTTCGTCCCTTCGGGATCCAGGTAGTTGTGCTCCCGGCGGTACTCCCAGATCAGGTCGCCGGTGCGGGCGTCCAGGGCGTGGATCACGTCCTCGGGCTGGGGCAGGTAGACGATGCCGCCTCGCACCAGGGGCGTCGCCTCGTTGGGACCGGCTTCCATCGGGGCCGCCCAGGCGAAGTCGAGTTGCCCGACCGTCTCCGTGTTCACCGCGTCGAGGGCGCTGTAGGCCCAGGCCGACAGGTTGCCGCGGAAGCTCAGCCAGTCGCCGTTCGGCGTGGCGGCGAGCTCGGCGTCGGTGACGGGTTCGATCAGCGGTGCGGACTGGCCGGGTGCGGCGGCTGCGGTGGCCAGAAACACGAGGACGGCGGTCGCGGCCGCCGCGCTCCCCAGTCGCACGTCGCCCGGTACATGGTTGGCCCTCATGTCACGCTCCCCGCTCCATGGCAGACGTGTACCTGCCTGATCCGTTGATGAGGCGCAGCATAGCGGGATGCCGCCGGACCGCGGCGCCGCCGAGGGCTCTTCGGCCGGTGCCGTTGGTACGATCGTTGGAGCATCAACCGTTCCAGACAGTCGGAGGAGGATCGATGAAGAACACGATCTCGCCAACGTTGCTCCGCTCCCTGCTCGCCCTGTTCTTTGTGGCTCCGATCGCCCTTCCGGCGGCCGCGGCCGAAGACGACATTCCCCGTATGGCGGATGGCAGGCCGGATCTCTCGGGCTTCTACAACATCGCCACGCTGACGCCTCTTCAGCGACCGGCGAAGTACGGCGACAACCTGTTCCTGACTGCGGAGGAGGCCAGGGCGATCGAGGAGGAAGAGCAGGCGCTGCTGGCCAAGGCCAACGAGAAGAGCGACCCGAATCGCACGGCTCCGTCCGACACGGGCGCGGCCCCGGTCGGCTTTGACGACTCTCAGCGCGAGAACCTGGGCGCGGGCAACGTGGGTGGGTACAACGCGTTCTGGATCGACCGCGGCTCGAACGCCGTGTCCATCGACGGCGCCTACCGGACCTCGATCATCTCCGAGCCGGCGAACGGCCGCATGCCCCCGACCACCGACGCCGCCAGAGAGCGTCGCGCGGCTCGCCGGGCGCTGACGCCGTTTCGGCCCAACACGGGCGTCGCCTGGTGGATTCAGGAAGGAGGCGCCGACGCGCGGGGGCCGTACGACGACATCGAACAGCGGCCGCACGCCGAGCGCTGCATCATGGGCTTCGGCTCCACCCAGGGACCGCCGATGCTGCCGGCGCTCTACAACAACCACAAGCGGATCGTGCAGACCGATACCCACGTGATGATCCTGGTCGAGATGAACCATGACGCGCGGGTGATCCGCCTGAACTCGGAGCACGACGACCCGAGCGTCCGCAAGTGGCTGGGCGACTCGATCGGCTGGTGGGAAGGCGACACCCTAGTCGCCAGCACGAAGAACTTCAACGACCGGCCGGGATTGAGTTCCGCCTCACGCGACCTGCACGTCACCGAGCGGTTCACCCGGCTCGACGCGGACACCCTCCACTACGAGTTCACGGTCGAAGACCCGTCGACTTGGACCCAGCCCTGGAAGGGCGACTACACCTGGCCGCGGACCTCGAACAAGGTCTACGAGTACGCCTGCCACGAAGGCAACTACGCGATGGGCAACATCATGCGCGGCGCACGGCTGCTCGAAGCGGAGGCGCTGGCGGCAGCCGAGTCGAGCGGCGGAGGCGGGCAGTAGCCGGCGCCACGTTCAGTCGGACACCCGCCTGAAACTGTTGACAGGAGCTGGGTGCGCGGTCCAAGGTTCCCACTGCGGTTGGGAGGGCTGCCACGGCGGTTCGCTGAGCACTTGCTCACCCGGCCGCCTTTTGTCTGCCCCGAGGACGGCGGTCATGCATCTCTTGTACCTCGACGACGCGGGCTCTGCCAGCAACCGGGGCGAGGAGTACCTCGTGCTGGGAGGGGTGTCGGTCTACGAAGCTCAGTCCCACTGGATCACTCGAAGACTCGACAAGCTGGCCGAGAACATCAGTCCCGAAGACCCCCACCGCGTTGAGTGCCATGCTTCGGCGACTTGGGCTCGCCGTAGCTCACCCTGGAAGGGCCTGTGTCGGCAACGCTCGGAAACTGAGCCACCCAACGTTTGGAAAGTGAGCCACCTCGGCCGTGTTCGAGTGTACGCGAGTCTTCGCTCTCGGGGTCTCCTTGAGTCAGTAGCCGCCGCGGCTGCGGTAGCTGTGGGAAACCGGTCTGCCGGTTTTCCAAGGTGGTGCGGGAAACGGTCCGCCGTTTTCCGCGGCGCCGGCAGCTTCCGCAGCCTTCCG
>Ga0209543_1001533_pt1 | contig 20202 bp, 16 predicted proteins | sample MesohylFT_FD_187296 | JGI IMG/M metagenome (GOLD analysis project Ga0209543, IMG submission 187296) | Host-associated microbial community of the marine sponge Aplysina aerophoba from Gulf of Piran - sponge mesohyl, lysed by freeze-thaw... | ecosystem: Host-associated > Porifera > Sponge >...
TACATCGGTGACACGGTCATCGTCTGCACCGGCGCGCAGGCGAAGTGGCTGGGCCTGGAGAGCGAGCAGCGCTTCATGGGCTTCGGCGTCTCGGCCTGTGCGACATGCGACGGATTCTTCTTCCGCGGCAAGGAGGTCGCGGTGATCGGCGGCGGCAACACCGCCGTGGAGGAGGCGCTTTACCTCACCAACCACGCGAGCAAGGTCACCCTCGTCCACCGCCGCGACGCGCTGCGGGCCGAGAAAATCCTGCAGGATCGGCTGTTCCGCAACGACAAGATCGAGGTCCTGTGGGACCACGTACTGGACGAGATCGAAGGCGAAAGCGATCCGCCGACGGTGACGGGAATCGCGGTGCGCCACGTCAAGACCGATGCGGTGCAGCAGATTCCGCTCTCGGGCGTGTTCATCGCCATCGGGCATCGGCCGAATACCGAGCTCTTCGCGGGCCAGCTCGCAATGGACGACGAGGGCTACATCCAGACGCTGGCGGACAGCACGAAGACGAACGTGCCGGGTGTGTTCGCCGCCGGCGACGTGCAGGACAAGGTGTTTCGGCAGGCGGTGACCGCCGCCGGCACCGGCTGCATGGGCGCGCTGGAAGCCGAGAAATTTCTCGCCGAGGCCGAAACGCCCGAGGCTGCTGCCGCGGCGTGAGCACCGGCGCGGCGCCGGGGGCGCTGCCATGGATTGGAACCGGCTACGCATCTTTCAGACGGTCGCCGAGCACGGCAGCTTTACCCGTGCCGGCGACATCCTCGAGCTCAGCCAGTCGGCTGTGAGCCGTCAGATCGCGGCGCTGGAGAAGAGCCTCGGCGCGGTCCTGTTCCACCGTCACTCGCGCGGCCTGCTGCTGACCGAGCAAGGGGAGGCGCTCTATCGCACGGTCCGCGAGGTCTCGGCCAAGCTCGCGATGACCGAAGCGCAGATCGCCCATGCGCGCGACCGGCCCTCGGGCCCGCTGAAAATCACGACGACGGTCTCTTTTGCCTCGGTATGGCTGACGCCCAGGATCCCCGCCTTCAATAGCCTTTATCCGGAGATCAGGATCATCCTGCTGACATCGGACAACCTGCTCGACCTCGCCATGCGCGAGGCGGACGTGGCGATCCGCATGATCGAACCGACCGAGCCCGATCTCGTCCGCCGCCACCTGATGACAGTCAATTCTTATATCTACGCTTCGCCGGACTATCTGGCCCGCTTCGGCCCGATCGAGACGGAGGAAGACCTCGCCCGCCAGCGCCTGATCATCTATGGCCAGGGGCCGCTCACCCCCATCGCCAACCCCGACTGGCTGATCGGTATCTCGGGCAATCCGAGGGCCGACGGCCGCATCGTGCTGGAGGCCAACAACATTTATTGCATGCGCGAAGCGGTGGAGAGCGGCCTCGGAATTGCCGCCCTGCCTGACTACGTGGCCTGGGGCAGCCAGCGGCTCCAGCGCGTGCTGCCGGACCGTCAGGGCCCGCCCTTCGACGCCTTCTTCACCTACGCCGAGGAATTGCGATACTCCAAGAGAATCGGGGTTTTCCGCGATTTTCTGTTGTCCGAGGTGGCCAGCTGGCGCTCCTGATGCCCTATAGCCATGATCTGGATGCATGGCTGGTTTGCTTCTCATGCCCTAGCGCATTCGTGCCAACACGATTACATATTGCGCCGCAGCATGACGTTCGCGTCATGCCTCGAGGATTAGCCGGGGTGCCCACCCCGGTTTGTCGTCTTCAGGTGCAAGGCCTGAAGGGGATCCTCGGATCTCACGTCTCCTAGACGTGAAGCCTCCCTGTTAGACTGGCCGGGTCTTCGGACCCGGCCTTCCTTTTGCCCCAAGCACGAAAAGGCCGCTCCGACTCAGCCCAATCCTCGGTTCGAGCCGCGATCGGTATAGTGCGGCCGCCACAGCTCGGGTGATCGTCATGGACATTCTCCGCCCCGAAATCGCCGCCCTGGAGCAGAACGGGATTACCCGTGTAGCGCTGACCCGCATCGACGACCCAGACGTAATCGCGCTCTGGTTCGGCGAAGGCGATGCTGTGACCGAGGGGTTCATCCGCGAGGCCGCCAAGGAGGCGCTCGATGCAGGCGACACCTTCTACACCCACACGCGCGGTAGGCAGGCGCTGCGCGACGCACTGAAGCGCTACCTCGACGGCCTCTACGGGATCGAGCTCGATCCCGACCGAATTACCGCGCCGGGCTCGACCATGCTCGGCATCACCATCGCCGCGCAGATGGCGCTGACAACCGGCGATCATGCGATCATCGTCGGCCCGGTCTGGCCCAATATCGAGAGCACCTACCGGGCGACCGGCGCCGAGGTGACCTACGTGAGCCAGCGGCGGACGGAGGCCGGATGGCAACTCAATCTCGCCGACATCCGCGCCGCGCTGCGGCCCTGCACACGCTCGCTCTTCGTCAACTCCCCCTGCAACCCGACCGGCTGGGTGATGCCCACCGAAGAGCAGGCCGAGCTGCTCCAGCTCTGCCGGGAGCGGAACATCCTCCTGATCGCCGACGAGGTCTACCATCGCAACTTCTATGAGGGAGACGTCGCGCCGTCCTTCCTGACACTCGCGCGCGACGACGATCCGGTGGTCGTCGTGAGCGGGTTCTCCAAGGCCTGGGCGATGACCGGGTGGCGCATCGGCTGGGTGGTGGCGCCGAGCCGACACGCCCAAACCTGGGCGGTCCTCTCCGAATGCTTCAACACCGGGGCGACGGTGTTCGTGCAGACGGCCGCGATCACGGCGCTGGAGCGGGGCGAGGAGGCGGTCACCCGGCTACGCAATCAATACGCAAGGGGGCGGGAGATCGTGACCGAGGTGCTGGGGCGCTGCCCGCGGGTCGAACTCACGGAGCCGCAGGGCGCGTTCTACGCGTTTCCGCGTGTGCGGGGGCTCACATCGAGCCTCGCGTTCGCGGAGGGCGTGCTCGCGGAGGAGGATGTCGGCATCGCGCCGGGCTACACTTTCGGTCCCGGCAACGAGGAGTATTTCCGGCTCTGCTTCGCGCACTCGCACGAGGCCCTGCGCGAGGGGCTCGAGCGGATCGTCCGTTACATCGAGCGCCACGACAACGAGTTGGATTCAGCCTGAATCAGGTGAGAGAGCGTTGCGCGCTCTTGAGCGACACTGCCCCACGCACGAGAAGGCCGCCCCGACCGATAGCCGGGGCGGCCCTCAACTCAACGCCTGGCAACGTCGGCGCTACATGTAGAGCGGCTCGTTTTCCATGCCGTCGTAGAGCGAGGCGACCTGCTCGGCGTAGCCGTTGTGGAGCAATGTCGGCCGGCGCTCCTGCCCGTCGGGCCCGTGGAAGCGCTCGCTCGCCTGGCTCCAGCGCGGGTGCGGCACTTCCGGGTTGACGTTGGCCCAGAAGCCATACTCGTTGCCCGCGAGCTCCTCCCAGAAGGAAACCGGCCGCTCGTCCGTGAAGCTGAAGCGGACGATGCCCTTGATGTGCTTGAAGCCGTACTTCCACGGCACGGCGAGGCGCAGCGGGGCGCCGTTCTGCTTCGGGATCGGCTTGCCGTAGTAGCCCGTCGCGATGAAGGCGAGCTCGTTGGTGGCCTCGGCCAGGGTCAGGCCCTCGATATAGGGCCACGGATACCAGAACTGCCTCTGGCCTTCGGCCACGTCGTCGTCCTCGAAGGTCTGCATCAGCAGGTACTTCGCATCGCCCAGCGGCCGCGCGAAATCGACGAGCGCCTTGAGCGGGAAGCCGCTGTAGGGCACGGCGATCGACCACGCCTCGACGCAGCGGTGGCGGTAGAGCCGCTCCTCCAGCGGCATCTTCGCCAGCAGGTCGTCGATGCCGACGGTCATCGGCTCTTCCACCAGCCCGTCGAACTCGACCGTCCAGGGCCGGATCTTGAGCGCCTGCGCGTTCTGCCAGATCTCCTTGTAGGAGCCGAACTCGTAGTAGTTGTTGTAGGTGGTGGCGAAGTCCTCGGGCGTGAGCGGCCGGTCGAGTGCGTAGGCCGGGTTCTGCTCGACCGGATAGAGGTGGGCCGAGGGGTCTTCGTGCTCATCGGCCAGCGCCGAGCCGAGCCCGCCCGCGAAGGGGACTGCGGCACCTGCAGCGAGCAGCGGGCCCGTGGCGAGCCCCTTGAGAAGCGTGCGCCGGTTCATGAACACCGATTCGGGAGTTGCGGCGGAGTCCGGCAGCTCCCAGCCGCGCTTGATCTTGATCAGCATCGATGGCCCTCCGCTCATACAGTTGCGTCCTGCCCCAACGCCCGCGCGCGGGGCTCTTGCGGAGAGAGATGGCACTGGCGGGCGCTCACGGCAACTCAACGCTGCGTGAGCGGTTGTCAGACCGCCGTCAGGACAGCGCGCCCGCCGCCCGCTGGATGCGCACGCACGCCTCCTCCAATGCCTCGGTGGAGGTGGCGTAGGAGATGCGGAAGTAGGGCTCGAGGCCGAACGCCGCCCCGAATACGACCGCGACGCCCTCCGCCTCCAACAAGTAGCGAGCCACGTCCTCGTCGTTCCCGAGGGTCTCTCCGCCCGGAGTCGTGCGGCCGATCATCCCGGCGCAGCTCGGATAGACGTAGAACGCGCCTTCGGGCGTCGCGCACTCGATACCGTCCGCCTGGTTCAGCATGCCCACCACGAGGTCGCGGCGCTCCTGAAACACGGCGCGGCGTTCCGGGATCGAATTCTGCGGGCCGTCCAGCGCCGCCATGGCGGCGTGCTGGCTGATGGAGGACGGATTGGAGGTCGACTGCGACTGAATCTTGGCCATGCCCTTGATCAGGTCGGCCGGGCCGCCGGCGAAGCCGATGCGCCAGCCGGTCATCGCGTAGGCCTTGGAGACCCCGTTGATGGTGACGGTGCGCTCGAAAAGCCGGGGCTCGACCTCGGCCATCGTGTGGAAGCGGAAGTCGTCGTAGACCAGATGCTCGTAGATGTCGTCGGCGAGCACGCCCACATGGGGATGGTCGACCAGCACATCCGCGATGGCGGCCATCTCGTCCCGCGTGTAGGCCGCACCCGTGGGGTTGCTCGGCGAGTTGAACATCAGCCAGCGGGTGCGGGGGGTGATCGCGGCGGCGAGCGCCTCCGGCCCGAGCTTGAAGCCGTCGGCCGCGCTGGTCGGCACGATCACGGGCGTGCCCTCTGCCAGCACCACCATGTCCGGGTAGGAGACCCAGTAGGGCGCGGGCACGATCACCTCATCGCCCGGATCGAGGCCCGCCATCAGCGCGTTGTAGAGCACGTGCTTGGCGCCGGAGCCCACGCTGATCTGGTCGGGCGCATAATCCAGGTTGTTCTCCCGCGCGAACTTGCGGGCGATCGCCTGCTTGAGCGCAGGCAGGCCGTCGACGCGGGTGTACTTGGTCTCGCCGCTTTCAATCGCTTCGATGCCGGCGGCCTTGACGGTGTCCGGCGTGTCGAAGTCGGGCTCGCCGGCGCCGAGGCCGATCACGTCCTTGCCGGCGGCCTTGAGCTCGGCGGCCATGGCCGTGATCGCCATCGTGGGTGAGGGTTTGATGCGCCCAAGGCGCTGCGCAAGATGGACCATGGGTTTTCCTGTGTCGAAAGGCGGCGGCACCCTACGCGGCGAGGGATTGTGCCACAAGCGGCGGCGCGCCTGGGGAGCATGCTAAGCTCGCGGCTCAGGCCCGACCGAGGAGCGCGTGCAAAGCCATGAACGACTCATCGCCTGCCGCATCCGCCGCCCTATCGACCGCCGCTGCGGCCGAGACCGAGGAGCGACTGAGCGCCCTCAATCTCGCGGTCATGGCCAACCGCATGGACGCGATCTGCCGCGAGATGACCAACACCGTGCTGCACAGCGCGCGCTCGGCCGTCATCGGCATCGCGCGGGATTTTTCCTGCGCCATCATCACCTCGGACCACGAGGTGCTCGCCACCGCCGAGGCCATGCCGATCCACGTCTTCGGCATGAACATCCAGACCGCCATCATGAGCGAGAGGCACCCGGATTTCCGCGAAGGCGACGCCTTTCTCGACAACGACCCCTACGGCGGCAACAGCCACGCGGCCGATCACACGATCCTGGTGCCGGTGTTCCATGAGGGCGAGCATTTCTTCACGGTCGGCATCAAGGCCCACCAGGCGGACGTGGGCAACAGCCAGCCGACCACCTATTTCGCCGCGGCCACGGACGTCTATCACGAAGGCGCGCTGATCTTTCCCTGCGTCCAGGTGCAGAGCGACTATCGGGACATCGACGACATCATCCGCATGTGTCGGCGCCGCATCCGGGTGCCCGACCAGTGGTTCGGCGATTACCTCGCCGCCATCGGGGCGGCGCGGATCGGCGAGCGGCGGCTCAAGGAGTTCATCGACAAGTACGGCGCCACTGCGGTACGCGCCTTCATCCACGAATGGCTCGACTATTCCGAGCGGCGCGCCCGCGAGGCGATCAGGGCGCTGCCCAGCGGGCGGCTTGAGAACGAAGGCTGCCACGACCCGATCCAGCCTTTCCTGCCCGACGGCATCCCGGTCAAGGTGCGGGTCGATATCGACGGAGAGGCCGGCTTCATCACGGTCGATCTGCGCGACAACCCGGATTGCGTGGATGCCGGCATGAACCTTACCCGCGTCACCTCGACCATGGCGGCAGCCCAGGCGGTCTTCGCCTGCCTGGACTCGGACATCCCGCACAACGCGGGCAGCTTCCGGCGGCTCGACGTGCTGCTCCGGGAGAACTGCGTGGTCGGCATTCCACGCTTCCCGCACAGCTGCTCGGTTGCCACCACCAACATGACCGACATGATCATCAACCTGATCCAGTCGGCCTTCGCCGCCCTTGGCGACGGCTACGGCTTCAGCCAGGGCAACTTCTGCAACGGCGCGGGCACCGGCGTCTGCTCGGGCAAGGACTGGCGGCGGGACGGCGCGCCCTACGTCAACCAGATGTTCATGTCGGCCGGCGGCATGGCGGCCTCGGCCGAGACCGACGGCATGCACGGCCTGGTCAACCCGGTAAGCGTGGGCCTCGTCTACCGCGACAGCATCGAGGTGAACGAGCAGCGCTTTCCGTTTCAGGTCGACAGCGTGCGCGCGCTGGTGGATTCATGCGGCGCCGGCCGCCGGCGCGGCGGTCCTGCGTCGGAGGTGATCTTCGGGCCGCGCCACGACCCGATGCTGGTCATCAACATCTGCAACGGGCTCACCATCCTGCCGCAGGGCGTGCGCGGCGGCCTGCCCTCGCAGGCGGGCTATCAGGCGAAGATCGCAGCCGACGGTTCGCTCGAAGTCTACGAGACCGACGCCTACTGCCACCTGGAGGCGGGCTCAAAGCTGCACGCCATCGATAACGGCGGGGGCGGCTACGGCGATCCGCTGGAGCGCGAGCCCGAGCGGGTGCTCCACGACGTGAACGAGCGCTACGTCTCCCGCTCCAAGGCCGAGGCGCTCTACGGTGTCGTGATCGTGGGCTCGGAGGAGGACGACGACCTCGCCGTCGATACCGCGGCGACCGAAGCGCTCCGCCGCGCGAGACAGGAAACCTCTGCGCAAGCAGGTTAGAGCGAGTCCGTCTTCGACGGACTCTTGACAGGCCGCGACCGCGGCCCGCCGCTCCTGCGGCGCGCATCGCGCGTCCCTGCGCGCGTGGCCGCACGACGCGGAGGCGCCGGCCGGAGGCCGGCTGCCGTGAGCGAAAAAAGGTCTTAGGCCGCGAGCGCCCGATGGCGCCGCGCCAGGAAGACCACGATCGCGGCGTTCAGCACGTTGAAGGCGACCGCGTTGATGAATGACGCGGTGTAGGAGCCGGTCAGGTCATAGAGCGCGCCGGCCATCCAGCCGCCGAGCGCCATTCCGGCGAAGGTGAAAAGCATCGCCCAGCCAACCCGTCGGCCCGCCTCGTGCGCGGGGAAATAGGTCCTGATGATGATCGTGTAGGAGGGCACGATCCCGCCCTGGGAAAGGCCGAAGACGGCCGAGACCACGAAGAGCAGGGTGAGCGTGTCGGCGCCCAGGAAGGCGACCAGCGCCAGCGCCTGCAGGACCGAGCCGAGCAGCAGCGTGCGCAGCCCGCCGATCCGGTCGGAGATGAAGCCGGAGCCGATCCGGCTGATGATGCCCGTGCCGAGCATGAGCGAGAGCATCTCGGCGCCGCGCTGGGCGGCGTATCCGAGATCGGTGACGTGGGCGACGATATGCACTTGCGGCGCCGCCATCGCGACGCAGCAGCCGAGCCCGGCCGCGCAGAGCAGGCATTGAAGAGTACCGGGGGCGATGCCCAGCGGCCTGCCTGCACCTAGTGCTGCGCGCGCCGCCCGCGCCTCGATCAGCGCGGCCGGCTTGCGATAGAGCAGCGCGACGAGCGGCAACATGGTGACAGCCATGAGGATGGCGATCGCGATGAAGGTCTCGCGCCAGCCCCGCGCATCGAGCGAGGCCTGAACGAGCGGCGGCCAGAGCGCGCCGGCGAAATAGGTTCCGGTAATCACGATCGCGACGGCGAGTCCCCGCCGCCGGGTGAACCAGTGCGAGATGTCGGCGGCCATCGGGGCGAAGAGGGCGGACGTGCCGAGCAGGCCGGACAATACCCCGAGCGAGACGCAGAACTGCCAGAACTCCTCGGCGAAGGCGGCGCCGGCCATGCCGGCAGGCAGGCCCACACACCCGATCAGGGCCGGTAGCATCACGCCGTGGCGGTCGGCGAGGCGGCCCATCACCACGCCGCCGATCCCGCCCGTCACCATGAACATCATGTAGGGCAGCGACGCGACGCCGCGCCCCACGCCGAACTCGAAAGAGACGGGCTTGAGGACCACGATCACCGCGTACATGGCCGCCCCGCCCATGGTCACGAGGACCAGCGAGGTAATCAGGCGCACCACTGGGTAGATGGAGGGCGCCGAGCCCGGCATCGTGTGGTCGGTCTCGCTCATGTATCGTCCACGTGGCGGCCGCCCACGCGCAGGGTGGCGTCGGGCGCGCACGCTACCACGCACCCGGCGGCCGGGCGAGGCGGCGGAGACCGAGCGGGGCCACGGGAGAGACGACAGGCGATGTTCCTGAAAGCGCTGAAGGCCCGCAACCGGGCGTTCCTCGAAGCGGCCGTCGCGCTGCACCAGGCGGGCCGGGTGCCCGCCGGCGCCTACCTGCTTGATCTCGACACGATGACCGAGAACGCGCGCCTGATGAGCGCCGAGGCTGCCCGGCTCGGCCTCGACCTGCTGGCGATGACCAAGCAGATCGGCCGCAATCCGCCGGCCCTCGATGCGCTCAAGGCGGGCGGGATCGACCGCTTCGTCGCGGTCGACATGGCCTGCGCCCGGCCAATCCACGCCAACGGCCACGGCTTGGCCCACATCGGCCACCTCGGCCAGATCCCGCGCCACGAGGCGGCGGAGGCCGCGGCGATGCGCGCCGATTACTGGACCGTCTTCAACGAGGAGAAGGCGGTCGAGGCGGCGCAGGCCGCCGCGGCGCAGGGCCACGAGCAGGCGCTGATCGCACGCATCCAGGCGCCCGGCGACACCTTCTACTCCGGGCACGAGGGGGGCTTCGATGCGGGCGCTGTCGAGGCCGTGGCGGATACGCTCGACCGCACGCCGGGCGGGCGCTTCGCCGGGCTCACCACCTTCCCCGCCCTGCTCTTCGACGAAGGCTCGGGCGATGCGCGGCCGACCCCCAATCTCGCGACCTTGCGCGAGGCCGCGTCACGGCTCGGCAGGCAGGGCCGGCAGGGCATCGTCATCAACGCGCCGGGCACCACGTCGGCCCGGGTGATGGCTGCGCTGGCAGAGGGCGGCGCGACCCAGGTGGAGCCCGGCCACGGGCTCACCGGCACGTCGCCGCTCCACGCCCGCGCGGATCTGCCGGAGCGCCCGGCGATGCTCTACCTGAGTGAGGTCTCCCACTTCCACCAGGGCCGCGCCTACTGCTTCGGCGGCGGGCTCTACATCGACCCGGTGTTCGAGCCCTACCCGCTCAAGGCGCTGGTGGGTCCGGATCCGGAGGCGGTGCTCGCGCAGGAGGTCGCCGCCGCCACGCCGGACCCGGCGATGATCGACTATTACGGCCAGCTCCTGCCGGAGCCCCACCAGCGCGTCGCGGCGGGCGATACGGTGATCTTCGGCTTCCGCGCGCAGGCTTTCTTCACCCGCGCCCTCATCGTGCCGGTCGCGGGTATCGGCAGCGGCCGGCCCGAGGCGAAGGGGGTCTGGACAACCGACGGCCGCCCCGCCTCCTGACCCGCGGGCGGCGCGCGTCAGGCGCTCCCGGACTGGTGCGACAGTCCTCGCCCCCCTATGGGACAAAGATCAACTTTTTTCTGCGGGATTCTCCGGGATTAAGCGGGATTAAGTGGGATAAGTGGGATTCCGGGAGGGATAATCTTGTCCGGGAAGCGCCCCGTCATTCCGACATCATCTGCCGCGGTCCCTTCGCTCCTCATGACATGATGGTGTCGCACCGGATCTGCGCCGTGCACCGCACCATGGTTGGGGGGCGCGCGAGCCTGAAGGGTCTCGCGCGCGGAACATCGGTTCGCGGGCGCGAGAAATAACCGAGGGGTCAGCCGACGGAGGTTGGCGCGAGGCGGGAGAGCTTGCGGGTCTCGGCTGTGATGACGTCCACCACCGCCGGCTGGCCCTCCTTCGTGGCGCGGATCGCGCGCTCCAGCGCGGGCCTGAGCACCGCCGGCTCGGTCACCTTCTCGGCATGGCAGCCGAGGCTCGCCGCGATGGTCGCGTAGTCGCCCTGCTGCCGGTTCGCCTCGAAGCGCGCCGAGGCCTCGGGGATGTTGCGGTCGTAGCCCGAGAAGATCGAATCGTGCTTGATCACGGTGAGGATCGGGATGTCGTTGCGCGACGCGGTCTCCCAGTCCATGCCGGTCATGCCCACCGAAGCGTCGCCCATCACGTTGACGACCAGCTTGTCGGGGTTCGCGAGCTTCGCCCCCATGGCAAGGCCGAGGGAGAAGCCGAGTTGCGAGGACTGGCCCCAGCCCAGATAGCTGCGCGGCGGACCCGATTGGTAGAAGACGCTCTGGATATCCCGCGAGGCGCCGGACTCGTGGGTGAGCATCGACGTCGCCGGATCGAGCACGGACCAGAGCTCGCGCATCATGCGGTAGCCGTTGATGGGCGCCGAATCGTCGGCGAAGAGCGGCTCGTACTCGGCATGCCACTCGCCCTTGATGCGGGCGATGGTGTCGGCGGTCTCGGCGCGGCGCTCGGCCCGGCCCTCGCCCACATGGCGCCCGAGCTCGGCGGCAAGCTGGCCCAGGAAGAGCTTGGCGTCGGCCACGATGCCGACGGCCGCCGGATATTCCTTGTTGATGTCGATCGGATCGTTGGTCGCGTGGATGATGGTCTTGCCGTCCGGGATCTTTGGCGTGAAGGGCGCGCGGGTCAGGCTGGAGCCCACGGCGAGCACGCAATCGCTTGCCTGCAGATAGTGGGCGGCCATGGCCGTGGTGGAGAGCGCGCCGACGCCCGCCGCGAGCGGATGCGCTTCGGGGATCGCGCTCTTGCCCTGCAGCGTCGTCATCGCCGGTGCCCCGAGCAGCTCCGCGACCGCCCGCAGCTCGTCGCTCGCCTCGGCCCAGAGCACGCCCTGGCCGGCCCAGATCAGCGGTGTCTCGGCCGCGAGCAGGCGCTCGGCCGCCTCCCGCACCGCGCCCTCGTCTGCCCCAGAGCGCATGCGCCGCACCGGCGTGTACTCGGGCGCACCATTCACCTCGCCCGCGCACGCATCGCCCAGCAGCTCCAGCATCACCGGCTGCGGCCGGCCGGAGCGGAGCGCCGTGAAGGCCTGGCGCAGCTTGATCGGCATGTGGTCGGCGGCCAGCACCTTCTGCGCCATCTTCGTGGTGGCGGCGTAGTTCGCCTTGCTGTCGAAGGTGGGCGCCTGGTCGACATAGGACGTGCCGGGGTGGCCGGGGAGGAAGAGCACCGGCGACGAATCCGTGTGCGCCTGAGCGACGCTGGCGAACGCGTTCTCCGACCCGGCCAGCGCCTGCACCGTGAAGACGCCGATCTCGCGGCCGTTGGTGGAGCGCGAGACACCGTCCGCCATGTTGCCGGCCACGCGCTCCTGCCGGGTGGTGATGACGCGAAGCCCCGCCCGCGCCAAGGCCTCGATGATCGGGGTCATGGGGAAGCAGAGGCACTGGCGGACCCCTTCCGCCTTCAGAATCTTCACCAAGAGATCGGCGCCGGTCATGCTGGCCTCCCCACTGTCCACATCGTCGATGTCCACGCAAATCCGTCGCCCCGGCGCGGGGCGCGCAGGCGGCGCTTTCGAACCATCAGAGCGCGGCGAGCGCCTCGACCGCATTCAGATCCGGTGCCGTGCTGCCCGCCGGATCGAGGGGCTGGATGCAGACGTGGCTGGCGCCCGCATCGAAGTGCTCCCTGATCCGCGCACGCACGGTCTCGGGCTTGCCCCAGGCCACCATGGCATCGAGGAAGCGGTCGCTGCCGCGCTCGCCCAGCTCGTCTTCGCCAAAGCCGAGGCTGAGCCAGTTGTTGCGGTAGTTCGTGAGCGGCATGTAGATCCCAAGCGTCTGCGCCGCGACATTGCGCGCCGTTGATGCCTCGTTGGTGACGCAGACCTTCTGCTCGACGCAGAGCCAGGCGTCCGGGCCCACGATCCCCCGCGCCCGTGCCGTGTGCTCCGGCGTCACGTTGTAGGGATGCGCGCCCCGCGTGCGCTCCGCAGCCAGCGCCAGCATCCGGGGCCCGAGAGCGGCGAGCACGACGTTCCGCTCCTGCACGGGGATCGCCACCTCGGCGGCGTCCATCGCATCGAGGTAGGCGCGCATGGTCGCCACGGGCTTGGCGTAGCTATGCCCGCGGAAGCCCTCCACCAGCGGCACGTGCGAGACGCCGAGCCCGAGCACGAAGCGGTCGCCATAGAAGTGGTTGAGGGTATCGTGGCCCGCGATCGCGGCCACGGCGTCCCGCGCATAGATGTTGGCGATGCCGCTTGCGGCGCAGAGCCGCTCCGTCTCCGACAGCACGAAGGCGGCGAAGCTGAGGCTCTCGAAGCCCGTGCCCTCGGGGTACCAGAGCGCGTCGTAGCCGAGGCCCTCCGCCGCCTGCGCGAACGCCGCGACCTCGCGCGCCGATGGCGCATCCGGGAATATCCACACGCCCCGTTTGCCCAACTCCTTCATGCCCTGCGCCTCCCCGCCCCTTCGCCAGACCTGAGCGCGGGAACCTAGCACGGATCGAGGCCCGATGGCCCGGGCGCGCGGCGGGGGTTATCCTGCCTGCCCAACCCGCCCACGACCGGGAGCAGGAGGCGAGGCATGGCAGGCGAGACGGCCGCCCACCACGACAGGGACAAGGTCTACCGCGCACGCTTCGACAAGCAGCAGCGCGCGCATCTCAGGACCCTCATCACGCCAGCACTCATCGAGGAGTACCGCGCGAGCCCGCTCGGCCAGCACTCCGACGCTCTGGAGCGCGTGCTCAACTACTTCCGCCGCGCGCCCTTCGAAGGCAAGTACGTGCTCTTCGAGCTGGAGGCCAACCGCCGGTACAAGATCGTGACCACCACGGCGCAGGAGGGCGGCCTGCCCCAGGAGGTGGACGGGACGATCTACACCGACAAGAACGAGGCGCTCCACGCGGTCTTCCTCAAGCGGGTGGACGCGCTGATGGCGAGCGAGAGCTGAGGGCCGGAGGAAGAGCGATGGCAGAGATTCATCTGGCGGGCTATTGCGACCGCTTCAGCGCGCGGCCGGGCGAGCGGCTCGACATCATGGTGAGCGCGGAGGGTACGGACCGGGTCGAGCTCCAGCTCGTGCAACTGTTCCACGGCGACGAGAACCCGGAAGGCCCCGGCTTCGTCGAGCGCGAGGTGGATGCGCCGGTGAACGGGACCTATCCCGTGGCCAGGCAGCACATTCAACTGGGAAGCTTCGTCCGGGTCGCGGATCCGGATGGCCGGCTTGCCGCGAGCGGCCCTTTCACCCTCTGGGCCTACATCTGGCCCCGAACGCCGGCGGAGGGCCGCCAGGGCATCCTGACCCGCTGGCAGAGCGCAGACGGCAGCGGCTTTGCCCTCGGCATCGGCGAGAAGGGCGCGCTGGAGTTCCGGGTGGGCGACGGCGCCGGCAACACGGGCTCGCTCACCGCCGACGTCCCGCTCCTCGCGCGCCAGTGGTATCTGGTGGCGGCCTCATTCGATCCCGCGAGCGGTGAGGCCACGCTCTATCAGGAGCCGATCGAGAACCGCTACAGCAACCACCTCTCCAAGATTGTGCCGCTGCCGCGCTCCTGCCACGCGAGCGCGCAGCTTGCGGTCAAGCCGGCGGCGGCGGATGCGGATTTCCTGTGGGCCGCCGCGGGCGACCGCGAGGCCGGGCGGGGCGCCTTCGCCAGCCAGCTCTACAACGGCAAGATCGACCGCGCGGGCGTTGCCGGTGCGGTGCTTGGGCGCGCCGCGTTCGACCGCGCGCGGGCAGCAGGCGGCGCGCCGGCAACCGACGCCGTGATCGCCGCCTGGGACACCACGGCCGGCTACAGCGGGACCGGCATCGGCGATGAGGTGATCGACACAGGCCCCCACGGGCTTCACGGCCAGGGCGTCAACCGGCCGGTGCGGGGCATGACCGGCTTCAACTGGAACGGCCACGACGACTGCTTCCGCTACGCGCCCGCGCAGTTCGGCGGCATCGAGTTCCACGAGGATGCGCTCGCCGACTGCGGCTGGGAGCCCACCATCTCCATGGAGGTGCCGGACGTGAAGAGCGGCGTCTACGCCGCGCGGCTAAGGGCGGGCGATGCGGAGGAGCACGTGGTCTTCTTCCTGCGGCCCAAGCAGCCGTCAGCCCCCATCGCGATGCTGATGCCGACCTGCAGCTACCTCGCCTACGCCAACGAGCGCATCGGCCTCGACACCGGCATGGCGCAAGTGCTGAGCAGCCAGGTGACCGTGATCCACGAATGGGACCTGGCGCTGAGGCAGCGGCCGGAATACGGCGCCTCCTGCTACGACAGCCACCGGGACGGCGCCGGAGTCTGCTACTCCACCCGGCTCCGGCCCATCCTCAACATGCGGCCCAAACACCGCATGGCGCCCACGGTCGTGCCCTGGCAGTTCCCGGCCGACCTCTCGATCATCTACTGGCTCGAGACCATGGGCTTCGACTACGACGTGATCACCGACGAGGACCTGCACCAGGAGGGCCTGGCCTGCCTCGAGCCCTACAACGTCGTCATCAACGCGACGCATGCCGAGTACTATTCCGAGCGCATGATGGACGCGACCGAGGACTATCTCGCCGCGGGCGGCCGGCTCATGTACCTCTCCGGCAACGGCTATTACTGGGTGGTCTCCTTCCGCGCGGGCGACATGGACGTGATGGAGGTGCGCCGGCTCGACATGGGCACACGGGCCTGGAACGCCGAGCCCGGCGAGCACTACATGGTGAGCAACGGGGAGCGCGGCGGCCTCTGGCGCGGGCGCGGGCGGGCGCCCCAGAAGCTGCTCGGCACCGGGTTCACCTCCGAGGGCATGGACGAATCCAAGCCCTACCGCAAGATGCCCGATGCCGAGAACCCTGCCGCCGCCTGGATCTTCGATGGCGTCGACGGCGACATCATCGGCGACCAGGGGCTTGCGGTGGGCGGTGCCGCCGGCATCGAGTTCGACCGCTACGACCTCGCGCTCGGCACCCCGCCACACACGCTGATCCTCGCCTCATCCGAGGGCCATTCGGACAACTTCCCCCTGGTGGTGGAGGACATCCTCTGCAACTACCCCGGCATGGGCGGCACGCAGGACCACCGCATCCGCGCGGACATGACCTACTTCACCACGCCAAACGAGGGCGCGGTGTGGTCCGCCAGCTCCATCGCCTGGGGCCAGGCCCTCCCCATCAACGCCTGCGACAACAGCGCGTCCAAGGTGACAGCCAACGTGCTGAACGCATTCATGAAAGAGGAGCCACTGCCGGGGGGTGGTTGAGCGTGGTGCGGAGGGAGGCGACATGAGCAAGCTCGGCGACGACCTGATCCGGTCCCTGAAGGAGGCCGTTGCTCACGCCACGGAGGACGGACCCGGCCGCGCGCACTCGTCCGGAAGCATGCGCAGCGTGGACGGTGCTGCCGATGAAGCAGACCAATTGAAGGCCACCGGGCCAACTACGCAAAGTGGGCGTGTCTCACCGAGTAAAACCATGTAATATGGCCCCGCATCTCGGTCACTGGGAGGCAAGCGAAGTGACCCACTCGGACGAAACCGTACTGTCGGCATTCTGCGTTGATCACGTCGCGGAAATTACAGGTTTGTCTAAGAATCGGCTGACAAGGTGGGATCGACTTGGGTTCTTTCCCCCCGAATATATCGGCGAAGACGATCGTCGCAATCCCTATGCTCGCGTGTATTCATTTGCCGATCTTGTAGGCCTTCGAACGCTGAAAATACTTTCTGATGTGCATAGGATCCCGCTCGAAGAACTTCGCAAAGCGGCAGACGAGCTGAAGAAACGTTCGGATCGACCCTGGTCAGAAATACCTCTCGCAGTTCTGAAGCGCAAAGTTGTTTTCGATCTTGATTCCAAACCGCGAAACGTCACTGATGGGCAGTATGCGCTCAAGCACATTCCGCTTCAACCAATCGCGCAGGAGATTAGAGAGCGAGCCAATAGGCTCCGTTATCGCGATGACTCAAAAATAGGACGAACTGAAAGGCGCAAGTTCGTCCAGCACAATGCAGAAGTCATTTCCGGAACGAGAATACCTGTGGCTGCCATTGAGAGCTTTATTCAAGCGGGCTACAGTAACCATGATATTCTCGACGAATACCCGTCCTTGATGCTGCGCGATGTAGAGGCCGCGCGCCAAAGAATTAAATCGGCTGCGTAGCACCATCCATTCAAGTGAAGTTTTTTGCTGATCACAATGTTACTGAGTCGGTGTGCCGTCTTCTAGAAGAGAGAGGGCATGAGGTTGTTCGTCTAAGGGACGAACTACCTCCTGACTCTCCCGATCCTGTTGTTGCGAAGTATGCGGAGCAAATGGAGGCAGTACTGATTAGCCATGATGGTGACTTTAGAAGTATTGCACCCAGAATTCCTCATGGCGAGAGAGCTAGATTTAGAAAACTAAGTCGGATTCACTTACGTTGTGACTACCCAAGCGCCGAAAAACGTGTCGCGGCGGCAATCGACTTAGTCGAATTCGAGTGGAATCTTGCACAAGAGCGGGCTGACAAACGTATTCATATCGTCATTCAAAAGGCGGGAATAAAGACAAACCGTTGAAGCTCCTCGGTATCCACTCTAGCGAGACGTTTGCAACTCCTTGAGCGGCCGCCCGCTTACCACTTCTCCGCCCTTCCTTGGCCCAGGCGGCGCAACGCTTCGTTCATCAGATTCACCGGGACGGTGCCGGCGAGCGCGATGAGGAGGGCCGGCACCGCTGCCTGCTCCTGCAGCTCGTCTTCGGCAAACCGGTAGAGGTGGGTCGCCGCGTGTCAAAGCCGAAGGGGCGAAGCAGCCAGCGGTCGCGTGGATCAGCGGGATCGGCGTCCTCGCCTAAGGCGCGGGCCTCTTGTGTGTCGACCACGACGGGGGCTGCCGGGATCGATCTTGCGTCGGCTCATGGCGGACTCGAAATACTCATGTAATCAAATCGACCATGTGTTCGACCGAAGTGTCTCCGATTTCGAGGTCTGCCGCCTTCTCCCCCCTGGTAAACACCACGATGCGATCCGAGATGTCGTGGACGTGGTATAGGTTGTGACTGATAAAAATGACGGTTATGCCCTGTTCGCGAAGTTGGCGAACGTAATCCAGGACCCTGTTCGTTTCCTTCACCGACAGGTGGTTCGTCGGCTCATCGAGAATGAGCATGCGGGAACGGAAATGCATGGCCCGCGCGATGGCCACGCCTTGTCTCTGACCGCCCGACAAGTTCTTCACTCGCGTGTCCGCCGAGGCGAGATGCAGGCCCACATCCTCGATTGCAGCCAGCGCCTCCGACGCCATCGCCCTTTGATCGAGAAAACCAAGCCCTCGCGGCCCCCAGCGCCGCCTCTCCCGCCCTATGAATACGTTCCGGGCGATCGACATCTCCGGAAGCATCGCCGTCTGTTGATAGATGGTTTCGATCCCGAAATTCATCGCGTCGCGAGGGCTGCTGATCACGGCCTTCTGGCCGTGAAGGAATATCTCGCCTGCCGATTGCCGATGAACGCCTGAAAGAATCTTGATGAAGGTAGATTTTCCGGCGCCATTGTCGCCGATAAGGCCGACGATCTGGCCAATGGGAATATCGAGATCGAGACCCTTGAGGGCGTGAATTGAGCCGTACCACTTGTCCAAACCCCGGACGGATAGATGGAACTCAGTCATCGGTCATCGCCCGCATGCGGCGCTGGGCAGCGGCATCGCGCATGAGCTTATTGACGGTCACCGCGACCACGATCATCGCGCCGACTGCGAAACGGAACCAATTAGCGTCGATCCGGGTAAGGATGATGATGTTTTCAATGAACGCAATCAGAAGCGCGCCAATTACGGCACCGGTTACCGATCCAATTCCCCCGGTTAGCGCCGTCCCTCCAATCACCGCTGCTGCAATCGCCGTCAACTCGAAGCCGGTGCCCATCGTGGGCACGATCGCCTTTATCCTGAAGGTCTGGATCATGCCGGCGAAACCGGCCAACACCGAGCAGAGAACAAAGCAGGTGGTCTTCACCATCGCGGTGTTGATGCCCATATCGCGGGCGGCCTCCTGGTTGCCCCCCGTCGCAAAAATCCAGCTTCCGAAGTCGAAGCGCCGGAGCCAGAATCCGAGCAAGATTCCTATTCCAAGAAGCCAGAAGATCGAGACTCTCAGCAGGTCGACCTTCCCGACGATCCACCATAGATCCAGGTCGCGCGGAAACGCCGGTGGAAACCCTCCCGATATGACGATCGCCAGGCTTCGCGCCATGAAGAGCATTCCCAGCGTCGCAATGAACGACGGCAACCCGAGGCGCAGCGTGATGAATGCGTTGACCGAGCCCGCCATCGCGGCGCCGATCAGTCCGATTAACATCGCAACAGGCAACGGTATGCCTGCATCCATACAGATGACCATGATCATCGGCGCAAGAACGAAGACCGATCCGACCGAGAGATCGAACTCTCCCGATATCATCAGGATGGTCACGCCAATGACAATTAGAGCAATTTCCGGAATAGGCTGAAGCACGATCTGGAAATTGTTGTAGGTCAAGAAAGCCGGAGACATGAAACTAAAGGCCACCAGCATGATCACCAGCATTAGCAGAGCGCTTGCCTCGGTGCGCTCCTGTAATAGCCGGGTCATGCCCTGCAATAGACGGGTCATCCTCGATCCCTGGTCAGGTGCCCGTAGTGTTATTCATGGGCGCCCGCTGCGGCCCGGTTGTCGCCGGGCCGCAGCACACATAAGGCTTAGCGAACGCCCATTTCGACGAAGGACTCGAGCTGTTCGACATCCCCCGGACGGATGAGCGCCTTGCCGGTGTTGGCATCCCAGGCCGACAGGCCGTACTTGTTGATGAAGTAGAGCTGCTGGATCGGCAGATACCCCTGCAAGTAGGGCTGTTGATCCACCGTGAGGTGGACGTAGCCCTTCTTCATCTCGTCAAGCAGGATCGGTACCAGATCGAAGCCTCCCATGCGCACCGTATTGGGCTCGATACCCAGGTCGCGCAGGCACTCTCCGGCGCCGGCGAACCAGAAGCCCGCGCCGATCACCGCCGTCGTGTTCGGGGTGCCCTGCACGTACTGGCAGATGCGCTGCCCCGTAACGGAGAGGTCATTCGCACTGTCGATCGTGTCGTGGGTCAGGTTCCAGCCGTCGGCGATGGCTTCTTCGAGGTACTTGCGCGCACCGCCGATCCTGTCCTCGGCCCACGACTCTCCCGGCCTGGCAAGGCCCAGGAGGACGTGCTGGGGCTGGCTATTGTCCATGTCAGCCAACAGCCCCTTTGCGACCTCGTAACCGGCCTGGAACAGGTCCTGCCCCACGAATGCCAGCCGGGCGTTTCCATCTGCGCCTTCGGTGTCGTCGACATTGAGAGTCAGGACGGGAATCCCGCCGTCGATCGCCCGCTGCACCGCCTCGTCATAGAGGTTGTCCTCCACGATAACGGTGGCGATTCCGTCGACGCCCTTGACCTGCCCCCGTCGATTGGTCCACTTCGAATGTTAGTGCATTGCCGGTTCCTCAGCCAAGCTGGGTGGCCGGCGGAGCGTAGCGGAGCCGGGCGGCCAGCTTGGCAT
>Ga0209543_1001537_pt1 | contig 20135 bp, 13 predicted proteins | sample MesohylFT_FD_187296 | JGI IMG/M metagenome (GOLD analysis project Ga0209543, IMG submission 187296) | Host-associated microbial community of the marine sponge Aplysina aerophoba from Gulf of Piran - sponge mesohyl, lysed by freeze-thaw... | ecosystem: Host-associated > Porifera > Sponge >...
TGCGCGCGCTCAGCAGCGAGGCCGCGCCCGTGAACAGGATCGTGGAGAAAGCCACGACGAACAGGTCCTCTTCCCTGACCAGAAACGGCACGTAGTCGACGATGTACACGTCCGACGGCAGCGAGAGTACGCGGAAGGAGTCCAGGAACAACGCGACGCCGGCCCCGACCAGGACGCCGACTCCCGCGCCGCCGACCGAGAGCAGCACGCCGAGTGTCAGGAAGATGCCCCGCAAGCGCGCGGGAGGCACGCCCATCGCCGCGAGCACGCCAACTTCGGAACGCTTGCTGGACAGCACCAGGGACAGAGAAGCGAGCAGCGCAAAGGCCGCCACCGCGACGATCAGCGCCACCGCCGAAAACACGAGGCCCTTTTCCAGCCGCAGGACGAACAGCAACGCCCGATTGGCCTGCCGCCAGGTCGCCACCGAGCCCTCGGCCGGAGCGATCGCCGCGCGCAGGTCGGCGGCCACCTCTTCGGGGTCGGCGGCCGGGGCCAGGGTGAGATCAAGCCGCCGGTCACCGCCCGCGAAGAGCGCGGCCGCCTGCTCCAGCGGCAGCAGCACCGGCAGGTCCTCGTACCCCGCACGTTCGGCGTCGTAGATCGCGGCTACCGGGAGGGTCCGAACGCGGGGCCGGGGGCCGACCGGAGTCAGCGAAGACCGGGGGGACGCCACCCGAGCCGAACCGCCGACCGTCAGCCCCATCCGCAGGGCAACCTGAAGCGGCACGATCAGACCTGGAGCCGCCGCGGCCTCCACCGGAATCCACGCGGGCGGCGCCTTCTCGTAGCCCACCACCTCGACCGCCACCACACCCCTCCTGTCGACCAGCCAACCGCGGGCGTAGAGCAACTCCTGGGCCGTCAACACGCCTTGTGTAGCCCTCACACGGTCGACGATCGAGGCGGCCGACCCGGTCGCGGAGTCCACTCGACCTCCCAGTTCCACCTGCAGGGTCGGCGTGTGCTGCGCGAGATCCCGGAGCAGGTGGTTCTGGAAGCCCGAGAGCGCCGCCAGGGCGAGGACCAGGGCCGCCGTGCCGACTGCCAGACCGCCGGCGGTCAGCGATGACAGCACACGGATGTGCGCATCCGCGCGGGTCGAACGGAAGTACCTCAGCGCGACATGCCAGACGAAACCCACGGCACGAGAGGCTATCCGCAGCACTAGACCTGAACCCAATGCCCCTGAAGCCCGGGACGGTCGCCGGGCCGACCGAGCGGCGCTACTCCTCCTCCACCTCCGCTTCGTCCAGCACGCCGACGTAGGGCAGGTTGCGGTACTGATCGTTGTAGTCGAGGCCGTAGCCGACAACGAAGACGTCGTCCACCTCGAAGCCGCGGTAGTGGATATCGACAGCCGTCTCCCGCTTGCACGCCTTGTCGAGCAGCACGCAGAGGCGCACCGAACGGGCGCCGCGGAACCCCATCAGCGCCATGATCGTGCGCATCGTGTAACCCGTGTCGACGATGTCCTCGATCAGCAGCACGTCGCGCCCGGCCAGGGAGTGGTCCAGGTCGCGCCGGATTCGCACCTCGCCGGGTGTGGTTGTCTCGCCGCGATAGCTCGAGGTCTGAAAGAAATCGACGACCAGGGGCCGCGACAGGCGCTGCACCAGATCGGCGAGGAAGAAGACGGAGCCCTTGAGCACGCCCACACAGAGGAGGTCCCTGCTGTCGGCGTAGTCGCGCTCGATCTCGGCCGCGAGTTCGTCGATCCGGCGCTGCAGCGTCTCGGTCGAAATGAGCTCCCTGGGCTTTCCGTTCTCGGTCATGGTCACCTCGAGCACCGGCGCCTGGCAACGCTCCGGTCGTGTATCGTCCACCCCACTCCGCGGGGGGATAGAGGGAGTGAATCTGCGCAAGAATACAGGGCCGGACACGGGTCTCGCCGACGAGCTCGAGGAGAGCCGAAAACGCTGGCTCGACGCCGGCCGGCCCCGGCCCGAAGCTCTCCTCGTCACCGGTTCCGGGCTGAGCCTCGACCTTGGCGCGCCGGCGGCCGGCCCATGGCCTTTCGAGGATCTGCTTCCGTTCGATGTCGAGGCGGTCGAAGGGCACGAGGCGACGATCGAACTCGTCGAAACGCCTGACGGCCGATTCCTGCTCTACTGCCGCGGCCGGCTCCACGCCTACCAGGGCTACACGCCGGCGCAGGTCGTGTACCTGGTGCGCCTCGCGGCCCTTCTCGGCGCCGGTTCGCTCGTGATTACGAACGCGGCCGGCTCGCTGCGACGGGATTCGCCGCCGGGATCGATCGTGGTCCTCTCCGATCATGTGAACCTGACCGGTCTGAACCCCCTTCGCGGCCGTCTGCCGGCAAGCTGGGGGCCGCGGTTCCCGGACCTGGCCGACGCCTACGACCCCGCCCTCCGCCGCCGATTCGTCGAACTCGGCCACGATGCCGGGATTCCCGTGGGTGACGGGGTCTATCTGGGCCTTCTCGGGCCCTCCTACGAGACACCGGCCGAGATCCGGGCCTACCAGACGCTCGGCGTCGACCTGGTCGGCATGTCGACGGTGCTGGAAGTCATCGCCGCCAGCCACATGGGCCTGCGCGTGCTCGGTTTCTCCCTGGTCACGAACATGGGCGTCGGCCTCGTGGACGGACCCGTCGATCACGAGGACGTGCTCCGCGTCGGCAGCAGCGCGGCGGCCGACGTCGCACGCCTGACCTCCGATCTGATCGCCGATGGCGTTCTCTGGCGCGCTACGTCAAACTGAACCGTGTCCGAACTCGAAGCACAGATCGAGAACCGGCGCGCGAAGCGTGACCGCCTGCGCGAGCGGGGCGTCGATCCCTACCCGACGCGCGCCGCCTATGACCTCGAACCGGGCACGGTCTGCGAGCGCTACGGCGACCGGACCGCCGAGCAGCTCGACGAGGCCGCGATCCCCCTCCGGGTTCCCGGGCGCGTTCGCGCCCACCGGACGCACGGCAAGGCGGCCTTTCTCGATATCTCCGACCAGGCTGGAATCAAGGTCCAGGTCCTCCTGCGACGCAATCAGGTCGGCGAGGACATCTGGTGGCTGCTCTCCCAGCTCGATATCGGCGACTACGTGCTTGCCGAAGGCACCCTGATCCGCACCCGCACCGGCGAACTGACCGTGATGGCCGACCGCCTGGACCTCCTCGCCAAGGCGACGCGGCCCCTGCCCGAGAAGTGGCACGGCCTCGCCGACCGCGAGGAGCGGTACCGCCGGCGCTACCTCGACCTGTTGAACTCGCCAGAGTCCCGGCGGCGGTTCGTCGTCCGCTCGCGCGCGATCGCCGCCCTTCGCCGCTTCCTGCTCGACCTGAACTTCCTCGAAGTCGAAACGCCGATGATGCAGGCGATCCCCGGCGGTGCTGTGGCCCGCCCCTTCGTGACCCATCACAACGCCCTCGACATGGACCTCTACCTGCGCATCGCGCCGGAGCTGTACCTCAAGCGCTTGCTCGTCGGCGGAATGCACCGGGTATTCGAGATCAACCGCAACTTCCGCAACGAAGGCATCTCGACCCAGCACAACCCCGAGTTCACGATGCTCGAGTTCTACTGGGCCTACTCCGACTACGAGCACCTGATGGACGTCACCGAACAGATGCTCGCGGCCGTGACCGCGGAAGCGAACGACGGGAAGACGACCTGCAGCTTCCGCGGTCACGAGATCGACCTGGCGCCGACCTGGCCCCGCTACAGCGTGCGGGATTCCCTGATCGAGATCGGCGGCCTCGACGCCGCCACAGTGGACGACGAAGCCGCCCTCGCCGCCGAACTCCTGAAGCACGACCAGGCGGAGCCCCGCAACCCCGCCTACGGCAACCTGCTCATGGAACTCTTCGACCTGCTCGTCGAACCGAAGCTCATCCAGCCGACCTTCATCCACAGCTACCCGATCGAAGTCTCTCCCTTCGCCAAGCTGTCACCCGACGACCCCCGCTTCACCGAGCGCTTCGAACTCTTCATCGGCGGCATGGAGATCGCCAACGCCTTCACCGAACTGAACGACCCCGACGCCCAGGCCGACCGCTTCCGCCAGCAGCTCCGCGCCCGCGAAGGCGGCGACGACGAGGCTCACCGCTTCGACCGCGACTACGTCGAGGCCCTCCAGTACGGCATGCCCCCCGCCGGCGGCCTCGGCCTCGGCATCGACCGGTTGGTCATGCTCCTGACCGATGCGTCTTCGATCCGGGACGTGATCCTGTTCCCGCTGCTGCGGCCGCGGTAGAGACGGCGCAGGCCAAGATGTCAGCCACCTCCGTGCCTGGCCAGCCATGCCTCCACCCCCACTCTGGCCGGGTCCTCCAGCCAGGGCAGGACGCCGAGGTTGCCTTCCCGGGCGGCGGCGTCGATGTCGACCTCGTTGCGGTCGAGAAAACGGGCGGCGCGGTAGTAGGCGTCACCGTGGGTGGCGGCGGCATCGCCGAGTTCGATCAGGTGGCCGGCGAGTTCGCGGGAGCGTCGGAGCCTGGGCGGCAGGGGTAGGGCCGGCAGGGGCCTGGGCAGGCGATGCTCGAGGCCGGCTGCCTCGGCAGCGCGCCGGAAGGCAGCGTGGTCCGGGCGCGAGTCGTCGCCGTGAAACAGCGCGTCGAAGGCCTCGGGCCAGGAGGACTGCAGGCGTTCGGAGAGCAGCCGCCGTTCCCGGGCATCGAGCTGCATGGCGCGGGGCACGACGCGGCGGGCCCCGGCGGCAGCGAGTCGGGCCATTGCCGGCTCCAGCAAACCCGGCTCGTCGGTCCAGTCGGAGACGAGTGGCCAGACAACGGTCACGCCTTGTAGTGGCGCCGGCTCGAAGGGCAGGCTCGGCTGCCTGCGCTCCCTGAGCTCTTCACGCAGGGCGGCCGCGTGGCGGACCAGGGTGTCCAGGAGATCGACTGCGACAACCTGGTTTGAGGGCAGGTCGGCGAGCCCGGGTGCGGCCAACTCGCGGAGGCTCGACCCGCCATCCCGGATGGTCCCCACAATCTGAATCAGGAGCGGCACTCCGGCTTCGGCGGCCGCTTCGCCGATGCTCCTGAAGAGATGCATACACTCCGCCGGCAGCGGCGGAACGTAGACGACATCGGTCACCGAACGCACCCCTTCGGCGGCATTGGCGGCGGCCGGCAACGAACCAGCGGTCGACGGCGGCAGGCCGCCGGTACCGAGATCGCACCAGAGGTCGTCGCCGCCGCTCACAGGCCATCGCGGGAAGCTGTGACGGATCCAGAGATTCGCCGGTTCGGCGACGTGCACCCGGAACGTGAGTGGAGTCACGGCGCGACGATCCTCAACCGGATGCGAGCAAGATGCCCGCGCTCCCAGGGCGGCGGCGTCAACGCCCGCCCGACTTGAGCGCGGCGGTGACGGCCGCTTCGACCGACTTCTGGACGTACCTGGCGAGAACGTCGCCCTCGACGTTGACCTCGTCGCCGGGCTTCAACTCCGAGAGGGTGGTGACCTCGAGCGTGTGCGGAATGAGAGCCACATCGAAGGTTCCTTCGTCCAGAGCCGAGATCGTCAGGCTGACGCCATCGATCGTCACGCTGCCCTTCTCGACCATCCCCGACGCGAGTTCCCGAGGCACCTCGAACGTGATGACCCGGTTCTCTCCCAGTTCCTCGACCTTCGCCACCCGGGTCGTCGTGTCGACGTGCCCCTGGACGAGGTGACCGCCAAGAGGGTCGCCGGCGGCCAGCGGCGGCTCCAGGTTGACCCGGTCGCCGGCCTGAAGCGCGCCCAGCGTCGTTCGGCTCAGGGTTTCCGGAGACAGGTCGAAGCCCGACCAGGCCGGAAACGCGCTGTCCGCGCCGATACCCGAATCGCCGCTCGCACCGCCCTGCCCCACCACGGTCAGGCAAACGCCGGCAACCGAGAGGCTGGCGCCCGAACCGAGTCGCGACCCGAGCTCCTCCGAGTGCCCGATCACCACGCGGGCACCGTGACTTCGCGAAGCTCCGGGGCCCTCGACTACCCGGCCACGCTCTTGGACAATTCCGGTAAACATCCCTGCCTGTAGCCTACGAGAATCACATCCGGTCCGCGCCGGCGCACGCGCAGCCGGTCAAGGCGCCATCCATCCGCCAGCTTCTCCGCGCCGGCCCCGCCGAGCGGACCCGGGGCCTCCGCACCGCCGATCAGGATCGGCGCGCAGCATACGGCGGCACGATCCCAGACGCCGGAGGACGCGAACGCCTCCAGCACCTCGGCGCCTCCCTCGACGAGAACATTCGCCACTCCTCGGCCCGCCAGGTCTTCCAGCACCGCCGCCGGCTCCACGACCTCGAGCACGACGACCTCGGCGCCCGCCTCGCGCAGACGGTCACGTCGATCGACCCATTTCGACGCCGCATCCGTCTGGGCGCCCCGCGGCTTCTCCGTATAGACGACGACCGGCCCCTCGACTTCGAACATCCGCGCCCGTGGCGACAGCCGCAACCGCCGATCGAGCACCACGCGCACGATCGGCCCCTCCGCCCGGTCGAGCCTGCGGTTGAGACGCGGATCGTCGGCCAGGGCGGTGCCGCTGCCGACCACGATCGCCTGATGCTCTTCGCGCAGCCCCAGGGCCCAATGCCGGCCGCGCGGCGAGGAGATCCACTGGCTGTCGCCGCTTGCCGTCGCGATCCGGCCGTCCAGGCTCATCGCCCACTTCAGCGTCACGGCCGGGCGGCGATGCAGGAGACCGGTAAGGAAGGGCACGTTCATCTCGATCGCCTCCTCCGCCAGGAGCCCGCTCTCGACGCGGAGGCCGGCGGCCCGCAAGCGGTCGGCGCCGCCTCCGGTCACCTCCGGGTTTGGATCGCGGTGCGCGAAGACGACACGCTCCACCCCGGCCTCCAGGATGCTCCGCGCGCAGGGCGGCGTGCGGCCGTGATGGTTGCAGGGCTCTAGCGTCACGTAGACAGTGGCGCCGACCGCCAGGTCGCCCGCCGCGGACAGCGCGATCGCCTCGGCATGCTCGCCGCCGGCACGGCGGTGCCAGCCCGACCCGACGATCTCGCCGTCACGCACAACCACCGCACCGACCATGGGGTTCGGTGCCGTGGTGAAGCGGCCGCGGCTCGCCAGGGCCAGCGCACGGGCCATCGCCGTTCGATCCGCCTCGTCGAAACGATCGACCGCCCCGGCGGCTCCATCGGCCATAGCGCTCACCCGAACAGGGCGGCCGCGAAGGGGCGCGGCTTGTAGTCGAGGAGGTCCTCCGCTCCCTCGCCAACGCCCAGGTAGGCGACCGGCAGGCGCAGATCGCGGGCGATCGCCACCGCCATGCCGCCCTTGGCCGTGCCGTCGAGCTTGGCCAGGAAGACGGCGTCGATCGGGACCGTCGCCCCGAACTCGCGCGCCTGCACCAGCGCGTTGTGGCCGTTGCCGGCATCGACCACGAGGAGGGTAAAGAGGTTCCAGGTGTCGCCGGCCGCGCGCCGTGCAACACGATGGACCTTCGACAGCTCGTCCATCAGTTGACCGCGGGTGTGGAGGCGACCCGCCGTGTCGACGATCAGGTGATCCGTGCCGCGCGCTTCCGCCGCCTTCACAGCGTCGAACACGAGCGCCGCCGGGTCGCCGCCCGACGGGCGCCGGACGACCTCGATCCCCAGCCGCTCGCCCCACACTTCGAGCTGTTCCGCGGCGGCGGCGCGAAACGTGTCGCCGGCCCCGAAGAGGACCTTCTCGCCCCGGGACAGGGATGCCCGCGCCAGCTTGGCGGCGGAGGTCGTCTTACCCGAGCCGTTGACGCCCACCATCAGCGTGATGCGCGGCGTCGCCGGCAGCACCGCGGGCGGCGCGTCGAGCAGCAGCACGGCCACCTCATCGACCAGCAGTTGCCGCAAGGCGAACTCGTCGCCGGCGGCGATCGGCCCCGAATCTCCCGCCTGACGCAACCGCTCGACGAGTTCGAGCGAGGTCTCGACGCCCAGGTCCGATTCGATCAGGGTCTCCTCGAGCCGCTCCAGCACGTCTTCATCGATCCGCGCGGCGCCTCCGAGTGCGGCGCTGATCCGGCCGACCAGTCCCTTCCGGGTGCGGCCCAGACCCCGCCGCAGTCGGTTCAACAAGCCACCTCTTCCCGACTCCCGCGACCCGCGCGACTCGTCCTCGACGACCGGCGCGGCCGTGCCGATGCCTCCGGCTTCCAGGCTCACCGCGCGCCCCCGGACGACGCGGCACGGGAGTCTTCGAGAAAGGCCCGGAGTTCCGTCCGCACGACCGCAGGATCGAGGTCGGCGACGATCTCGCCCCGGCCCGGCGCCGCCGGGAGAATCCAGACCAGCCCGCTCTCTCGCGCCTTCTTGTCCCGCCCCATCGCGGCAAACAGGCGGTCGACTTCAAGGTGAACACCCATGTCGCGCTCCACGGCGGCTAGATCGGGCGGCCCCATCCGATCGATCAACCGACTGAAGCGTTCCGCGAACTCCGGATCCAGTCCTCGTTCGAGCGCCAGGCGCAACACGAACCTCATGCCGTGCGCCACGGCGTCGCCGTGACGCAGCCCCCGATAACCGAACTCCGCTTCGATCGCGTGCCCCAGGGTGTGGCCGAAGTTGAGCAGCCGGCGGCGGTCGCCCTCTTCCAGGTCCGCTTCGACGACGTCCAGCTTGGCCTGGATCGACGCCGCGACGACGGGCGTCAGCGCGTCCGCGTCGCCCGCGAGCAGCCGCTCGAGCGACTCCTCCGCCCGATCCAACAGCTCGAGATCAAGCAACGCCGCCATCTTGACCACCTCGAACAGCCCGGCCCTCCGTTCGCCGACCGGCAGCGTGCTCAAGCTGTCGATGTCGGCAAGCACAAAGCGCGGATGGTGGAAGGCGCCCACCGTGTTCTTGCCGCCGGGCAGGTCGACCCCGGTCTTGCCGCCGACCGAGGCGTCGACCTGGGCCAGCAGCGTGGTCGGAATCTGGATGTAGTCGATGCCGCGCAGGAAGCAGGCGGCGACGAAGCCTCCCATATCGCCCACCGAACCGCCACCGAGCGTGACCAGCCGACTGTCCCGCTTGCCGCCACGCTCGAGCATCTCCCGCCAGACCGATGCGGCGGACTCGACCGTCTTCGCCGCCTCGCCGTCGGGCACCTCGATCGTCTCGATCCGGGCCGCGCCCGCGCTCTCGAGCAACTGCCGCGCCGCGGCGCCGCAGTGACGGTCGGGCACCTCGCTCGTAAGCAGGAACACGACCCGGCCCCGGCACCACGCCGCCACGCCACCAAGCGCGCCCTGAGCGCCCGCGGCCAGAAGACCCGGGCCGACGAGAATCTCGCTCACGCCCCGCGGATGGGCGAGAGTCAGGCGGTACGGCTCGTCCGCGCCGTGCCCCGCCACGGCTGCCTCACCCTCCGGCCCGCGGCCGCATGCGCAACCCCAGGTCGAGCAACTGCTCCTGGTCAACCGTCGAAGGCGCCTCGGTCATCAGGCACAACGCCGACGCCGTTTTCGGGAAGGCGATCACGTCGCGTAGCGAACCGGCCCCGGCCATCAGCATGACGATCCGGTCGACGCCGAGGGCGATGCCGCCGTGCGGCGGCGCTCCGTAGCTGAGCGCCTCGAACAGGAACCCGAAACGCCGCTGTGCCTCCTCGGCGTCGATCCCGAGCAGCGCGAGCACCCGCTTCTGCAGTTCCCGCTCGTGAATCCGGATCGAGCCGCCCCCGATCTCATTGCCGTTGAGCACGACATCGTAGGCGCGCGAGCGAACCGAGCCCGGATCACTCTCCAGACGGTCCAGGTCGGACATGCGCGGCGACGTGAACGGATGATGGGTCGCGTTCCAGCGCCCCTCGTCGCCGTTCCAGTCGACCAGGGGAAAGTCGTGCACCCACAGGAACTCGTGAGCATCCTCGCGCATGTGGCCGAAGCGCCGGCCCACTTCTTCCCGCAACGCGCCGAGCGCGGCGGCCGCGGTCGGCGCCGGGCCGGCGACCAGGAGGCCCATCCCGCCCTCCTCGACGCCCAGCCGGTCGGCGAGCGTCTCGACCTGCGCCGGAGTCAGCGCGTTCTTGACCAGGAACGACGGCACGCCGTTCTCGCGCTTGACCCAAAGTACGCCCTGGGCGCCGTGGCGGCGGGCGATGTCGGCGTACTCGTCGACCTGCCGCCGGCTCGACCCGGCGGCCCCCGGTATGTGAACGCCACGGACGACTCCGCCGGCGCCGATCGCCGCCTGAAAGGCGCGGAACTCCGTCTCCCGCAGACAGTCCGTCACGTCCGCGATCTCGAGGTCGACCCGCAGGTCGGGACGGTCCGAGCCGTAGCGCGACATCGCGTCGTCGTACGAGAGGCGCGGGTACGAGGCCGGCGGCGTGATCCCGGCAAGCGGAAACACACGCGAGAACAGGCCCTCAACGAGGCTGTAGACATCCTCCTCGTCCACGAAGGACATCTCCACGTCGATCTGGGTGAACTCGGGCTGGCGGTCGGCTCGCAGGTCCTCGTCGCGGAAGCAGCGCGCGAACTGGACGTAGCGCTCCAGGCCGCTGACCATCAGGATCTGCTTGAACAACTGCGGTGACTGGGGCAGGGCGTAGAAGTTGCCGTGGTTCAGGCGACTCGGGACCAGGTAGTCGCGGGCCCCCTCCGGCGTCGAGCGGGTCAGCATCGGCGTCTCGACGTTGACGAAGCCCTGCTCCCGGAAGTAGGCGAGCGACTCGATCGTGAAGTCGGACCGCAGCCGCAGGTTGCGCTGCAGGCCTTCCCGCCGCAGATCGAGGAAGCGGTACTTGAGGCGCGTCTCCTCGCTCGCGTCCTGCGCCCCCTCCATCGCGAAGGGCATCGGCTCGGAACGCGCCAGGATCCGGCCCTCCCGGACCTGCACCTCGATCTCGCCGGTCGCCATCTTCGGGTTGACCTTGTCCGGATCGCGCCGTACGACCTCGCCCTCGACCTCGACGACGTACTCAAGACGCGCGGGGTGCAGGGCCTCAGCCGCCTCCGGCGTGGTCTCCGGGTGGACGACGGCCTGGACGACGCCGCTCCGGTCGCGGACGTCGAGGAAGATCACGCCGCCGTGATCGCGGCGGCGGTGGACCCACCCCTGGACCTTCGCCTGCTCGCCGACCTGGTCGGTGGTCAGCGTTCCTGCCTTGGATCTCTTCACTGTGCTTGCCCCTGGTTCAGAGCCCTACGGGCTCGAACCGCCGATCCTCGCACAAGTCAGGCGGAAATTCTCGCCTTCACCGTGGCGACGAACTCGTCGCGTCGGATGGTCTCCTGGGTGCTGTTCCTGAAGTCCCGGAGTACGACGGTGCCAGCCGCAAGTTCGTCCTCGCCGATCAGCGCCACCCAGCGGCAACCGCGCCGGCCGGCTTGCCTCAAACCGACCTTCAGTGGTCTGAGGGCATCGAACTCACAGATCGCAGGGGTGCCAGCGTCGCGCAACTCCTGCGCCAGCTGAAGTCCGTGCCGGCGGTACGAAGCGCCTACAGGAACCACACATACCCTTGGCTGTTGAAGGACCTCGTTGGTGATACTGCCGCCCCAAAGAGTGTCTAGAAGCAGCGAGACCAGTCGGTCTTCACCGATGGCGAAGCCAATCCCCGGCACGCTCGCCCCCCCCAGATCGGCAATGAGGCCGTCGTATCGGCCACCGCCCACGATCGCGTTCTGGGCACCTAGATCCGCCGAAGTGATCTCGAATACGGTGCGCGTGTAGTAGTCCAACCCGCGCACCAGTTTGTCGTCGATCTCGAAGTCCACGTCGAAACCCGCAAGCTGCTCGCACACCACTTCAAAGTGGCTCTGTGCGGCACTTCCAAGCACCTCTTGCAATCTGGGCGCGTCTTCGAGCAGTTCTTGTTCACCCGGCGCCTTCGTGTCGAGGATGCGGAGCGGATTCGTCTCCAGGCGACGCTGGCTGTCCGCACCTAGCTCGTCACGGTGGGGTTCGAGGTACTCGCTCAAACGTCGCGAGTATCGCTCCCGGCACTCAGGATCGCCGACCGAGTTGAGTCGCACTTCCAAGTTCGCGAAACCGAGTTTCGACAAGAAACGGAGGAGCATGATGAGCAGCTCCACATCACTGTAGGGTCCCGGATCGCCCATCAACTCGGCGCCAATCTGGCTGAACTGCCGGTAGCGCCCTGCTTGAGGCCGCTCGTAGCGGAAGTGCGGTCCCGTGTAGAAGACCTTGACCGGCTGCGGCCAAGACCCCATGTCGTGCTGCAGGTAAGCGCGCGCCACGGCCGCCGTACTCTCAGGACGAAGCGTCAGGCTGCGACCCTTCTTGTCGTCGAAGGTGTACATCTGCTTACCTACGATCTCGCTGCCGTCGCCGACTCCGCGCACGAACAGTTCGGTGTCCTCCACGATGGGCGTGCGCAACTCGTTGTAGCCGTACAGCTTGAACACCGACCGAGCGGCTTGTTCCACCGCGGCGAAGTAGTCCGCATGCGGTGGCACCAAGTCCCGCATGCCCTTGACCGTCTGGAATCGTCGCTTCGCAGCCATGGGTGCCGATCGTATCTACCCCGCGTGCGGCGGCGCTGCTCTCCCCGGTCGCATCCTCCGAAACCGCCGTCTCTTCCCAGGTCCGGCGCATCGCCGAATCGGCGGGAGGGACCTTGCCGGGAGCCGCTAAGCCTTCGCGAACACCCGGTCCACGGCCGCCCAGAGCGCGTCCATGTCGAGTTCGATCTCGGGAACCGCGACGGACCGGTAACTCGACCCGTCCGGCGGCCGCTCGACGAAGTCCTCGTCCTCGCGAACCAGGAAGCTGATCCGGCGCTGTTTCGGATCGACCACCCAGTACTCGCCGACCCCGTGCTCGCGGTAGAGGTTCAGCTTGTAGACCTGGTCGCGTGAGGCAGTGCCGGGAGACAGCACCTCGACGAGCAGGTCGGGCGGCCCCTCCACCCAACTCTCGATGAAGTCGCGCCGTTGCTTCGAGATGAAGATCACATCCGGTTGCACCACGGAGTGATCGACGAGGTGGACGTCCATCGGCGCCACCATGGTCACACCTGCCGTGCGCTCAGCAACGTCGTAGAACAACCGGTGCAGGTAGCCCACGATGATCTGATGGATGGCTAGCGGGCTCGCACTCAGGTAGAACCTCCCGTAGAGGAGTTCGCAACGCGGTTCGTCGGGCAGGGCCATGTAGTCGCGGCGGCGGTACGGGCCCAGACTGCGCGGCAAGGCCCGCGGCGGCTGGTCGAGCAACGTCACGGTCATGCAGGGGAGTATACGGAGCGGTGTCAGCGGCCGCCCAAGTAGCGGCGAAACGGACAAGAACGGTTGACAGAATGACCCCATCGCGACCGTGTCAGCCGTTCGCCTGACCGGGCAGACGTCATCCGGCTCGGTGGTAGCGTCCCCGCAAGGACGAACCGCCAGTGCAGATCGAACTCTCCGAACGCCAACGCGCCACCGTCGCCGCCGCGGCAACGATCGCGGCGGCCGCCGTCATCCTGGCCGCGGTCGTGGCGCTGTTCTGGGCGATCGGCAGTTTCTTCGTCGCCTTCTCGAACGTCTTCCTGCCACTGGCGGTCGCGGCGGTACTGGCGTTCGTGCTCCGGCCCTACTACGAACTGCTGAACGAGCGACTGCGGTTCCCGAGAATCCTCGCGGTGGCGGCCGTGCTCCTGTCGCTGCTCCTGCCGATCGTCGGCTTCGCCTGGTTCTTCGGCGCAATGGCGGCGTCGCAGATCGACGAGCTGTTCGATGCGCTCCCTGATGCGTGGGAGCGCCTCGTCGCCTGGACGGCCGAGATCTCGCCCGTCGTGACCGACTTCCTGGAAACGAACCCGGTCGCAATCAGGGTCCAGGAGGCGTTCGAGGGCGGGGATTCGAACCTCTTCGCGAGCTTCGGCATCGTGGGCGATACGGCACTCGAGGTCCTTCAGAACATCGGCGCCGGCATCGCTTCGCTCTTCGCCTGGGCCGTGCTGCCGGTCTACCTCTGCTTCTTCCTGATCGTCGAGCCGGACCGGTTCCGCAAGCTGGACCACCTCTTCCCCTTCCTCAAGCCGAAGACCCGGGAGGACGTCGTCTACCTGATCCAGGAGTTCATCGACATCCTGGTCGCCTTCTTCCGCGGCCAGCTCGTCATCGCCTTCCTCCAGGGCGCGCTGTTCGCGATCGGCTTCCAGGTGGCCGGCCTGCGCTACGGCCTGGTCCTGGGGCTCATGCTCGGCTTCCTGAACATCATTCCCTACCTCGGGAGCATCGTCGGCCTGGCCGTGGCGCTGCCCATCGGCTACTTGCAGGAAGGCGGCGGACTTCAGCTCGTGATCTGGGTCGTCGTCGTCTTCGCCCTCGTCCAGCTCATCGAGGCCTACGTGCTGACGCCGCGGATCATGGGCGACCGCACGGGACTGCACCCGATGGCGATCATCGTCGCCGTGTTCTTCTGGGGCTCGGCCCTCAACGGCATCGCCGGCATGATCCTGGCGATCCCGCTGACGGCGTTCCTCGTCGTCTTCTGGCGGCTGGCGCGGGAGCGCTACATCGGCGAGGTGCTGTAGGGACTCACAACAGCACCAGCCGGCCCGACGCCGGCGTACCGGTCAGTTGCTCCAGGGCATAGCAGTACCAGCGGACCTGCCGGCGGTATCGGTCGCCGCGAGTCGTGCCGTTCGCGCCGGAATCGCCACCGGCCGGCGCGTCGAGATCGCCGAGATCCGTCTTCCAGTCGACGACGATCCAGTTGCCGTCGTCTTCCAGGTAGGCGAGGTCGATCGCACCCTCGACGATCCGGCGCTCCGCGTCGCCGGCCAGGGGGAGGAGAAAGGGCGTCTCGCGCAGGACCCGCTGCGAGGCTCGGGCGGCTTCCGCCGCCGGGCTCCCGAGGGCCGCGGCCACCGCGGTTTCGGCCACTTCGATCTCCGGCCCGGTCGCGCCCAGCAGGGAGCCGTGGAGGCGGGCCAGTTCGCGGATCCGCTGCCGCTCTCCGTCGAGCGGCGCGTCGCGAAGCACGGTATGGACCAGACTGCCGAAGCGCCTGCCACCTGGCCGATCGCGGACACGCTCCAGTTCTTCGACCCTCACCTCGGCGGCCGAACCGGGCGGTTCGGAGTCCAGGTCGGTCACCGCCTCGGGACTCACCGTTGGACGGCTGCCCCGCTCGAGCAGTTCCCCGGTCCGGTCACGCCAGCGCTCGAAGCGTTCGCGGCTCTCCTCGGCGATGGCGCCTCCGCCGGCGACCAGGAGATCCTCCCCCAGCAGGCCGTACTTTGAGGGGGGCTGCTGGTCCACGAGCGCGGCGTCCCACCAGACGACATCGTAGGCCGACACCTCGTCGCCCGCCCCGTCGGCACCGGCGGCTGCGGGAAACCGGTAGCGACCAGGCCTGACCGACTTCTCGGGCCCCCGGTCGTCGTCCGACGGGCGCACCGCCACCGATCGATCGCCGAACTCGGGGCACCCCGCGGCGGGGTCGGACCGCCGCCAGTTCTCCGACCCCGGATACACCGCGTCGTTCAGGCACTCGATCCACCCCGGGCGCTTCTCGTCGCCGACGGCCGGCACGACGAGCAGGTCGCGGGCCCGCGTCGCCGCCACGTAGGCGACGCGGACGCCCTCCGCTTCCTCCCGCCTGTCCTCGACGTCCGCCGCCTCGACCAGCTCCTGCGGCGCCAGCCCGAGCAGTTTCGTCGCGCACAGGCCGTCCTCGCTCCTCAACGTCCGCTCGGCCCCGCGCGACAGCTTGGCCGTCATGTCCGCAAGGATGACCACCGGGAACTCCAGGCCCTTCGCCGTGTGGACGGTCATCACGCGGACGCCGTCCGCGTCTTCCTCGACCACCGGCGCCTGCGTGCTTCCGATCCGCTCCGCCTCCTCGTCCAACTGCTCCACAAAACCGCGGAACGAGCGGCCACCGGCCACCTCGTAGCGGCGCGCGAGGTCGCACACGCGCTGCGCGTTGCCCAGCACCTGGTTGCCCGCGGGCCGGAGCGCCATCGCCGCCTGCGCGCGCGGCTTGGCGAGGATCTCCTGCACGGTCTGCACGATCGGCCGATAGTTCCGTCGGCGGTGAAGCGTGCCGAGGAAGTCGAGCACATCGACCAGGGACGCGAACTCGGGCGGCGGCTCACCGTCCTCCCGAACCCTGCGCGGAGAGTAGAGGGGATGCCAGTTCCCGTAGCGCGCCCTGAACCGCAGCAGCAGATCGTCGTCGAAGGCGAAGAGGGACCCCCGAAGCGTCGCGTAGACGGAGAGGCGGTCCTCCGGCCACTCGACCGCCGTCAACGCGGACCGAAGCGCCTCGACTTCCTCCCGTTCGTGGAAGGACCGGGCGCCGATCAGGAGATGCGGAATGCCGAAGGCCTCCAGGCCGCGGACGTAGTCACGGGCCGTGTCCTGGTTCCAGCTCAGGAAGCGCCGGAACAGCAGGCACACGTGCCGCGCCTCGACCGGTATCCGCTTCAGCCGGCCCGGATTCGCCGGATCGGGGACCTCGACCTTCCAGCCGCTCTCCTCGATCAGCCAGCGCACGAACTCGACCGTCGCGTAGGGCTGGCACGCCTCGATGTTCTTCTGGGTCACGTTGCGGTACCCGTAGGGCCTGGGCGGCGGCAGCACGACAACCTGGGGCTGGCCTGGAATGGCCTCGCGGTGTTCTCCCAGGGGTATGTAGTCGGCGCTTCCGGCCGTCTTGTCGCCGGTCATCAACGGAGCGAACGCCGCGTTGACCAGCCGCTGGATAGGCGCCGCGGAACGGAAGCTGGTCGCAAGCTGCAGGACCTCGACACCGCGTTCCGCGAGCCTCTCCTTGACCTCCTGATAGAGCACGACATCCGCTCGGCGGAAGCGGTAGATCGACTGCTTCGGATCGCCGACCAGGAACAACTTGCCGGGGGCCGGCGTCACCCACCGCCAATCGTCCTGGTCCGGGTCGTCGGCCGCCAGCAGGAGCAGAATCTCGGCTTGCAGAGGGTCCGTATCCTGGAACTCGTCGACGAACAGGTGGGCATAGCGTGCCTGCAGGTGGCGCCGCACGTCCCGGTCGCGCCGCAGAAGGTCGCGAGCCTTGATCAACAGGTCGTGGAAGTCGAGCTTGCCGAGCAGTGTCTTCGCCTCCTCGTAACGCTCGACGGCACCCGACAGTTCGTCCTTCAGGAGCGCCGCCAGGTCGGCGTTCGCGTCGCGCTCGAACTCGCGAAGGCGATCCGCCAGCCGGCGCCAGAGTTCGAATACCTGGTCGCGCCCCACGCCTTCCGCGAAGCGACCCCGTCCCTTGCGCGGACTCCGGAAGCCGCTCAGGTCGCGCAGCAACTCGACCAGCCGCGCCTCCAACTGATCAAGGAACGCCTCCCGATCGTCGGCCGGCCCCCCGGTGTCCGGGCCACTTGACGCTCCGCCGAGTTGCCTGCTGCGGACGATCCAGTTCGACAGATCGACAACGGGCGCCAGACCCCGTCGCAGCAGATCGCTCTTCCGGCCGTGCTGAACCAGTGCGGCCAGCCGCTCGACACGGTCTGAGAGCTCGTCAAGCGCCGTTTCCCGATCGAAGTCCGGGCGCCGCCAGCCCGCAGCGAAGTCACGCCAGTCGACGAGGCGCCAGGCGGCCTCACGCAGCCGGTCGAGGGCCGACTGATTGGGCGACCACCGTCCGACTACAAGGCGCGCCAGTTCCCGTCGCAGTCCCGGCCGCATCGCCTCGAGTTGCTCCTCGATCCAGCGCCGGAAGCTGCGGGTGAACAGGCGGGGCGCCTCGTCCTCCGCCAGTTCGCCGAACCCCGGATCGACTCCCGCTTCCACCGGCCGCTCGCGCAGGATGTCGGCGCACAGGGAGTGGATCGTGCCGATCGCCGCCTGCTCCAGCCGCGAAATCGCGTTTTCCAGCCGCTCCTGCCGGTCGACCGCGGCGCCGGTGCTTCGCAGCTCGAGCAGACGCGCATCGAGCGCCTGCCGCAGCCGCAGCTTGAGTTCGCCCGCCGCCTTGCGGGTGAAGGTCACCGCCGCCAGCCCATCGACCGTGCCGCGGCCCTGCTCCAGGATCGCCACCAGGCGCTCCACCAGCACCGTCGTCTTGCCGGTACCGGCAGCCGCCTCGACCAACTGGCTCTCGTCCAGCGCTTCGCGGATCCGCGCGCGGGCGGCTTCGTCGGCCGGCGGCGTCCGCCCATCGACTACGCTCATCGTTCGCTCCGCAGCGCGTTGAGTTCTTCCAGCCGAGTCCGGTCCTTGCGCTTGACCCGCAGCTCCTCGTACGGGCCGCACACCCGCCGGTAGTCGCAGTAGCGGCATGCGTCCTTCGCGGGAGCCGCGGGCAGGAAGCCTGACTCCAGCGCTTCGTCCACCTTGAGCAGCAGCCGGCGCGCGGCACCGCGGCTCCGTTCGTCGAGCGGCACGGAGACGGTGCTGTAGTCGCCGCGCTGAGTGCAGTAGAAGAGCCGGCCCGAAACGACTTCCCGCTCGAGAACGCGCTCCGCGGCCAGGCTGTAGAGAACCGGCTGCAGAACCTTGCCACCGCCGATCACGAGACCGCCGCCCGCGTGGACCGCGCGACCCGTCTTGTGGTCCGTCACCCGGAGCCGGCCGTCCGCGTCCTCCTCGACGAGGTCGATCGATCCTCGCAATCGCGCGATGTCGAGCACTTCCGCCGGCTCCGGACAACTGTGGGGATCCCGGTCTCCCGAGCGTCTCAAGCCGAAGGAGAGTTCGGCATGGATCGGCATCCACTGGCCGCCCTCGTCCGCCACCTGTCGCAACCAGCCGCGAAGGTCGGCCCGCAGTCCTTCGAACTCCGCCTTCCACACCCGCTCGATCGGCGGTGCGAGTTGCTCGCGGTAGTCGCGCTCGCTCGAGTCCAGCACTTCGTCGAGCCGCTCGAAGACCGCCTCCAGGTTGTCGGCCGTGACGGGCAGGAGGTCCGCCTCCTTCAGCGCGCCGAACAGGCGGAACTGGATCTCATGGAAGATGCTGCCGCGGGTCATCGGGTCCAACTGCTCCAGTTGGACGAGTTCGTCTCGCGGGTACAGGCGCAGCACCGCCTGGAGGAAGAACCGGTAGGGACAGGCGGCATAGTGCTGAAGCGCCGTCGGCGAGTAGGAGCGGGCACCGATGCGCTGGGCGACCAACGCCTCGAGAGCCTCGGGACTCGCGTCCACGAGACCGTCGACCGGGAACCAGGGCCGCCGCCAACGACGACCGCGTGCCTCGAGAGCCCGCTTCAGGTGCTCGTTCGACTCGAGGAGGAAGCGTGCCCGGCCGCGGCGCTGCGCGACCGGAGCTCCAGCGCCGAGGTACGGCCGCAGGAGAGCCAGGTCGAACTCGGACTCGTCGACCGCGTCCTCCGGCTCCTCGGGGGCCGGCCAGCCAACCACCGCCGCACCGCCCGCCTCCGCCCGGCGGCCGAGCTCATCCAGGTCCGGCAGCCTTCCCTCTGCGCCGCGGAGCACGTCGAGCGCGTACAACGACGGCACCCGGGCGCGCCCCTGCACCAGGTCGACCCGGGGATAGGACACGACCAGCCGACGACTCGCCGCCCCAATCGCGAGACGAAGCAGCAGTTGCTCCCTCCAGGTGCGGCGCTGGTTTCCGGTCAGGCGATAACCGTCCTGCCGGAGCGCCTCGCGGCGCTCGTCGAGCAGCAGCGGATCCTCGCCGGTCCGCCGCGGGAAGACACCCTCCGCCAGTCCCGGGACGAACACCAGATCAAAGCTCCGCCCCGCCGCTTCCTCGACGCCGCCCACGAAGACGCGGCCGAATCGCCGCTTCGGCGGCTGGTTGCGGCTGAAGCGCAGCCGCTCGGCGAGGATCCGCTCCACTTCGGCAAGTCCGACCTCGTCGACCTGCGCCAGGGGTCTGAGTTCGGCCAGCACTTCGAGCACACTCTCCGGGCGCCGCAGCGCCATCGTCGCGAGTTTGCCCAGGCGTTCGAGCCACAGGGCCCAGTCGGCCCGCTCCGGCAGGTCGTCCAGGAACCGGATCAGGGGCAGCGCGAAGGCCTGGAGCGTCTCCAGGCGGTCGATCTGGCGCTCCAGGTAGGACCGGTGTCCGTCATCCTCATCCCCTACGTCACGCAAGCGCAACCGGAACTCAGCGCCCAGACCCTCGAGACGCTCCGTCCAGCGCTCGGCGCCGCCGACCACGGCGGCATCGACCAGGAGCCGCTCCCACTGAGCCGGGACACGGAGCGCACCGGCCGGAGCGGCGTCTTCCCCGGCACCGACGTCGGCCTCGCCAGCCGGTGTGCCGGCAGCTCCGGAGTCCGCGCCATCTTCGGCGCCGGAAGGCTC
>Ga0209543_1001538_pt1 | contig 20133 bp, 16 predicted proteins | sample MesohylFT_FD_187296 | JGI IMG/M metagenome (GOLD analysis project Ga0209543, IMG submission 187296) | Host-associated microbial community of the marine sponge Aplysina aerophoba from Gulf of Piran - sponge mesohyl, lysed by freeze-thaw... | ecosystem: Host-associated > Porifera > Sponge >...
CGGCACCCCCATCGCCAGCTGGTTCATGAACGAGAGCGACCTGATCGTGGCCTTCGGGGCGTCGTTCTCGAACCACACCGGCATCGCCCCCTACAAGCCGATCGTGCAGGTGGACTTCGACCCGATGGCGCTGGGGCGCTTCCACCCCGTGGAGGTGGCGGTATTGGGTCACGTGGGGGTGACCGCCGGGGCGCTGAGCGCCGCCCTGGACCCCGCCGACGAGGCCACCCAACGCGCCGTCACCGGCGAGGTCGCCGAGCGCTGGGCGCTGTGGCGGGCCGAGAAGGCCTCACGGGTTGGCGACGACCGCGGCCGGGGCGTCAACTCGGCGGCGATCTTCGACTCGCTCGGGCGGCTGGCGCCCGCCGACGCCGTGATCTGCGTGGACGTGGGCAACAACACCTACTCCTTCGGCCGCTACTTCGAGGTGCAGCGCCAGGCGGTGCTGATGTCGGGTTACCTGGGCTCGATCGGTTTCGGCTTCCCGGCCGCCATGGGGGCCTGGGCCGCCGTGGGCGACGCGCGGTCCGTGCTGGCGGTCACCGGCGACGGCGGCTTCGGGCAGTACGCCATGGAGCTGACCACGGCGGTGAAGTACGGCATGAACATCACGCACGTGCTGCTGAACAACGGTGAGTTGGGCAAGATCACCAAGGAGCAGCTGGCCGGGCAGTTCGGCGTGTGGCACACCTCGCTGGTGAACCCCTCCTTCGCGGCCTTCGCCGAGCTGTGCGGGGCGCACGGCAGCCAGGTCACCGACCGCAGCGAACTGGACGCCGCCATCGCCGGAGCGCTCGCCCATCCGGGACCCGCCCTGGTGGAGATTCTCTGCGACCCAGCCCTGGTCTGACGGCGCCACATGACGGCGGTCAGAATGTGCCATGCGGCAATGACAACCGGCGTAGGGATTGACAGCTGATCGACCTCCGCTGGTACGATCACGACGTATCCCCCCAGTCGCTTCGGTGGCTGGGCGAAGGCCCGCTTCGGCGGGCCTTCGAGCGTTCTACGAGCGATCGGGGCTGCGAGCCGGACGGCTCCCTTCCGCAGTGCAAATGTCGCACGCACAAGGATTGAGGACAGCACGCTCTCGCTGGCCGGCATCGCGCTGAGCGCCGGTCGCGAGCAGCCGATACGCGGGTGATACGTTGGAAATTACGTATTGGCGCCAGACCCTGGCCCGCATCGCCGCAGCGAACAAGTCAACACGAACGACTCCGGTACATGTTGGAATATACTGAAGATTGTTATGGAGTCGGCAAGGACCTCGAAGAGAGTGCCGTCTCGGCGCCATCCAGCCGGGCCACTGTCACACCCCCGCGGCAGGATGGCGGCACAAATCTGTTGGCGGGTCCCGCCTCGTCACGCATGTCGCGGCAGCGCACGCGGGACACCGAACCCGAGATGGCGCTTCGACGCGAACTCCATGCCCGCGGCATGCGCTATCGAGTGGAATATCCGGTGCCGGGCAACCGGAGGAGGTCGATCGACATCGCGTTCGTCGGAATCCGGCTCGCCGTCTTCGTGGACGGGTGCTTCTGGCACGGCTGCCCGAGGCATGGGACGTGGCCGATGACCAATGCGGAGTGGTGGGAGAACAAGATCCAGATGAACCGAGCACGTGACGCCGACACCGATCGCCTCCTCCGCGAGCACAGTTGGGAGTCGCTGCGCCTCTGGGAGCACGAGAGCGCCACCGCGGCCGACCGGGTCATCGACGCGTACATCAAGCGGCGGATGGCGGTCCAGCGATGAGACCGATCTACAGCGTCGTCGACCTCTTCGCCGGGTGCGGGGGCCTAACGGCGGGATTCCTCCGCGCCAACTCCAATGCGGGCGAGTTCCGGCCAATCGCTTCCGTGGATTCCGATGTCGACTCGGCTGCGACGTACGCCGCCAACTTCGGGAACCATGTTTTCCTCGGCAGCATCGAGGACTGGCTGGGGGGCGCCCACTACCCCGACCGCGCCGATGTCGTCCTCGGAGGACCGCCCTGCCAGGGCTTCTCACAACTGGGAAAGCAGGACGTGACCGATCAGCGCAACGCCCTCTGGGAACAGTACGTCGAGGCGGTCGGCAAGCTGCAGCCGAAATTCTTCGTGCTCGAGAACGTCCGCGAGTTCCTGAAGTCCGAACAGTGCACAGCCCTGGCGAGAGCCTGCGAACCCGGCCAGGTGCTGGAGGAGTACGAGATCGAGCGATTCGTGCTGGACTCGTCCCTCTACGGCGCGCCGCAGCGGCGGCGAAGGGCAATCGTGATCGGCCGACGACGCGGTCAACCCCTTCTGGGCGAGCCGCTGCAGACAGATCGGCGCCGCAACGTCAGCGATGCGTTCGATGGGTTGAACGCCAAGGTGCGGAACCGGGACCTGCCGTACAGATTCGCTGACTTCCGAGGTCAGCAAGTGCCAGGACCCTTCATCGGGAATGAGTTGCATGTGACTCGTTACTTCACGCAACTCTCCCTGAAGCGCTACCGCTCCATACCGCCCGGAGGCAACCGATTCGACATCCCGTACCACCTCCTCGCACCCTGCTGGAGAACGCACCGGACGGGCTCTGCGGATGTCATGGGCCGGCTATTTTGGGACAAGCCCTCGGTCACAATTCGCACGGAGTTCTACAAGCCGGAGAAGGGCCGATACCTCCATCCGATTGAGGACCGCCCTATCACCCATCTTGAGGCCTCGCGACTCCAGGGATTCCCCGACGACTACAAGTGGTTCGGCTCGAAGTACTCGATCGCCAGGCAGATCGGTAATGCGGTGCCGCTGCAACTCGGCCAAGCCCTCGGCTGTCACATCCTGACGGCATTATCAATCACATGGGATTCCGGCGAGAAGATAGCCGCGTGACCGGACTACGTGTCCGATCGGGGCGACGTCCGGGCTATGCCGACTGACCGGCCGACTACGGCAGAGGCACGGGGGCTGTATCAGGAGGCTCTCGCGGCTGAGTCGCCCGAGCAACTCGACGCGCTCTGGGAGCGGATGGCGCGATTCGCCCCCTACGAGCGCCCCGTCGGTGATCGCTGGGGCAACCGCGGTCTCTTCACCGCCGCGGGCGGGAACTTCGACCACAAGCTGACCGAACTGGTCACCAACATGCTCGACTCCGTCCTGCTCCGTCGAGCCGTGGAAGAACTCGGCGACGAGGTGTTTGAACCCAAGAAGTCGGCAGAGTTGTTCGAGACGCCGGCGACGGCCGTCCATGACTTGTTCGGCCCCGATCAGTCTCTCGGCGCCACTCCGAAGGCCCGTGTCGAAATCCGATCCGCCGGCCGCGACCGGAAGCGTGAACGAACGATCGTGTTCCGCGATCTCGGCATCGGTATGCGGCCCGAAGACATCGCTACGTCGCTACTGCGAGTCGGGTCCTCCCGGAAGGACGGGGTCCTGTGGCTCATGGGCGCGTTCGGAAGGGGCGGCCTCACGGTCCTCCCGAACGCGCACGGGTGGATCGTCCTCACCCGCTCCGCGCTCACCCCCGAGGCCGGTGTGGTGCTGACCGTCATCCGTTGGCAACGTGTGGGGATACAGCAGACCCAGACCGCGCTCTACCAGGTGGTGTCGCCCTGGGAGCGGGATGGTGACCGAGCGGATCCACTTGTGCTTCCGGCCGCGGCGTGCGCGGACTTCGACGGCGGTACACGCATCGCAGTCGTGGGCTTCCGTGCCGAGGGAATCGGGGTCTCACGGTTGGGGGACGAGCGCTCCCTCGACACCGTCATCGACACCCGACTGTTCGAGCCTCCTCTCCCGGTTCATCTGACCGCGCCAGTACTGGAGGAGCGAAGGGCACGACTGACGCAACTACGCGGACTCGGCCGAAGGCTCGCCGACAATCCCCGTGAGGACAGGACCGAGGGGACCGAGCACCTCCCGTTCGGATACGAGAGCCGGACCTACCAACTCCCGGTGCGGTTCTACCTGTTCGCCACAGGGACCGACGCCGGTACACGACGCCGGTTCGTCGCCCGCAACCACGCCGTGCTGCTCAATTCGAACGGGCAGGTCCATGCACACTGGACACCGGCGGAGTTCCGGCATCGAACGAGGCTCAACAAGCTCGCCGACCGGATCCTCGTGGTGCTGGACACCGATCCGCTCCCGCTCGAACTGCGAACGAGTCTGTTCACAGCCGACCGGACGGATCTCCTACGCAACCCGGCCGCCGTGCGCCTCGAGGAGGAGCTGGTGGCATTCCTGAACGACTGGGACGAGTTGGAGGAAGCCAACAACGAGATGATCAAGGACTCGATCCGGCGAAGCAACCGGGGCCGGTCCACAGTTGATCTCTCCGAACGGATTGCGAAGGCCGCGGCCACCCGAGGCTGGCGTGCCACGCGAAGACAGGAGAACAGGCGCAGGCGACGCCCGCCCCGTCCCGCTGAACTTCTCGACGACCCAACGAGCTTGGCCGGCCGGACGTCCGCCCGTCTGGAGCGCGGGCGAACCCACGGGATCCACTACTCGCTCAACGCCCGGGACGGCTTCGTGCCGAACAGGGCAGAGTGCCTGATCTCGACAAGCCATCTGGACGTCGACCCGGACGAGGATCTGACGGTGGGCGATCTGCGGAACGGCCTGCTCCGCGTCTCGGTCGCAATTCCACCCGACGCCGAATTGACAACCGCAGTGCTCACACTCCGCGTGGGACCGTGGCTATCGGTACAGGGGGGACTCCGGGAGGCGCTGGAGACGGAGACGAGCATCGAGATCGTTGACGAGGACGAGCGACCGAAGCCGCCGCCACAACCGGAGGATCGTCGGCAGGCCGGCGGAACGATGCCTCTGGCAACGATCTGGACGACTCACGAGGACGAATCGGCGTGGGGCGCCAACACGCCCGGGGAGGCGGAGTTGGTGCCGGCGTCGACTCTCGCCGAACTCGACGACGACTACCGGCGCTACGCAACAGCCACGGGAGACGGTCTCCTACTCAAACTGAACGAGGAGTTCGCACCCCTCAAGGCGTACACATCGATGCGCGCAGAGAGGATCGGAGACGAAGGTGTGCGTCGGGTCAAAGACCGGTACGCGCTGGGATTGGGGGTGTTCCTGGTAGTGACGGGCGAGCAGGAACGGCGCTCCGGCGAATCCGACCGGTTGGCGAACGAGGAGTTCGTCGCCGCCTCCCGCCGAGCCGCGGCGCACGCAGTCCTGGCGATGCTGCCCGAATTCGACGCCCTTATCGCGGAGGCCGGGCTCGATGGCGTCTGAGATGCGACCGGTGTCCGATCTCGAAGGCTGGCCCGACGAAGTGCGGGTCGCGGGCTCCAAGGTCGTCCCACCCGACCCGATGATCATCGAGGCAATCGGGCTCAACTACGCCCTCGAGGCTGCCGTCGCCGATCTGATCGACAACTCCATCGACGCGGGCGCCACGGACGTGCTCGTCCGGCTCATCCGACGTGGGCCACGACTGACCAGCCTCTGCGTAGTCGACAACGGGCGCGGGATGAACGAGACGGAACTCGAGCACGCCATGGCGCTCGGAGCGCGCCGCGACTACGACCCGAGCGACTTGGGACACTTCGGGTTGGGCCTCAAGGCGGCGTCGCTCGGAAGGGCGCAGAGCCTCACCGTGATCACCCAGGCTGCCGGTTCGCTCCCATGCGGGATGCGATGGCTGAAGGCGAGAGTCAGCGACGAGTTCGCTTGCGACGTTATTCAGCAGGACGACGCAGAGATGCTCCTGAACCGGGCATGGGGCCCGGTCTCGCTCCGACACGGCACCGTCATTCGCTGGGACGGAGTGACGGGCTTCCCTGCCGCGCAGGACAAGACGACGACCGATCGCTACGTCGAGACAATCATCCCGCTGTTGAGGAACCATCTCGGACTGGTATTCCACCGACTCATCGCCGGGGAGACCGTCACCATCACGATCGACGTGGAAGATCTGCACGCCGAGGAGCCCGGGCCGCCGCAAGAGGTCATTGCCATCGACCCGTTCGGCTACCGGAAGAGCGGCCGACCGGACTACCCGAAAGCCCTGCCGATCCAACTTGATTCCGGGACTGTCGAACTACGATGCCACCTCTGGCCGCCCCGGTCCGAACTCGAGGGATTCAAGATTCCTCGCTCCGGTGATCATTTGGGACAGGGATTCTACTTCTACCGGAACGATCGACTGCTGCAAGTGGGTGGATGGAACGGCGTTGTCCAACCGGAACCCCGATTCCAACTCGCCCGCATCGCCGTCGAGGTCGACGACCGCCTGACAACTCATCTCCGGATGAATCCCGAGAAGACTCACATCCGCGCGTTGGACACATTCGTCCATGCAGTCGAGGACGCGCAATCCGGGGATTTCGATCTCAACTCATACCGCGAGGATGCCAGTACGAGACTTCGCGAATCCCGTAAGAAGGCGGGGGATCGCCAACCGGTCGTCCCCCCGGGTCGGGGGTTTGCGCCAGCGGTCCGACACGCAATCGACGACGAACTGGGCTTCGTCGCGGGAGCCGAACCAATCGACATCATCTGGATGGACTTCAACAACGTTCTTGGCACCGGCCCGTTCTTCCGGATCGACTTGGACAACCGCCAGATCTGGCTCGACAGCCGCTACCGCTGGGCCGTGACCGGCGACCGAGGTACTTCGCTCAACGACGCCCCGCTACTCAAAGCCGCGCTGTACCTCCTGCTCAACGACCTATTCAGTGGCGAACACCTCGGCGCCAAGGAGAAGAACAACGTGGCGTTGTGGGGCGCAATCCTGGCCGCAGCCGCCGAGGTGGAGTCGGAATGACCGCGGTCCCCGGCAACCGGCACTTGAGTTGGCCGAACCTCCGGGAATACCTCGACGCTGGGGCCCCAGCGGTCGTGCGCATCGCCGGCACTCCCGATGTTGACCTGATAATCGATCCGGGCGAGCAGAGAATCGCGCTCCGCGGCCCATGGCCCGAGACCGGCGTCGTTCCCGACCTCGTCCCGTACCGGCATCTCGATACGCGAGTCGGCACGGGCCCCGCGGGAGATTGGGTGGAGTTCGCCGTTTCCGGTCGCGGTGTCCTCCGGGAGGCGTATCCCATGCTGCTCGCGGTTGCCGACGTCGTGCAGCTGCGTGGTGGCGACATGGGCACGGCGATCGAGCGGGTCCTGGCCTCGTACCGCGAGTTGCTCAGCTCCCTGGGTCGCCTCACCGAGCACCAGGAGTTGGGCCTCTACGGGGAACTGGTCATTCTCGGCAATCTGATCGATTCCGTGGGGGAGCGCTCGGCAATCGGCTCGTGGCGAGGACCGGCGCGGGAGGAACACGACTTCGGACTCGGAGAATTCGACGTCGAGGTCAAGACGACCCTCTCCGAGGACAGAAGCCACCGCATCTCGAGTCTCACACAGTTGGAGCCCTCGCCCGAGCGAGACCTCTGGCTGGTGTCGATGCAACTCACGACCAGCGGCGTCTGTGGAACCACCCTTCCCGAATTGATCGAGCGAACGATGAACCGTCTCTCGGATCCTGCCTCGAAGGCACAATTCGCCGACAGGTTGGCCGGCGCCGGGTGGGATCCCGACCACAGTCACCTCTACACCCGAACGTTCGTCCAGCGGAGCCCGGCTCTCGCATTCAGGGTGACTCACGAGTTCCCAGCCATCACAGCGAGCCGCCTCGTGGCCGCCGGTCTCCCGGTCGAGCGGTTCAGCCACGTGTCCTACGTGCTGCACACCGCAGGGCTGCACCCCGATGCGCCTCCTGCCGAGATAGAGGGAATAGGAACGTCATGAATGAGCAAGTCCGGAGGATCTACCTTGCCGTGCTCGCCGGCCTCGCAACGATCGGCCCGCGATCATTGCAACCCCGGCTTGCTCTGGATGCAGGGGGAAGCAACTTGGATGTGTCCCTCGCATCCCTCCTCCAGCACCTGCGGTCCACCAGCCCGAATGATCCGGTCAAGCGGCAGTTCTCGCTCCAGTTCGCCCTCTGGGACGACACCGACGACGCCGATTCCTGGGCGGACGGCTCGCCAAGACGGACGCCCGACAGGCGCGACGCTATCTACCGGGGGCTCGGCATCCCTGACGAATGCCACTCCGTACTCACAAGCCTGTTCCCGATCAAGGATGATCGGAATATCGTCATCGCCGACGACTTCGAGCCTTGGTACACACCCGAGTTGCAGCAGGCAACAGCATTCTACTGGCCTGCCTACCAGCGGTATCTCATGAACAAGCCGACCTGGAGCGCCGAGTCCGTCGCCGATCTGAACTCTGCGACGACCGACATCGTGCAACGCTTGTCGGATCCCGCGCGTGCCGACGCCTACCAGTCCAAGGGTCTTGTCGTCGGGTACGTCCAGAGCGGGAAGACCGCCAACATCACCGGAGTTCTGGCGAAGGCGATTGATGCCGGTTATCGACTGCTCATCGTTATGACAGGAACGATCGATCTGCTCCGTGAGCAGACCCAGCGGCGAATCGACATGGAACTCGTCGGCGTCGAGAACATACTGCGCAACGTTGATCCCGACGATCCGGAGACGGATCCAGCGATACTTGACTCAATCGACTATCAGGACGACCCCGACTGGGACAGGTTCATTAGGCACGGCCTGCTACCGTCGAGTCAGAATCGGCCCGACATCATCAGACTCACGAAGCACCGATTCGCCGGTAGGACTGGCGACTATCGAAGTCTATTGGCTGGCATCACCGCTCTCGAGTTCGAGAAGTATGATAACACGCTTCCGCTGAACGATCGGCAAAATCTCGACCGCTGTGCAGCCCGGCTGGTCGTCGTAAAGAAGAACAAGAGCGTGCTGACCCGGCTCGTTCGCGACCTCAAGACGATCAAGCCCAAGCTCGGCGAGATTCCGGCACTCATCATCGATGACGAGTCGGACCACGCGTCCGTCAACACGAGCAACCCGAGCAGGTGGCAGCAGGAGCAGCCGCAACGAACAGCAATCAACAGCCTGATCTCGCAGCTGCTGCGCCTACTCCCACGCGCCCAGTACGTAGGCTACACAGCGACCCCTTTCGCCAATGTGTTCATCGACCCGAACGATGCCGAGGACATCTTTCCGAAAGACTTCATCGTCGCGCTGACGCGTCCTCCCGGATACATGGGAGCGAGCGACTTCCACGATCTCGACCCGGAGACGGACGACTCCGGCCATACCGTCCGAGGCATCCGCGAGCGGGCCCACGTCCGTGACCTCGTCGCCCCCAACGACGACTCCGGCGGTCGAGCCACCGAGTTGCAGGAGACCCTCGGAATGTTCCTCCTCACCGGCGCGATCAAGCTGTTCCGGGAGCAGCACAGTACACCGACGTTCCGGCACCATACGATGCTTGCGCACGAATCGGTGAAGCAGGCCGACCATCTTGCCCTGGCAAACGAGATCCGCGACGCCTGGCTCTCCGCTGCGTTCAACAGTCCGTCGGGACTCTCCCATCTCCAGAGGATCTACAGGCATGATGTCGTCCCGACCAGTCTCGACTTGGGTGAGGGAAAGCTCCCGGGAACGTTCGAGCACCTGAAACCGTTCATCGGGGAGGCTCTCTCGCGAATAACACAGACCGGCGATCCGGTCATCATCGTCAACAGCGCCACGGACTTGCAGAACGAGGACGTCGATTTCGACAAGCGGCCCGTGTGGCGAGTTCTCGTCGGCGGCGCGAAGCTCAGCCGCGGTTTCACAGTGGAAGGCCTCACGGTCTCCTACTACCGCCGTCGAACCGGTCAGGCCGACACCCTGATGCAGATGGGGCGATGGTTCGGCTTCCGCAGCGGATACAGAGATCTCGTACGGCTCTACATGGCTCGCCATCTGCAGGCCGGCCGACAGACGATCGACCTCTACGAGGCATTCGGCGCGATCATGTATGCCGAGGAACTCTTCCGCAGCGAGTTGAGGAGATATGCCGAGTTGGTCGACGGCAAACCGCAGATCAGACCCGCACAGGTTCCACCGCTGGTAACGCAACATCTCCCATGGCTTCGCCCGACGGCGCGGAACAAGATGTTCAACGCCCGCCTAGTCCTAAGACAGCTGCCGGCGATCGAGCCCGTCGCCTACCCGGTGACAACTGCCGACATCGCTCACAACTACGACGCGGTCCTGCCTTTGATACAGCAGGCGAACCACCCGGCCGACTTTGCATTTCCAGGAACAGCCGGGACGGGCTCCTATACGGCCAAGTACGGCATTGCGACGCACGGCGGCGTGCTATCGGTGCTCGAACAACTTCGGTGGTCGGATCCGACGCATTTCGAACCCGACTTGGCCTTCCTCCGGGAGATTCGCGAGTCCGTTGACGACTGGGTCCTGCTGATGCCACAACGCCGCAAAGGAGGAAATCGTGTGCTGCCCGGTCTCGGTGCGTCGAGTGTCTTCCACCGCAGGCGCAGCCGTGCTCCACTTTTCCAGGCGGTAAGCGAGCCGAGACATCGGTACGCGGCACAGAGGATCGCCGGTGTTCCTCTGGACGAACCCTACGGGGACAGCGTCGCTGACGGTCTTCACACCAACCGTCGCGGCGCGCTAATCGTCTACCCGATCGTCGAGCACGCGTTAGATGAAGCGGACTCCGGGAGCGAGATCCCGTCGAGTTCCTGCATCCTTGGACTCCACATCGTTGCTCCGAACTCCGTCCGGAGACCAGACACGCCGTACGTGCGTTTCAGGGTGCACTTCGAGGACAGAGCGAACGAGGCCATCGTCCCCAACCCTGAGGCCGCCGTGAATTGATCCCGGGCGACGCGGCCGGACTCACCCGCGAAGTGCATCCGCTCGGCGCAACTACTCGCGGACGTCGTCGATGGAGCGTTGGATCTCCGCGTGGCGGTTGCGCAGCGGTTCGACGAAGATGTCGTCGGTCCAGATGTAGAAGCGGCCCTCCAGCAGGCCGTCGTGGAGGATGTCGGCGGCTTCAGCGGGCTGCTTCGCCCGGCCAAACTGGGCCTCGAGGGCCTCTTGGCGACCTCGTGCACCCTTCTCGTCCCAGGCGTCTTTGGCGGGCAGCGCTTCGCCGGAGTTGCGGAGCGACTCGGGGCGGTTCCGCTCGGAGCTGGTGATCCTGGTCCGGACCATGCCCGGGCAGAAGGCGGTGATGCTCACCGCGCTGGCCTGGTGAGTCAACTCGGCCCGCACCGTCTCGGAGATGGCCACGACGGCGTGCTTGGAGGCGTTGTAGGCGGCGAGAAGGGGGACGACGACGTGGCCCGCCGAGGACGCCGTGTTGATGATGCGGCCGGCGTCGCGGGCCAGCATGTGCGGCAGGAAGACCCGCAGGCCGTGGATGACGCCCCACAGGTTCACGCCCAGCACCCAGTCCCAATCCCGCGTGGTCATCTCCGCCGTGGGCTTCTGGATCCCCACGCCGGCGTTGTTGAAGAGCAGGTCCACGTGCCCGTGGAGTTCCAGGACCGTCTCGGCCAGGGCGTCCATCGAGGCGGCATCGGACACGTCGGTCAGCACCGCGGCGGCCTCGGCGCCGGCGTCGGTGAGTCCGGCCGTCGCCTGCGCCAGGGCGGCCTCCTCCACGTCGGCCAGCACGAGGCGGCATCCGGCCGCCCCGAACCGGTCGGCGATGCCCCGGCCCAGACCGCTGGCGGCGCCGGTGATGACGGCCACCTTGCCTTCGAATGCTCTGTCGCCACTCATCTCAGCACCCCTTGTAGTTCATGATCGCCCGGAGCACACGGTCGATTCGTACCAGGTCGGCCTGGTCGGACATCACGGTGGCGATGTCCTTGTAGGCCATCGGAGACTCGTCCACGAGGCGCTCGGCCCGGCCGTGCTGCCAGGTCCTCCCGGCCATGGCCTCGCGGAAGTCGTCGATCGAGAGGTCCCGCTTGGCCCGCTTGCGGCTCATGCGCCGCCCGGCGCCGTGGGCGGCCGAGGTGTACGAGTCGGGGTTGCCCAGGCCCGTCACCACGTAGCTGTCGCTGCCCATCGAGCCGGGGATCACACCCCGGTCGCCGGCACGGGCCCGGATCGCCCCCTTGCGGGTGATCCACTGCTCACGCCCGTCGTGGACCTCGCGGGCGGCGTAGTTGTGGTGGCAGTTGATGCGCTCGGCCTCGGCGGGACGCCGGCCGACGGCCCGACCCACCGCCGCCAGCAGGGCGTCCATCATGAGTTCGCGGTTGGCGAAGGCGTAGCGCTGCGCCCACAGCATGTGGTCCACGTAGCGTTCGAACTGCTCGTCGCCCTGCAGGAAGTACGCCAGGTCGCGGTCCTCCAGCGCCCGCTGCAGGTCGGCGCAGAGGCGGCGGGCGCCGTCGATGTGGCGGGTGGCCAGCCGGTTGCCGATGCCGCGGCTGCCCGAGTGCAGCACGCACCACACCTGCTCGTCGGTGTCGAGGCTGACCTCCACGAAGTGGTTGCCGCCGCCGAGGGTGCCGAGCTGCGGGCCGGCTTTGGCGAGTTCCTTGCGTGTGAGGACCTCGGGGTGCGGCAGCGGGTCGTCGCCCAACCATCGCTGAGCGGCCCTGGTGGCCCGGGGGTGCGCGGCGAACCCCGCGGGGATGGTCCGCTCCACGTCGGCGAGCAGCGGATCGAGACTGTCGGGGAGGTCGGCGGCGGTCAGGTCGGTGCGCACGGCGATCATGCCGCAGCCCAGGTCCACGCCGACCGCGGCGGGGATGATGGCCCCGGTGGTGGGGATGACCGACCCCACGGTCGCCCCGATGCCCACGTGCGCGTCGGCCATGAGCGCCACCGGACCCGACACGGCCGCGCAGCGCGCCGAGGTGAGCGCCTGGCGCAGCGTGCCCTGCTCGATCTCGCTACCCCACGAGCGCAGCAGCTCGCCCCCGGATGCCGATGCCTTGCCGATTCGTTCCATGGGTACACCTTGTCCTACAGCAGAACACCCCGCCAGAGTCGGGGGCGAAGTCCGTGGCCGGCTTCACGGTCCGAGCGCCGTGATCGGCGCCACGATCACACCGTCGGGCCGCTCGTAGGCGTAGCCGGCCGGCGTGATGACCAGCAGCGCAACCGGCGGCCCGGCCCTGGCGGTGTCCACCGAACCGGCGAACCGCAACAGCGAGCCGGCCGCTGCATCCACCGTGTCGGGGTTGTCGGCGAGTTTCGCCTCCACGGCGATCCATTCACCGCTGTAGCGGCGCCGGACAATGGCGTCGGCCTCCACGCCGTTGTCGAGACGGCAGTGATAGATGTCGCACTCGTTCGCGTCACCGTAGATTCGAAGGTCGCGCACCACGAGCGACTCGAACAGCAGGCCGCATGCCGCCAGGTCGGCCATGAGCGCCTCCGGGCCCGCCCTCAAGGCGGCCGTCGCCAGCGAGGGGTCGACCAGGTGCCTCTTGGCGGACTTGGTGAGGCGCCCACGCGAACGCAGATGAGGGGACCAGGCGGGGAGATCCTCGAGCACGAACAGTCGGGTCAGGGCGTCCAGGTAGGCGCGCACCGTCTGGTGGTTGAGTGGCCTCTCGCTGTCGGCGTCGTGAGCCAGCCGCGAGTTGGGCGCTGTGGTAGCGGTGTTGCGCGCCAGCGACAGAATCAGCTTCTCCACAAGCACGGGGTTCCGTCCGCGTCCGTTGCCGCCATCGACGTCCAGCCGGCGAATCTCGTCGAGGTACTCGCGCAGGCGGTTCCCGGCGATCTGTGGTGACTGCTTCAGCAGCCAGGGCCATCCCCCGACGCACATGGCCCTGATCACGTCCTCGAAGGTTGTATTACCGGCCTCGGAGGTCTCGGGCATGCCGGACAGCAGAAGATCGCCGAGCGACACCGAGCCGCCGGACAGGCCCGACTCGAAGAGCGACATGGGGCGCAACCTCACCCGCGCAATACGTCCCGCGCCCGAATGGCGGGTGATGTCGTCGGCCGGCGCGGCCGAACCGGTGAGCAGGAAACGCCCCGGCTCGCTCGACAGGTCACAGGCGTGGCGGACGTGGTTCCAGACATCCGGCGCCAGCTGCCACTCGTCGAGCAGTCTCGGCGCCTCGCCACGCAGCACCGCTTGCGGGCTCACCGTTGCGAGCCGCCTCGCCGTGGGGTCGGCATCGAAACGAACCACGCTTGCGGCATGGCGCAATGCCGCCCAGGTCTTGCCGCAGCCCTTCGGACCCTCGATGAGCACCGCGCCGACCGACCCGAGGCGCTCGGCCACGGTCCGGTCCGCCACACGAGGCAGGTAGCCCACCGGGGTGAGTGCGTCACCCTCCGGTGAAGGGGCCTGCTTCATGGTCGTTCTCCCCAACCGTGTCGCCGAAACCGGGTCCGGCCTGCCGAGACGGACGCCCATAGCGCCCGACCAGTCCGATAGTAGACATTCGGGGCCTCTCAGTGTAGGGATTCCGGGGCTCTCAGTGTAGGGAATCCGGAGTTCTTGATGTAGGGATTCCGGGGTTCTCAGTGTAGGGAATCCGGAGTTCTTGATGTAGGGAATGCGGGTTCCGGGGTCACACCCGACCGGTGATACGGGTGACCGCCACTTCGATCACCCTCCGGTCCGCCCCCCGGTCGCTGGGTGGTCGGTAGCGGCGCGCATAGCGGCTGACACCCTCGGCGCAGCGCTCCGGGTCGGCGGTCACCACCGCGGTGCCCTCCAGCGCCAGCCAGCGCCCGCCGTCGGTCTGGCAGACGGTCACCGGCGTCGGACCGGCCGCCTCCAGCAGTTGCACCTTGCGGGCGCCGGCGAAGCTGATGACTCTGGCAAGCCCCGACTCGCCGTCCCAGGTGAACCCCACCGGCGTCACGTGGGGCGCGCCGTCGGGGCGCGGGACGCTGAGCGTCGCCAGATGGCGCTCGTCCATGAACAACTCCGCCGCCGAGGGCAGGGCATCGGGTCTCCACGCCATGGCTGACTCCTCCTCCGGACGCAAGCGTTATCCCATCGTACGGGCGACCCCAACCCGACCCGGGCGCATGGTGCGAGCCGGAGCGACCCGGCGCGGCGGAGTCCCTGGCCGCCACGGCGCTCCCCAACCCGACCCGGGCGCATGGTGCGATTCGGAGCGACCCGGCGCGGCGGAGTCCCTGGCCGCCACGGCGCTCCCCAACCCGACCCGGGGGCGTCGTGCGAGCCGGAGCCACTCGGCCGGTGGGGGGCCCGGCAGGCATCTCTCCGACCAACGTCGGGAACCGGGGGGACGACGCGCATCGGAGCGATGCCCGGCCGTTACGGTATGGGCCGATCCCCTGACCCCTGACGGAGCCACACCACGACCATGGGCCTGTTCCGCAACACCAACACGCTGGATCGTCCGTTCAGCCGCAATGAGATCGTGATGGCAACCGAGGACCTACCGGGCGTCCCGGCGCGGACAACCGGCAAGGTGAAGATGGTGAACGGCTTCACCTGGCGCCGCTACTGGGTGTTCTTCGAGAACGGCATCCAGCTCGGCTCCCTGGACAGTCACGAACTGGTCCGCCCCGACGACTGGAACCACTTCCTCGCCGCCAGGGCCGAACGCGAGGCCGCTGCCGCAGCAGCCGCTGCCGCAGCAGCAGCCGGCGCCACCGCCGAGGACACCACGGCCACCGCCGCCGGCGACGACGACAGCCCCAACGCCCGCCTCCGCGCCATGGTCCCCGACTACCTACTGGAGAGAAGCGCCTCAGCCCGAGCCCGCCTCAGCGCCTGAAGGTCAGCCTTGCGGCTCGGACATTTCGGGGCTGTCGAGGTAGAACCTCGCCATCAGGCAGGCGTGACCTCGATCGCCAGGTTGTGGCCGACGGCTTGAAGGGCCTTCTGGACTTGGCCGATGTGGGAGCGGTGGTCGGGGTTGGTCAGCTTCCGGACCGCTGACTCGCTGACTCCCAATCGGCGCGCGAGCTCCACCTTGGTGATGCGCTGGGCGCGCATGGCGGAGTAGAGAGCAAGCTTGGCAGCCACGACGGTCGGCACGGCGACGAGTTCCTGACCAGCCTCGACGGCACGGGGAGTCGGGATTTCCCGCTTCTGGTGGACGTACCCGGCCAAGGCAACGGCAAGAGCATCCCCCGCCATCTCCATCGCCTCAAGACGATCGGATCCACCCGTGATCGCTTGCGGCACATCCGGGAAACTGGCAACCAGGTATCCGTCCTCGTCAGCGACGAGTTCGCACGGGTAGTAGAAGTTCATCACTCAGAACTCCCTCCGGTCGATGTCCAGTTGGCGGAGCATCGCGGCCAGTATGCCCTTGGACAGTTCTCCCCGCCTGACCGTCGTGAATCGAGAGCCAATGTGTAGCCGCCCATGGCTTCCCTTCCCGTGGCCCGGATCGAACCGGAACTCGTGACCCCTGCTACGGGCATAGTGTCTGGCTCTCCTGATGAACTCATCACTGTCGATACCAGAATATACCAACTCATCGTACGACTTTCCACAAATATAATGTATAGTAAGTAGTCTTCAGATCTCCACTCCCTAAGGACGGTCTCGCTGACGGCGGCCCTTTGCCGTACCTCAGCCGAGGCCGGCGACGGTGACGGTTCGGCCCGTCTTGGCGGATTCGGCTACTGCGAGGGCTCCGGCGAGGGCGGAGAGGCCTTCGGCGGCGGTGACGGTGGGGCGGCCGGTGCCGGCGATGGCGGCGCGGACACCGTCGGTGACGATCTCGTAGAGGTCGCGGCGGTCGGGGGCCTCGATCTCGGTCATCTCACTGCCGACGACGTGCCAGATCGTGCCGCCGGGTTCCTGGGCCAAGACGCCGGGGGCAATCAACGAGGCCTCGGTGCCGATGACCTCCACGGTGGTCGGGCAGTGCTCGACGGTGTAGGCGTCGTGGGTCTGCACCGGCACGTCGCCGAAGAGCAGCGCCGCCATGACCGCATCGGGGGGGCCGCCGTCGCCCGGGGTGGCCCACGGCCCCTGGCGGACCGCGATGGCCGTGGCCTCGGTGGCCGTGGTGCCCAGGATGGCCTGGGCCACCGAGATGCTGTGGGTGGTGAGGTCCAGGATGGCGCCGCCGCCGATCGGATCGTGGAGTCGCCAAGCCGGACGCCGCTCGGAGATCATGATGGTGAAGCTGAGCCGCACCGCCAGCGGCACCCCGAGAGAACCCGACGAGACGAGCCGCTGAATCGTCCGGATCGTGTCAGCGCCGGGGAGATGATGATTGATCGCCAGTACGACGCCGTGACGCTCGGCGGCGTCGACCATGGCGCGGCCGTCGGTAACCGTGAGCGCCATCGGCTTCTCGCACAGCACGTGCTTGCCGGCCGCGGCCAGGGCGATGGTCTGGGGGGCGTGGCGCTCGTTGACGCCCGAGACGAACACGGCGTCCACCTCAGGCCACTCACAGGCTCGGGCGAAGTCGTCGGTCGAATGGGCGATCTCATTGGCCTTGGCGTACTCAGCAGCCCAAGCCTCCGTGGAGCTGTAGACGAACTCCGCGAAGTCCCCGCCGGCGCGGATCGCCGGGAGGACCCAGCGGGCGGCAATGTTGCTGGCGCCGATGAGGCCCCAGCGCAGCGGGCGTGAGGAACTCACAGGGCGGTAGCGGCGGCTCGGCCGGGGCCAGTGGCCGGCGGTGTGCTCGTGCCCGGGGCGTGAGAAACCCGCAGGGCGGTAGCGGCGGCTCGGCCGGGGCCGGTGGCCGGCGGTGTGTTGGCGCCCAGGGCACGAGAAACCCGCAGGGCGGTCGTGGCGGCTCGGTCGCCCTGACGTGGCCGGGTTCTCCGGCAGTGGCCCGACCAGCTCACAGGAACCCCGGCCGCCTCATAGGAACAACGCAGGATCGGCGTCGAATGCCTTCTTGCAGCCTGAGGCGCAGAACCAGAAGTCGACCCCCTCGTGGGTGGATTGGTACTTGGCGCCGGCCACCAGGACGGTCATGTTGCAGACCGGATCGACGGCCGTGGCCGGCGCCTCGGGCACCGCACCCCAGCGCGACAACTCGCCTGAGGCGCGCCGAGCCACCAGGTCGGCCATGATCGCCACCGCCAGTTCCCGGTTGGCGAGCCGCCCCAGGTCGAGCCCCGCCGGAGCCTGGATCCGCGCCAGGTCCTCGTCGGTCACCCCTCGGCCACGCAGGTTCTCCGCCACGGCGTCGGCCCGCTTGGTCGCCGCCACCAGGCCGATGTAGGCGGCATCAGTGGCGAGCGCGGCTTGAAGAGCCAGGTCGTCGTAATGGCCCTGAGTCGCCACCACGATCGCGGACCCCACACCCACACCCAAACCGGAGAGGTCCAGTGTGGTGCGCACAAGCTCCGGAACCGGATGCTCGTCGGGTGAACCGCCGTCGTCGATGACCGCCACGTCCCACTCCAGCGCACGCCCCATGAGCGCCAGCGCGGCGACGGCCGGCGAGCGGCCGATCACGACGAGTTGCGGGCGGGGCGGGACAGGCTCCAAGTACACCTCCAGGCCACCGTCATTCTCACACGCCATCGGCACCGAGTACGTACCCTCCGGCCCGCCGCTGCCGGAGGAGCCGCCCGAACCACCGCCGCCCGAACCGCCGCCGCCGCCCGGACCAGGGGGCTGCGACCCTGCGCCGAGCGACGCGCCCGACGGGCTCTCCACGTCCCCCAGCAGCAACAACCGGGGCTCGCCGTCCAGCAGCGCATCCCGGGCCTGCACCACCACCGTCGGCTCCGCACACGCCCCGCCCAACCAGCCCCGCACGGTGCCGTCGGCCAGGATCACCGCCTTCGATCCCTGCTGCCCCGAAGAAGGCCCCCGCCGCCAAACAACGGTCGCCAGCACGAACGGCACACGAGACTCGGCCAGCGCCACCGCCTCCTGCAGCACCGACAGCGTCACGGCTCTTCCGCCTCCGCTCCGTACGCGCCGCTCCGGACCATCCCGCCGGTCACCCTACAGACACCGAGCCCCCGCCACCGAAACGGCGCGGGGACTGCGAACCGGCGGAGCGGCCACCGGTCCCGCGGGGGCGAAATAGAATCCCGCGACATGGACGAGCCGTCATGGACGATGGGAATCGAGGAGGAATACCTCCTCGTGGACCGCCAGAGCGGCGCCCTCGTGCCGTCGCAACCTCCCGGGCTGATCGAGAAGGTCGCCGAATTGCGCCACGGCCTCGTCAGCCCTGAGTTCTTCGCCTGCCAGATCGAGATCGGAACCGGAGTCTGCGACGACCTGAGGCACTTGCGCGCCGATGTCGGCCTGTTGCGGATCGCGGTGACCGAAGCCGCCGCCGAGTACGGGCTCGCGCCGATCGCCGCATCCACCCATCCGTTCGCCCGCTGGGAGCAGCAGCAGATCACTGCCGGCGAGCGCTACCAAGCCATCCAGCGCGACCTCCAGCACGTGACGCGCCAGTTGATCATCTCCGGACTGCACGTCCACGTGGGGATCGAGGATCCCGAACTGCGGATCGACCTCATGAACCAGATCCCGTACTTCCTGCCCCACCTGCTGGCACTGTCCACCTCGTCACCGTTCTGGCAGGCTCGGGACACCGGCCTCAAGAGCTACCGCATGGCCGTGTTCGGAACCCTGCCCCGCACCGGCCTGCCCGAGAGGTTCGATTCGTGGTCCGAGTTCGAACGGCACGTGGACGTGCTCGTGCGGGCCGGGATCATCGAGGACTCGAGCAAGGTGTGGTGGGACGTCCGGCCGTCGGAGCGCTACCCCACACTCGAACTGCGGATAACCGATCTCCCGACCAGGATGGAGGACACGATCGCCATCGCCGCCACCTATGTGTGCCTGCTGCGCATGCTGTGGCGGTTGAAGACGGCGAACCAGCGCTGGCGCAGCTACGCCAACTTCCTGATCGCGGAGAACCTCTGGCGTGCACAGCGCTACGGCGCAGGCGGCCACCTGATCGATCTCGGGAAGGCTGCGTTGGTGCCGCTGGCGGACCTGGTGGAGGAGGTCATCGTGCTGACAAAGCCCGACGCCGAGGCTCTGGACTGCGTTGCGGAGGTTGAGCACATCCGCACCATCTGCGAGCGCGGCACCTCGGCCGACCGTCAGCTAACCGTCTACCGCGAAGCGCTGGCGTCCGGGGCCGACGACAGCGAAGCGCTGAAAGCCGTGGTGGACGCCCTCATTCTCGACACCCTCGCTCCGCCCGCGACCGGGACGGCGCAAGGCGCGAAGGGCGCGACCCCGGAACGCCCGTAGCAGCCCAGGGGCTACGAAGCCGACTGGATGGCGTCCCAGACCCGGTCGGGCAGCACCGGCATGTCGATGTTGCGCACGCCGAGGTGGGCCAGGGCGTCGATGACCGCGTTCACATACGCTGCCGGCGAGC
>Ga0209543_1001546_pt1 | contig 20084 bp, 16 predicted proteins | sample MesohylFT_FD_187296 | JGI IMG/M metagenome (GOLD analysis project Ga0209543, IMG submission 187296) | Host-associated microbial community of the marine sponge Aplysina aerophoba from Gulf of Piran - sponge mesohyl, lysed by freeze-thaw... | ecosystem: Host-associated > Porifera > Sponge >...
TCCGGAGGCAGCAAGAACGGCTGGTCACGGTGAGCTTCCTTGAACTTCGGCATCCCTCTCGCCCTCCCTCCACGCACAAACTAACCCACCAAGCCCCGCACTTCACCCCCAAAGTCCGACAGACTGCTAGCAGTCCCTCACCCGCTGCTACAGTCCCCGCCGCGATGACAAACGCTCGACCCGAAGGCCAGCCGCCCGCGGACCCGATCCCGATGCGGGTCGGCATGACGGCGCCCGAAGCGTTCCCGGCCGCCGAGATGGCCGAGGCGGCCGGCCGCGCGATTCTCGACATCGGGAAGAACTTCGCCTTCTACCCCGGCGATCTGGGCCATCCCGGTCTACGGGAAGTGCTTGCCCGGCGCGAAGCGGATCGCGAAGGCGTGGACTACGACCCCGACGAGCTCGCGCTGACCAACGGCTCCATGCAGGCGGTCACGCTGGTGGGCAGGGCGTTGATGGAAGAGCCGGGCGACATCGTGATCACGGAGGAGACGACCTACTCGGGCACCCTCGGCGCCTACCGGGGACTCGGCTACCGCCTGGTCGGCGTGCCGACGGACGAGCAGGGCATGGACGTCGGCGAACTACGCCGGACGCTGGCGAGCCTGGCCGCGGACGGCAGGAAGCCGCGCTTCATCTACACCCTGCCGACCTACCACAACCCGACCGGCGCCGTGATGCCCCGCGAGCGGCGACTCGAGATGATCGAGGCGGCGAGGGAGTTCGAGGTCCTTCTGGTCGAGGACAACTGCTACGCCGACGTCCACTACGACGACGCGCCGCGTCCACCGCAGAGCCTCTACACGCTCGCGAACGGCGAGGGAGTCGTCTACATCGGGTCGCTGTCCAAGATCCTCGGCGCCGGAGTCCGGATCGGCTACTTCCTGGCGAAGCAGCCGCTCCAGCAGCGGTTTCTCGATCGGCGCTTCGACGCCGGCCAGAGCACGCTGTCATCGAGCATCGTGGCGGAACTGCTGCGCGGCCGGCTGCCGGCCCAGATCGAGCGCAACAACGCCGCGCTGCTACCGAAGCGCGACGCGTTGCTAACCGCGCTCGCGGAACAGCTCGGCGGCATCTGCACCTGGCGCAAGCCTGCCGGCGCGATGTTCCTGTGGGTCGGCCTGCCAGAGGAAGTGAACCGCGAAGCGCTGTTCGCGCTGAGCGAGCAACGCGGCCTCGCCTACGGCTACGGCGCCGCCTACCACGCCGGAGGCGACGACGTGCCGTTCCTGCGTCTGGCCTACGCCTGCCCCTCCGTGGCCGGGATTCGCGACGGAGTCGAGCTGCTGGCAGAGTGCTTGAGGGAGCTGGCTCCAGGGCGTTTCGCGGACTAGAGCCAGCGCGGCAGGAACTGGGTGCGCCGGCCGTGGCGCGGGCCTTCTGGCCCGCGTTTACGGCATCCGGCGCGAAGCGCCGGCTTCCGGACTCCGCCGCGCGTTGGCCACCTCAGTCCACGTATCCCAGAGCCCTCAGCCTGCGTCGCAGATCCTCGTCCATCCGGGCGTCGTCGATCTCGACCGCCGGCTCCACGTCGCCGGCGAGGTCGCGGTCCGCGAGCAGGGCCAGCATCCGCTCGACGATTCGCGGCTGCTCCCCGGCCAAGTCGTCGAGTTCGCCCGGATCCGCCTCCAGGTTGAAGAGCATCGGCGCCGTTCCCTGGGAGGGTGACTGCGGCTGCACGAGCTTGTAGCGGCCACGGATCACCGAGGAGGCTCGGTGCCCGTCCACGTCGAGGTGGGTGTAGACATCCGGCGGATCGTCTCCGCGGCGTCGCTCCGCCAGCAGGTCCCTGCCGTCGGTTGCGGGGCTGTCGATACCGAGATGACCGAGCAGGGTCGGCAGGAGGTCGACGTGCTGCGCCGGCGTCTCGATCCTTCTCGCCGGCACTCCTGGCAGGCGCATGACGAGGGGTATCCGCAGCACCTCCTCGTAAAGGGATACGCCGTGCTCCCAGCGGCCGTGCTCCTCGAACTCCTCGCCGTGATCCGAGACATAGATCACCGCGGTGCCGTCGCCAAGGCCGCGCGCCTCCAGTTCGTCGAGCAACTCGCCGAAGGCGCGGTCGTTCTGCGCTACCTCCGCGTCGTAGAGCCGTGAGAGCGCCTCGGCGGTGCCTTCGTCGGGCTCGACTTCGCCCCGATTCAGCTCCAGCAGGTACCGGACGGTCCGGTAGTGCGCGGGTGCATCGCCGGCGTCGAACATCTGTTCGAACTCCGGCGCCGGGTCGTAGGGCCCGTGCGGGTCGATCGCATGGAGATAGAGGAAGAACGGCGCTCCAGCGTCCTTCCGTTCATCCAGCCACAGCTTCACCCGCTCCAGCATCGTCTCGTCCCTGTCACGGTCCTCGGAGCGGAAGCGGGTGAACCCCTGGGCGAAGCCGAAAGCCCGGCCGACGTTCGGGTTGCGGACCAGGCCCATCCCCTCGTAGCCGTTCGCGGCCAGGATCTCGGCCAGGGTCGTTGCGTCCTCGGGGAGCACGGAACGGCGGCCGACGGTGCGGTGTGCGGGCGGCAGAAGGCCCGTGAACAGGGACGCCATTGCCGGCCGGGTCCAGGACGACTGGGCGTAGGCGTTCTCGAACACCAGAGCGCTCGTCGCGAAGGCATCGAGTCGCGGCGAGGTCGGCTTCCCGTAGCCGTAGACGCCCAGCCGGTCGGCCCGGACGGTATCGACGACGTAGAGAACGATGTTCGGTCGCCCCTGAACCGCGCCGTCTTCGGGCCCAAAGCCGCAGGAAGCCAGGGCGGCTACAAGCGCGGCGCAGAACGCGAGGCGGAAGTAGAAGGCTCCGGGCACGGCGATGAAAGCGACGAAAGGTCAAACAGAAGGCGGAAAGAGGACCGAACCGTAGCAGTCCCTGCTACCCTCCTATCCCCAAATGAACTCCCTGACCGCCCTCGTATCGCCCCTCGTAGCGGCCCTCGCGCTGGTCACGGGTCTGGTCGGCGTACTCGGCGCTCGGTTCGGTCTGATCTCCCCCATCGCAGGCTTCGCCCTGTTCGCAATCCTGATGGCGCTCGGCGCCGTGCTCGCGCTGCTTCTGGGGCTGGTCGGCCTCCTCCGTACGCGGCGCGATCAGCGCCGTGGCGGCGCTGCCCAAGCCTGGGGCGGCGCGCTCCTGGCTGTCGCGATCCTCGGCTGGCTGCTGACGCTCGCCTCCGACCCCAGGCAGGCTCCACCGATCCACGACGTCACGACCGACCTCGAGGATCCGCCGGCATTCGAGGCCGCGGCGCCCCATGACAGCCGCGGCAACGGATTCGCCTATCCGAGCGGCGGAGCCCAGGTTCCCGACCTGCAGCGACAGGGCTATCCCGACCTCGCCACGGCCCGTCTGGACATCACACCGGCCGAAGCGCTGTGGCGAGCGGAACACACGGCCCAGGATCTCGGCTGGACGAAGCTCCTCGACGATCCCGAGAACGGCCGCCTCGAATACTCGGACACCACATCCTGGTTCCGCTTCGTCGACTACATCGTCGTACGTGTCCGTTCCGCCGACGGCGGTGCCGCCGTGGACGTGCGCTCCGTGTCCCAGATCGGGCTGTCCGATCTGGGAGTGAACGCTGCCCGCGTCCGCCGCTACCTGGATGTGCTGACCAGCGAGTAAGCGGTTACGATACCGCCCCGTTCGACGGCAACCCTGAGCAACGCACCGGCGCGCCCGCGCCAGGAGACACCACCGATATGACTGCACTCACCGACATGGTCGACTACGAGGTACGCGGCGAAGTCGCCCTGATCGTGATCGACAACCCGCCCGTCAACGCGCTCAGCCACGGCGTGCGCGCCGGCATGGTCGAGGGACTGGCGAAGGCGGAAGCCGATGAACAGGTCGCCGCGGTGCTCCTGGTCTGCAAGGGCCGCACCTTCATCGCCGGCGCCGACATCACCGAGTTCGGCAAGCCGATGAAGGAGCCCGGCCTGAACGAGGCGATCGAGGCGATGGAGGACGCCACCAAGCCCGTCGTGGCGGCGATTCACGGCACGGCACTCGGCGGCGGCCTCGAAACGGCGATGGCCTGCCACTACCGGGTGGGGGTCTCCTCGGCCCGCTTCGGCCAGCCCGAGGTCAAGCTGGGAATTCTGCCGGGCGCCGGAGGCACCCAGCGGCTGCCGCGGCTGGTCGGATATCGGAAGGCGCTCGAGATGTGCGTGATCGGGAACCCGATCGGCGCCGCGGAAGCGCTCGAAGGCGGCCTGATCGACGAGATCGTGGACGACGTGTTCGAGGGCGGCGTCACCTTCGCCGAGAAGCTGATCGCCGAGGACCGGCCGCTCAAGAAGATCCGCGACCTCGACGAGAAAGTGAACGAGGCCCGCGCCAACCGGAAGGAGATCTTCGATGGCTTCCGGCGCAAGGTCGCCCGCCGCACGCGCGGCTTCGAGGCGCCGGAGGCGAACATCCGGGCAATCGAGGCCGGCCTCGACATGTCCTTCGACGAAGCGCTCGACTACGAGCGTCAACTGTTCGCCGAGCTGATGGCCGGCAAGCAGTCGATCGCCCAGCGCTACTACTTCTTCGCCGAGCGCGAGGCCGCCAAGGTGCCCGACGTGCCGCGCAACACGCCGATGCGGAAGATCGAGAAGGTCGGCGTCCTCGGCTGCGGCACGATGGGCGGTGGCATCTCGATGAACTTCGCGAACCGCGGCATCGGCGTGACGATCGTCGAGGCGGAGCAGAGCCGGCTCGACCACGGCTTCGGCGTGATCCGCAAGAACTACGAACGAACCGCCAGCCGGGGCCGGATGACGAACGAACAGGTCGACCAGTGCATGGGCCTGTTGAGCGGCGTGACGGACCGCGAGGCGCTCGCCGACTGCGACCTGGTGATCGAGGCGGTGTTCGAGAACATGGATCTGAAGAAAGAGATCTTCGCGAGCCTCGACCGGATCGTGAAGCCGGGCGCCATCCTGGCCACGAACACCTCGGCGCTCGACGTGAACGAGATCGCAGCCGCCACGAGCCGCCCCGAGGACGTGATCGGCATGCACTTCTTCTCGCCGGCGAACATCATGCGCCTGCTCGAGGTCGTGCGCGGCGAGAAGACGGCGAAGGACGTGATCCACACCTCGATGACGATCTCCAAGCAGATCGGCAAGGTGCCGGTGCTGGTCGGCGTTTGCCGCGGCTTCGTCGGCAACCGAATCCTGTTCCAGCGCCAGGTGCAGGCGCAGCAGATCATCCTGAAGGGCGCGAAGTACTACGACGTGGACCGCGTCCTCTACGACTTCGGCTTCCCGATGGGTCCGTTCGCGATGAGCGACCTCGCCGGTCTTGACATCGGCTGGAACGAGAAGGAGTCGGCGTCCCGCGACATCCGCGAGATCCTGTGCGAGTCCGGCCGGCGCGGCCAGAAGAACGGTCGCGGCTACTACGTTTACGACGCGGAAACCCGCGCCTCGGCGCCGGACTCCGAAGTGCTGCAGATCATCAGCGACTTCGGTTCCGCCCAGGGCATCGACCAGCGCGAAGTCGGCGAAGACGAGATCCTCGAACGCTGCCTCTATCCCATGGTCAACGAGGGAGCGAAAATCCTCGAGGAGGGGATCGCGATCCGGCCCTCCGACATCGACGTGATCTGGGTCAACGGCTACGGCTGGCCGGTGTACCGGGGCGGCCCGATGCACTGGGGAGACAGCGTGGGCCTCGGAAAGATCGTCGGCCGCATGCGGGAATTTCAGGCCGAGAGCGGTGATGACTTCTGGCAGCCGTCCGCACTGCTGGCGGAACTGGCCGACGCCGGCAAGAGCTTCAGCGACTGGAGCGCCGGCTGAGGGAGACGCGCGTCGAGATCGGATTGACGCCCTGGGTCGACTACCTGGGCGACGAGGCGGCACAGGTCGCCGACCAGGCGGAGTTCGCCGACCGGCTCGGCTTCCACTCGCTGTTCCTGCCGGAGAGCCACTTCACGGGGGCCGCTTCCTGCCCGTCGCCGCTCGTCGTCCTGGCCGCCGCGGCAGCCAAAACGAAGCGGCTGCGGCTCGGAACGACCTCCTACCTGCTGCCCGTCCGCAACGCCTTCCAGGCCGCCGAGGAAGTCGCGGTCCTCGACCGAATCTCGAAAGGCCGGGTGATCCTCGGCCTGGGCCGCGGTTTCCGGCCGGCGCTCTTCGCCGCCTTCGGCGTCGACCCGCGGACGAAGCGCCAGCGTTTCTCCGAGTCTCTCGACCTGATGAAGCGCGCCTGGGCCGGTGACGCGATCGAAGTAGGCGAAGGGGAAGCGCGCACCCGCATCCGCCTGTCCCCGTTGCCGATACAGCAGCCGCATCCCGAACTCTGGGTCGCCGCGTTCGGCCCGCTGGCCCTCAAGCAGGCCGGCAGACTAGGCCTGCCCTACCTGTCGTCGCCGCTCGAGACGATAGAGCGCCTGGAAGCGAACCACAAGGTCCACCGAGATGCCCTGCCCGCCGGCGCCCCACGGCCCATCGTGCCCCTCATGCGCACGGTCTTCGTGTCGGACGACCGGCAGCTATGCGATCGCGTTCGCTCCGGCCTGATCGCCCAGGCAGTACGCATGGCGCGCTCGGGCAGCCGCCTGGTCAGCGAGGATCAACTCCTGGACATCGAGAACTGGGCGCTTGTCGGCGATCCCGGGCAGGTCCGGGAAGGCATCGACCGCTACCGCGAGCTGGTCGGCATGACGCACCTGATCGCGCGCTGCGGCGTCCCGGATGCCGCGCCGGAAGAAGTGCGGCAGAGCCTGCGCCTTCTGGCGCTGCTCCACGCCTGACCCGCGGTCGCTCAGGATGAACCGGTCGTAGTCTCCTCGGGGTCGACCTCGCCGGCCGCGTCCGCCACGTCGCTCGAAGCCGCGGGCGCTGGGCAGACACCGGGGAACGCATCGGTCTCAGCGGCTGCCGTCAGAGCCGGATGACCGACGAAGTAGTACGAACCCGGCTCATTCGGCCTCTCTACCTCTTCTTTGTTGACGATGGGCGGGAAGTTATAGACCCTCTTCTCCACCCGGCCGGTTGCAGCGGCAGCTTCGGTCCATGTCGTATCCCGGACGGTGATCTGCATGCCCTGGTCGCTCGCCGACGCGGCGTACACCCAGTGATTGGGGAGGCCAGTCCCGCAACCGTTCAGCACCTTGATCAGGACTTCCCAGTTGTTCCGATCGAAGAAGTAGAACAGGCCCGAATCGTCCGTGCCGATAACCCGGGAGCCCGCCTGGACGACCTTCGTGCGGCACGGGAACGCCGGGTCGCGAGCCTCAGCCGGCACATCGCACGTCTTCCAATCCTCCACAGGCGGAGCGTTGTCGAAGTGCTCCTTGGCTCCCAGAGCGATCGTGACCTCATAGCGGCCCACGTCCGCGTCGGCCTCCTTCAGCAGGCACAGGGCCGTATCGCTGGACACGCAGCTCGCATCGCCTTCGGCGGCGGCCGCAACGATGTCGGGAAGGCCCGCAGTCGGCTCGCTGCTGAACTCGGCGACCGCCTCGTCCTGCTCTCCGGCCTGCACTGCCGCCGCCAAGAGAAACACGGCAGACACTCCGATCACGGTTGCACCGGTCAGGACGCTTCCCCGCAACACTCTTCGCATTCGCTGATCGTCCATACCTCTCTCCTTCAAAGCTGAGCCACCCTGTGGGGCATTTGAACTGTGCCAAGTCTAGCAGGCAGTTCAGGAGGCGGCACCCCTCCGGAACCCGGCCGGAGCCGCCATGGCCGCCAACGCCGCTCGGTGTCTCACCCGGACGCCGACGACGGTCTCCTGGCCGAATCTCCGGGATAGGATGCTCGACCGAACCGCCGACCACCGGAATGCGAATCACGGGAATCCGCTCGGGACCAGGCGACCTCCTGCCACGGAAAGGACACGACATGACCACTCGCCGCTTCCAAACCGTCGTTTCCCTCCTCGCCACGGCGGCCATGCTCGCCGTGGCCTTCGCGCCGATATCGAGCGCGCACGCCGCTGGAAGCGGCGCGGCCACCGTCCAGGTCGACACGGGCTCGCTACGCGGTGAAGTCCTCGACGCGGACAGCGGCCTTGCCGTCTACCGCGGCATTCCGTTCGCGGCGGCGCCGGTCGGCGAACTGCGCTGGAAGGCGCCGCAGCCGGCGCCGCAGTGGAACGGGGTGCGCGACGCGACGGAGTTCGGCGCGATCTGTCCCCAGAGCCCGGCTCTGGCGATGATGACCGGGGAGTCGCTGCCGAAGAGTTCCGAAGACTGTCTCTACCTCAACGTCTGGACGACCGCCGGCGAGAGCGACGACCCGCGGCCGGTGATGGTCTGGATCCACGGCGGGGGCCTGAGCCTCGGCTGGAGCAATCAGGCGCAATACGACGGCTCCGCCTTCGCAGGCAAGGGCGTGGTCCTCGTGTCGATCAACTACCGGCTCGGACCGCTCGGCTACCTTGCGCACCCGGCGCTGTCGAAGGAATCCGGCGGCGAATCGGGCAACTACGGCTTCCTGGACCAGATCGCGGCGCTTCAGTGGGTCAATCGGAACATCTCCCGGTTCGGAGGCGACCCGGACAACGTGACGATCTTCGGCGAGTCGGCCGGCGGCACCAGCGTCCACGCGCTGATGGCGAGCCCGCAGGCCAGCGGCCTCCTCCACCGGGCGATCGCGGAGAGCCCCTGGGTCACGGACACGAACATCCGCCCGCTGCGCGGCGCCAACGGGCTGCTCGCCAGCGCGGAAGACGTGGGAGTCGCTTGGGCCAGCGCGATGCTCGGCGACGGTGCGGAGCAGACCGCGAAGGCTCTGAGGGCCCTCGACGCCGGCGCGATCATCACCAGAACCGCCCAGGGCGGCGCGCTCGGCAGCTACGAGCCGCACGTGACCTACGGCACGGCTTTCATGCCCGAGTCGAGCGAAGATCGCTACACCGCCGGCAAGCAGAACGACGTGCCCCTGATCGCCGGCACGAACCGCAACGAGGGCACGATGTTCATGGCCTTCCAGCCTCTCACCGAGCGGTCGCAGTTCCTCGAAACCCTGAAGGGTGCCTACGGCGACCAGGCCGAGGAAGTGGCCGAGCTCTACCCATCCTCCAACGCCGACGAACTCAAGGTACAGCACGACCGCTTCCTCACCGACACCTGGTTCCTCCGCGGTACCCGCAGGATGCTGCTCGGCATGGACAAGGTTTCCTCGCCAGCGTTCCAGTACTTCTTCACCCGCGTGAACCCGGAGAACCCGGCCTGGGGCGCGCACCATGCGGCCGAACTGGGATACGTCTTCAACACGCTCGTGGGCGAGAACTACGACGAGACGGACGAGTCGCTAGCGGCGCTGATGATCGACTACTGGGTCCAGTTCGCCCGCACCGGCGATCCGAACGGCGGCGGCCGACCCGCCTGGCCTGAGTTCGATGGCAAGAAGCAGGCGTATCTTGAGTTCGGCGACGAGGTGAAGACTGGCGCGGCCCTGGAACGGGAGATCAACGACCAGCTCGAAGCGATCCGCGGGCGGTAGTCGTTGGTCAGATCCACTCGAGACAGAAGGCAGCGTCCCTGACCAGCGAGCGCGGATTCCTCGGCTGGAAGATGATCGGGCTCGGCTCGGTCTGCTATGGCTTAGCCATCTCGCCGATGTACTACTGCTGGGGCTTCTTCCTGCCCGAGATGCAGCAGGACCTTGGCATGAACGACACCCAGGGCGGTCTGATCTTCAGCGTCTTCAGTTGGATCTACCACGGGCTCGGACCGTTGGCCGGCTTCGCGATCGGACGCTGGGGCATCCGTTCCATGATGAGCCTCGGTGCCGTGGTCGGGATCCTCGCCTTCTGGCTCATGAGCCGGGTCGACTCCTTCGCCGACGCCATGTTCGCCTACGCCGTGCTGGGCGGAATCGCAATCGGCATCGGCACCATTCTGGCGGCCCAAGCTCTGGCCTCGAACTGGTTCATCCGCTACCGCTCACGAGCGATGGCGCTGATTCTCGCCGGCGGTGCGGTCGTCGGCTACCTGACGCTTAAGTACTTCGCCCCGGGAATCCTCGAGGTCGCCGACTGGCGCACGGGCTGGCTCATCATCGCCGGGATCTCTGCCCTCGTTGCCGTGCTGGCCGCGCTGTTCATGCGCGGCGAGCCGGAGAGAATCGGTCAGGAGCCGGACGGAGGCACAGGCGTCACGGAACCTGATGTCGAAGCCTCGTCCAGACCAACCGTACGCGGCGAATGGACGGCGCCGCTCGCCCTGCGCACCTCACAGTTCTACGTCCTCGTCGGTCTGTCGGTCGCCTACGGCGTGCCCTGGGGCGTCATCGCCGTGTTCGGCCGGCTCCACCTGGCGGCCCTCGGCTTTACTACGGCGATGGCCGGGTCGATCCTCGGCGCCCGGGTACTGGTCAGCCTCTTCGGCCGTCTCAGCGCCTTCCTCGGCGACTTCATGACCCCCCAACGTCTGCTCGGCGTCGTCCTGATCCTCGAGGGCGTCGGTTGCGCATTGTTCATGGTCGCGAACACCGAGTTCGTGGCCTACCTGTCGATGGTTCTGATCGGGCTCGGTTTCGGCGCCGCATACGTCTGCATCCCGGTCGTCTACTCGGCCTTCTACGGCCGCCGCGCCTTCGCCACCACCGTCGGCATCCGCTTCGCGATCACCGGCGCCATTTCACCCGCGGCCCCACTCCTGGCCGGCATCCTCTCGGACTGGTCGGGTTCCCACGTTCTGACCCTGTCCGTCCTGACCGGGCTGTGCCTCGTCGGCGCCTTCGTCGCCTTCGGGCTGCGCGCGCCCGTGCTCGGGGCACGGCCGATCGCGCCGGTTGGGTCGGGGTACACGGGCGCCTAGGGATGCCCACACTGAAACCAGTCATCGTCGATCAGGCGGAACTCGACTGGCACAACTGGGACGATCCCGCCAATGCGGACCCGGGCGCCATTCAATGGAAGCTGCTCATCAGCCGCGAGCGAGGCCCGAGCGGCGGACTCGTCAGCGGTGTTGCGCGAATCGCACCCGGTGCGGTGCTTTCGCGCCACCACCACGAGCCCGAGGAAACGTACTACGTGATCAGCGGCCGCGGACAGATCGAGGTCGAGTACATCAGGAAAGAGATGGGCCCGGGAACGTCCGTCTACATTCCGCCCAACGCCAGACACGCCGTTCGCTCCATTGGCGCCGAACCGCTGGTCTTCGTCTTCACGTTTCCTCGCGACCGGTTCGAGGACATCGAGTACCGCCTGGACGTGTAGCCGACGCGCTACGCGGCAGCGCGACGACGCCTCCTAGCCGGCGGCGGCGACCGTCGTCTGCCAGCGGTGCTCGCCCCAGGAGAGCTTGAGCGTGCCCGGCGCGCCACCCTCGGGCGGCTCGATGTCGATCGTCAGGCTCGACTTCCCACCCTCCTCGACGGAGTGGTCGAGCGCCGTCTCACCAAGGTCCTTGGACGGATCATGCATCGAGCCCCAGATGTCCGGCTCATTGTTCACGACCAGCGTCCACCGGCCATCGTCGTCCAGGCGCAGCCACAGGCTGTAGAGGCCCGCGAAGCCAGGCGAGACGTTGCCCATCGGCACCTTCAAGTCGCCAACCATGATGTCGACTTCAGTGCGGAGCTTGATCGCCGCGAAGGTCTGGAACTCGAGCAGACCCTCTTCGTGCTCCAGGAAGGACTGCCAATCCAGGCTCATGAGGGGGATCCGGCCGGCGTTGACCTGAACGGTACCGCCGCCGATCTCGGCCGTGTCGATCGAACGGGTCGCGTTGACCAGCACCGCGAAGGTGTTGGTCAAGCCGGAGGCGTCGAGCTTGCGACCCTCACCCTCCTTCGAGGGCTTCACGACAACGTCGTCCGTCTCGCCGGACTGACCCGCCACCGGGCCCGCGGCCGCTACAACCAGCAGGAGAGCGGCGACCTGAGAAAGCCGCCGCCCGCGCGAACCGGCCATCGGTGCCTCCCTACTCCCCGCCGCCGGTGCTCTGGATCGAGGCGAGTCCGAGCCGGAGCGCGATCGGATCGACCGGCTCGACGGGGGCCCAGGCCACGAAGCCGAGCATCATCTCGTCGGTCGTGGCGGTGCCGTTGAGCACGTTGTCACCTGGGTCGAAACCGCGAATCTCGCCGCGTTCCGGCGTGTTCTCGAACCACATCGAGACTTCGACGCGGGTGCCGGCGGGGATCGTCTTCGGCTTCTTGTACTGGTACGTCGTCTGCCACTCCTGGTCGTAGTTCGGGACGTCGAGCAGGACCTCGGTCGTGCCGTCGGGGTAGAACGCGTCGTAGCGCACCGCGACCGAGCGCAGATGGGCGTGCGGCCACAGGGCCAGAATGTCCGTCTCCACCGGGAAGACGCGCGCCGCGCCGACCTTCCAGCGGTCGTGGCCGGGCGGAATCTCGAAGGTCAGGTTGCCGATCGAGTCGAACTCGACCTTGCGCAACTCGCTTTCCGGAGCGTCGGCGAACACGAAGCCGATCTCGGAGCGATCGTAGAAGCCGCTCCCCTCACCGGCTTCCTTGTTGTAGTGCATCGAAAAGTCGATCGTCGATCCGGGCTCGAGCTTCATCGCGTAGCCGGGCTCCATCAGGTGGCTCTCGGCGCCCAGGGCGATACAGCCCAGCGAGTTGCTGCCGAACTTGCCGAGTGCCGGCCCGCCGCCTGGAGGCTGGACGCTCGCGCACATGTGATGGACGTCACTGCCGCCGACCTTGAACTCGACGCCACGCACCCAGACAGGTTCCGTCAACATCTCCTCGGTCAGTTCGGTCCGGAAGTTGATGTTGATGTCGGCGATGTCGTCGGCCACCCAGTGCTCTTCGGGCATCTGGACGACGAGATCCGGACGACCCAACGACCAACCGCCCGAGTCTTCCTCGACGAACCTCTTCGGCGGCGGCGCGTCGGCCTCGTCACCGGCGGGCGCACCGCCGCGGGCCCAGGCCAGGACCGTCTCGATCTCGCTGTCGGACATCACGCGCTCATTGTGAAACTGCCCGCGGGTCGCCTCGGTGGCGAACCAGGGAGGCATCGAGCGGTTCTCGACCGCGCGCGCGATGGAGCGCGCCCAGGGGCGCGTCTGCTGGTACGTCATCAGCGGCATCGGCGCGATCATGCCGCCGATGTTCTCGCCCTGGCCGTCGGGCCGGTGACAGGTCTGGCAGTTCTCCTGCAAGACCGGCAGCACGTCGGCGTAGAAGGTGGGCGTGTCCGCGTCGGCGGCCAGGACGATGCCCGGAAGGGCAACGGCGGCGGCGATCATGATGAGGACGGGGCGAGAGGTCGCTGTCTTCATGTCATCTCTCCGGTCGTGCGGCCCGCGGCACGCTCCAGCGTCGGCTGCTGAACCGCGTACAGGCTCGGATCCTTGGTCAAGGCTCAGCAAGTGTACCCGACGAAGGTGGCACTATTGTTGGGCCACGACGACTCCGTCGTCGACTCCAACGCACCATTGAGAACGCGGAGGCTGCCAGCATGCGCAACTCGTTCGCCAGCTCAACAGTAATCCTGAGAGCCGCAGTCGTCCTCTGCCTCTGCAGTGCCGCCATGGCGACGGCTGAAGAAGCAGACCGCCGGGCTCTGTTCGGCGACCTCCACGTGCACACCCGCTACTCGTTCGACGCCTTCATCTTCGGCACGCGCAGCACGCCCGACGACGCCTATGAATTCGCCAAGGGCAAGCCGATCGAGCATCCCGGAGGGTTCGACCTCCAGCTCGACCGACCGCTTGACTTCCTTGCCGTCACCGACCACGCGAACTACCTCGGCATGCTGGAAGCGATGTCGCAGCCCGACCACCCGCTGTCGAAGCTCGACCGAGCGGCCGACTTCACCCAGGCCCGAACGATCGCGGAGAAGCGGCGCGCCTTCCGCAGCGGCGCCTACGTCCGGGAGCACCGCGATGTGGACGTCATCCGCTCCGCCTGGAAGCGGACCGTCGAGGCGGCTGAGCGCCACAACGATCCCGGCGCCTTCACGACGTTTTCGGCCTACGAGTACACGTCGAGCCGCGACGGCGGCAACCTGCACCGCAACGTGATCTTCCGGGGCGACGCCGTGCCGGACTACCCGTTCGGCCGCCTCGACTCGGCGAACCCGGAAGACCTCTGGGCGTGGATGGACGGCCTGCGGTCGCAGGGTATCGAGGCCCTGGCCATCCCCCACAACTCGAACGGCTCCGACGGCCACATGTTCCAGCTCGTCAACTTCGCCGGCGAGCCGATCGACGCCGCCTACGCCGAGACCCGGATGCGGAACGAGCCGCTGGTCGAGGTCACCCAGGTCAAGGGCACCTCCGACACCCACCCCTTCCTGTCGCCGAACGATGAGTGGGCCGACTTCGAGATCATGCCCTACCGGATCGCGCAGTGGAACAAGTCGAGGCCGCGCGGCTCCTACGTCCGCAACGCCTACCAGCGCGGCCTGAAGCTCCAGGCCGAGCGCGGCGCGAACCCCTACCGCTTCGGACTCGTCGGCGCCAGCGACACCCACAACGGCGGCGCGTCCCTCGACGAATCGAACTTCGTCGCCAAGGTCGGCGTCCTGGACGCGACGGCCGAGCTGCGCGGCTCGGTGCCCCTCGTTGCGGACGAGGGCGTCACCGCGTACAACGACACGTACTACAAGACCTGGAGCGCCTCCGGTCTGGCCGGCGTCTGGGCGGAGGAGAACACTCGCGACTCGATCTACGGCGCGTTCCGCCGCAAGGAAACCTTCGCCACCAGCGGCCCGCGGATCGTCGTCCGCTTCTTTGCCGGCGTCTATCCCGACGACCTGGCCGGACGCGACGACGCGGTTGAGGTGGCCTATGCCGAGGGCGTTCCGATGGGCGGCGAGCTGCCCGCAGGTTCGGATGGCGCGGCGGCTCCCCGCTTCCTCGTCTGGGCGCTTCAGGACCCCCTCGGCGCACCGCTTCAGCGGGTGCAGGTGATCAAGGGATGGAGCGAAGGCGGCCTGGCGATGGAGCAGGTCTTCGACGTCGCCTGCTCGGACGGCGGCGTGCCCGACCCCGAAACGCACCGCTGCCCGGACAACGGCGCCGCAGTCGACCTCTCCGACTGCAGCATCACGCCCGACAAGGGAGCTTCAGAACTCGTCGCCCTCTGGCGGGACCCGAAGTTCGAAGCCGGGCAGCACGCGTTCTACTACCTTCGAGCGCTGGAGAACCCGACCTGTCGCTGGTCGACGTGGGACGCCGTCAAGGCCGGCGTCGCCCCCCGGCAGGAACTGCAGGCGACGATCCAGGAACGCGCCTGGTCGTCACCGATCTGGGTCGGCGGCCCGCCGGCCAGGTAAGGGCGACGCACCGCCGGAACGACCCGTCAACAAGCGGCCTGTATACTGCCGTCGTTTTCCAGCATCCCCAACTTCTCTTCCCCGAGTACCCCACGCGATCATGCGCAAGTGTCTGATTCCGCTAGCGCTGAGCGCGACCGTCGGCATCTCGCCCGGTCTCGCGCAAGGCGACGAGGAGAACCTTCCCCAGGAGCCCGCGACGCTCGGGCAGGCCATCCGCGACGCGGACGTCTCGGTCGGCCTCCGCTACCGGATCGAGCAATCGGACGACGACGCGTTCGACGACGCGGCCCTCGCTTCGACCCTGCGCACGACGCTCAAGCTGCAGACGAAGGCATACCGCGGCTTCTCCTTCCTGCTCGAGGCGGAGGACGTGACCCCCGTCGGCAACGACAGCACCTATCGCAACCTCGGCTACGGCGGACTCGACAACGGCGTCCGTGACCGTCCGGTCATCGCCGATCCGGCGCTCACGGCGATCAACCAGGCCGCGGTGAAGCTCGAACGCGGGCCGGTCGCGTTCACGCTCGGTCGGACCGAACTCCTGATCGGCGATCAGCGCTTCGTCGGTGCGGTCGGCTGGCGACAGCACCACCAGGCCTTCGACGCCGCCGCTCTCGATGCCTCCCTGGCTGCGGACTGGACGCTGCGCTACGCCTTCCTCGACCGCGCCCACCGGATCACCGGCGCCGAGGAGGCGATGGGATCCCACGTGATTCACGTCTCGGGCCCGGCGGGCCCGGGCAACCTGGCCCTGTTCGGCTACCTGCTGGACTACGAACGGCCGGGCGCCGCCGCCAACTCGACATCCAACTGGGGCGCCAGCTACAACGGCTCGCACGACGCCGGCGCGGCCTCCGTTCTGTGGGAACTCCAGTACGCGTTCCAGTCGGACTGGGCGGACAACCCCGGCAGCGTCGACGTGGACTACCAGAAGACCGGGATCGGCTTCTCCCGTGGCGACATCAGCGTGCGGGCCGTACGCGAGGCTCTGGACGGTGACGGCGCCTACGCGTTCCGCACACCGCTGGCCACGCTCCACGGCTTCAACGGCTGGACCGACAAGTTCCTGGGCACCCCGGCGAACGGCCTCGTCGACTTCTACCTCCGCCTCGACCACAATCTGGACACTTGGAACTGGACCGTCCGCTGGCACCAGTTCCGCTCGGCGGTCGGCAGCATGGACTACGGCTCCGAGATCGACGCGATGGCGGTGTGGAACACCCCCTGGAAGCAGGACTTCGGCATCAAGCTGGCGCAGTACAACGCGGACGAGTGGAGCACCGACACGTTCAAGGTCTGGGTCTGGACGTCCTGGAGCGTCAACCTGCGATCCGCAGGCAGCCGCTGACGTCGACTGACGCGTCGTCCCCCTCGCGCACGGCCTCCCAATCGGCCGGGGCCAACAGAACGACCGGCGGCGACTGCTCGTACAGCTCACGCGCCACGGCCGCGCCGAGGGCGAGGATCCCGTCGAGTTCCCGCAGCACGACAGCGGCCGGCGCCGTGCCGAGACGCACGCCCTCGAGCAGCACGGAACTCGAGCTGCTCGATCCCCGCCCGTAGGGCATGACCAGGACGCGGCCCGAAACACTCTCGCCGCAGCGCGGGTGGCGCCGGTCGATGATCCGTCCGGTCGAGGGGTCGACTCCACCCCAGAAGGAGAGCGGCTCCTCCAGGCGCAGCACCGGCCCCGCGCCGACGCCGCCGACCAGGACCCGGCCCCGCAGCTCGCCGCCGCTCACGGCCACAACTCCGGGGCGCGCCGCAGGTAGCCGGCATGGGCCGATTGCACGCACTCGGACAGGCTGCCGAAGACGACGTCGAAGCCGACGTTGCCGGGCGCGTAGTGCGCGAACTTGCCCGAATTCGTCATCAGGACACCGCCTGAGGGCGTGCGCAGGATCGGCGCCACGACGACGCAGGTGTCGACGACCACTCGGACACCGAGGTCGCGCAGGCGTTCGAGGTCGCCTCCACGTTCCAGGAAGTCGAGCGAAACACGGTTCGTGCAGACCACGAACTCGACGCTTGCCGCGGGCGGGCGGCAACAGATCATCGGCAGCAGCTCGGCGAACTCCCGCGGCGAGAAGTGGGGACTGCCCAGCGCCACGACGTCGATCCGGAGGTTCTTGCCGCCGACATCCGGCGCCGCCGCGACCGGGGCGGTCGACAGCCTCCGGAGGCCGGCCCGCAGATCGGCCGCGGTCACCTCGATCCACTCCTCCGCCTCCCCGCCACCCAGCGCCGCCTCCACCGTCGGCGCCTCGGGCGTGATGCCGACGGCGTGGAAGAGCGCCACCGCGCCCGAGGACGCCGCCGCCGCGCCCAACGCCTTCAGACCGTCCTCGTCGGCGTTCTCCAGGCCGAGCAGCACGGGCACCCGGTTGGCGCAACGCTCCCCCACCAGGTAGCCGATCGCCGGCAGCAGCCATGACGCCGACCTGAGAGATCGCGGCAGGGAACGAAAGTCGAACACGACCTGTCCGCGACGGTTCTCCTCCAGGTGGAGCCCCACCGCGGGCGCGCGGCCGGTGATCGCGGCGCAGATGTCGATGAAGTCGCCGTACCGGTGAGTGCGCGCGCCCAGGACGGAGTTCGCGAACACGATCGCGTTGCTCTCGGCCCAGGCGACCTGCTGCCCGAACGACGGCCGGGGCGTCGTCTGGTAAGGCGCGCAGGTCCAGATCGTCCGGCAGCCCATCTCCTCGTAGCACTCCATCAGCCGCAACGCCTTCGCGCGCCGCTCCGCGGTGCCGGCGAACTCTTCCGGATGCAGCAGGTCGAGGCCGCCGACGTTGAGCGTCGTCGGCACGCGCACCCGCGCGCCGCCCGCGACCAGGAGTTCGGCGAAATCGACGCCCGAATCGCCGTGGTAAAGGCAGCCGTCGATGTGGGCGCCTTCGATGTCCAGCAGACGGTCGGCCCCGTAAACCCCGGCCATCGCGACCAGGATGCGCATGGCGACTGCCGCCGCCTCGCCATGGTCGCCCGAGAGCATGGCACGGTCGAGGTCGGTCAGTTCGACCGTCTCGGACAGATTCAGGGCGGCCATGGGCGGTCAGTCTAGCTATGGGTACACTCGCCGATCCGCAAACTACTCGGCAAGAGACGGAGCAAGCCCGCATGGCGATGGACCCAGCACTGCAGGAACGACTCATGGCCGCCGCGCCCTACGGAATGGGGGTCGCGGTCCACGCGGAGGAGGCGCCCGAGCGGATGGCTGTCCTGTCGAAGTACGGCGGTCGAACCCTCGGCGAGCTGAACGCGAACGCGAACCGCCTGGCGCGTGTGTTGCGCGCGCACGGCGTCGGTCCTGACACAGGCGTGGCCCTGCTTTGCCGGAACCGGCCCGAGTTCATCGACACCGTCGCCGCATGTTCGCGCAGCGGCGCCCGGATGACCCCGATCAACTGGCACATCTCGCCGCCCGAGGTGGCCTACATCGTCGCGAACTGCGAAGCGCGGGTGCTGATCGCGGACGTGGCGTTCGCATCGGCCGTTGCCGCAGCACAAGCCGAATCGAGCCACCTGCGCCTGACTCTCGCCGTCGGCGGCGAGATCGAGGGCGCGGAGTCCTACGACGAGGCCCTGGCGGCGGAAGACGGCTCGAACATCGACAACCCGATCCTCGGGGCCCCAATGCTCTACACGTCGGGCACCACCGGCCATCCCAAGGGGGTCTACCGCAAGGCGGACGCGACGCCGCCCCCCTTTCTGCTGGCGGTCCGCGAGTCGGGCGATTTCGAGCCGGACACGGACTGCTCCCTGGTCACCGGACCGCTCTACCACGCCGCCCCTCTGGGCCTGAATCTCTCCATGCCGATGGGCGCCGGCGTCGGCAGCGTGCTGATGGACAAGTGGGACGCCGAGGAAACCCTCGCCCTGATCGACAAGCACCGCGTGACCCACACCCACATGGTGGCGACCATGTTCCACCGCATGCTGTCGCTGCCGCGGGAGGTCCGCGATCGCTACGACGTCTCCTCCATGCGCTGGCTCATACACGGCGCGGCGCCCACGCCCGTCCACATCAAGCACAAGATCATCGAGTGGTTCGGCCCCGTCGTCTGGGAGTACTACGCGGCCACCGAGGGCGGCACGTTCCTCGTCGACTCGAACGACTGGCTCAAGAAACCCGGCAGTGTCGGCCGGACGGTCGAGGGAACGAAGTACAAGGTGCTCGACGACGACGGCGAACCCGTGCCGGCCGGAACGACCGGCACGGTCTACTTCGCGGCGGCCGAGAACCGCTTCGTCTACTTCAAGGCGCCCGACAAGACGGACGCCGCCTACCGGGACGACTTCTTCACGATGGGCGACATGGGCTACGTCGACGAGGACGGCTACCTCTTCCTGACCGGCCGGTCGGCGGAGACGATCATCGCCGGCGGCGTGAACATCTACCCCCAGGAGATCGACGACGTGCTGCAGCAGCACCCCGCGGTGTACGAGGTCTGCACGGTCGGCGTGCCCCACGAGGAATGGGGCGAGAGCGTCAAGTCGGTGGTCGAGGTGGACGAAGACTACGAAGCGGGTGACGAACTAGCCGAGGAACTCCTGGCCTGGTGCCGCGAGAACCTGCCCGACTTCAAGCGTCCGCGCTCCATCGACTTCGCAACCGACCTGCCCCGCATGCCCACGGGCAAGATCCAGCGCGGCCTGGTGCGCGCGCCCTACTGGAAGGGTCGCGAGCGGGCGATCTGACCGACCAAAGACAAACCAACCCCAGAGGCGAGCATGAAGGCAGTCGTATGTAGTGAGTTCGGTCCCCCGGAGAACCTGACGATCGAGGAACTCCCCGATCCGGTTCCCGGGCCGGGTCAGGTCGTCGTCGACATCCGGGCGGCGGCAATCACCTTCCCCGACACGTTGATCATCGAGAACCGGT
>Ga0209543_1001549_pt1 | contig 20025 bp, 16 predicted proteins | sample MesohylFT_FD_187296 | JGI IMG/M metagenome (GOLD analysis project Ga0209543, IMG submission 187296) | Host-associated microbial community of the marine sponge Aplysina aerophoba from Gulf of Piran - sponge mesohyl, lysed by freeze-thaw... | ecosystem: Host-associated > Porifera > Sponge >...
CGTCCCGGTGTGCATCCACGCCTCCAACGGCAGCTCCGTGCTGTTCGACTACTACAAGTACGAGCCCGTGGCCTTCTCGAAGTTCAAGCTGGTGGTGGTGGGGGCGTTCCACACCATCGTCGCGGGCGGTATCCCCGAGCGGTTCCCACAACTCAAGATGGGGTTCCTGGAGGTCAGCGCGCAGTGGCTGCCCTACGCCCTGACCGACCTGCACAAACGCCCATACATAAAGGAGCAGGGGTTCAATCGGAACGAGCTGCTGGCAAGGAACCGGATCTGGGTCGGGTGCGAGACCACCGACGACCTTCCCTACGTCGTCGAAAACGCCGGCGAGGACCACCTGGTGGTGGGCACCGACTACGGCCACGCCGACAGCGCCACCGAGTTGCTGGCCATAGACGGCGTCGCCAACGACCCGCGCCTGAGCCCGGAGGTCAAAGCGAAGATCTGTGGGGAGAACGCGCGGGCGCTGTACAACCTGTGAGGGTTGAGGCAAGAAGGCCACGGCGTAACCCAGCCCGCTTCTAATTCATCGCAAAGCATATATTTACTGCACAGCAATTATACAAACTTCTTGCATTATTGCCAATATATTAGTAGATTTGCTGTACAGCGTATCTGCTAATACAATGCCAGTCCCTGCGCTAAAAGAACGACAACTGGTCGACCAGTTTCTGGAATCTCTTCGACAGGTACCCGGGGTGGATGTCCGGGTCGTGCAAGTCTTCCTGCAGCCACCTCGGTCGCCCGGCGCCTCGTCTACTCCGCAATATGACGTCAAGTGTAATCTTCGGGTAGCGGGCAAGCTCATCACCTTGTTGATCGAGGTTATGAAGGTTCTCTATCCTCGTGATGTTCACCAGAAACTATGGTTAATCAAGGATTTCGGTCGCCGGCAGGCAAATGTACCGCAAGGACGCGAAACGGTCCCCGTTTTGGTCGCCGAGTCGATATCCCCGGGAGCCAGGGAAATACTGAAAAGCGAGCGAGTAGGCTACTATGACGGCGGTGGCAGCCTATACGTTCCTGCCCAAGGCGTCCATCTCTATGTCGACAGGCCGCTCTCAAAGCCTTTGTCGAGATCCATAAGGTCCTTGTTCTCAGGACGGCGGGCGCGGGTGCTGCATGCGCTCCTTGTCCACGACGAATGGTACCAAGTTAAAGAACTCGCACACCGCGCGCGGGTCTCGCCCGCCACCGCCTTGCAGGTCCTGGCCGAGTTGGAGAGATATGAGTGGGTGGTCTCTCGTGGTCTGGGTCGGAACAAGGAGCGACATTTGGTCGAACCTGCCGCCTTATTGGACGCGTGGGTCAAACAGCATGCGGCGTTGCCGGCTCCCCTGATGAGGCGCTTCTTCGTGCCTTCGGTTCGAGCAGAGGGACTGTTCGAAAAGATAGCTCATGTCTTTGCGGCTCACGATGCCGACTACGCAATCACTCACGAAGCAGCGGCCCAACGTTATGCTCCGTTCCTGTCGGCCGTCTCACGAGTCCGCTGCCGACTCTTGGCCGGGCAAATCGCAGAACAAGCCCTCCGCGAGCTTGATGCCCGTGTTGTCAGCGAGGGAATGAACTTGGCGGTGATTGACGTCCAGTCGTTGGACGAATTGTTGTTTCGCAATCAACTGGACGGAGTTTGGCTGGCCAGTCCGGTCCAGGCTTATCTCGATTTGGCGCACGGCGAAGGGCGCACGAAGGAACTGGCGGACCACCTGCGCCGTGAGCGGATTGGTTTTTGATGGCGAAGCCTCCGACCATCACCGGGTACAGCACTGCGCAAACACTCGATTGTGAGCGTATCCTTATAACCCTGCTACGCGGACTAGGCCCATGGAAAGAAAGTATCTTTCTCGTCGGCGGACTGACGCCCCGCTACCTAGTACCGGCCAAGCCACCGGCCGTGGAGCCACATGCCGGCACGGTCGACGTCGACACCGTCATCGAGCTACAAATCCTGACCGACACCGACGGTTATCACACACTTGAGGAAAATCTGCGCAGGATGGGGTTTGAGCGGGCGACGAACGACAGCGGCCAGAAAGTCTCCTGGCGCTGGGAGAAGCGTACCGAACGGGGCGAGCCCGTGGTACTCGAACTGTTAGCGGACGCGCCCGAAATCGCTGGCGGCAAGGTCCGGCCACTGCCCACGGACGGCAGTATTTCGGCACTCAACATCCCGCACGCATCCATCGTATTTGACCTTCACGAAACCACCGCAGTTCAGGCCGAACTACTCGACGGCGCAGGGATCGCGACCGAGAAGATCAAACACGCCAACCTGGTAAGCTTCACTTGCTTGAAGGCTTTTGCCTACGACGACCGCTTCGAACGCAAGGACGCGCACGATCTGATTTACTGCATCGAGTGGGCGCCTGACGGTCCGGATCGAGTCGCGGAGATGTTCAACGAAGCCCTCACCGGCGAGCACCGCAAGATCATTCGGAACGCCTTGGAGGTCCTTCGCGATCGCTTCGCGGGGGACAAGCAAGTCGAGGGCTACCAAAAGGACGGGCCGGTCGCGGTCGCTCGTTTCGAACTAGGCGAGGGTAACGATCCTGATCAACGTGAGGACCGGCTGCGACGACAACGCGAGGCGAGCGACATAATCGAGCAACTCTTGGGCAGGATCGACAACCAAGCGATACGCTGCTGAAGGCCGGTCCTCGCTTACGTGGCGTCAGAACGCCCGAGCATTGTACAACCTTTGAGTAGTGAGGTGTCCCCCTGCCTGTTCCGTCATCCGGCGAGGTAGCCCATCGCCCCGAAACCGAGACCCATCAGCGCCGCGACACCCAGGGTTCTCATGAGAGACTGGTGTAGCCAGAGGAGCATGATCGCGCTGACGGCGCCGACCGCCAGGACGCGCCAGTCCAGGGAGTACAAGTCCGGCACCAGGAGCTTGAACGGGCCGCTTCGCCGGGACGACAGCTCGGCAAACAGGACGTGCAGGCTGAACCAGATGGACAGGTTGAGAATGACGCCCACCACCGCCGCCGTAATCGCCTCCAGGGCGCCATTCAGGCGCGGCTGGGCCGTGAGTTGCTCAATGTAGGGCGCGCCCGCGAATATCCACAGGAAACATGGCGCGAAGGTGACCCAGAGCGTGACCAACGCGCCGGCGATGCCCATGCTGAGCCCGCCCGCCCTGTACCCCGCGATGTAGCCGACGAACTCCGTGACAAGGATCAGCGGCCCCGGGGTGGTTTCCGCCAGCCCCAGGCCGTCCATCATCTCGCCGGCGGTCAACCAGCCGTGATGGGTCACGACGTCCTGTGCCAGATAGGCCAGCACCGCGTAGGCGCCGCCGAAGGTGACCACCGCCAGGCGGGAGAAGAAGTTGCCGAGCTGCACCAGGATGTCGTAGCCGCCCACCGCCACCAGCAGCAGCACCGGAGCCCACCACACAACCATCCACAACGCCACCGTCCGCGCCGTACCGGACAGCGGCGCGCCGCCCGGCCCGGACCCGGTCTGTCCGGTGCTCCGGCCGCCCAGCAGGAGAAATCCGGCCAGGGCGGCTACCAGGATAATGACGGGGAACGGGACCGACAGAAAGAAGATTCCCACGAACGCCAAGCCCGCGACGATCCAGTGCACGGCTGAATGCAGCGCTCTGTTCGCCACCCTCAGCAGGGCCTCGATGACGATGACCAGGACCGCGCCCTTGATCCCCAGGAACAGCGCGGCCACCAGCGGCAGGTCGCCCCCGACCGCGTAGAGCATCGCCAGCCCGAGCACCACCAGCGCGCCCGGCACCACGAACAAGAGGCCTGCCACCAACCCGCCGGGCACGCCGCGAAGCTGCCACCCCGAGTAGGTGGCGAGTTGCATGGCCTCGGGGCCGGGCAGCAGCATGCAGAAGCTCAGCGCGCCCAGGAATCTTGGCTCGTCGAGCCACCGTTCCTCCTCCACCAGGACACGGTGCATGAGCGCGATCTGCGCGGCCGGACCGCCAAAGGACAGTATCCCGATGCGCCAGAATACGGCGAACAAACGGCGCCAACTGACGGCCGAGTCCCGATGCACGTCGCCACCGGGCTCTACGACAACCGCCATCTTGTCCTTGCCTCGGTCCAGGGGCTTGCCCGGCGGACCCGGCGTGCTACTCGGCCGCCTCGATCTTGTCCTGCGTGCGCAACTCGAAGTCGGAGGCGTCGTGCCGCTCACGGAGCTGCTGGTCGAGCGGACCGCTGCTCTTGTTGACGATGCGCCCGCGTTTCACTGCGTCGCGCGCCGCGATTTCGTCGAACCAGCGCAGGACGTGGGTGTAGGTCTGGATGTCCAGGAACTCGGCGGCGCCGTAGAGGCTGCCGGTGGTGAGGATGCCGTACCAGGGCCAGATGGCCATGTCGGCGATGGTGTAGGTGTCGCCGGCCGCGTAGCGGTTCTCGGCGAGGCGCTTGTCGAGGACGTCGAGCTGGCGCTTCACCTCCATGGTGAAGCGGTCGATGGGGTACTCCATCTTGTAGGGGGCGTAGGCGTAGAAATGGCCGAAGCCGCCGCCGAGGTACGGCGCGGAACCCATCTGCCAGAACAGCCAGGACAGGCACTCGGCGCGCTCCGACGGGTCGTCCGGCACGAAGGCGCCGAACTTGTCGGCCAGGTAAAGGAGGATCGAGCCCGACTCGAACACCCGCGTGGGCGTGGGCATGGAGTAGTCCACCAACGCCGGGATCTTGGAGTTGGGATTGATGGCGACGAACCCGGAGCCGAACTGGTCGCCCTCGCGGATGTTGATGAGCCAGGCGTCGTACTCCGCGCCGGCGTGGCCGGCCGCCAGCAACTCCTCCAGCATGATCGTCACCTTCACGCCGTTGGGCGTTCCCAGCGAGTAGAGCTGGAAGGCGTGCTTGCCTCGCGGCAGCTCCTTCTCATGGGTGGCGCCGGCGACGGGCCGGTTGACGTTCGCGAACCGGCCGCCGTTCTCGCGTTCCCATTTCCAGACCTTCGGGGGTACGTAGTCGTTTGAATCCGTCATGGGCGTCGTCCTCAGTTTCCCTTCCCCTTGAGCCGCCGGTACCACCCCACGAAGTCCGAAACTGCCGCCGGGATGTCGTACTCGGCGTCGAAGCCCAGCTCCGTCTGAGCCCGGGTGATGTCCAGGAAGACCGACGATGTCTGTGACGTGGCCACGCTCTCGTCGATGCTGAGCTTGGCGCCGGGGACCGTCTGCTTGAAGATGTCGATGAGTTCCTGGTTGTCGTAGGGCTTGCCCACGCCGAGGTTGAAGACGCGGCTCTTGACGCCCTCGGTCTGGAGGGCCAGCACCACGCCCCGGGCCGCGTCCTTGGAATAGAGCCATTCCATGACGCCGGGCGGGATGGTGTGCTCGACGCCGTCCACCGACTTCTCCACCAGCGTGCGGAACATGGCGCTGGGGCGGCCGCCGCCGCCGGGGATCCAGGGGCCGCAGACGTTGGGGAAGCGCACGGCGCGGAAATCGACGCCGTGGGAGCGCGCGTAGTTGTAGCCCAGGTTCTCGCCCGCCCACTTGGTGGCGGAGTAGAAGGAGTTGGGCCGTGGCAGCGCCTCTTCCTTGCTGCGGTCGCCGTTGTCCTCGCCCCCGGCCACGCCCCGGGCCACCGCCGCGGTGCTGATCATGACCACCCGCTCCGCGCCGTGGAGGCGCGCCGCCTCCAACACGTTGGCGGTACCCATGATGTTGACCTGGATGGCGCCGTACGGGTTCTCCTGGGCGCCCGTGCCGAGGTTGGGATAGGCGGCGGTGTGGACGATGCGCGTGACCCCGTGCTCCTGGATGACCTTGCCGAGGTCGAAAGGATTCAACAGGTCGCCGCGGAACAGGGCCACGCTGCCCACGTCGACAACGTCCGCCAGCGCGGTAAGGTTGGGTGCGATGTCGAACAGCACCGGCTTCTCGCCCTGCTGCACGAGGATGCGCGCGATCTGGGAGCCCACCAGCCCCGCGCCCGTGATCATGGTCGTCATGGGTTGCCTCCGATGATGGATTTCGCGGCCGGGGGTGCTCCGGCCGCATTGCTGGACTCCTCATAGCACACTGGCGTCGTGGTTGCATGGGAGGAGGACACTCGAGACGCAGCGACGCAAAGGAGTCGGGTCGGAGAGCGAAAGGGGCGATGTAGCAGGAGCGCCTAACTAATGGCTCAGGATGAACTCATGCTTCTTGGTCATTCGGAAGTCGCATAGACGAAGATCGACGAACAACAGGATGTCGGCGACGTAGACGTTTGCATCTTCGGTTCCATGCACCGAACTGATGGGGGTCTTCCCCATGACTCGCAGGCCGGCTTTCCGGGCAATCTCCGCCGTAACGCAAGTCCTGGTGGCGCCAGTGTCCACCAGCGCGTTCACGCCCACCGCATCCTGGTGCAGGGGGCTTGGCCGTGGCTTTGCGGAAGGGTGGGGTTTGGCTATCCCAAAAGTGATGACGGGTCCGATTCGCGGATCGAAACTCTTCCTAATGGACGGCATGCGAGAACCACCCGAGATCAATCGCCGTATCCGTCACCTCTTGGACGGAATACAGATCATCATCAAAGTTGCTCTGGGCATATGCGGCCGCCTCTGTTGCCGTCCCGAAGAAGTCTATGATCTGCTCGTCGCGTAGGAGGGCGAACTGACCTTGGTGAGTCGCCAGAAGTGTCGGGAGTTGCTTGCGGAATGCCGCGTAGTTCTTGTCTACGACATTCTGAATGATCTCCCGGGTCGGCTTCGCTGTTCTAGCCATGGGCTACCTCCTTCAAGCGCGGCAAAGCCTGGTCACAGCGGTACCGTCTAACTCAACCATTTCCATGTCTTCTGAAAAGTCAGACGCCGTCGGTAGCAGTCTAGAATGGTTAGGGGAGATTGTCCACGCGGGAGCCCCGAACACACCCCCTCCCGCGGCAACTGGAACCCCGGGGCTGGTCCGGGTTGACGGGACCCGAAGTGGAATCGGAAGTAGGCGGAGCCGATCCTGCTGGCTCCGCCCAAGCGGTGGACAAATCAGCCCAAAAAAGCATAAGAAGTAGCTGAACAAAAAGAACAGGAGGATCGAAACTTGAGCGTAAGCATGCCTACGACCACCAACCCCGAGTTGGACCCTGCCACCGAGATCATCGTATCCGCGGACTCCCACATCATGGAGCCCACGGACCTGTGGGTGAAGAATCTTCCGGAGAGCTTCAAGGGCCGCTATCCCGAGTTCCCGCCGCGGAACGCCATCGGCGAGAAGCCCGGCGGCCACGATCCCAGGGCGCGGGTCGAGGAGATGGCGGTGGACGGAGTGTCCGCCGAGGTGCTGTACCCGACCCTGGGCCTCCGCCTGTTCGCCCTGGAGGACGCGGAGCTTCAGGAAGCCTGCTTCGAGCTCGCCAACGACTGGCTCATCGACTACTGCAAGGTGCACCCCCACAAGCTCGTGGGCGTGCCGTCGATCTCGCTTTACAACATCGACAACGCCATCAAGGAGCTGGAGCGCTGCAAGAAGGCCGGGCTGGTGGGCTGCCTCATATGGCAGGTGCCGCCGGACCACCTCCCCTTCACCAGCGACCACTACAACCCGTTCTGGGAGGCGGCCCAGGATCTGCAGATGCCCGTCAACCTGCACATCCTGACGGGGTTCAACTACAGCCGGTACGACAGGGAAGGCCTGGACGTCTACCGCATGACCGTCAACCAGAAGCTGGCGGACGCCGCCAACACCCTGTTCGAGCTGGTCTTCGGCGGCCCCATGTCCAACTACCCGGACCTCAAGTTCGTGTACGTGGAGAACGAGATCTCGTGGATCCCGTTCTACCTCCACGAGTGGGACAAGTACTTCAAGCGCCACGCCACCAAGGCGCCGCTGCCGCACATGAAGAAGCTTCCCAGCGAGTACTGCAACGAGCAGTTCTACGCCACTTTCTTCAGCGATCCCACCGGCGGCCGGCTGCTGGACTGGTGGGGCAGCGAGACCTGCATGTGGTCCAACGACTACCCGCACGCGGCGTCCACCTGGCCGCATTCGCGCCAGGTCATCACCGACGAGCTCGGGCATCTGCCGCCGGACATCTTCCGCAAGGTCGTGCGCGAGAACGTGCTGAAGCTCTATGACCTCAAGCTGGAGGGGGTCAACGCCTGAGGAGACTTTGATCAAGGTGGCGCCCTGAGCGAAGCGAAGTCGAAGGGCCCCATCCCGGAAAGAACACGAAGCGTTCGAAAGGAGATCAACATGGAAGCACTCGCCGAGAAACAAGAAGAGGTCCAGGAAAGGCCCAAGGCCTACCGGTACTCGCTCAAGACCCCCTACATGCAGCAGGGCCGGGTCACGCAGCTCGTGGCCAAGACCGACAACATGTGGATCCACACCAAGATCAACTCCGAGGGCGGCGAGAACGCGGTCCACTGCCACCTGGACGAGGACCATTCGTTCGTCGTGCTCGAAGGCCAGATGTCGGTCTTCGACGAGAAGGGCAACGAGTTGAAGATCGACAAGTACCAGGGGATCATGATCCCCAAGGGCGCGTACTATCGCTATCTCAACACCGGCGACGGCAACCTCGTGGTGTTGCGCATCGGCTGCGGCATCGACGCCACGCCGCCGCGGGGCGACGACGCGCGCCTCGGGCCCGACGGCAAGGAGATTCCCTCCGACTCGGAGGAGAACAAGACACTGCCGCCCATCGAGATGCCCGGCAAGTTCTTCGCGGAGTCCGCGGGGTAGTCGCGGACCAGCAAGTCCGCCGTCCATAGAGAAGTCATCAGCCGGCGCTTCGGGGACCTGCCCGCACGGGAACCTCGGAGCGCCGGTATTTTTGTGCCCAGGAGCCCGACCGCCGCGCGCCGCCAACCTGTCCCGCAAGGAGGGACGTGCCCGGGCACGTCCCGGTAGCGCCTTCCCACGCCATGCTGCACCACACCGGCCAGATCCTCTACAACATCCTGCTGCCGCTGCTGCTCATGGTGGGCTTCGGCACGCTGCTCCAGCGCTACCAGACACTGAGCCTGGAGACCCTCGCGCGTGTCAGCATGTACCTGCTGGTGCCGTCTTTCCTGCTGATCAAGATCTACGACAGCGACATCCCCTGGGGCGAGATCGGGCTCATCGCGCTGGTATTCCTGATCGTCCTGGGAGCCCTGGGGGTGCTGCTGTTCACCAGCAGCCGCGCCATCGGCGCACCCAACAAGACCGTCGCCGCCGTCATCCTCGGCAGCATCGTGTTCAACGCCGGCAACTTCGGCATCCCGGTGGCCCACCTGCTCTACGTCGAAGGCGGCACGCTTTTCCAGGGCCAGCCGGACGCGGAAGCGGGCCTGCACGTGCAGGCGCTGGTGGTGATGCTCAGCAACCTGCTGGTCTGGTTCCTGGGCTACCTGGTTTTGGCCGTGGCCAGGGGCGGGCGCGCCCGCGAGGCCCTGGGCATCCTCAAGCTCCCCATACCCTATGCCTTGGTGACCTCCTTCATACTGCGGGAGATCCGCCTCCGCTCGTTCAACGGCGCGGACTTCCTGCCCGTGTGGGTGTCCTTTCCCCTGCGCTCGCTGTCCGGGGCGCTGGTGCCCATGATGCTCGTGGCCCTGGGCGCTCAGCTTGCCAAGGGCGCCCGCTGGCCCCGATGGCGGCAGGTGGCGCCCATCGCGTTCGTCAAGCTCCTGGCCTTGCCCGCGCTCGTCGGCGCCGCGGCATACGCCTTCGGCCTCTGGCCCTGGCCCGGCGCCCACCTCATCATCGGCGCCGCCGCCCCCACCGCCGTCAACACCCTCATCCTGACCATCGAGCTCGACGGCGACGCCGAGCTCACCGGCGACGTCGTATTCTGGACCACGATCTTCTCCGGCGTCACCGTCGCCGGAGTCATCGCCGTGGTGACCGCGCTGGGGGCGGCTTGATGCATTCGTGACGGGAGTGGTACTTTTACGTCTGAACCCATCGTTCGAGTGGGAAGGCGCTACACCGTACACCTCGTCATTCCCGCGGAACAGGCTATGTCATGACGTCGCCCGGACAAGAACTGGCACCAACCCCCGAGTCGTCAAAACCGGGGAAGCAGAGCCCCCCGAATCGTCATTCCCGCGGAAGCGGCTATGTCACGACGTCGCCCGGACAAGAACTGGCACCAACCCCCGAGTCGTCAAACCGGGGAAGCAGAGCCCCCTCGAATCGTCATTCCCGCGGAAGCGGGAATCCAGGGGTGGCGAGGCGGGGAAACGCCGCTGTAGTGCCCCACCACCACCCCTGGATTCCCGCTTTCGCGGGAATGACGATTCGGGGCGTGGCGTGGTGGCGATGACGATTCGGGGCGTGGCGTGGTGGCGATGACGATTCGGGGTGTGGCGTAGTGGCGTATCGTAGTGGCCACATCCCTCAACAATCACGGCGACCAAGGCTGGGAGGAACCATGAAGCTGGCAGACCAAGTAGCAGTCATCGTCGGCGGCGCCCGCGGCATCGGCGAAGCCATCGCCGGCACCTTCGCCGGCGAGGGCGCGAAAATCGCCCTTGTGGATCTGGAGAGGACGCAGACCGAGCTGGACGGCGTCGTTCAAGCCATCCGGGAGAAGGGCGGCGAGGCGGTGGCCATCACGGCCGACGCCACCGACCTGGCGCAGGTGGAGCGAATGGTGGCGGACGTGGTGGCGCGCTGGGGCCGGCTGGACATCCTCGTCAACAGCGTCGGCTTCCGCGGCCCCATGGTCGAGGTGCACGAGATCACCGAGGAGGAATGGGACAACGTCCTCAACGTCAACCTCAAGGCGATCTTCCTCTGCTGCAAGGCCGCGCTCAAGGTCATGATCGAACAGAAACGCGGCAGCATCGTCAGCATCTCCGGCACTGCCGGACGCGAGGGCATGGCGCTGCGCGGTTCCCTGTGCGCCGCCAAGTGGGGCCTCCTGGGACTGACCCAGACCATCGCCAAGGAGGCCGGCCCCTCGGGCGTCCGCGCCAACATCATTTGCCCCGGCGGCATGGACGAAGCCGACCTGCGGGAGATGTACCACGACCGCGCCAAGGGCCTCGGCGTCTCCTTCGAGGAGTTGTGGGAGGGCGTCCTGGCCCACACCCCGCTACGGAAGCACGCACTGCACGAAGAAGTGGCCAACGCCGCCCTGTTCCTCGCGTCGAGCGATTCGTCGCACACCACCGGCGAGGCGTTGAACGTGTCGGGCGGGCGCTTGATGTCCTGACCCGCGCGCCCCGTGGCTCGCGGCTCCACTCCCAGGGGACAGGAGCTTGGTCGATCCAGATTAAGATGCGACACCTCCTCGCCACAGCCTTGCCCGCATTGCTTCTTGCCCTCTCACTCCCGGGGCCGGGGGTGTACGCCAATCCCCACGTGTGGGTCGAGGCCAGGATGGCGTTCGAGCTCGAGGACGACAGGGTCAAGGGGCTCGCTTTCGTGTGGCGCTTCGACGAGTACTACAGCTCCCACACGATCCGGTCGTACGACCGGGACCGCGATGGCGCGTTGGGGCACGCGGAGATACAGGAGCTTCGTGCGGGTACGTTCGATCCGCTTGGCCGGTCCGGATACCACGTGCACGTGTGGGCGTCGGGCCGGCGACACGAAGGCTACTCCGTCGATCGCTTCACGGCGAGAATCGAACAGGAACGGCTCGTCATCGAGTTTTCCTTGCCACTGACACCGCCCGCCGACCCGAGTGACGGCCCCGTCATCGTCAGTCTGTTGGATCCCAAGAACGTGGTGGACTTCCGTTTCCCCACATCGGGCTTCCTGGGAGTGGTGGGCGAGTTGAAACCGACCTGCAAGTTTCGGATCGCGCGCGGCAAGGGTGAGCAGGCCGGCCATCCTCGGCCCGTGACGCTCAGATGCGGAGGCTGAATTGTGACGATGGAACCGCTGCAAGGGAACCGCAGTCGGACACTGGCCGCATGGCTGGTGCTGGCGGGCATGCTCGCGGGGCTGATGGTCGCGCCGCTCGTGTTCCCGCAGACGCGGGGCGTGACGCCGGAAGTCGAAGTCGTCGAGGACGACGCCGGTGCGTTCGCGACGCTCACCGCAACCATCAAGGAGTTTCAACGCCGCGCCAACGCCGAGATCGCTACCTACATGAAAGCCATCGAGCGCGGTGACGACCTTGGGGTTTTCTTCCTCGGTCTCGCCATCGCGTTCGCCTACGGCATCTTCCACGCGTTCGGGCCGGGACACGGGAAATTCGTCATCGTTTCGTACTTCCTCGGACGGGAAGCGCGAGTAATGCGCGGCGTCGTCATGTCCGCGCAGGTCGCGATCGTTCACGTCATCGCGGCCGTCATCATCGTCTGGCTCGCGGACACGGTCCTCCGCGCCGGCTTTGGGATGGGACTGTCCGAAGTGCCGGGCGTACGTGCCGGGAGCTTTCTCATCATCGTCGGCATCGGCCTGTACATGCTGTACCGGGCCGCGCAAACGTCAAGAAGTGCGGTCCCCGAAGGCGGCGCCGCTCCTGAACGCAGCCACGGCCATGAGGGTTCACACCGCCATGGTCACGGTAGCGACCACGACCATGGCCGCGGCGGCAGGCTCGAAGGCGGCCTCGTGGCCCTGGCGGCGGGCATGGTCCCATGCCCGGGAGCCGTTCTGATCATGCTGTATGCGGTGGCGAACGACATGATCTACCCAGGGTTCCTGCTCGTGGCCGCGATGTCGCTCGGCATCGGGTCGTCAATCTGCGCGGTGGGAGTCGGAGCCATTCTCGCCAGGCAGGTTGCCATGCAGCTAATGGAACGGTCGGGAAGCAGCCGGCGCGCAGCCGCCCTGCGCACGACCATGAACTACGCCGGAGCCACATTCGTGACCCTCGTTGGACTCGCGTCCTTCATCGCGTTTCTCGACGTGCCGCTGGGCTGAGGTGGAGGTCGGTCCGAGGCAGGCTATACGTTCACCCGCTTCATGTCCCGTGTCCGGTTACCTGCGGCGGCCCCGTAGGGAAGGATGCCGTCGAGCCGGCGCAGGTCCTCGTCCGTCAACTCCACCTCGACAGCCTTGACGTTCTCCTCCAGGTGCTTGCGGCTCTTGCTGCTGGGGATGGGGAAGATGTCCGGGCCCTGGGCCATGAGCCATGCCAGCGCGAGCTGGGTGGTGGTGATGCCCTTGTCCCTGGCGACCTCGTCTACCTGGGCCAGCAGCTCCAGGTTGCGCTCGATGTTGCCGGGCTGGAGGCGGGGCTGGTTGCGGCGGCCGTCGCGTTCGCCCAACTCGTTCAGGCTGCGAACGGCGCCGGCGAAGAAGCCGCGGCCCAGGGGCGAGTAGGCCATGAGGCCCATGCCGAACTCGCGGCAGGCCTCGATGTTGCCCTGCTCGGGGTCCCGGGACCAGAGCGAGTACTCGATCTGGAGCGAGACGATGGGGTGGACCTTCCGGGCGCGGCGGATGGAGTCGGCGCTGGCCTCGGACAGGCCGATGTAGCGGGCCTTCCCCTGTTCCACGAGACGCGCCATGCCGCCCACCGATTCCTCCACCGGAACCTCGGGATCGATGCGGGACATGCAGTACATGTCCAGGCAATCGATGCCCAGCCGCTGGAGGCTTTCCTCGCAGGTCTGGACCAGGTACTTGGGCGAACTGCCGCCGTCGAGGCCGGTGCCGTCCGCGGCCCGGGGGCTGCCGGACTTGGAGTGGATCACCACCTGGTCGCGCCGGCCCTTGATGGCCTTGCCGATGAGCTCGTGGTTGTGGCCGTTGCCGTAGCTGGCGGAGGTGTCCAGGAAGTTGATGCCGAGCTCGAAGGCCCGGTGCAGGGTGGCGATAGACTCGTCGTCGTTGCCGGCCCCGTACATCCCGGACATGCTCAGACAGCCGAGCCCCATGGGCGACACCTGGCAGTCGGTGGTTGCGAATTGGCGGTATTGCATAGTGATTCTCCTCGTTGGCGGCCTTCAGTTCGCCTGAAGCCCGCAGCCTTTAGTGTCCCGTCCGGTGAATTCGCGCAATAATCTGCGGATTGTTTTAGCGTCGGCGGCGTTGTTCTTCCTCGCGTGGTCCCCCCCGCCGGGGCGACCGCAGGTCGCCCCTACAGGTCACGCGCCTTGCCGACGACGGAAAATCCTCCGCATCGTTTCATGCGAATTCACCGGACAGGACACTGGGCTGTGCCATTACTACGTCTTTGGGCGCGGAGAGGCAACGCGGTCCAGCGCAAGCGGTCAGGCAAGCGGGTTTCCGGAGACGATGGCGGGGAGGTCGCGCAGCGCCACGGCGGCCACGCCCTCACCGAGGGAATGGCTGGACGCGGGCCGGCCGATGACGTAGTGCGGGCCGGGGCGCCAGGGGCTGTTCGACGCGGCCAGACCGGCGCTCACCCGGAGCAGGCCGCGCGCGTCGCGCAGGGTAGGCCGCTCGCTCCACTTGCACTCCATGAAGCCGAGGACGCCGCCGGCGTCGCGCACGAAGTCCACCTCCTGGCCGCGCTGGTCGCGATAGTACCAGAAGTTGACGGGGGCGGACTCGGCCTCGTTCAGCTTGCGCATCTCCGCGAACACGAACGTCTCCCATACGGCGCCCAGGGCCGGCGACGTGAGCAGCGTGGAGGCGTCGAGCCCCAGCAGAAAGCACAGTAGCCCGCTGTCACGGAAATAGACCTTCGGCGTCTTCACCACGCGTTTGCCGAAGCTCACGTGCCAGGGTTCCAGCACGACGACCTGGCCGGACGCCTCCAGCACGCTCACCCACTCGCCGATGGTCTTCACCGCCACGCCGGTGTCCCGCGCGACGTCGCTCTTGTTGAGCATGGCCGCGGACCGCGCCGCCAGGACGCGGACGAAGCGCTCGAAGTCCCGGAGGCTCGCCACGTTGAGGATCTGGCGCACGTCGCGTTCCAGGTAGGTGGCCAGATACGAAGCGAAGAAATCCGCCGCCGGCACTTCCGGCGCGCGCCACAACTCCGGGAACTGGCCCCGGGCCATCAGACCGGCGAGGCTGGCCGCGTCGTCACCGGGAGGGGTCACTGCGTTGATCTCGTGCAGCGCCAGGTTTTCCAGCTCCACGATCCCGCAACGGCCGGCAAGACTGTCCGAGATCCCTTTCATCAGCGTGAAGTTCTGGCTGCCGGTGAGGATGTAGCGGCCCATGTCATGGCGACGCTCATCGATAGCCGCCTTCAGGTGGCGGAACAGGCCGGGCGCGTACTGCACCTCGTCGATGAGCACCGGCGCCGGATGGTGGTGCAGGAACGCGTCCGGGTTGCGCTCGGCCTGATCGGCCGTCGTGGGGAGATCGAGGGAAACGTAGTGATGATCCGGGAAGGTGGCGCGCATCAGGGTCGTCTTGCCCGCCTGCCGCGCACCGGTGACCACCACGGCCGGAAAGTGGGTCGCGAGCCGGAGTAGCCGGTCATCGATAATCCGAGGGTACTGCACCCGGATATTATGGGGTTGAAAGTTAAATTTGTCTACACAACGAGTTCAATGTCATCGGTGAGGCGAGGGCGTCCCGGCATTACCTTCCGGCACGGTTGCCGAGTCCCTACGGGTCTTCCACCACCAGGAACTGTCCCATCATGCCGTTATCCTCATGTTCCATGATGTGGCAGTGGTACATGTAGGGCACTTCCGGATCGGCGTATCGATCGAAGGGCATGATGATCCGGACGACATCGCCCGCGGGCACCAGGACCGTGTCCTTCCAACCGAGTTCCGCGCCGGTGGGCGGTTGGCCGTTGCGGTCGAGAATCTGGAACTGCACCAGGTGGATGTGGAAAGGGTGGGCCTGCCCCCCGCGATTGTCCACTTCCCATATCTCGATGTCCCCCAGCCGCACGACCTCGTCGATCCTCCCCATATCCATGATCTTGCCGTTGATGGGCGGCCCCGGACCGGGTCCGCCTCCAGCGAACCGTCCTCCCTGTGCTCCTTGTATCGGCCCTCCCAGCACCATCGGACGGGTCTTGGCGGCTCGTGCGCCATCGATGCGGGCGATGGTGTTGAGGCGCTCCGGCAGTGCGTGGGATGCGCGCTTCGCGGGCCGGGGAACGATCTTCAACAACTCCAGGTGCCCGTTGCCGATACCCCCGAAAAACGCCTCGACCGTTTCCAGCAGTCCGGCTTCCGGGTAGCTCTTCAACACCGCCTCGGCACCGTCGCTGAAGTCCACCAGTATCTCGGCGCGTTCCCCGGGAGCGAGGACCACGCGGTCGGTCTGGAGCGGTGTCTCGAGGAATCCGCCGTCCGTGGCGATCTGGTGAAACGCGCGGTTGTCGTCAAAACCGATGTAGTAGATGCGCGCGTTCGAGCCGTTCAACAGTCGGAACCGAATGCGGCGTGACTCAACCTCAAGAAACGGACTCCAGGTTCCGTTGACCAGCACGGTGTCGCCGTAAACGGCGCCTTGGTTGAGCCCGAAGCGGAACGCACCCTCGTCATCGAAGAGCCGGTCCTGGATCACGAGCGGAATGTCGTCGACGCCGTAGGTCTTGGGCAGGTCCAGCGCATCACTGTTATCGTCATCGATCCACATGAAGCCGCTGATTCCCCGGTAGACATGCCGCCCGGTGGTGCCATGCGGATGCGGGTGGTACCACAGCGGAGCGGCCTCTTGGTCGACTTCAAAGCTCGCGGTCCACGCTTCGCCGGGCTGAATCTTCTGATGCGGCGTGCCGTCCATGCGGGCGGGAACGTGCGCTCCGTGCCAATGCATGGTCGTCATTTCACCCATGCCGTTCCGGACGATCAGATCGACATCCTCGCCCCGGCGCAGTCGCACCGTCGGTCCCAGGTACGGGCCGTTGACACCCGCTGTCGGTGTTTGCTTGCCCGGCAGGAACTCCCGGGTCCCTTCTGCAACGGTCAGGTGGAACTGCCGGCGGCCTTCCACAACGGTCCCAAAAAGCTGTTCGGGAATCAGCAGTTTGTTCCGGAAGGTTAGCCCGCCGTTGGAGGCTCGAGCGAAGATCAGCCAGTAGCAGACCCCTACCGCCAACAGCACGACAACCAACAATCCCATCATGGCCCGTTTCATAATTTTCCTTCCATGGGAGAACCGCGTCGAGCGCTGGTGAATGGCGCCCTCTTGCCCGACGGCAATTCATCAGAGCTTCCCCAATTGGACGGCAGACGGTTCCGCTACGCGTTCACCCGCTTCATGTCACGGATGCGGTTCCCCGCGGCGGCGTACGGTAGGATGGCGTCGAGCCGCGCGAGGTCCTCATCCGTGAGCTTCACGCCGTCCCCGGTCAACCCAACGACAACCCGGCGCGGTGCCGCGAACGATCTGTAACGATTAATACAGATTGTTGATCCTTGAAATTGATCTGTTAATCTTTCCCTATGAGGGAATTACAGTCTTTAAGGAAACTCCTTGTCGCACCGTACGAGACCGGAACGGCCATTGTCCCCGCGCCGGACGGCACCGGGGACAGTGCGATCCGGGCCGCGGGCACGCACATCCCCAACGGCAACGCGTGTCTCGTCCGTGCATCGGTGGCGGTCTTCCTGTTTCTGCTGGCAGTCCTTGCGGAAGCGCTGCCGGTCCAAGCCCAGCGGACGGTGCCGACCGCGCCTCAGAGCGTATCCGCCACGTCGCTCAACACCCAGGTGAGGCTGAGATGGGCGGGGCCGCGGGACCACGGCGGTTTTGATCTGTTGCGCTACGAAGTGCGTCACGCTCAGGGCGAGAGCGTCCCCGACAATGCACCGTGGACACCGGTACCGGTGAGTCTCGGCACGACACGCAGGACACACGCCGTTACGTACATCGTTCACCTGCCCATCAACGTGTTGCACACTTTCGAGGTGCGGGCCGTGAACACTCACGGAGCCGGGCCGGCGGTGGAAATCCAAGTGACACCGGGTGTGCCGGTCGCTCCTTTGTACCTGTCCGCCACGGCGGGCAACCGCCAAGTGACGTTGGAATGGCAAGCGCCGACAGTGAACGGCGGTTCCGCAGTTTTGCGCTACGAAGTACGCCGCGCCCTGGGCAGGACTGTTACCGATCCTTTGTGGGGACCCCTTGATTCCTGCTGGCCACATGGTTCGGGTTGTGACGCTATCTTGAACCGGCGTTGGCCCCAGTGGATACCGGTGGGTCTCGCTACGACGCACACGGTTCGCAACCTCTCCGATGGCAAGCTGCACACCTTCGAGGTGCGGGCCGTGAACGCTCGGGGAGCCGGGCCGGCGGCGAGGGTCCGAGCGACGCCGTTGGCGACTGTGCCGACCGCTCCTCGGGACGTGTCCGCCACGCCGGGCGATGGCATGGTGACGGTGACCATGGAGCCGCCGGAGGACGACGGCGGCTCCTTTGCCCACCTCGAATGGCGTCATGGCAAGCTCTCAGGCCGAGGCCTGCACGAGAACGTTCCCTGGGTTTGGGCAGCATTCTTTCGTCGCACAGGAATGACGGTGCCACTTCGATTCTTGCACAACGGCAGGCCTTACCTCATCGAGATGCGGGCCGTGAACGATCGGGGAGCCGGACCGGTGGTGCGGGTCCTAGCGATCCCGGGCATGCCCACCCCTCTCCGGGACGTCCGCCTTACGCCGGGCAATCGCCAAGTGACGCAGACATGGAAGGCGCCGGTGGCGAACGGTGGCTTCGCGCTGTCACACTACGAAGTGCGGCACGGGCAGGGCAGCAGCCTCGTGAATGTGCCATGGAAATCGGTAGGTCTCGCTACGGAACACACCGTGACCGACCTGGTCAGCGAAACGCTGTACGCCTTCGAGGTGCGGCCGGTCAACACTCGGGGACCAGGGGTGACTTCGCATAGAAAATGGAGGACGGGCAAGGCGGCGCCGGCCGCGCCTCAGACCGTGTCCGCCACGTCGCGCAATGCCCAGGTGACGCTGAGATGGGCGGGGCCGCGGGATCACGGCGGTTTTGAGTTGTTGCGCTACGAAGTGCGCCACGCACAGGGCGGGACTGTTCCCGAGAATGTTTCGTGGACGCCGGTCGGGCTCGCTACGACGTACACCGTTCACAACCTCGCCGGGAGCAACCCGTACACCTTCGAGGTGCGGGCCGTGAACGCTCGGGGAGCCGGGCCGGCGGTGGAGATCCAAGTGACACCGGGTGTGCCGACCGTTCCTCGGTACCTGTCCGCCACATCGGGCATTGGCCAAGCGACGTTGAGTTGGGCGGGACCGCAAGATGACGGGAGTTCCGAACTATTGGGCTACGAAGTGCGCCACGCGCAGGGTTTCTCCATTCCCAGGACCGTGGAGTGGACATCGGTGGGTCTGGCTACGACACACACCGTTGGCAACTTGGCCGAGGGCCGGTTGCACGCCTTCGATGTACGGGCGGTGAACGCAGGGGGCGGCGGGCTCGCGGCGAGGATTTACTCTCACACGCGAGGGAGTACGCCAGGGATGGTTCCGAGCGCTCCTCGGAACGTGTCCGCCACGCCGGGCGATGGCGTGGTGACGGTGACCATGGCGCCGCCGGCGGACGAGGGCAGCTCCCGCGCCCACCCCGAATGGCGCTATAGCCGGGGCACAACCGTGCCCGAGAACGTTCCCTGGAAACAGGGACTGATGTTCGGCGACGGAGTGTCGACGGCGGAGGCTCGATCCTTGGACAACGGCACGCCCTATGCCGTCGAAGTACGGGCCGCGAACGCTCAGGGACCCGGGCCGGTGGTGCAGGTCCGAGCGATTCCGGGCCAACCGACCACTCTCCGGGACGTGTCCCTCACGGGGAGGGATCGCCAGGTGACGCTGAGATGGAAGGCGCCGGTGGAGAACGGTGGCTTCGCGCTGTCACACTACGAAGTGCGTCACGCGCAAGGCAGAAGCGTCCCCGAGAATGTGCCGTGGAAATCGGTGGGGCTCGCTACGACACACACCGTGAACAACCTTGCCAGCGAAACCCGGTACGCCTTCGAGGTGCGGCCGGTCAACACTCGGGGACCAGGGGTGACATCGCATAGAAGGTGGAGGACGGGCAAGGCGGCGCCGACCGCTCCTCAGAGCGTGTCCGCCACGTCGCGCAATGCCCAGGTGACGCTGAGATGGGCGGGGCCGCGGGATCACGGCGGTTTTGAGTTGTTGCGCTACGAAGTGCGCCACGCGCAGGGCGGGAGCGTTCCCGAGAGTGTGGCGTGGACACCGGTGGGTCTCGGTAGGTGGGAAACCGTTACGCACGCCTTT
>Ga0209543_1001550_pt1 | contig 20022 bp, 24 predicted proteins | sample MesohylFT_FD_187296 | JGI IMG/M metagenome (GOLD analysis project Ga0209543, IMG submission 187296) | Host-associated microbial community of the marine sponge Aplysina aerophoba from Gulf of Piran - sponge mesohyl, lysed by freeze-thaw... | ecosystem: Host-associated > Porifera > Sponge >...
CGGTTGATGATCTCGAAGATCTGGTGGACCAGGATCGGAGACAGCCCGAGCGACGGCTCGTCGAGCAGCAGCATCCTCGGATGCGCCATCAAGGCACGTCCGATGGCGAGCATCTGCTGCTCGCCGCCGGAGAGCTGGCTCGCCGGTTGAGAGCCCCGATCGGCGAGCGCCGGGAAGTAGTCGTAGACGCGCTCGAGATCGTCGGCGATGCGGGCGCGGTCGCGGCGACTGAAGGCGCCCATTCGCAGGTTCTCGCTCACCGGGAGGAAGGGAAAGACCTCCCGGCCCTCCGGCACGTGGCTCAGGCCGAGGCGCATGACGACGTCGGGGTCGCGACGTGCTATGTCCTCGCCTGCGAAGAGAATCTCGCCCTTCTGGGGATCCATCACGCCGGAGATCGTACGGAGGATGGTCGTCTTGCCCGCGCCGTTGGCGCCCAGAACCGCGACGATTCGGCCTTCGGGCACCACGAGGCTGACGCCGCGGATCGCCATGATCGGACCGTAGTAGGTCTCGACGTTCCTGAGCTCGAGCAGCGCCTCCGCGGCGGGCTCTTCGTGAGTCAACGGTTCCACCATGCCGGTCTCAGTCCGCTCCCAGGTAGGCGTCGACGACGGCGGGGTTCTTCTGCACCTCCGTGGGGCTGCCCTCCGCGATCACACGACCTTCGTTGAGGGCGAGCACCCGCCCCGCCACCCGGCTCACGAGACCCATGTCGTGCGCCACCATGACGACCGTGACGCCGAGGTCGCGGTTGATGTCTTCGATCCAGAATCCCATGTCCTCGCTCTCCTCGGGGTTCAGCCCGGAGGTCGGCTCGTCGAGGAGCAGCAGCTTCGGCTCCAGGCAGAGCGCGCGGCCCACCTCCACGACCTTGCGCACCCCGTAGGGCAGGTTCGCGATCGTCTGCTCGCGGTAGTGGGCGAGCTCGAGGAGGTCGATCACGTCTTCCACGCGGCGCCGGTGCTCGAGCTCCTCTCGCCTCACCGCGGGGAGGAACAGGAGATGGGACAACGCCGTCGAGCGCCGGTGGACATGACGGCCGATGAGGAGGTTCTGCAGAACGGTGGCGTGCTCGAAGAGCTCGATGTTCTGGAAGGTGCGCGCAAGGCCGAGCGGTGCGATGCGATGTGCCGGCAACGAGGTGATGTCGCGGCCCGCGAACCGAACGCTCCCGCCGTCGGGGAAGTAGATGCCGCTCACCAGGTTGAAGAGCGTCGTCTTGCCGGCTCCGTTCGGTCCGATGATGGCGAACACCTCGCCCTCCTCGATGTCGAAGCTCACGTCGTCGACGGCACGAATGCCCCCGAAGCTGATCGACAGGTCCTCGACGGCGAGGTAGCTCACCTCAGTCGCTCCGTGCGCAGGTAGGTCTTCTGGCGCCGGTGCGTCGCCCGTCGATAGAGCGGGAACATCTGGAAGTAGCTCTTGATCTTGAGCCAGCGGCCGAAGATGCCCTGGGGCTCGAAGAGGATCACCAGCACCAGGATGAGGCCGAAGATGCCCGGCTCGAGGCCGGGAGCCTGAGCGATCTGCGCCGGCAGCGTGTCGCGGGCGATGGCGAGGAGCTGAGGCAGGAAGCCGATGAAGAGCGCGCCGAAGATGACGCCCCGCATCGAGCCGACCCCGCCAACCACCACCATCAGGAGGAGTTGCAGCGAGATGAGGAACGTGAAGGCGTCGGGCGAGAGGTAGCCGAGGCGATGCGCGAAGAGAGCACCGGCGAGGCCGGTGATGCCGGCGCTGAGAGCGAAAGCGAGGGTCTTGTAGACGGCCACGTTGATACCGACGCTCTCTGCCGAGATCTCCGAGTCACGGATGGCGACCAACGCTCTTCCCGTCGAGGATCGCAGGATGTTGAGCGCCGCGAGGAGCGTCACGACGAGGAGCGCGAGCGTCAAGTAGTAGTGCTGCCAGCCTTGCGTGAGCGGTATCCCGAAGAGGCTCGCCTGCGGAACGGCGAGGCCGCGAAAGCCCCCGGTGAGCCACTCGGCGCGCGAGATCGTCTGCTCGGTGAGCATGGCGAAGGCCAGGGTGGCGATGGCGAGATAGATGCCCGTCATCCGCAGCGCGATCCACCCCACGCCGGCGCCGACGAGCGCCGTGACCAGGACCGCCGCGGCGATCGAGAGGAGGAACGGAAGACCGGCGCCCAGAAGGAGCGAGTGGGTATAGGCGCCGATCGCCAGAAACGCCGCGTGGCCCAGGCTCACCTGGCCGGTGTAGCCCACGAGCAGCATCAGACCCACGCCGGCGATGGCGTAGATCATCACCAGGTTGAGTTCGCCCAGATAGAAGGTGCCGAGGGCCGCCGGCGCCGCGGCGACCAGCACGAGGAGCAGGCCGTACCAGAACCGGTCGCCACCGTGCTTGAGGTGGTCGATGTCCTGGTTGTAGTGGGTCTTGAAGAGGAACCGCATTCTTTTGCTCGCCGGCCGTCAGACTTTCTTTCGCTGAATCTGTGCGAACAGGCCTTCGGGCCGCAGGATCAAGGCCAGAATGAGAATGCCGTAGGCGGCCATCTCCTGGAAACCGGCGGGCAGGTAGACCCCCGCGAACTGCTCGGAAACGCCGATGATCCAACCGCCGAGCAGTGCGCCGGGGATCGAGCCGAAGCCGCCGATCACCGCGGCCGCGAAGGCCTTGATCCCGATGAATCCCATCCCGGGCTGGACGAGCGAGACGGGCGCCAGAAGGATCCCGGCCACGGCGGCGACGCCGGCGGAGATCGCCCACACCAGAGAGAAGACCCGCTTGACCGGGATGCCGACGTAGTAGGCCGCGAGCTGGTTCTGCGACGTGGCCTGCATGCCGATGCCCAGCCGCGTGTAGCGGAAGAAGAGGAACAGCACGACGCAAAGGATGAGGGTGCCCAGCAGGATCGTGAGGTTCTCGTAGCTCACGACGACTTCGCCGACACGCAGCGACTTGCCGGTATACGGAGTGGGAAAGCTCCGCGGGTCGTAGCCCCACACCAGTCCCGCTACGGCGCGGAAGATGAAGCCCAGCCCGATCGTCAGCATCACGACGGCGAACTGCGGTTCGCCCAGAACGCGGCGTAGCACGAAGGCGTCGAGCAGATAGCCGAAGACCGCCAGCGCCAGGACCGACATGAACAGCCCCAGCACCCAGGGCAGACCGAAGTCGCCGATCAGGGTCACCGCGACGAAGGCGCCCAGCATCATGAGATCGCCCTGGGCGAAGTTCACCATCTCGGTCGCCTTGTAGACGAGGACGAAGCCGAGAGCGATCAGGCCGTAGATACAGCCGACCGCCAGACCATTGACGAGAACCTGCAGGAGCTGACTCAGAGTGACTCCCTCCACCGGCCCGCGTCCCGCGTCTCGCGTGCCCGGCTCCCCGGTGCTGGATTTCGGAGCGGCCGGAACGGCATGACGCCTAGCCGCCCGCCGCGTCAGCCGGCGACCAGTCCGGCGACCCCAGCCGTGTCTGATCGCCCACGATCTCCGCCAGCACCGTCTCGATGTACCCGTAGAACCGCTCCGGGTCCTCGGACATCGGGAAGTGGCCCAACCCCTTCATCGTCCGGTACGTCGCGCCCTTGATCTGCCCCGCGACTTCCCTGGACATCTCGGGCGTCGTCGCGGCGTCGTACTCGCCGGTCAGCAGGAACACCCGCGTCTTCGAGGTGTCGATCTCGGAGGCCCTGTCGCCCAGGTCGTGGTCGGTGCCCCAGTAAAAGAGGTCGCCCCGGAACACCCGCGGGGCGCCCTGGCTGTAGCACCAGCCGACCTCGCGGCGGTACGCCTCGGGTGCCTTGGGCGAGGTGATCCCGATCATCAGGTCGCCCTTGTAGCCGTTGTTGATCTCGGGGTGGTCGAGCAGGTCGATGTTGCCCGGATCCGACTTGATCGCCGCCTCGAGCCCGATGACCGCCTGGAACAGGCCCGGCCGGTGCAGTGCGAGGTCGAGCGCCAAGTGGCCGCCGATCGAACTGCCCATGTAGACCGGGTCTTCGAGCTGGAGCTCACCGACGAAGGCGCCGACGAAGTCGAGCAGGAAGCTCTTCGTCAGCTTGTACTCCTGCTTCCACCACTCGACGCCCGCCGGCGGCACGGATTTGGCGTGGTAGGGCAGGTCGTAGGCCAGCAGGTGGAAGTGCCGCCCGATCCTCTCGTCCTCGAGCTGGTGGCGCCACTGGCGGCCGTCGGAACCGGCGGTGTGCTGGAGCACCAGCGGAATCCCGTCCGGGTTCCCCGCCGACTCGAAGTAGACCTCGTAGGAAACGCCCTGGACGTCCAGGTCCAGGTAGCGGCCGACGCGCCGCGCGAACGTGGGCATCAGGCCGCCGCCCTCTGGTCGCCGAGGAGCATCCGCTTCACGTCGCCGTTCGTCTGCTGGCTCAGAATGAACAGGTAGAGCGTGAGGATCGGCGCGCCGAGGAGAAGGCCGCCCACGCCGAGCACGAGCCCGCCCGGCGTGAAGTGGTTGCGCCAGGCCATCCAGAGCCCGGAGAGCATCAGCATCCCCAGGAAGTCCAGGTTGAACTGGCCGGGCCACCCCCCTTCGGCGATGTCGCCGAAGAAGACGGCGAACAGGCCCAGGCCGTGCTCCATCGCGACGAGTACGGTGTAGGCGACGATCACGCCGAAGATGGCGCCGAGCAGCAGGCGAAACGCGTTCATGCGGAAGCTCCCTCGGTTGGGTTGGCGATCTCGCGCATCACCCCGACCAGCCGCCGCAGCGCCGGGTAGTACGCGGCGTAGGCAAGCTGATCGCGGTTCAACTCGATGCCGTGATGCACGCTGGCGAAGAACGGGTCCTGGTAGAAGGGCCGCGGCACCTTGCGCAGGAGTTCGCGCCACTCCTCCTCCGGCCCGGCGAGGAAGACGTCGGTCGGCGTGTCGGCCTCGCACGGCTCGACCGCCGCTACGGCACCGTCCTCGAAGCGGATCGCGTGATGACGGTCACCCACGCTGAGGCGCAGGCTCGCCGTCCAGTGCCGGATCGTGTAGCGAAACTCAGGATCCTGCTCGAGGCTCGATTTCAGGTTGTTCCAGGGAATCATCCAGGAATCGTAGCGCGCAGAACCCGTGGATGCGCCGCCCACTGGGTGCGCCGACGTCCCCGTCGGCTGCCGCCGAAGGCGGCCAACAACACGCGCCGCGAAGCGGCTACCACTTTCCGCAACGCCCGCCGGCCACACCAAGCGCAACAAAGCACCTCGGCCAAACGTTTGACCTACGAACAGACCGAAAGGAGCCCCATCGATGAACTGGAGAGCCTTGCTTCTCGCGGCCTCGGCGGCAGCGCCGGCAGTGCCGGCAGCGACCGCCCAGCAAACCGGCGAATCCAGGCCGACCCCCGTCGATCTCATCAAGGAAGAGATCCACGTCCTCGGAGAGCTCCCCGGACCACCCCTCTGGAAGGTCACCAAGGACGACCATGTCCTGTGGATCCTCGGTCATCCAGAACTGGTACCGGACGATCTCTGGCGATCGGACTTTGTCGAACACGTCCTGGCCCGCTCCAGCGAGTACCTGACGTCCCCGGATGCGAGCATCACGGCCTCGAACCCCTTGAGACTGGTGCGGGGGATCAGGCAGTACAGGCGCACACGACGAATCCCGGACCGCGGAATCCTGAAGGACCTGCTGCCTGAGGACCTGTACCAGCTCTTCTCCGAAACCAGACTCAGCTATGCGCCGAAGCGAGATGACCTCGAGAGACTGCGGCCTAGCGTCGCGGCCAAGGAACTCGTCGACTCTGCGGCGCAATCCGCTGGCCTGGAGTCGGGCTTTGCGATTCGTCGGGCAGTCGAGGAAATGGCCAAGAAGCACAGAATCGAGATCGTGCCAACTGTTCTCTCCGAGCGCTACAAGGATTCCTCTGTCCTCGATTCGATGGAGGGAATGTCCGCGGTCGCGGAGCAGACCTGTCTGCAGGCACGCCTTCAAGGGCTCGATGCCCAGCTCGAGGCGCACACGCGTCTTGCGGCCGCCTGGGCCGTAGGCGATCTGGCGGCGCTTCGAGCCCATCCGGTCGATTCGGCGACTGAGGCCTGCGATCCCCGGCGACTCACCCCTCACCCAGAGGAGCTGAACCTGGCGGAATCGCGTCGCTGGGCACTCTGGCTCGAGAACGTCGACCGCGCCTTGCGCGACAACGACTCCACCTTCGCCACCCTGCCCCTCAGCTACCTGCTCCGGCCCGACGGACCCCTGTTGTCGTGGCTCCGGCAGAGAGGCTATGAAGTCCTGGAGCCAGACGAGACGCCTCCGGAGGTGTAAGAGGCGGCGCGGGTCTTCTGACCCACTGGGTGCGCCGCCCACTGGGTGCGCCGGCCACTGGGTGCGCCGGCCTTCTGGCCGGCTGCCGCCGCAAGCGGCGTTGAAAACGCGCGAGGCGGCAGCCTCGCTCCTTATCCTCTTCCACACTCCAACAAGGAGAGGCCTCCGGCCTCGCAAGCCAACTTCGTGCGCCACCGCTCCGCGGCGCCGCCCGAAAGCCGGCCAGAAGGCCGGCGCACCCAGTGTGCGTGGTAGAAACTTCGCCGCAATGCCCGATCCAGACTTCTCCACCTTCCCCCTCAAGAAGAAGGGCAACCGCTACCAAGACTTCGAGGAAGGCCGGACCTTCGAGCACCACTGGGGCCGCACCCTGACCGAAGCGGACAACGCGCTGTTCGCCACGGCGACGATGCGGTTCACCCCGCTCTACTTCAACGCGGAGTACGCGCGCGCCCACGGCCACGACTCGGTCGTCATCGATCCGCTGCTCGTGCTCTGCACCGTGGTCGGCATGTCCGTCGAGGACCTCTCCGAGGGCGGCGGCCCGTTCCTCGGCGTGAACGACGTGAAGTTCCACCAGCCCGTCTACCCAGGCGACACGATCACCGGCAAAAGCCGCGTCGTGAGCCGCCGCGAGTCCGGCTCCAGGCCCCACTTCGGCATCGTCACCTGGGAGACCGAGGCCCGCAACCAGCACGGCAACATCGTGCTGACCTACCAGCGCACCAACCTCGTCGCCAAGCGCCGCGACCCCTCGTCATGAACTCCGCCACTGGGTACACCTCCGCCACTGGGTGCGCCGGCCTTCTCCCACTGGGTGCGCCGGCCTTCTGGCCGGCTTTCCGAAAGAACGCGCCGCGCAGCGGCGACCAAAGCCTCCGCCCCCCCACGCCACACCGCGAGCCCCCGCCATGACCGCCCTCACCTCCCCCTCCACCTACTTCGAAGACTTCGCCGCCGGGCAGAAGATGCGCCACGCCCGCAGCACCACGATCGACGAAGTCGAAAGCCAGCTCCTCACCAAGCTCGTCCTGAACACCGCCGACGGCCACTTCGACGAGCACAAGATGAAGGCGTCGCCCTTCGGCCAGCGGCTCGTGTTCGGCCTCGTCACCGGCTCGACGGTCATCGGCCTGGCGACCCAGGACACGGCCGAGAACGCCCTCGCCGAGCTCGGCCTCGACAGGATGCGCTTTCGCGCGCCCGTCTTCCTCGGCGACTCGCTGACCGCCTACACCGAGGTGCTCGAGACCCGCGACGCCGACCGCGACGACGCCGGCGTCGTCCGCTTCAAGCACTGGGGCACGAAGCAGGACGGCACGATCGTCTTCGAGGGCGAGCGCGAGGTCCTGATCAAGCGCCGCTCGCACTGGGGGTCGTAGTGGGCGGCGGGTCAGGCCCCCTCTCCGACCTCGTCATCATCGACTGCACGATGGCGCTCGCCGGGCCGTTCGGCTCGGCGATCCTCGCCGACCTCGGCGCCGACGTGATCAAGGTGGAGCCGCCGACGGGCGACATGTCGCGCCCCTCGCCGCCGACGCCGCCGGACTTCATCCACCCCGCCCAGGGCAAGGCCGGGGTCGACGGCGGCTGCGACTTCGGCGGCTACTTCGGCAGCATCAACCGGAACAAGCGCAGCATCTCGCTCGACCTGAAGGACGAGGCCGACCGCGAGACCTTCCTCCGCCTGTGCGAGCAGGCCGACGCCGTGCTCGAGAACATGCGCGCCGGCGTGATGGACCGGCTCGGGCTGAGCTACGAGACGATCCGCGAGCGCAACCCGCGGATCGTCTACGCGGCGCTGCGCGGGTTCGGCGATCCGCGGACCGGCGAGAGCCCCCACGCCGACTGGCCCGCCTTCGACATCGTGGCCCAGGCGATGGGCGGCTTCGCCCACATCAACGGCCCCGCGGGCGACGGCGGGTCCGGAGGGGGCTACCCCGGGGGCGCCTCCGTCGGCGACCTGTTTCCCGGGACGCTGATGGCGCTCGGCGTGGTCGCCGGGGTCCACCACGCGCGGCGCACCGGCAAGGGCCAGTTCATGGACGTCGCGATGGTCGACGGCGTCAACCTGCTGTGCGAGTCCCTCTTCGCGAACTACGGCGCCGCGAAGAGCAACCAGCTCGGGCCGCGCGGCAGGCACCACCACAGCCTGTGCCCGTTCGGCATCTTCGACGCGAAAGACGGCGGCGTGGCGATCGCAGCACCGATGCCGGCCCAGTGGGAGATCCTCTGCCACGAGATGGGGCGGCCGGAACTCGTCGACGACGAACGCACGAAGGACTTCGCGGCCCGCCGCAAGCACCGGGAGTTCGTGGAAGGCGTCGTCTCCGAGTGGACCGGCGGGCGTACCCGCGACCAGGTCGTCGAAGCGCTGGCCGGCCGGGTCCCCTGCGGCCCGGTGCAGACCGCGGCCGACATCTTCGAAAGCCCGCACACCGCGGTCCGCGAGATGGTCGCCGAAGTCGAGCTGCCGGGCGACAACGAGCCGGTCAGGATCGTCGGCAGCCCGATCAAGTACACCGAAACGAAGACCGGTGTGCGGAGCAGGGCGCCCCTGCTCGACGAGCACCACGAAGAGATCCTCGCCCAATTCGGGATCAACGCCGGGATCAATGCCGGTCCGGACCAGGAAGACCCGCCCAAGGAGAGTTAGCCATGCGACTGAGACGTTCCGAGCTGGCGGTGCCGGCCAGCAACCCCAGGATGGTCGAGAAGTCGGCCTCAAGCTCTGCCGACCTCGTCTTCCTCGACCTGGAGGACGCCGTCTCCCCCGACAAGAAGGAGGGCGCGCGCCAGATCGCCATCGACGGCCTGAACGACCTCGACTGGGGCAGCAAGGTGCGCTCCGTGCGCGTGAACGACCACACCACCCGCTGGGCCGTCGACGACGTGATCAGCGTCGTCGAAGGCGCCGGCGAAAACCTCGACATCATCATCCTGCCCAAGGTCAAGCAGCCGCGCGACATCTGGTTCTTCGAGACGATGCTCGACGGCCTCGAGCTCAAGCTCGGCCTCACCCGCAAGATCGGCCTGGAGGCCCTGATCGAGGAGGCCGAGGGCCTCGCCAACGTCGAGGCCATCGCCACCTCCTCGCCCCGCCTCGAGGCGCTCATCCTCGGCTTCGGCGACCTCTCCGGCAGCATGGGCATGCGCTTCGGCCACGAACTCGACAAGGACTACCGCTACCCCGGCGACATGTGGTCCGCCCATCGCGTCCGCATGATCGCCGCCTGCCGCGCCGCCGGCATCGACGCGATCGACGGCCCCTTCGGCGACTTCAAGAACGACAGGTCCTACATGAAGCAGGCCACCTACGCCGCCACCCTCGGCGCCGTCGGCAAGTGGTGCATCCACCCCAACCAGATCCCCCTCGCCAACGACGTCTTCGCGCCCTCGCCCAGGGAGATCAAGCACGCGCAGAAGATGGTCGACCTGTACAACGAGTCCGTGGCGAAGGGGGCCGGGGCTGGTGGCAAGGGCGGGCAGTTGGTGGATGCCGCGACGTTGCGGATCTATGAGCCGGTGTTGGAGAGGGCGAGGGCTACGGGGAGGTTGTAGGGCCCACGCTCAGGGGAAACTGAGCTGTCATAGCCTGACTCGCGTTCGAGGTCATCTACAGAAACCCCATCATGTCGCCGTCGCAGGCGAGTCGCGGGTCTTCGGTAACCCGCAAGGACCGTGGTGCCAGACGACTACGACGCTCCTCTCCGAGCCGCGTTTGGACGGAATGGCCGAGCCACTCCCCTCCTACGAGATAGAGTAGCCCGCCAACTAGCGGTCCGCACGTTCGCTCTGCCCCTCGCGCTCGGTGGCTAGAGTGTCGTCGTTCAAGTTTCGTGTCGCGACTAGAGTCCACGTCGTATGTCATGAAGGCGCTACTTCGCCGCTGGTCAACTTTCTAGCTGCGCCAAGCTCGCAACAGTCGAAAAGGAAGTCATGTCAGTGCGATTCTACAAATCTCTCGAACAGGCCTTCGTCCTGAAGTCTTCTCACATAGAGAGCCTCTGGAGTTACCTGCACGACGTGACTGACGGTGTAACGTCGGCTGAGACTGAATGTGCTGACGATGCCGAACGAGAGTTCGACCAATCAACGCTGCTAACCGACTATGAGAACCCTCCCAAGAAGAAGATAACCGGTCTAACACTACAGTCAAGTTCCCGGGACGTCAGCATCAGCGTGAGGTTCAGGACGCGCACGCACTTCCCAGTCGGAGTTTCGGTCGAGGCTCCTGACGAGTCCGCCGAGAGAATCTACCAGCAACTTAGAGACAAGATAAGAGGCACCAGGCCGTGGTACGGCGTACTAGCTGAGCAGACCTTTGCATCTTTCCTCGTTCTCCTGGCACTCGGATATCTCGTCTTCCGGTACTACCTGGAGACGGAGGAGTACGGAGAGCTCAGGGCGCTACTTTCGGGACTTGGCGCCGCGCTGGTCGTGAACGAACTGCGAAAGTGGGCGTTTCCGTCAGGGTACTTTGCGCTCGGCCAAGGGGAACAGCGCCACAGAGTTTTCGAGATACTCCGATGGACGGCGCTTTCTCTGGTTGGAACTGGCTTGGTCGGTGTCCTAGTGACCCTGTTGATATGATCCTTGTAAGCCCAAGAACGAGTCCCACGCCCGTAGGCTCGGTGATCGCTATGTTAACTGGACTCGCTCGGCCCATCCCGGCCAGGCCTGGTGCATTGACACCGTGCGCTACCGGCGCCAAAGCCGACGCCCTGGTACTGGCGCGCAGCAACGGGCCCGGCGGTTGGCTTCGCGGTGAAACAGCGAGCGGGATCGTGGGGTTGCCGGCCGACGAGATCGTCTGGAACGGCAACCGTGTGACAGCGGCGATCGGCCGAGGCCCGACAGCGAAGATCGAGGTCATGTCCAAGGTCGCGGCTCGCTCCTGCTGAACCTGGGTGCGACAGGTGGCGGTGCCGAGGTCAGAGGTACTTCTGGCGCTGGCGTCCAGAGCGTCCAAGATCTTCATCAGCCGGTCCAGCGTGAAGCGCCCGAGGTCGGCGCTGCGGATGCGGGAGAAGTCCGCCGCAGCGAACCCGGTGAGACTCGCCGCCTTGCGCACAGCCAGGCAACGATCGTCCAACACCGCGATGATCCGCGCAGCGAGGACGGCCTTGGCTTGCTTCAGGTCGGCCTGGGGGTCACCGAAGTCTCGGAAGACGTTCCCGCTCCCGTGAACGAATCGGTTTCCTTGTAGGTGATCCTCGGCACGGGCGTCGCGTCCTCAGACGCACGCGCTCCCCGTCCAGCTCGAGCGTGGTCTTTGACTAGGTCAGCTTCTGGACGATCTTGCCGTCCCCGAAGTGCAGTACATCGAGGCCGCGCCTCGCTTCGTGCTTGTCTTCCTGGCCCTTCTCGAACGAAGGCGAGTCGAGCTGCCAGCGGAAGACGACTGTTGGCACCGCTCGGAAAGTGAGCCACCCACCGTTTGGAAAGTGAGCCACCTCGGCCGTGTTCGAGTGTACGCGAGTCTTCTCTCGTCGTTGTCCTTGAGTCAGTAGCCGCCGCGGCTGCGGTCCAGTTCTCGAAGTAGATCTCGTCGTGAAACAGGTCCATCACGCCGCCGAGGTCGTGATCGTTCCAGGCGGCACCCCATCTGGCGAACGCAGGCCATTTCGTCTCGTGTCAGCATGGTCTCCTTGATGACGGCACAGGCAGTTCGCTGCGCGGGGAGTCTAGTTGACCGGCCCTGCGTTCGGTGCCGCACGCCCGATCTTCTGCGACGTGCTCGACACGGGGAGCGCTGGCCTGGAGCCCCCTCTTCCGCTTGGTTGGGTCGGCCGGATGTACCAACTCGACCATCACGACAGGTACGCCGCGATGGAAGTCAGCCTCTAACAAGAACCGGGGCCACCAGAGTGTCTTCTCGGGTTCCGCTCTTCCGCACCAATGCTCCGCCCTTGATGCCCTTGGCGTAGACGGCGCGTATGGCCTCGTCGCAGCTTGAGTAGGCGCCGATGACCTGCAGACCGCGAATCACCAAGTGCTGGTCCGGGTACTGGCCCCTGAGCTGCTCGAAGTGCTCATCGTAGTAGTCCCGTTCCTCCTTGAGCACAGTCCTCACGACGTAGTCCCCCGTCGCACCCTTTGGCTCCATTGCCAACAGCGGTTACTCTCGTGCCGAATACTGCCAGCACACTCCGGAAGCGGCGACTAACGGGAGAAGTAGCCGCAGTCAATGATCGGGATAGTTGACGAGGTTCGCCTCGACCCACTCCTGCAAGCGTGGGTCAGCGCGGTCCGAGTCCGATTCGTGTCGAATCGCTCGATACAGAAGCCCCTCCACCTCTCGTGGGATTGGCTGTATCTCGGTGCTCATTGTGCCTACGCAGAAGTGCGACACCGCTGTGGCGACGGCCTGCGGCGGGGTGCAGCCGAGTGCTTCAGCGAGTTCCCTTGCTCGCTTCGAGACCTCCTCCGGTACGTACATCGGGACTTTCACTATCGTGCATGCCTCCTCGCTGCGGTAAGTAGACGGTCGGTTTTCGGTACCAGCCTCATGGCTGCGGTTCTAGGCTGTGGTCGACCGATGAGCACGGCAGTCACAGAGTCTCAGCGAACGACTGGTCCCACCGCCGAACAAGAAGCCGCAGTCGTGGTTCTTGCCGAAGCGCTGGAGCAGCTTGCGGCCTATCAAGCTCGCGCAGCTTCCGCGTTCGCCAAGTTCCACGAACTGATGAAGGGGGCCGAAGAGAAGGTCAACCAGACCCTTCGGATTGCCCTTCGACGAACTCAGCGGCCTCTAGAAGACCAACCATCAGCACCGCGGTGTTCTGGGCTGCTCTGCGGAGCGACGGCAGGAGCGGCTGGACGTTTGGCCTCTGATCTACGGACTGTCTCTTGACTATGGACAGGCCGGTCTGCACCAAGGTCGCACTCTCCTGCTGGTAGCTGGCTAGGCCCTCAAGTTGTTGGACCAGTTCATCGATGGGTGAGATCATGATGTCCTTCTGTGACAGAGCGGAGTGGGAGTGTGTCGCAGGGGTCGCGCCCTGCGACGCGGGAGTCTAGCTGAGGCTATTGGAGGCGGAAGCGCAGCGTCACGAAGTAGTCGACAGCCGTCTCGCCTCGGGCCAAAACGCCCGTCGGCGATCTCTCCCGGCCTCTTCCCCTGTCGTTCGCCGGAGTCTCGAAACACCTCGGCCTACTCGAACGCGACCGGCCTCGTGACACACGAAGGGCGGGGCCGGGAACGGGTGTGCCGGCTCAACCCGGCCGCGCTCCAAGACGCTCAGGACTGGTTCGAGCTCCGCACGCGTTTCTGCACGGAGCGCCTCGATGCGCTTTGGCGCCCTGGTCGAGACCGGTACCGACGAGGAGGACGAACGGCCATGACGGAGTTGACGCTGCGACGCGTGACCGACGCGCCAATCCAGCGGGTCTACGCGGCATGGACCGACCCGGAGTTGCCGAAACAGTGGCTGGCGCCGGGCAATGCCGTGGCCTCGCGCGCGGTGGCCGACGTCGCGGTCGGCTGACCGTTCCTCATCGAGATGCGCGGGTCCGACGGGCAGCGCTGGCTCGCCCGCGGCGTGTACCGGGAAGTCGCGACGCTACGTCGCCTGGTGCATACCTGGCGCTGGGAAGGCAGCGACACCGAGACGTCCAGCGGACACGCAATCGCGGCGCACATTTTGGTAACGCATCTGTCACCATGCGTCGGTGTTCGATGTTGGGGAGTTCGTCGATGCCCAAGGTATGGCGCGAGTACAGGCGAAACAAGCGGCAGGAGGATCGAGACCATGCCACTGACGCGCGATTTCAGAGTGACGATCCGGGAGCGGCTTGAGCGCGACCCTGGCTTCCGGGAGGCTCTGCTCGAACAAGGTGTGCAGTGCCTTCTCGCCGGCAAGGTCGACGTCGGAAAGTCGGTTCTGCGCAACTATGTCAACGCGACCATCGGTTTTCGGGAACTCGGTGGGCTGACCGCGAAGTCGCCCAAGAGCCTGATGCGTATGCTCAGTCCGAACGGCAATCCGCAGGCGCGCAATCTCTTCGAGATCATCAGATGCCTCCAGGAACGCGAGGGTCTGCACGTCAAGGTACGGGCGGTCAGGTGACTGCCCGTTCACCGCGGCGCTATCGGCCCGCCGCCGCCTGATCCGCCTCCACGCGCAACCCGCCTGGCCGCGCACGACCCGCATCAAGGGCTGCCGGCCGTCCGCCGCACACGTTCCGCGCGCAACCTCCGCGATCCGAACCAGACGCCCACGGCCCCGATCAGCGGGTTGAGCCAGTTGAACCAAGCCGGCTGGCGGGCGCCCGCGGTCGCCTCCATCATCGACACGTCCTCGGGGCGCGGTCCTGCCGCCATCTCCGGCGGGATCAGGACATGGTGTCGGAGCGGACGAGGGCTACGGGGAGGTTGTAGGAGCGAAGATCGTCTTCAAGTCTTGCTGCAGGTCCTCCAGTTCGTACTGCGCGGGCACCTTCCTGCTGCGGGCATAGTCCATCATCTCCCACAGCGACACACCGGCATCGCGCGCCGCCCGCGCGAGCGTGACCTTGCCCTCGCCGTACTGCCGGGCGCAGTGCTCAAGCTTCCAGTCGTGGACGGCACTCGCGAGCAACCGGCGCACCGTCGTCGAGCGGTCGGACTGCTCTACCTCCTCAATGAGTTCGAGTTCCCGGACCAGCCCTAAGGGCAGCCTGGCGCCTACCGTCTGTTCCTTCTTCATGAGTCTGTCTCCCGTGCAAGTCTCATGATCTCAGCCACAACCGCAGGTGAGAGCCACAGCACTTCGCACAACTCCCGCAGTGCCATCTCCAACTCTCCAAGGGTAAGCCGCCGCCGCACACGGGCTTCCAGCAACACGCCCGCAGTGCCCACGTACTCGACACCGACCGTCTCGGCGACGCGGCGGGCCTCCGAGTCGTCTGCGATCAATCTGATCCCGCGACTCCTCGCCAGCGCGATGGCCTCCGCTTCCCCCCGGTCCAAGCGGGAGAGCCCCGTCAGCCGTTCCGACAGGCTCTGCCCCACCAATGGCCTTGCCAGCATCGACGGCTTCGAGCTGGAGATGTAGCCGACGATGGCGGCGAGGATGTTCCTGAGCATCACGTTGCTCCCTGAGGCTGCGGGGATACTACGTTCGCCCCCCAGACCTAAGCTGTCGGCCCTCGTCGAAGATCGAGCTGTGGAGGCTGGTCGAGCCGGCCGTGTAGGGGTAGTAGGCCTCCGTCGTCGCGTCGAGCCCCAGGCGGCGCGCGCCGCCGATCAGGTCGAGCAGTGACCACGTCGCTCAGCGAGGCGCGGAGTCCATGCACTCGATCAGGATTTCCTTGGCCTGTTTCCAGAGCCTGTTCCCAGGGTTCGTGCCCATGCGCTGCGCAAACGCGTTGTACATGTCGGCCGCGTAAGCGGCTTCGTCAGCGCAAGGGCAGCAGGCCGGCGGGGCGGCCGCTGGGGCCGCCGCTACCAGCAAGGCCGCTGCGGTAGCCAGGATCACGGTGCCAACGGCGAGGCGGAGCCAAAGTCGGCGGCGTGGTTCTGGATTGAGGAAGCTCATGGTGCTCTCCGGTCAAGTTGGCGGGATCGCCCTCGCGTCGGTTCGTCTGCGCGACGGCATCGGCTACTCGAACGATAGCTCCGTTGCGGTTCTCCCTCCTTCCTGATCGCTCAAGCGTCGCGCCACAGCGTTCTTCGCTCGCCCCAAACTCGCTCTTGGTCGCAGTAGAGTCGTAACTTCGTTCGCGCAGAAGCGCGGTCCAAACCACAACCAACCGCAGGAGAGCAGCAGATGCTCGTAGTGGGAGAGTCACCAGACGGGAAGGGGCTCTTCCGGGTTGATGGTGGAGATGCCGTAGTCTCGCGCGATGCGAGACACAGACTTGTACGGTCGGATTCTGGGTGTCGAGAGTCCTTGGGAGGTAACGCGCGTCGAGCTTCGGCTAGAGGCAGGGGAGGTGGAGGTGTTCGTGGCTCGTGGCAGGGACGAGTCGTACCGTTGCCCCGAATGCGGCGGCTCGGCGAGTCGCCACGATTCGCGTCGCCGGCGCTGGCGGCATCTGCCGACGTGCCAGTACCGTACGATCCTGACGGCGGATGTGCCGCGGGTGCGTTGCGGGGAGCACGGAGTGCACACGATCGGCGTGCCGTGGTCGGATGCAGGCTCTCGTTTCACGGCGTTGTTCGAGGCCTTGGTCATCGACTGGCTGGGCGAGGCGAGCATGTCGGCGGTGGCGCGGCGTCTGGACTTGAGTTGGGACCAGGTGGACGTTGTGATGCAGAGGGCGGTGAAGCGTGGTCTGGCGCGTCGCGGCCCGGCGCCCGCGTCTCGCTGTCTTGACGTGGACGAGACGTCGTTTCAGAAGCGTCACGAGTACGTGACGGTGGTGGCGGACATCGAGGGTGAGCCGCGCGTTCATCATGTGGCCGACGGTCGCGGCAAGGAGGCTCTGTCTTCGTACTACGAGTCGTTATCGGAGGTCGAGCGTTCCAAGATCGAGACGGTAGCGATGGACATGTGGCCGGCGTACATCTCGGCCACGGTGTCCTGCCTGCCGAACGGCGGGGACAAGATCGCGTACGACACGTTCCACGTCGCGGCTCATCTCGGCGATGCCGTGGACCAAGTGCGCAGGGAGGAGCACCGACACTTGCGCGGCCTCGGCGACGAACGCCTGACCGACACGCGCTACTTGTGGCTGTACCACCCGGACCGGGTGCCGGAGCACCGATGGCCTCGCTTCAAGGAGTTGATCGACGGCACCTCGAAGACGGCCCGCTGCTGGCACTTGAAGGAGGTGGCGATGATGATGTGGGAGACCCGGGACCGCGCCGAGGCGCTGGCTACGTTCAAGGGCTGGTACTCGTGGGCGATCCGCAGCCGCCTGGAGCCGATGAAACGGGTGGCCCGGATGATCAAGACTCATCTCGACGGCGTGCTGAACGCCATCGAGCGAGGCGTCACCAACGCACGCCTCGAAGGCATCAACTCGGTGATCCAGTGGCTCAAGAAATCCGCACGCGGCTACCGGAACCGAGACCGCTTCCGCACCGCCATCTACTTCCATCTCGGCGGACTCGACCTCTACCCCGATTCGCTCACATTCCACACGAAACCCTGAAGAGCCCGGGAAGGGAGATTCAAGTGGCCAAACACCACAAGCTGATCCAGAGCTACGGGCTATTCTGGGACCGGGATAAGGTCGATTGGAGTAAGAACAAGGCGGGACTGCTTGGCAGGCTCAAGGCTAGGGACAAGGCCGTGGACTTTCGCGACCAAGCGGGCATCTACGCCCTCTACGATCGTGAGTTTCGTCTGCTTTACGTCGGCCAAGCCGGGAGCGGCAACAGCACGTTGTTCAGCCGTCTCAGGTACCACAACACTCTTCACGCCGGAACTCGCGGATTGGCCTCCCGGTGGCAGTACTTCTCCTGGTTCGGTCTCCTCAGGGTCCTAAAGGGAAGCCAGAAGCTGGCCGAACCGCCCAAGACTCACCAGACGAAGCGGCCAGACATCCTCGACGCCCTGGAAGCTGTCGCTATCGAGATTGCCGACCCCGATCTCAACCGGCAGGGCGGCAGGCTGCGCGCCATTGAGGAGTACCTGCAGTGTAGAGATGACGACAAAGGGCAGCTAGCCGATGACGGTGGCTCTGCTGCGGAAGGAAACGGGAACGCATAGTGCCGCTGCCCTAGGGCGCGCGGGATGGGGTCACCGCTACCAGCACTGGTTCTCAGCCGGATCAGTCCCCGCTACCGCATGGAGCGTTTTGCGGGAATGCAGCGAGAAGCACGAGGAGGTCGACCGACGTGGAAGGAATCAAGCTCTGGCAACTCGATGGTTCGCGGGCCATTCCTCTGGCCTCGGCCAACCGGCTCAGATCCGAACAGATGCTCGAGGAGGCCCTGGTCGAGAACCCGCACCTCCTGATCGAAGGGTTGACCCTGGTCGGTCGGCAAACGCCTACGGACGGCGGGCCGCTTGATCTCCTGGGAGTAGACGGAGACGGCAGGTTGACCGTCTTCGAACTGAAGCGCGGCACGCTGTCACGGGACGCGGTCGCGCAGGTGATCGACTATGCGTCTCACCTCGACGACATGGACCTCGAAGAGCTCGCCGGTCACATAGCGGCAGCGTCAGGTGCTCACGGCATCGACAAGATCGAGAACTTCGAAGATTGGTACAGCCCGCTGTTCGGGGAGTTGGAGTCCCTCAAGCCGCTGCGCCTGTTTCTGGTTGGCCTCGGCGTTGACGATAGGACGGAGCGGATGGTGAGGTTCCTCGCCAACAACAGCGCCATGGACATCTCCCTGCTGACCTTCCACGGATTCGACCAAGGTGGGAAGAGCCTGCTGGCCAAGCAGGTGGAAGTGCAGCCAACGGACAATGCCCAACGGACTGCACGACGCAGGCGCAGGAGCAGACAGGAACTCCAGGAGGTGTTCAATGAGAAGCTCAGTCGATGCGGAGTCCCGGCCTTGTTCCACGAGGTCAAGGGCGTGTTCGAGAAAGACTGGCCGCGAGCAATGAAGAGGTCGAACTCCTACGGGCTCGCCTTCAAGCTCCAGAGACCGACGCCCTCGGGACGGCTCTCGGTTCAGTTCGCGCGGGTCGATCCCAACCAGGACGAAGTAGCCATGGTCTTCTTCCCGCGCGCCATTCGTCTGTGCAGGGAGGAGTTCAGGCCACGAGTCGAGGAGGTCCCGTACACGACGTGGCCACCGAACCGTGAAGCCTTGCCAGCCGACGAGGATGCACAGCCGGAGATCCAGTTCCAACTAGCGCCGGAAACCTGGAACGACCACAAGGCGAGCCTCACGGAACTTGCCCAAGCCGTCTACGAGGCTTGGGAGGAAGGGCGTGCTAGTGGGCCGTAGGTGGCGACACGCCTACGACCTGCGGCGACACCACGCAACTCGGGGAACTGTTCCGGCAGACCCGCAGCTTCGACCCGCCAGACCGACTAGCGCAGAGGGGAGCCGAGAATGACGAAACTGGCCGCATGGACGATCGAGAAACAGCCGGAGAATGAAGGCGTGCCGCAATCGGAGCCCCAGAGAATCGAGCGCTCCCACATCGACCTGGAGAAACACCTCGAAGACTGGATCGTCAATGACGCATCCCTCATCGGGCAAGGGCTGACACTAGTCGGCCAACAAGTGACGATCGACGACGGGCGTCTCGATCTTCTGGCGATCGATTCGCAGGACCGTTGGGTGGTGATCGAGGTCAAGCCCGGGCTTCTCGACGATGGGGCGCTGAACCAGGCGCTCTACTACGCCTCGTCACTCGCACGTCTCGACACGGATGACGTCCGCGGGTTACTCAAAGGTGGATTCCGCCAGCTTGGGGACGAAGAGGCGCTTTCAGCCAGAGTAGAGCAGCTTCTGGACGAAGAGGAAGAGCGGGAGATCGCCTTGCTGCTCGTCGGTGCCGGCGTCCACCCTGGCTTGGAGCGAATGAACAGCTTCCTCGGGCGCTTCGGTATTCCGATCAGCGTTGTCAGCTTCGAGGTGTTCGAGATAGATGGCGGCCCGAAGTTCCTGGTTCGCGAGGTGATCGACGAACCCGTCGCGCCGCCGCGTCCGAAGCGGCGGTACACCGTTGAGGCAATCCGTAGCCTGGCGGTCAAAGCGGGCGTCGGAGAGCAGTTCGATCGCTTCGTCCGCATCTCGGAGGAGGCTGGTCTGCCGGTACAGGCGCAACAGGCATCTGTGAGAATCGCGCCACCGGCAGACAAGCGGCGTTTTCTGATGTACGCGACCCCGCGAGCCGACCCGAACGGCGGAGCACTGGGTATCTGGGTGGGT